>Ga0307516_10004166_pt1 | contig 18015 bp, 14 predicted proteins | sample 19_EM_MG_FD_203310 | JGI IMG/M metagenome (GOLD analysis project Ga0307516, IMG submission 203310) | Populus trichocarpa ectomycorrhiza microbial communities from riparian zone in the Pacific Northwest, United States - 19_EM | ecosystem: Host-associated > Plants > Roots > Unclassified | place... | reverse complement strand
TTTCATTGGTGATACCGTTGGTGAGAACCAGGCCACCGAGCGGCTTCGAAAGGTCGTCAGGATTGTAGAGGTGGACGTCGCGTCCTGCTGAGCGATTCGCAGGCATGGTGTTGTGTAGAGGGTTGCGGCCTACCCGGAGGCAGGCAGGCAGTCTAGTTTTTGGATGCAACTTTCTTGGCCGCCGTGCGCCGCGCAGCCCCGGGATATGGAGCAAAGAGCTGGGGCAGCAAAGCTGCGCTCGAGTCCGGTCCGCCAAGCATCTGGATTTTTTTGTCCGAGTCATAACTCATGAAGACCAATTGCGCATCAGCCACTATTCGCCGCTGCAACGCAGTATTGCTTTCACTTGAACGCGCTCACGCGCTCCCCAGTCCCAATCGGTACGTGCCACCCCTCCAGGCCCAAGTCGACGAATTCTACGGCTGAGAACCAAGGGGAATGAATGTGGTCGAGCGCAGCGAATTGGAAGGGTGCCGCGCACAGGTGGGAGTGATCGCACAGCCGATATCTCTGCGGAGGGTAGACGGAACTCTCCGGTATTTCTGTTTGATCATTGATTGCATGCGACCTACCTAGACGGCTGTGGCAATACACACGCTTTTCCAGCTTCCGTCCACCGTCCGATCCCGACCTCGATCAGTCCACAGGCTGGCTCTTCGTAGCCCTTCGCCCCGGCCTTTCCCATGGAGATAGAGCGCACCAGGGATCCTCCTTGACCTCGGACGGGACTAAATACAATTTACACCGTCCCGTCCAACCTCTGGACTGGGACCGACGGCGGTCGACCGCCAAGACGCCGCAAAAATGGTGATATTTCCGGAACCCAGCTAGATCGGAGTTTTCTCATCAACAAGTCCACCATTTCTAGCGGGAGTTTGGCAGAAGCTGCATTATCTGGTTGCGGTCGGGGTGTGAGTCTCCGCCAGGGTAAGATTTTGGGAGATTTTCATTCACCGAGTGCAATTACGTGACATATTACATAACAATACTACTCGTCCCATAGCGTGAACGAGGACGGCCCCCGTCCTCCCCGCATCACAGACTGGACGGACTACCTCAGCGCCGACCTCCACACATCACGAACTGGACGGACTATCCCAGTGCAGTCCGTCCAGAGCTTGGACGAGACTGCCAATATCCCGTCCGGACGGCGTGGACGGCCGTCCGGACCGGACCATGGAGAACACTGCGTGAGACAAGGCGCTTGTTCGCTCTGGTACTGAGTCCGGCTTCTGTCGTGACCCCCGGCTGTTCCGGTACTTCTTGTGGGGGACCGGGGGAAGACTTTTCTCCCGTACCGGTCTGCGAATCCAGGGAAATTCACTCTGTTAGCGTCAGGATCGCTGCCCGGGCGTCCGTAGGGTCGTCGCCCGTCCAACGGCGTGACGTCTATAGGTGGCCGTTTCCAGTGCTCCGGCAATGGCTGCGCACTCGGCAGCATAGGCTTTTGGTAGCCCATGTGGATCTTGTGACATTTCCACTGTTCTCCCTTGCGCCATGCAGCCGCGTAGCCCACGGCACCAGAGGTCCGTTCGAGAGCCGTCCGTGAAGATCGAGAGACCCGGATGCTGTGGTCCTTCCGCTGTCCGCTTGGCTGTCTCTTCAGAGGGTGGACGGAACAGCCCACCGCGGTTGCCCGGTGTCGTAGAACGTGATGTGTATCTAGATGACATGGCCATCTATTTCTGGGACTGACGCCACTACTCCAAGAGTCCAAGTTTACTAGTAGCACAGTCACGTGCTCTGACTAAGCATGCAGTATGACACACCCGGATGCGACCCTGAATCGAGTGCTTGTACATGTCCGATAAAGTACCTTGAACCTTTAAGTCCCTACAAGGTCCACCCAAATCGCCGAAAATACGATAAATACGATATTACTCCGGCCATTGGTCTGCAGCGCCAAAAGGCGGACATGCATCCGGGCGTGCAGCATTGCGGCGAGGACAAAAGACGGCGAAGGGCCACGACTCGTTCCACAATCGCCGCGAATCAAATGTCCGGCCAAAGATAGAAACTGCTATTCTCACAAGCAAACGTCACGGGCTTAGTCCGACGTATATATTCCCCGCTGCCCGCTGCGCGCGCTGCCAATTACTCGACAAGCTGGTGGGAAGAAAGAATCGTAGCCGCCGATGGCCCCGCGTTCGAGCTGCGGCCTCGAGGCAGTGCATATCGCAGCCAACGGGAATCCGGGATCGCGAGGAAAACTCGTGCTTTGCATAGATATCTATCTAGTCTATGTATCCCTCAAATTCTTCCGCTAGTGCAGGGCAGGGCTACCGCACCAGGGATTATTCCCCACGCCAACTCCTTTTCGCACATAGATTTGCAGGGGATGGATCTGAAACACGCGAGGCCGCCGAAGTGGAAGGAAACGAAAGGAGGAGGAGGAAAAAGCGAGGGCGGAGAGGGCGGGCGGGAAAAAGAACACAGACGCGGAGAAGAACAACCGGAACTCCCAGGGAAGGAGGACGAGAAGTTATCCGCACGCTTCCGCCGATACAGACGGCAGCGGAAGCGGCTGTGGCTGGACGTCGACGTCCAGTTGGCCGGGTGGGGGGGGGGGGGGTGAACGTGCTGGGGGCGTTGGTGCGAGCGGAGAGACGCCGGTAGGGCGGCCATCGAGCTGCCTCTCGAGTTCGGTCCTCGCAGCGGTGACTCGGCGCCGGACACAGGGCGGCCACTGTGGCCGCGAATAGATGGCGATCGGGGCAGCGTCATCAGCATTCGCCGCAGCTCGGTCGAAGTCAGCACGCATGCCCGCCGCATCCCCATCTGCCCATCCCAATCCCACACACAGATACCATCCCACACATCCATCCCAGCCACCCGTTCCTCCCTCTCGCGAGCTGTCTTCTGCCTGGGGGTTCGGTTGGCCGGCTGGTTGGTTATCGAGCACCGGGCTTGCGTTCGATCCTCGTGTGTCGGCGGCGCAGCGGCGGCAACAAAACACGTCGGCAGTAGAGTAACTACATACTTCGTAGCATGTAGAGTCGCGGGCAGAGGAGAGGGATCGACGGGAGTGCGGAGGACGGCCAGGGATGGAAGTGGTCAAGGTGGAAGACAGGTGGAAGTCGAGGTGGATGCGCAACGGCGGAAGAAGCACAGGAGCATCTGATCCTTCCCATCCATCTGCTGTCCACCGGGAAGCCGGCCCCATCCAGATCAGCCTGCACACTGCACACTGCACCGCTTGGCTAGGGGGCCTCCGCACACTTGCTGGGGTTTCCAATCTCACCCGCCCGCACCACCATCGTCCTCCCCCCCCCAACCGAATCTGTCTGCCCGCTCGCGTCGCGTCTTCGGCTTCGTCGACTTCAACCCGCCACCCTCCCATGCCCCCTTGTCCCCTCCTACCCTCCTAATCCATCGCCATCGCTCGCACCCAAGGCTTGCTGCGAATATTGTCCATTGTCCTTTTCTTCCCCGTCGCATCCTCTCCATCATCTTTCCAGTGTCTCGTTATCTGCCCCCCCCCCCTCCCATACTTTTTCCTTTTGGGCTTCGCGGCGTTTTCCCTTTTCCTCGCTCGTTTTTGACAGATGAAGTAAGACGAAGAAACAAAGGGCGCAGAGACAGATCCAGCGATCCAGCAATCCAGCAATCCAGCATTCGAGAACTGGAACCCGAGAGACACACGCGCCGGCAGGCAGGCACAGCTCACGGCACCAGCGCCGTCGTTCTCATCATCGTCGCAATCTTCCTTCACGACGAACCAACCCGCCAGCCAGTCCGCCCGCCCAGCAGCCCCCACAGGCCGGATTCGGGACCTTTTGGAATCGACTACCTTCGGCTATCCCACCACATCCCCTCAGCCCACCGGCATCACGTCTCCCCCCCCGGCTACCACAGCAAGCGGCAGCAGCAGTAGACCGGCCAGCAAGCGCCTGTCCCGAAGCGCCTTTCCGACGACGGGAGGTGGTGGACGTGTCAAAAGGGCCAATCGCTTCTCCAGCTACAGAACCACGATGGCGTTCCTCTTTGGCAAGAAAAAGGGGAATCATCGGGATGGGCCGCCTCCCTCGGCAGGCGGGGGGCCTGCCCCGTCGGCCGTCACCACTCCCCCGAGCTCCATGAACACCTCCCTCAATAGTCTCGGCGGCGATGCGGGCTCACCCAATACGCGGCCTCCGCCGCAGGCCGCGCAGCAGCAGCAACAGCAACCGCGGCCACAGCAACCGCACGGCCCGCATCACATCCAGGGTGTGGAAGGGACGCCTCCTGGTTCGGCTCAAGGGCGAATGCTACAGGTATGTTCCCAACTTCATTGTTCCTCCTGCAACCCTATCTTTATTTTGTCGTCCCCTCCTCTCTTCCGTGGAATTCCTTGTAGGCGACAGATAGAAGCTCACTAATGAGCTGATTTAGAAGCAGCAGTCGCCCCAGGGACCACAGCCGTCACAAGGCAACTCGTCATTGTACCCTTGGTCCCAACGGCGCCTTACGTTGAGCTCGTCGCATCCATCTCCCTTCCCGCGATACGGCCATGCCGCCAACGCGGTCTCGAGCAAGGACGGAGACATCTACATCATGGGGGGTTTGATCAGGTCGCAGAATGTGCGGGGGGACCTATGGATGATTGAGGGCGAGAGCGAACGACTGGAGGCGTATCCTGTGATGACCACCAGCGAGGGGCCCGGCCCCAGAGTGGGGCACGCAAGCTTGCTGGTCGGCAATGCGTTCATTGGTTGGTTTCCTTCCTCATCGCCGTTCACCAGGTGGTCTGTTTCTAACGGCAGGGTGCAGTTTTCGGCGGTGATACCAAGCTGGACGAAAGAGACGTCCTGGATGAGACTTTATATCTTCTCAACACATGTAGGTCCCCTCGGCCACTCGCTAGCTCTCCCGTCGACTCTCTGGTGCTGACGGGTGGACTTAAAATTCCACAGCTACACGACAATGGTCTCGTGCCAGTCCGCATGGGCGGCCGCCCGGGCGCTACGGCCACACCCTGAATATCCTGGGTTCCAAGTTGTACATTTTTGGCGGTCAGGTCGATACAGTTTTCTTCAACGATCTTGTGGCATTCGATCTCAATACGCTTCAGCATGCCGGCTCGAAGTGGGATGTTCTTGTGCTGGCTACGGAAGGTGGCACCGATGTACCGGCGAGCAGAACAAACCATACCATAGTGACATGGAACGACAAGCTCTTCCTGTGGGTCGCGCTCTGTGTTACATGCGCGCAAGAAGGAAGGCGAACTCCCTGGCTGACGGTGTGGCTACTAGGTTCGGTGGAACGAACGGACTAGAGTGGTTCAACGACGTTTGGTCCTATGATCCGCGGACTAACCAGTGGACCCAGCTGGACTGCATCGGTTTCATTCCATCACCCCGGGAAGGCCATGCGGCGTCACTGGTAGGCGATGTGATGTACATTTTTGGTGGACGGTCTTCCGAGGGAACGGATCTGGGCGACCTAGCTGCATTTCGAATATCATCACGAAGGTGGTACACTTTTCAAAACATGGGCCCCTCACCTTCGCCGCGATCCGGTCACACGATGTCCACCGTCGGAGCCAAGATCGTTGTGCTCGGTGGAGAACCCAGTGTTCCGGCGCGGTCACAAGAGGAGCTGCAGCTTGTCTATGTGTTGGATACCGCCAAGATTCGATATCCTACCGACAACCCTGCCCAGCCCTCGCCAACGGATCGGAACAGAGTCGCTGGGCCACAACCACAACAGAGAGGACCCGGGCCGGCGGCGCTTGGCCCGAGAAATGGCTCCATTGATGGGCCGTTAAATGGTCCTGGGCGGTTGCCACAGGGATCGAAGGGCCCGCAGGGGCTACAGGGTCCGCAGGGTCCACAGAAGCCGGTCCCTCAAGAGAGTGTGATGGGGTCTACGCCGCCTTCGGGTGGGATCGGTCCGCAGCAAGGGAATATTCAAGGCAACAATAACAGCAACGCTCCCACTGGACCCGGAGGATCGCGGCTGCCTCGTGCGTCGTTAGGAAATCAGCCCTCAGGACCACCGCCATCACAACAGGCACCCGCTCCCCGGTCAAACGGAGCCCCAGCCGGAGGTCCCGGTCCGGGAAGTAGGACGCCTACTGGCCCGGCCGTGAAGGGCAAGGAAAACACCCCCCCCGTCCAGGAAAACGCAGCCGCAGCCGCAACGGCGAACGGAAAGCGTGCACCTACAAATCAGAAGAGAGACACGAGAGAAGGGCCACGATCGGGATCCCGGCAGCACCAGCACCAGCAACAACAGAGCATTGACAGCCTGAACGGCCCGATATCGGAAGAGCCGGAGCCGCAATCACCGCAGCCACAGCAACAGCAAGCTCCACAGAGACCTTCCATTGACGTTCGTGCACCCTCAGACCAGCCGACTATTCCGGACTCCCTTAGCCCGGTCGGATCCCAGCAACCTCTTCCGAGCTTCAGCGGCTTAGTGGCAGACAAAAATCCTGGCCCAGGACACGAGGAGTTCGAGAAGTTGAAGAGCACCAACGACTGGTATGCGTCCGAGCTCGCACTTGCTCGACGGGCCGGTTATACACCCCAGACCAACCACAGTGCCCTTCTTGAAAACCGCGGACGGGACGTAGTCGCAGATGACGACCGACCTTTCGTGGAGGCTATGCTTGCACTCAAGGGCGAGCTCGGCAAAGTCCAGTCGCAGCTCGACGTTCAGTCCGCCGAGGCAGCTAAGCGTATGCAAGATATCGAGCGGCAACGAGACGTCGCATTCCAGGAGGCCGTTTACGCCAAAGCGAAGCTCGCAGCGCTCGGTGGACCAGCGTCTCCCGTTCCCGGCGACAAATCCTCCGACGTGGCTTCGATGGACCAGGAGAAAATGACTGACATGAGTCGAAAACTCGCCGCATCTTTGTCAGCGCAAGCGGACTTGAGTGCAAAGGTTCAAGTGCTGACCCAGGAGGTTGCATCAGAGAAGAAGGCGCGGTATCTTGCCGACGAAATGGCTTCTACTGCCCAGCGTAGGATAGCGGAGCTAGACGAGTATCGCAACCGCGCAGGGTCAGAAATCGAAAATCTTCGTGCGGAGCTGCTGGACGCGGGAAAGGCTTACCGCGACGAGGCGGCGCTTGGCCAGGAGGCTGCTGCGGACGTTAAGCTCCTGCGGGTTGACCAAGCCGAACTCACCGATCGTCTGAAGGAGGTGTTGGCCGAGAATAGGAGCTATCAGGGCTCCCTCGAGCAACTCAGCAAAGCCATGCAGATCAACAATGCTAAAAGCGGTACACTCGAACGACAGCTCGAGGAAGAGCGGCAGACCAAGGAAGCGTTGGAACGGAAACTGGCGCAGCTGCGAAGCGAAAACGAAGAGAAATCAGCGGATCTGCAGAGTGTCAATCAGAGGTTGAAGGATGTTGAGGAGATGATGGAGACGTATGCCGAGGAGGCTAAGGCTGCGAATGCGGTGATGGCTGCTGGACTGGACAAAGTCACCGCGCGGGAACCGCCGAATATGTTGACCAGCGCTGCGGAGGAACGCGTGATGATACTGCAAGAGCAGGTTGCCAACACGCAGTCTCTCCTCGCGAAGAGCAAAGCCCAGGCGGATGAGACCGGCGAGAAGCTGGCGGAGGCTATGCAGCGTGTGGCAGGATTGGAGTTCCAACAGGGACAGTCCAGTAAGGATTCCATTGCGCTTCGGAGACGCATGGCGGAAGTGAGCGACGACGCTCGACGACTGAAGCAGGAGAATGCAGAGTTGGTTAACCAACTCGGCCAGAAGCAACTGGAGGTCGATGCCGTCACTGCGAAGCACAACGCGCTCAAGAAGATCCTACAGGAGCGGGGTAGCCAGCCCAACCTCGACAAACGGCGATCCCGCAATCTACAGAACCCCAGTCCCGAGTCTGGCACTGCAACCCCCGAGCAGCTGAACCGCCTACGGGAGCTTGAGGCAAGGCTAGAGGACAGTCTACGTGCCCACCGGGAAACGAAGAATACGGCGGAGATGCAGGCACAGGAGGTCGAGAAGCACTTCCGAGAGAAGCTGGAGCAGCTTGAGAATGACTACCAGGCCGCCGTGCATTACGTCAAAGGCACCGAAAAGATGCTCAAACGTATGAAGGAGGAGTTGACGAAGTACAAGACGCAGAACGCGAAACTTCAGCAGGAGCTCGATGGCGCACGACGCGGCGGCGCGGGCGGCCCCCCGAAACTAGAGAGGTTGGACAGCGCCGAGGCGGACTCGGACTGGGAGCAGGAGCGCGAGCTGCTCAATAAGGAGATTGAGGACTTGCGCACGAAGGTCCGAGAATCGGCCACTGCATTAGATAGGCAAATCAGGGAAACCAAGTCGCAACTCGACAACCTACGCGAGGAGCGAGACCAACTCCAGAGCCAGCACTCCGAAATGCAGGCTCAGGTCACTGAGCTATCACACCAACAAAACGTCGCCCAGTCGATCCTCGAGCGTCTCGAGAGCGAGAACAGTCTGCTGGAGAGTCGCGCCCAAAGCGCAGAACAGAAGGTCTCGATGCTTCTCGATCAAGTCGAGAACTCCGTCGACGCCTATCGTCGCAGCATGCGATTCGAGGGTCCCAACGGCGCTATCCCCGAGTCCACCCGGAGCAGTTATTACTCCGGCCCCGATAATCGCACCAGCGTTGCGCTCGACTCGCTTGCATCGGAACTCGACGCCTTGCGCAGCCAGTGGGAGACCAACAAGACCTACCGCCTTAGCAGCACAACATTCGACTTCGAAAAGTCGCCGAATACCCCGATGCAATCAGACTTCCCGAGCAACATCACACAGTGGAGACACAAGCTGGCACAGGATGACGAGGACTCCAGGAGTGCGGGTAATAGTCGTCAGGGAATGTATGCTCAAGAGGGGAGAGAGAAGAGTTCGCCAACTCAAACGACTGTTGCGGCTGGGGGCGGAGCAATATAGACTTTTCTTCTGTTCGTTTCTCTTCTTCTCTTCTGCGATTTGAAGTTTTTATACCACTTTCCTCTTGTGCACTTATACAGTGTCGTGTCGTCTGCTTTCTGTACTGTACTTATGTACTATTGGATTTCCTTCTTCCCTTTTTCTTCCTTTCTTCTTCCCTTCGTCTTTCGACTGCGTGGGCGATGACATCTTTGCTTTGGAATTCGGTGCGTCTTTACTTTTATGTGTGTTACTTCGCGGCTGCAACGGGACGCGAAACCGGTTGGACGGGTTAATGATTGTGCTTTTTGGGGATTCGCATTTTTTTTAGTGATATATTATACTACCCTTTCACCCTTCGCTTTACTCTTTTGCGTCGGAGCAGATTTCCTTTGTTTTTGTCAGTTGAATTATGGGAGGTTGATGAAACTGGGGCTTTGTCTGAATTTGTCGCTGAGTTATATATGGTTTTCGTCGTGTTCTTTCTGCGTGTTTTGACTTGGCTGTTTTGTCACCGTGCTATACTTGTAGTTGTTTTTTTTAGTCGCCTTTAAGTACTCTACCTTCAAGCTGAGGGAAGGCTCGGAATGCAAAGTAGCTGGACTCGACCAGTGGCAATCGTGAATTTATGGAGTGATACGCTATGGGTGAGGCTGAAATGGTATGTGCTTGCTTTGTTAGCGCACAAAAAATTCCCAATGGGAAACTCCCCGCCTTGAACCACTACCGCCCTCCTCACACACTCCGCATCCACCATCCATCATCGCCACCGATTTCCCACTGAAAAGATGAGCGATTCATCTATCGAGCAGGGCTCTGGCGCTGTCATCGGAATCGCATTCGGCAACACCACAAGCTCGATCGCGTATACCTCAGCTGTGCGTTCGTCTGTGTGGAGTGGGAGGGGAGTTGTGTGGCTGATCTACAGGTGGACAGGATGGAAAGGCGGAACTTATTGCGAACGAGGAGGGTGACAGACATATCCCATCGGTCCTGTCCTACCTTGATTCCGACGAGTTCCACGGAGGGGAGGCGAAGGCACAGCTTGTGAGGAACTCGACAAATACCGTCGCCTATTTCCGCGACTTTTTGGGGAAGAAGTGAGTTTCTTTCTGATTTCCCCTGGGAAGAGTGTGTTGCTGATTGGCGGGGGGGGGAAAAAAACCAGGTACTCTGAGATCGACCCCACGAACAGCCACAACTCGGCACACCCCATAGATGTCGATGGAATGGTCTCGTTCAGCGTTGTGGAGAAGTCTGGGCAGAAGGCCACGAACCTGAGCATTAGCGAGATCACTAGCCGCCACCTGCGTCGTCTCCGCCAGTCTGCCTCCGACTTCCTCGGAAAACCTGTTACTGGCGCTGTTGTCACGGTTCCCACCGACTTCACGGAAGCCCAGCGGGAGGCGCTCGTCGCTGCTGCCAAGGACGCGGAACTCCAGGTCCTCCAGGTCGTTCACGAGCCCATCGCTGAGGCGCTCGCCTACGCTGCTAAGGAGAACCTTCAGCCCAAGGACAAGATTCTGCTCGTAGCTGATATCGGCGGCACACGATCCGATGCCTCCGTCATTGCCGTTCGCGGCGGCATGTACACTATCCTAGCGACGGCTCACGACTACGAGCTTGGCGGTGTCCACCTTGACCAGGTCCTGGCCGACCACTTCGCGAAGGAGTTCATCAAGAGGCATAAGAGCGACCCGAGGGAAAACTCGCGCGCCCTCGCGAAGCTGAAGCTAGAGTGCGAGGGCGTTAAAAGGACCCTGTCTATTGCGACTACCGCGAGCATTGCCATTGACTCCCTGCACGAGGGCTTCGATTTCCACTCAAACGTCAACAGGACTAGATATGAGCTTCTCGCGAGAAAGGTTTTCGACCAGATTGTCAAGCTGGCCGAGCAGGTTGTTGAGAAGGCTGAGCTTGACGTGCTGGATGTCGATGAGGTAAGTGTGCCTGCATCTAGATGAGCTATATGGCTTACTTGTGATGATAGGTGATACTCGCTGGAGGTTCTTCTCACACCCCCAAGATCGCCCAACGCTTTTCCCAGCTCTTCCCTGAGACTACTCCGGTCCATGCGCCCGCCACCGACTCGATGGCGCTGAACCCCGCTGAGCTCGCTGCCCGGGGAGCCGCTCTCCAGGCCTCCCTCGTCGCCGAGTTCGATGTGGAGGACATTGAGCAGTCTACCCACCCAGTCGTGACCGTGGCACCCCACCTCAGCAAAGCCATCGGAGTTATCGTCGTCGGTGCGGACGGCAGCGAGCAGTTCCAGGCGATCCTGCCTGCACAGACCGCTGTTCCCGCTCGTAGGATCGCGGAATTCTCCGTGCCTGCGGATGGCGGCGATGTCGTCATCAAGTTTGTCGAGGGCGCCAGTGAGATCCGCAAGACCGTTCCCGAGAAGAAGCCTAAGGCTGAGACCAGCGATGATGACGAGGATGATGAGGATGACGACGAAGAGGAGGAGGAAGAGGAGGAGGAGATCAAGACTAAGCACATGAAGGTCGAGAAGCTCCTTGCTGAGGCTCTGCTGAAGGATGTGAAGAAGGGCCAGAAGATCGAAGTCACTGTTCAAGCAAGTGTGGATACCCCCTTGAACGTTGCAGTGAGAATTGTCGGTACTCAGCAAGGCATCCGTGGGGTGGTTAGTGCTCCGTAGATCTATTTGTTCTGGTTTGGAGATGGGATAGAGAAAAGCTATTGCAATGGACAGAGAATGGGGGTCATTCGGGTGAGGTTAGACTGTGTATGGCAATACCATAGGCTCTTTCATGTTCATTTCGGCTGGTTTCGGTTTTTTTTTTGGTTTGTATTTGTTGTGGCTGTCGATCGGTCTGGGGAAAATCACGAATTATCCTCGAATGTAATCACATGACCTCTAGCTTACGTACTAACTAGTCGTTGCGGGTTTGAGGCCACATTCGAGCGTCACAGTCCAAGCCACAAGCAACCTTGACACCGCCAAATTCCACGGCACCTCGTTCACTACCGCCCATCCACAACTTTTCAGTTTTACTCAATCAAGAACGAATCACCAACTCGGAGGACCCACGCCACAGCTTCCTCATCAATCATGGTACCGCCGCCACTGTCCACTAGCATTGAGGGGCAAGGGGATGGAGGGGTGTAAGAGGAGGGGTTATCACTGACACTGTCTACAGGTCGTCCTAGCAGCCTCCATCTGCACGCGCGGTGGTAAAGCCGTCCTGTCACGGCAGTTCCGGGAGATGCCCCGCTCGCGAATCGAAGGGCTTCTGGCGGGCTTCCCCAAGCTCACCGACGCAGGGACGCAGCACACTACGGTCGAGACCGAGAACGTTCGCTACGTGTACCAGCCGCTCGACGAGCTGTACATGGTGCTCATCACGAACCGCGCGAGCAACATCCTGCAGGACATCGATTCGCTGCACCTGTTCGCCCAGGTGGTCTCCAACATCTGTAAGAGCCTGGACGAGAGGGAGATACTGAGGAATTCATTCGAGCTGCTCAGTGCGTTCGATGAGGTTGTCGCGCTCGGCTACAGGGAAAACCTCAGTCTGCAGCAGATCACGACTTTCCTCGAGATGGAGTCCCATGAGGAGAGGATCCAGGAGATCATCTCGAGAAATAAGGAGTTTGAGGCGTCGGAGGAGCGGAAGAGGAAGGCGAAGCAGCTGGAGATGCAGAGGAAAGAGATGGCCCGGAGCGGGGGGAGCGGCGCCGGGAGTGGCGGCATGGCTGGTGGCATGGGCGCTGGGAGGAGCATGGGTGGTGGCGGCACGCCGAAGTTCAACACTTACAATGCACCGGCTAAGCAAGATGTTACCTATGATTCCTACGAGGCGGAGAAAAAGAAGAGCTACCTGTCGACATCGTCGGCGCCGAAGGGTAAGGGAATGCAGCTAGGGAAGAAGAGCAAGACCACGGATATGTTCGAGAAGGTACGCAACGAGATGGGTGGAGTTGATGCGGACGACCGTAGCCCGCTGTTGGGCTCGTCTACGCCCGATGTCGCCAGTCCTGCCGCCACCAGACAAAGCTTCCCTGCGGACGCTCACGGCGTCACTATCACGGTCACGGAACAGATCTCGGCGGAACTGGCTCGCGATGGAAACGTCAAGTCGTTCGACATCAAGGGCAACCTCTACGTCCGCGTGTCCGATCCTGCCCTCACGAAGATCAGGCTCGCGGTCACGGCGGATACCAGCAGCGGTGCGCAATTCAAGCCGCATCCAAACGTCGACCGTGCTGCGTTCAGCAGTGGCGTGCTGCAACTGAAAGATACATCCCGCGAGCTCCCCCTTACCAGCCAGTCGATCCTCCGGTGGCAGCAGAAGACTGGCACTGCTCCCATCGTGTTCACCATCTGGCTCAACCAGCTCAGCGGTGGACGATACCAGGTCACTGTTGAGTACGAACTTCTGGACGATACCAACGTCCTCCGCGATGTCACCGTATCGATACCGTTCCAGCGCTCGGAGCCGACTATCGCAAGTATGGACGAGACTTACGAGGTCGCTGGTGACTCGCTCGATTGGACGCTGTCGAACATCTCGGAAGAGAATTCGAGCGGCGCGTTCGAGTTTGAGGCTGAGGCGGAGGAGGAGGCTGAGTTCTTCCCGATGAAGGTTGGGTTCAGGATGGAACGACCGGCGGTTCCCGTCGACGTGAGTGTTCGCCCATGCCATCCCCGGAATCTACAGCTAACAATGAGGACAGGTTAATGCCATCACGCTGGTGGACTCCGGCGACAGCGTGGAATTCTCGAAGGAGGTCAAGAGCGTGGCCGATTCCTACGCTATCGTGTAGTTTGTTAGATGAGTATGGGATGAGGTTTAATGGGTGGTTCAGGTTCGGACGGCTGTTTGTAGTCAATCGGGATATAAAACCTAGAGCTGACGGTCGAAATAATTGTCCATAGCGAGTGATGACACGTACTGTATAGTTCGAGGTTCAAGGGTGGGTAAACACGTATTTTGACCGTGTTGATACTATATCATATTATCATTTTGTTTACGATATGATAGCATTACCACAATTTTTACTCCCCTCTCGATAGTTAGCCTAGTCGCGGTCCAGGTAAAGGCACGAAAACCATTATGGGAGGCAGACCCCAGAAAAGGTGCTCGTGCAACAAGAACAACAAGCGCCTGCCCTGCGCGTTCCACCAACAACCAAAACAATAACAAACACCACCGCCTGCAAGTCACCACACCAAAACAATCAACCCCGTCCTCTTTACTCCTACTACTACTCCCGCCGAAAACAGTGCAGACAAACTACCGTATGTTCCCCCGACACACACACGCGAGCCACACAACTCCTCTAACCCACACCCCGCTGTAGATGACCACAACAGCGACACCATCACCCTTAACCCTCCGTTCAGTAAATAGGCGTTCAGCCGCTGCTCCCACTACTGCCAAACTGGCCGCCATCATCGCAACACCGCTTAAGCAGTCAGTCACCGCTGCTCCCGCGCAGTCTTCGCCGTTCATGAGTTTCTCGCCGGTGGTCGCGTCGTCCCGGTTTTCGCCCCCGCCCGTGTCGGCTAGGGAGGAAGACAATGAGAACGACGAGTCTGAATTGCCATCGGAAACTGAACTCGAGAACGGAATCGTCAACGTGGGGAATAAGGCCGAAGACCTTGGCGATGACGCCGTGAGCGTGTGTTCTGCTTTCTCGGATCTCGAGTATGGCTTGGAGAGTGGGAGTGGCAGTGCGGTCGGGGCTGGGGCTGGGGGGGCTGGAAAGGAGGACGAGGATGGTGATGTGATGAACATGAGTGCAAGTGCAACGCGTGTCGCGACACCGCCGAAGGCCCCGGGAGGCGTGAGGAAGAGTTCGCCGCTTAAGGTATGCCATGAGGGGAGAGGACTGATGGGGTGCACGGGGGGTGCTGACAGTCAAGGAGCCTTCCACACCGAGTTCAACGAGACGGAATGTGAATCTTACCACGCCACGAACGGTACCGCGTTCGGCCGCGAAAACGGGAGGGCTTCTTTTGTCTCCGCGCCGGTCCGTAACGAGTAGCCCGCGTACACCAGCGGTCGACGATAAGACGACGAACTTGCTACTGGACTTTACCTCGCAATTCGAGGCGGTCGCGCGACCGAATTTTGGGGGTGCCACACCAGCCATGCATCGGAGGACAAAGAGTGCGTCGCCGCGTAAGGGGTCGGCTGCCGAGAAGCGGCCACCGTCGACGCCAACGGAGAATAAGTTCTTCAATCTGTTGGACTTCACGCCCGGGCCGGTCGCGACGCCGAATTCGATCCCGTCGATCACGCCCAGGGAGGTAGAGGAGCTCAAGGCTGGGTTCAATTCCCAAGTTTCTCTCCTCACCGCACAGCTTAATGGGCGCACGGTCGAGGTGGACGGGCTCCGTGCTGCGGTGCAGGAGACGGAGGCGCGTTGCGCAGAGCTGACGAATACTCTCAAAGATCTGAATGAGTCTTTCGATGCCGAGCGCGAGGCGTGGGACAAAGTAAAGACGGAGCTGGGCGTTTTGTTTGAGGCCGAGAAGGCCGAGAAGGAGACTATCTCGTCGATGCTCGGAGAGAAGGAGCATGTGGTCGAGGAGTTGCACACGCAATTGGAGACAAAGGACACAGAAGTTAAGAATCTGAAGAAGCGCCTCAGGGATACGGAGGACGATCTGGACAGGACGAGGGAGGAGGTTCTGAGGTTGAAAACGGAGGTCACGAGTGCTCAGACGATGGCGACTTCCGCGTTGGAGGCCGCAGAGGCCGTTCGGGCTGCTCAGTCGTCTCAGTCCGCCGCTCCGGTCCCAGCTCCCACCTCCGATGCCGATGCCGAGGCTGCCGCAGCGAAGAAGACACAAGAGGAGGTTGAACGTGTCGCACGCGAGCTCCATATCCTCTACAAAGCCAAGCACGAGACTAAGGTTGCCGCGCTCAAGAAGTCGTATGAGACCCGCTGGGAAAAGAAGGTGGCCGCGCTGCAGCAACAGGTCGACTCCCTCAAGCTGCGCAACGAAGAGCTGGAGAAGCGCGCCGAGGAGCCAGCCAAGGGCCCAGAAAACACTGTTGCTGCTCCTGCGACAACGGATGACGACCTTAAAGCCCAGTTGGCGCGACTGCAGATCGACCTTCGGAACGAGAGACAGGAGAAGGAGGGCATTGTCAGCCTCGTCGAGGAGTTGCTCGCTATTCAGCAGGTGCATCAGATGCAGTTTCAGCAACAGCAGGAGAAGGAAGAAAAGGAAGAGAAGGAAGAGAAGGAGGAGGGGAAGAGGGAGAAGCAGAAGGGGAAGGAGAAGGTAGAGGAGAAGGGAGCAGAGGCGAAGACCGATGTCGTGGAGAAGAGGAGGACTAGTGGCCCGGCCCCGCCTCTCGTCGCTTCCACCAAGACCCCGGCCCCACAGAAGAGAAAGACTAGTGGTCCCTCTGCTCCTACCGCTGCCTCGGCTGCCCCCAGTGCCTCCTCCGCCGGCAGTCTGCGCAGTGGCATCGAAAAGATGGGAATCGCCGCTAAGCGTGCCGAAATGCGTGCCGCAATGAGGAAACAGAAGGAAGTGAGAGAGAAGGAGGCGGCGACGGCGGCGAGCGCTGACGCGGGGCGGGACACGGATGCATTTGTTGTGTAGACCGGCGGTGGGCAGACGGGGAGGTGTAATACTCCGTTTCTAGTTTTCTTCTATCATTATTTTTTTGGACTTCGGGTTTTCTGCGTCGCAGAGGTGTGCCTTGTTTACTCATACGGTCTGCGTATTTTGGTTCCGTTTAGTTTATGGTGTGGGAGAGAGATGCAATGGTCGCATTGGATCCTGGATCATCGGAGATGACCTCAACGAACTCGAAAGTTCAAGCCTACGAGGTGGATTTGTAGGGAAGCAATATATCATAGAGTGTTTTCAGTGTAAATTGCAGTTCTGTCGATGGCATGCGCGTGCTTGATGCCACATCACCTGCCTTGGTTATGTGCCGACCCACGGCCAGTCACTCGACGGAGTCCGTCGGTTGTGTTGCCGCAGTTCCAACTGAACATCGATTATGCCGAAAACGATGCACCAGAACAACATGGTGGCACGAGGACCGAAGAGGCTGGCAGGGAGGTTCCATCAGCTCAAGACGGGGCACTGCCGTACAGGCCAATACCTGAAGTGGACGAAGAATTCGGACACGGCAGAGTGCGGGTGGTGCCAGTACAAGATGCAGACGAGGAAGCACCTGTTCAAGAATTGCGACAAATGGAGGCCGCAACAGAAGATGATGTGGACAGAGATACGGAAAAAGACAGGAAGAGGGAAGAGCCGGTTCGCAATCAGGGAACTATTTGCGGACGAGCGGTGCACTGGAGCGATCTTGGACTTCTTGAGAACGACAAAGGTGGGGGCGAGGGTGGGGCCGCGGGAGCTGCCACCAGAACCAATGAGGGAGGGGGAGGGGGGAGATATACGGTCTCCTTAGCCACACTCTCTTTTCCTTTCCTTCTTCCTTTCTCTCTCTCCTATGTCAATCCTCGCGAGTCTTCCTCTCTCCTTCTCCTTTTTCTCTCTTTCTCTCCTACTTCCTTTCTCCTTCTCTTCTCGTGGGACAGCCGGGCGGGGGCAGGGGGAGTCGCCGCGAGCCGCTGGCGGACTGCTCGAGGGCGCAGCGGACGACGAACAGGAAAAGGACTGTATATAATATCGTCATGATCCAATAGGGTCGCACACGATTAATGAATCATCATCACCATCAACTGAACATCGATTTACTTCGCACAGCGAGCATCCCAGAGCCCACGGCACGACTGCTGTGCACCGGAATGGGGGGGTGTCGGGATGCGGCAAGCAGTCCGCACGTCACTGAAACGCCGATCACTGCTGAGCGGATCCGCGGCTATGTATATATCTAGCAGACGGGTAGCTGCGTGCGGTGTAATTACCGTTATTACCGTTTGCCGACGAGATCCGGACGGGCAGGTACAGTGGAATAGTAAGCACACCGAGTTCCACCTAGATACCTTCCGGTCGGCCGCATCTGGGCTTTGACGGGCCAAGGGCCGGACGGTTTAAAAGCCCACACATGTTGGGCAGCAAGAGATGTTTCCGGCGTCAATTTTTAGGTGTTATATACCGCTCTTGCTTAGTGAAGGGGAGAAATGCGAAGACGGCTATCCCGAAGTATCTCAGTGCCTTGAGGATATCCCTCGTGGGGGGGGGGGGGCCCCCCGGGG
>Ga0307516_10004165_pt1 | contig 18015 bp, 18 predicted proteins | sample 19_EM_MG_FD_203310 | JGI IMG/M metagenome (GOLD analysis project Ga0307516, IMG submission 203310) | Populus trichocarpa ectomycorrhiza microbial communities from riparian zone in the Pacific Northwest, United States - 19_EM | ecosystem: Host-associated > Plants > Roots > Unclassified | place... | reverse complement strand
CTACCTGCGCGCTTCTGAAATCAGCCGCGACCGCGTCGAAGACGCACGCAACGTGCTGAAGGAAGGCGACGAAGTCAACGCCCTGATCATCAACGTCGACCGCAAGACGCGTTCGATCCAGTTGTCGATCAAGGCCAAGGACAACGTCGACCAGCAAGAAGCCATGACTCGCCTTTCGCAGACCAGCGAGCGTGAGAACGCCGGCACGACCAGCCTGGGCGCACTGCTGCGTGCCAAGCTGGACAACAAGGGCGACGGCAACTAAGCCGCTGTTCTTGTCGCAAACCTGAAGCCCGGGTCCACAGGAAGCAATGACGCGTTCCGACCTCGTCGCACGGCTGGCCGAGCAATTCGGCCAGCTGACGCATCGCGACACCGAGTTCGCCGTCAAGACCATCCTGGATGCCATGTCCGACGCGCTCGCGCGCGGGCACCGCATCGAGATCCGCGGCTTCGGCAGCTTCTCGATCAACCGCCGGCCGCCGCGTGTGGGGCGCAATCCCCGCTCCGGCGAGCAGGTGGTGATTCCCGAGAAGCTCGTTCCGCATTTCAAGCCCGGCAAGGCCCTGCGTGAGGCAGTGGACGCCAGGGCGACTTCCCTCGAAGAAGCAGCAGCCGCTGCAGCGAACACCGAGCCCACGGGCTGACGCGAGTTCCTGTTACGACGGCGTACACGGCGCATGCCGTGTCCCTGCATTTCATCAACATCCGGACCCTAGAATCAGGCCCGGAGTTGCAATGAAAATTATTGTCTGGCTCATTCGAGCCGCCCTCTTCTTCGTCCTGCTCGCCTTCGCACTGAACAACCAGCACGAAGCCAGCATCAAGTGGTTCTTCGGCCAGGAATGGCGCGCCCCCATGGTGTTCATCGTGCTGGGTGCATTCACGCTCGGTTGTGCTTTCGGCGTACTCGCGATGGTGCCGAGCTGGTGGCAACACCGGCGTGCAGCGCGCAGCCGTCGCGCAGTTGAAGACGACGAATCGCTGGACGCCCAGTCGCCCGACACGCCGCCTCCCTCCGACTCCCGACTGCTGCAACATGAACTTTGATCTCCAATGGCTGCTGCTGGGCCTGCCCATCGCCTTTGCGCTGGGGTGGATCGGCTCGCGCATGGACCTGTGGCAGTGGAAGCGTGAGCAGAAGGACTCGCCCAAGGCGTACTTCAAGGGCCTCAACCTGCTGCTGAACGAGCAGCAGGACAAGGCCATCGACGCCTTCATCGAGGCTGTCCAGCACGACCCCGACACCACCGACCTGCACTTCGCACTTGGCAATCTCTTTCGCCGCAGAGGCGAATACGAACGTGCGGTGCGTGTCCATCAGCACCTGGTGAGCCGCGCCGACCTGCCACGCGCCGAGCGCGACCGGGCGCAGCACGCCTTGGCACAAGACTTCATGAAAGCCGGCCTGTTCGACCGCGCCGAAGAAGCCTACAAGACCCTTGAAGGCACGGCCTTCGACACCGAAGCGCGCCTAGCCCTCCTCACCTTGCACGAGCGTTCGCGCGACTGGCGCGCCGCCGTCGATGTGGCCCAGAAACTCGAGCACAGCGGCACCGCCTCGTTCGCTGCACGCATCGCGCACTACTGGTGCGAGATCGCGCTCGAAGCCGATGCCCGTCAGCAGCCTGCGCAGGCCGACGAGGCACTTCGCAATGCGCGCGCCGCCGCGCCCAACGCGGCCCGCCCGCTCGTGTTCGCCGGCCAGCGCGCCCACAGCCGCGGCGACCACGCGCAGGCGCTGCAGTTGTGGGGTGAGCTGCTCGCCGCCCATCCAACTGCTTTCAACCTGGTGACGCGCGAGTACGCGGCCAGTGCCCTTGCCGCCGGCGAACAGGCGGCTGCGCTGGACCGTCTGCAGGCTCTGTATCGCCGGGCACCGACGATGGACTTGCTGGCCGCGATCGCCACGCTCGACCCGGCACCGGCCGCCCAGCGCCATCGCTTGCTGGCCCACCTGCAAGAGCAACCCACGCTCTCGGCGGCCCAGGAGTTGCTGCGCCAGATGACGAGCGAAGGGACTGGCCTCAGCACCGAGGAAGCGCAAAGCCTGCGCACGGCCGTGACCCGTGCTGCCAAACCCCTGCAGCGCTACCGCTGCGCCGCCTGCGGCTTCGAGGCGCAGCATTATTTCTGGCAATGTCCCGGCTGCCTAAGCTGGGACAGCTACCCACCACAACGGCTGGAGGATTTGTGATGAGTTCAACCAAGATCACCCGCGATCGCATGGCAGCCGCTCGCGTGCTGGTGGTCGGAGATGCCATGCTCGACCGATACTGGTTCGGTGCCGTCGATCGCATCTCTCCCGAAGCGCCGGTGCCGGTGGTGCGCGTCAATCGCGAAGAAGAACGCCTGGGCGGTGCTGCGAACGTGGCATTGAATGCCAAGACGCTCGGCGCACAGGTCACGCTGTTGACCGTGGTGGGCCAGGACGAACCCGCCCGCAAGCTGCAGCAGCTGCTGGAACAGCAAGGCGTGAAGACGCTACTGGGCCACGACCCGCAGCTCTATACCATCGTCAAGCTGCGCGTGATCGGCCGCTCTCAACAGCTGATTCGTGTCGACTTCGAGAACACGCCCGACCATGAGGTGTTGGCGAGCATGCTGGGTGACTTCGAACGCGCTTTGGATGCGCATGACGCGGTCCTGTTTTCCGACTACGGCAAGGGCGGCCTGGAGCACATTCCGCGCATGATCGAGCTGGCACGCAAGGCCGGCAAGCCCGTGCTGGTCGACCCGAAAGGCAGCGACTATTCGCGTTATGCCGGCGCCACCGTCATCACCCCCAATCGAGCCGAGCTGGCCCAGGTCGTCGGCAACTGGAGCAGCGAAGCGCAGCTCCATGAGCGCGCGGAAGCGTTGCGCAAGAAACTCGGCCTGACGGGTCTGTTGGTGACCCGATCGGAAGAAGGCATGTCGCTGTTCGACGCCGAAGGCGAAGCCCGGGTGCCGGCGCAGGCACGCGAGGTGTTCGACGTCACCGGTGCCGGCGACACCGTCATCGCAGCGCTGGCGGCCATGCTGGCCTGCGGCGTCACGCTGCGCGATGCCCTGCCTATCGCCAACCGTGCGGGCGGCATCGTCGTTGGCAAGTTCGGCACTGCCAGCGTGAGCTACGAGGAGTTGTTCGCATGAAGATCGTCGTCACAGGCGCCGCCGGCATGATCGGCAGCAACATCGTCCATGGTCTCAATGCGCTGGGGCACGATGATGTGATCGCTGTCGACGACCTCACCGATGGCCCCAAGTACCGCAACCTGCTGGGCGCACGCATCAGCGACTATTTCGACAAGTCCGAGTTCTACACCCGCTTCGCACGCGGTGAGTTCGGCAAGGTCGATGCGGTGCTGCACCAGGGCGCCTGCTCCGACACCATGGAGCACAACGGGCGCTTCATGCTCGACACCAACTACCGCTGTTCCAAAGAGCTGCTGGACGCCTGCCAGATCCAGGGCACGCGTCTGCTGTACGCCTCGTCGGCTGCCACGTATGGCGGCAGCGACACCTTCCGCGAAGAGCCGGCCTTCGAGCAGCCGCTGAACGTCTACGGCTACTCCAAGCTGCTGTTCGACAACGTCGTGCGCCGCATGCTGCCTGCAGCAACGACCCAGGTCGCCGGTTTCCGCTACTTCAACGTCTACGGCCCGCGCGAGCAGCACAAGGGGCGCATGGCCTCGGTGGCCTTCCACAACTTCAACCAGTTCCGCGAAGCGGGCAAGGTCAAGCTCTTCGGCGAATACGGTGGCTACGGCGCCGGCGGCCAGACGCGCGACTTCATCTCGGTCGACGACGTGGTGGCGGTCAACCTGTGGTTCTTGCAGAACCCTGGCAAGAGCGGCATCTTCAACTTAGGCACAGGCCGCGCCCAACCGTTCAACGACGTCGCCGTGGCTGTGGTCAACGCATCCCGCGCTGCCAAGGGCGAAGCTGCGCTACCGCTGGCCGAGCTGGTGAAGCTTGGTCTTATCGAGTACATCCCCTTCCCTGACGCATTGGTCGGCAAGTACCAGTGCTACACGCAGGCCGACATGACGCGGCTGCGCGCGGTCGGTTGCGACCACCGCTTCGCTGATGTGGCGACTGGCGTGGCCCGCTACGTCGAGTGGCTGGGCCAGCAAAAGGCCTGAGATCGCCTGACCGCATCCCCACCCGAAAGGCGGCCTCCCACAGCCCCGTTTCGGTGGCCCTCCCCAAGGGGAATGGCAAACACGCTCTGCATGACTACAGTCCCGCCAGGGGTGCGGAAAGGCCGCACTCCACAACAAGATCTCAAGGGAGTTATGTCATGTTCAAGAAGCTGTTGTGCGTGCTCGTCATGTTGTTCGCCACCACTGCCGCGTTCGCTGCGGTCGATGTGAACAAGGCCGACCAAGCCGCACTCGAATCCGTGAAGGGCATCGGCACCAAGGTTTCGGTACGCATCCTCGACGAGCGCAAGAAGTCGTCGTTCAAGGACTGGGCTGACCTGATGAGCCGCGTGAAGGGCATCAAGGAAGGCGCGGCCACCAAGCTGTCCAAGGAAGGCCTGACGGTCAACGGCGCAAGCTTCGAAGCAGCTGCGGTCGCGGCCAAGAACCCGGCGAAGAAGAAGTAAGCCGGGTTTCCTGTTCGAACACGGCCTGCATGGCACATCGCCTGCAGGCCGCTTTCATTCCAGCTCGGTGGTGTGATAGTCGCTGTCGGCGATCGGACCACCACGCGGCTTGGAGCGCCGCTCCCAGCCGAAGAAGGCAGTCACCTCGTCGCGCCGCGACATGGTGTCCGACACACCCAGCGCGACCAACTCACGTGTGTAGGCAGCTTCGAACAGCAGATAGCTCGCCAGCGCGGCGCCGCGGGTGTCGGTGGTCTTGCCGGTGACGCCCACGCCGCGCAGCAAAGCACGAATGGGCGTGGGCAATGCATTCACGTGCTTGGCCGCCAGATCATCCAGACGCTGCGACGGAGCAATCACCAGCACCTCGATCGGCCGCAGGCTGGTCGACGCCAGCGCCTCGGGCGGCAACAGGCCAAGCGTGTTGTTGATGCGCTGCAGGCGCTCCACATCCACGGCGAGCGCATCCAGGAAGATGTTGGACAAGGCGTGGCCCGCGATCTGTGCAAAGTTGGGGTACGTGCTGCTGACCTTGCGCTTGCCCGGCGGCTCGTGCATGCGGCCAGCGCCCACCACGAGGATGCGCGTCGCGCCCAGGTGCACCGCTGGCGAGATCGGCGCCGACTGGCGCATCGACCCGTCGCCGAAATACTCGGTCTCGCCATCGAAGGGCAAAGGCACCGCCGGGAAGACGAACGGAATCGCCGCTGAGGCCATCAAGTGCGCCACGGTGATGGGCACCCGCACGGCCACCCGCTGCGATCGGTTCCAGGGCACGAACTCCTTTTCGGAGTCGTAGAAGGTGACGTGCGTGCCCGAGCTGTAGCTCGATGCCGTGACCGCCAGTGCCTGCAGGTGGCCGGACTGCATGACGCCATGCAGCCGATCGACCGCCACCATCTTGTTCAGCAACTCTTCGAGAGGCGAGTTGTCGAGCAGCGAACGCAAGCGCGCACGGCGCCAACGCGCAATGACCCAACCAAGAGACATCATCGTCAGCCAGCGTGCCCCGGTGCGGATGACACCGATGGTGTCGCTGCGGTAGACCTGCTCTGCGCGAAAGTCTTCCCATACCTCCGCAATCGCGGCCACGGCGCCGTCGAAGTCGTCGCAATGCGAGGCCAGCGCTGCGGCATTGATGGCCCCGGCCGAGGTGCCGGTGATCACCGGGAAAGGGTTGCTGCGCTCCCAGGGCGCAGCGTCACGCCGAATCTTAGCTATCGCCTTCAGCACGCCCACTTGGTAGGCGGCCCGGGCGCCACCGCCCGTGAGGATCAGACCCGTCGTCTTTTTTGGCATGCCCCGCAGTGTAGACAGGCCTGACGGAAGACAAGCTGCGGGCTACCCGCCATTGCGATCAGCGCTGGATGGGCTTGCCACAAGAGCGAGCGCACTTGAACTGCGCCCCTTGTCAACTCAGCGCTCGCGACCGCCTTCATGGCGATGATCGTCGTGGCCATGACCACGCCCGTGGTGGTCGTGGTCACGGTGGTCGTCACCGCGGTGGTAATGGCGCTGGTACCAGTCTTCGCGGACGAAGTAGACCGGCTGGCCGCACGCGTTGTAGCGGCCGCAGTACCTGCGCCAATTGCGAGAGTGACCCGGGGGCACATGCAGATAGATCGGTGGCGGAGCCTGCACCGCCACGGGGGCCGGCGCAATGATCATCGGCTGGCGGTACAACACCACCGGCGGCACCGGAGCTTGGCCGATGTCGATGCGGCCGTAGACCCCTGGTTGGTTGACACTGACCGATACGCCAACATCGGCGGCCAGTGCGGGCGCTGCCGCGGCGGCCAGCACGAGGGCCAGGTAAATTTTTCTCATTGCTAGCTCCTGTGATCTGCGGACGAGACCCTCTTACAACGCCTGAGGTCCTTGTCTCGCCTACGCCGCCAGGTTTCTATTCGTAAACCACCTTGGCCTTGCCATGGCTTCCTTCCTGCCAACGCGCCAACGCGGCATCGGTCGGGAAGAAACGGCCTTCATCGCCAAGGTCCAGCTCGCCACTCGCAGCATCACGCTGGAGCACGAGCCGCACACCGAGGCCTTGCGCGACCAGCCCTTGCTCGGTGGTGATGCGGCGGCTCGGGAATTCGCGCAGCACCTCCGCCACCGGCGGCACGCTGCCGTTCACTTCGACGCGAAGGTACTTGCCGAAGCGGCAGCGCGCGGTGGCCAAGTCCCACACCTGCTGAACGTTGAGCCGCATGCCGCCCGAGAAGCGGTCGGGCTGCACCTTGCCGAGCACGACGATCAACTCATCGTCCTTCAGCAGCTCCTTGTTGGCGTTGAGCAGCTCTTCGTTGGCGACGGCTTCGATGTACTCGCTCTTGTCGTCGAGCTTGAAGATCGCGACGCGGCCGCGCTGGCCGTTGATTACGCGCAAGTCGCCCACGATGCCAGCGAGGATCTGCGGCTCGCGCGAGTCGATGAGGTCGGCGATCTTCCGCTTGGCGAATTGCCGCACCTCGGTCTCGCTCTGGTCGAACAAATGGCCGGACAGATAGAAGCCGAGCGCCACCTTCTCCAGGCTCAGGCGCTCCTTGATGCTCCACGGCTCGGCGTGAACGAGATCGGGCTCCTGCGTCGACGCGGCGTGAGAGTCGCCGAAGTCGAACAAGCCGCCCTGGTCGGCGTGCGCGGCCTGGGTGTCGGCAAAGTCGAAGGCCAGACCGATGCTCGCCACCATCATCGAACGCTCTGCATGCAGCAGGTCGAAGGCGCCGGCCTTGATCAGCGCCTCGACCGTGCGCTTGTTGATGCGGCTGCGATCAACGCGCGCACAGAAGTCGAACAGGCTCTTGAACGGCCCGCCTTCATTGCGAGCCTTGACGATAGCCTCGATCGCGCTCTGCCCCGTGCCCTTCACGGCACCCAGGCCGTAGCGCACGACCTTGTCGCTGACCGGCTCGAAGCGATGCGTGCCGGTGTTGACGTTGGGCGGCTCGAAGGTGAGGCCCATCATCAACGCGTCGTCGTGGAAGATCTTCAGCTTGTCGGTGTCGTCGAGCGCCACGCTCATGTTGGCCGCGGTGAACTCGGCCAGGTAGTGCACCTTGAGATACGCCGTGTGATAGGCGAGCAAGGCGTAAGCGGCGGCGTGCGACTTGTTGAAGCCGTAGCCCGCGAACTTCTCCATCAAGTCGAAGATCTCGTTGGCCAGCGGCTCGGCGATGTTGTTCTTGGCCGCACCCTCGGCGAAGGTGGCGCGGTGGGCCACCATCTCCTCGAGCTTCTTCTTGCCCATTGCGCGGCGCAGCAGGTCGGCGCCGCCGAGTGAGTAGCCGCCCAAGCGCTGGGCGACCTGCATCACCTGCTCCTGGTACACCATGATTCCGTAGGTCTCTTCCAGCACCTCTTTCATCAGCGGGTGCGGGTAGTCCACTTCCTCGCGGCCGTGCTTTCGCGCACAGAAGCTCGGGATCAGGTCCATCGGCCCCGGCCGGTACAGCGCCACCAGCGCGATGATGTCCTCGAACACACTGGGCTTCGCGTCGCGCAGCATGCGCTGCATGCCCGAGCTTTCAAGCTGGAACACGGCAACGGTCTTGCCTTCGCTCATCAGCCGGTACGCACCGCGGTCGTTGAGCGGGATGTTCTCGAGCCGGAAGTCGCGTTGGTCGGCGTGGCGCGCGCGGATGAAATCCTTCGCCATCTCCAGGATGGTGAGCGTGGCCAGGCCCAGAAAGTCGAACTTCACCAAGCCGATGGATTCGACGTCGTCCTTGTCGAACTGGCTCACCGCGCTGTCGCTGCCGGGCTGCATGTAGAGCGGGCAGAAGTCGGTGATCTTGCCCGGCGCGATCAGCACGCCCCCGGCGTGCATGCCGATGTTCCGCACGATGCCTTCGACACGTTCGGCGAGCGACAGCAGCTCGGCCACTTCTTCTTCGTTCTTCTCGCGCTGCTCGATCTCGGGCGCCTCGGCGCGCGCATAGATGACGCCGGGGTCGGGCTTGTCGCCGGGGCGGCGCAGCGTCACCGTCTTGCCGGGCGGCGCCGGCACGAGCTTGGCGATGCTGTCGACGTGGCCGTAGCCCATGCCGAGCACACGGCCCACGTCGCGCAGCGCGGCCTTGGCGGCCATGGTGCCGAAGGTCGCGATCTGGCTCACGGCATCGCGGCCGTACTTGTCCTTCACGTAGTCGATCACGCGGTCGCGGTTGCCCTGGCAGAAGTCGATGTCGAAGTCAGGCATCGACACACGGTCCGGGTTCAGGAAGCGCTCGAACAGCAGGTTGTAGCGCAGCGGGTCGAGGTCTGTGATCTTCAGCGCATAGGCCACCAACGAGCCTGCACCTGATCCGCGGCCCGGCCCCACCGGGCAGCCGTTGTTCTTGGCCCAGATGATGAAGTCGGCCACGATGAGGAAGTAGCCCGGGAAGCCCATCTTCAAAATGGTCGTGATCTCGAACTCGAGCCGGTCCACATAGCGCTGCATCTGCTTCGCGCGCTCAGCCTCGTCGAGGTAGAGCTGGACCATCCGCTCCTTCAACCCCTCGTGCGAGGCGTAGCGGAAGTAGGCTTCCGGCGCCATGCGTTCACCGTTCACCTCGGGCGTCGGGAAGTCGGGCAGTTGCGGCTTGCCAAGCACCAGAGACAGGCTGCAACGCCGCGCGATCTCGACGGTGTTCTTCACCGCGCTCGGCAAGTCGGCAAACAGCGCTTCCATCTGCGCCTGCGACTTGAAATACTGCTCGCGCGTGAACCGCTTGACGCGTCGGGGATTGGTCAGCGTCTCGCCTTCGGCCACGCAGACACGAGCCTCGTGCGCTTCGAAGTCTTCGGGGGTCTGGAATTGCACCGGGTGCGTCGCCACCACCGGCAGTTTCATCTCTGCGGCCAGCGGCACCGCCGCACGCACATGCGCTTCGTTGCTCGGCATGCCGGCGCGCTGCACCTCGATGTAGAACCGCTGAGGGAACGTGGCGGCCAGTCGCGTTGCGACGGCTTGCGCGCGCTGCGTGTCCTGCGCCATCAGGGCCTGGCCGATGGCGCCCTGCTCCGCGCCCGAGAGCGCGAGCAAGCCTTCGTTCAATGCCGTCAACCATTCCCACTTGAGCCACGCCTGGCCACGAGCCGATGCATCGAGCCAGCCGCGCGACAACAGCTCGCAGAGATTCAGGTAGCCAGTCTTGCTTTGCACCAGCAGCAGCAAACGGCTGGGTTGCTTGTCGCCTTCGGTGGGCTCCATCCACACATCGGCGCCGATGATCGGCTTGACGCCTTTCTTGCGCGCGGTGCTGTAGAACTTGACGGTACCGAAGAGGTTGGAAAGGTCGGTGATGGCGAGCGCGGCCTGGCCATCACCTGCGGCCGCACCCACCAACTCGTCGATGCGCAAGGTGCCGTCGACAACAGAAAACTCGGTGTGGGTGCGCAGGTGAATGAAGGCCATCCGGGCATTTTAGGGACGCGTCGCCTCCGTAAAATCGAGGTGTGAAACCAATTCTGAACATCTCGGCCTACCGCTTCGTCCCCTTGACGGACACGCTTGCCTTGCGCGAGAGCATTCGCTCACAAGCCGAGGCATTGGCCTTGAAGGGAACGGTGCTGCTCGCCGAAGAAGGCATCAACCTGTTCCTGGCCGGTAAGCCCGACAAACTGCGGGCATTCGTGGCCTGGCTGCGCGAAGACGCGCGCTTCACGCCGCTGGCGCCGAAGGAAAGCTGGTCTGACAGCGTGCCCTTCGGCAAGCTGCTGGTGAAGGTCAAGCGCGAGATCATCCGCATGAACCACCCGACCATCCAGCCGACTGAAGGCCGAGCTCCGGCGGTCGACGCCAAGACGCTGGCACGCTGGCTCGATGCCGGGCAGGACGATGAAGGCCGGCCCGTGGTCACGCTCGACACGCGCAACGCGTTCGAGATCGGCCATGGCCGCTTCCGCAACGCGATTGACTGGCAGATCGACAAGTTCAGCCAGTTCCCGGCCCAGGTGCTCGCGCATCGCAGTGAGCTGCAAGGCAAGCGCGTGGTCAGCTACTGCACCGGCGGCATCCGCTGCGAAAAGGCGGCGATTTTCATGGCCGAAGCCGGCATCGAACACGTGGTGCAACTCGACGGCGGCATCCTCAAGTACTTTGAAGAGGTGGGTGGCGCCCACTTCGACGGGGACTGCTTCGTCTTCGACGAACGCGAGGCGCTCGATCCCGCGCTCGACCCGCAGCGCTAGCTCTGTTGCTCAGGCTTCACGAGTTCAGCACCTCGAGCACGTCGGAGCGGAACTCGCGCTGGAACAGGATGTAGATCACGCCCCCCGTGGCGAGCACGAAGATCAGTGGCGAGAAGAACCACCCGACCGCGGCGAATGAGAGGTAGTAAGCGCGCAAGCCATCGTTGAATGTCTCGGCCGCCATGCCCACCACGCCACCGGCCTTCTTGGCAAAGGCCTGGCGCTGCTCTTCGCCGGGGGCACCCAGCGCCTCGAGTTGCTTGGCCTCCGGCGCGGCTGCGATGAGCAGAGCACCGAAGGTGTACTGGCGCATCGACCAAGTGAAGCGGAAGAACGCGTACACGAAGATCACCAGCAACAGCACGAGCTTCAAATCGAAGATCAGCACCGAGGTGCGCGCGGCGAACGGAATCTCGCGCACCAGTTCGCTGGCCTTGTCGCTGGTGCTCAGCACCGCAAGCAGCCCACCGATGACGAGAATGGTGGTGGAGGCGAAGAACGATGGGCTGGTCGACAGGTTCTGGATCACCACGCCATCCAGCACGCGCACCTCGCGGTAGGTGGTCTGCATCATCCACAGGCGGCGGATGCGGTTGGTGCTGGCCAGCACCGAGGGCTTGGTCTGCGAGCGGTCGCGTGCGAACCAGGCGTAGCCGGCCCAGGCCGCAAAAAAGGCCGCCAACGCAGCCCAGTCCGACCACGGCAAGATGCTGAAGAGCTTCAACACAGTGTCCATGCGGCGCACTGTAGCAAGGCCCCATGCGACGAGGCGGACGCTCGTGTGACCGAGGTCCGCCTCCCTACTGGTTGGCCGAAAAACTCAGGGTGCCAGATCGAACACGATGACCTCGGCGTCTCGCCCTGCTTCGAGACGAAGCGTGGGCTCCTGGTCCAGCAGCACGGCGTCGCCCGTCGTCGCTTCACGCCCGTTGACCTTCAGCGATCCACGCGTCACCTGCACGTAGGTGCTGCGGCGGATGTCGAGCGGCAGCTCGGCCTTTTCGTCGCCGTTGAAGAGCCCAGCATACAGCGACGCATCGGCATGCACGGTCACCGAGCCGTCGCGCCCGTCGGGGCTGGCAACGAGGCGCAGGCGGCCGCGCTTGTCGGCGTCGGAGAAGCTTTTCTGCTCGTACCCGGGCACGATGCCGCGCTCGTTCGGCAGTAGCCAGATCTGCAGGAAGTGTGTGGTCTCGTTGGCCGCGTGGTTGAACTCGCTGTGCTGTATGCCGCGGCCCGCGCTCATGCGCTGCACATCGCCCGGCACGATCTGCGTGCCGTTGCCCATGTCGTCCTTGTGACCAAGCGCTCCCTTGAGCACGTAGGAAATGATTTCCATGTCGCGGTGACCGTGCGTGCCGAAGCCGGTACCAGGCGCGATGCGGTCTTCGTTGATGACGCGCAGGTTGCCCACGCCCATGCGCTCGGGGTGGTAGTAGTCGGCGAAAGAGAAGCTGTGAAACGACTTGAGCCAGCCGTGGTCGGCATAGCCGCGTTCAGCCGATTTGCGAACGGTGATCATGGTGTGTCGTCCTTTCGAGGCTATGAATTTAGGTCTCGCAAGCGCCCATGGGCAGGCTCGAACGTTGAAGCGTGCGTTCAAATAAGATGAACACGCCTGCCTCCTGGCCTGCCCTCCCGAGATGCCCGCCCGATGTCGAATGCCCGCAATGTGCTGACCCCTGAAGCCCTCGCGATGATGGATGTCATCGCCCGCACCGGCAGCTTTGCTGCGGCGGCACGCGAGCTCGGCAAGGTGCCGTCGGCCCTCACCTACAACGTGCGGCAGCTCGAAGATGCGCTCGACGTGCTGCTGTTCGACCGCCGCTCGCGCCAGGCCAAGCTCACCGCCGCTGGCGAAGAGTTGCTGAGCGAGGGACGCCGGCTTCTGGAGCAGGTGGACGCGGTCGCCAACCGGGTGAAGCGCGTGGCCACGGGCTGGGAAACGCAGCTCACCGTGGCGGTCGACGGCGCCATCTCGCGGGTGACGGTGTTCGAGATCTGCGAGGCCTTCTACGCGCTCAAGCCAGAAGGCGGCGACCCGGAGCGCAGCGGACCGGGCACGCGCTTGCGGCTGCGCACCGAGATCATGGCCGGCACCTGGGAAGCGCTGATCAGCGGCGAGGCCGACCTCGCCATTGGCGTGGGTGCCGACCAAACAGCCCCGGCCGGCGTCCAGATGCAGATGCTGGGGGTGATGCCCTTCGTCTTCGCCGTCGCACCGCACCACCCGCTGGCTGCCGCCACGCACCCCATCACCGATGCGGAATTGATGCGCTACCGCGCCGTCGCCGTGGCCGACTCGGCCCACCGGCTGGCGCCGCTCACCGTCAACCTGCTGCCGGGGCAGGACGTGCTCACCGTGCCGTCGATGCAGGCCAAGATCGAGGCCTTGCTGCGCTGCATGGGCTGCGGCTTCATCCCGGAGCAGATGGCGCGCGAACACATTGCCGCCGGCCACCTGGTCGCCAAGGCGGTACAGCGCCAGCCCTTGCATGCGCGCCTCGGCTATGCCTGGCGCAACACATCGGTCGTCACCACAAGCCGCAAGCCGCAGCTCGGCCTGGCGCTGCGCTGGTGGCTCGATCAGCTGGAAAGCGCCGCGACCCGTAAGGCCTTGCTCGAGCGGCACGGCAGCCGCTTGCCGCTGGGCAGCGCCTGACATCGGGCCATGGCGGGCTACCGCGGCCGTTTTGCCCCCTCGCCGACCGGGCCGTTGCACGCCGGCTCACTGGTCGCGGCGCTCGCCAGTTGGCTGGATGCAAGAGCGAACAACGGCACCTGGCTCGTGCGCATCGAAGACGTGGACTTGCCGCGTTGCGTGCCAGGCGCCGACCGGGTGATCCTGTCGCAGCTGGCAGCCTGCGGGCTGCACTCTGACGAACCGCCGGTATGGCAATCGCAGCGTGGTGCGCTGTACCAGGCGGCGCTCGATCGCCTTGCACGGCTGGGGCAAACCTATCCGTGTGGCTGCACGCGCAGTGACATCGCTCAAGCCCTTGCTGCGACGGGTCGCCCCAAACCGCGGCACGGCGAGCTGGTCTACCCCGGCACCTGCCGCCACGGACTGAAGGGCAAACCGCCGCGCGCCACACGCGTGCTCAGCTGCCGGGAAGACGAGTCGGACATGCACATCGAGTGGTCAGACCGCCGGCTGGGCGCTCAACGGCACAACCTCACGCAGGAAGTTGGCGACTTCGTGCTGCACCGCGCCGATGGCTTGTGGAGCTACCAGCTTGCGGTCGTGGTCGATGATGCGGACCAGGGCATCACGCACGTGGTGCGCGGCGAAGACCTGGCCGACAACACACCGCGCCAGCTGCACCTGCAGCGTTTGCTGGGCTTGCCAACACCACGCTATTTGCACTCGCCATTGGTGCTCGGCGAGAACGGCGAGAAGCTGTCGAAGCAGAACGGGGCTCGCAGCCTTGACACCGCCGACCCGTTGGCATTGCTGCAGCGGGCGGCGCTAACGCTGGACTTGGCCGTGCCGGAGCCCGCTCGCGAGCTGGCCATGTGGCTCACGCAGGCCGTCGCGGCCTGGCGCGAGCGATGGTCTCTCGCCAAGCTCTGATTCAGCGCCCAGCGAGGTGGGTGTCGACCCAGCTCACGTATTTGTCGACCCAGCTCTGAAGGAATTTGCGCGTGCCTTCGTTGCTCACCCCGCCGGCATCGTCGAAGAAGCCCTCGGTGAACTGAATGAAGGCCTCCGGTTGCCCGAGCGTGGGGACGTCGAGGTAAGCCAGCACGTTTCGAAGGTGCTGCTGTGCCATCGCGGTACCGATGGCGCCGACCGAGGCGCCGACCACGCCAGCGGGCTTGCCTGCGAACGAATTCTTGCCATACGGACGCGAAGCCGTGTCCAGCGCGTTCTTCAGCACGCCGGGGATCGACCGGTTGTACTCGGGCGTGACGAACAGCAGCGCGTCAGCCGCCTCGACCTCCCGCTTGATGCGGGTGGCCTGCTCGGGTGGGTTGCCGTCGCGGTCCTGGTTGTACAGCGGCAGATCGTCGATGCGCAGATGCTCGAAGGTGAATCGCGGAGGAGCCAGCTTGGCAAGTGCCAGCGCCAGCTTGCGATTGACCGAATCCTTGCGCAGGCTGCCAACGAGCACGGCGATTTTGCGGTTCTGGCTCATGGTGATCTCCTCAAAATGAGCGACTGTAGTCACGTGGCGCGCGCTTCCGACACGCAATGTGGATTGCCCGCGCAGGGCGGCTGGTCTCTCGCGCGAAGGGCCAACCGCCACCATCGTCGTCGCCTTACTCCGGTAGCATGCGCGATCTTCCAAACGCTTTTATAAAGGCTATTCATCATGCAGACCACCGCCTCGGGCCTCCAGTACGAAGACACCACACCCGGCACGGGCGCCGAAGCCAAGGCCGGCCAGCACGTGAAGGTGCACTACACCGGCTGGCTCTACAACGATGGCGTCAAGGGCGCCAAGTTCGACAGCAGCAAGGACCGCAACGACCCGTTCGACTTCGGCCTCGGTGCCGGTATGGTCATCAGGGGTTGGGACGAAGGCGTGCAAGGCATGAAAGTGGGCGGCACGCGCCTGCTGGTCATCCCGCCGGAACTCGGCTACGGCGCACGCGGTGCCGGCGGCGTGATTCCGCCGAACGCAACGCTGATCTTCGAAGTCGAACTGCTCGGCGTCTGAGCCGAACAGACTCTTCATGCCTGTCCGGTACGACATCACCCACACAACGGTCTACCGCTACGCCAAGCCGGTGACCTTTGGCGAACACCGGGTGATGTTTCGCCCGCGCGAGAGCCACGACTTGCGCGTGCTGGCCACCGATCTGCAGGTGAGCCCCGTCGCGCTGGTGCGAATGATCCAGGACCCGTACTCCAATTCGGTGGCCCTGGTTCAGCCGCAGGGCGAGGCGACCGAGTTGAAGATCGTGTGCGCGTTCACCATCGAGCACGCGCACAGCAACAACCTGGAGTTGCCGCTGTCGCCAACGGCCGAGTTCTTCCCGTTCGCCTATTCGGTGGATGAGCGCTTCGACCTCGAGCACTACCTGCGTCCGCACTACGACGACCCCGAAGGCAAGCTCACGGCCTGGGCGCGGCAGTTCATCCGAACCGATGGGCCGACCGGCACGCGCGACCTGCTGGTGCAGATGAACCAGCACATCCGCGACGAGCTTACTTACATCGCGCGGGATGAAGAAGGCACGCAAAGCCCGCTGATAACGCTCGCGCGTGGCAGCGGCAGTTGCCGCGATTTCGCGCTGCTGATGATGGAGGCAGCACGCCGGCTCGGCGTGGCCACGCGCTTCGTGTCAGGTTATCTCTACGATCCCTCGCTGGACGAAGCGAGCGCTGAAGCGGGCGACTCCGCTGTCGTCGGGGCCGGCTCAACGCATGCCTGGTTGCAGGCCTATCTACCAGGTGCGGGCTGGGTGCCGTTCGACCCCACCAACAACCTGCTCGGCGGCTACCACCTCGTGCGCGTGGGCGTGTCGCGCGACCCGAAGCAGGCCGCGCCGATCTCGGGCAGCTGGTACGGCGAACCCGACGCTTACGTGGGCCTCGACGTCGTGGTGCGCGTCAAGCGCATCTGACAAGCGCTTTCATAGACGCCAAGAAAAAGGGCTCGCAGTGCGAGCCCTTTTTTATCAGCGCCGAATCGACTCAGCGGCTGAAGCCACCCGGGCGCGGACGCTGGGGCTTGCTGAAGCCGCCCTTGGCCGGAGCACCAGCGGGCTTGCGCGGCGCAAAGCCGTTGGCATTGCGATCGACCGGTGCGCGGTCGAAGGCGCCACGCTGAGCCGGCTGACCGTTCGGAATGAACACGCTGTTGTGGCGGTCGTTCGGACGGTCAGTGCTGAAGCGGTTGTGCTGTGCGCTGTCGCGATCGATGGGAGCACGGTCGCGGTCGAATGGAGCGCGATCACGCGGCGGGAAGCCTTCACCTGCGCGTTGATACGCCGGCTTGCCGAAAGGCTTGTTACCGAAGCTCTTGCCCGGGCCCGACGGGCGGCCATGGCCGAACGACTTGCCACCACCACCGAACTTGTTGTCGGCACGTGGAGCGAACATGCGCGGCTCGGGGCTCTTGGGCTCCAGGCCGACGATGGTTGCCACCGGAATGTTTTGCGTGGTGAATTGCTGGATGCGGCGGATCATGCCGCTGTCCATGCGCTCGGCCAGCGTGACCGCCAGGCCATTGCGGCCGGCACGGCCAGTACGGCCAATGCGGTGCACGTAGTCTTCAGCCTTCATCGGCAGGCCGTAGTTGATGACGTGGCTGATGCTCGGCACGTCGATGCCGCGAGCGGCCACGTCGGTAGCGACAAGCACCTTCAGCTGCTTGTTGCGCAGACCTTGCAGCACGCGGGTGCGGCGGCCCTGCGGCATGCCACCGTGCAGCGAGGCCACGGCGTGGCCCATGTCGGCGAGGCGGTCGGCCAGCCAATCGGCGTCACGCTGGGTGCTGGTGAACACCACGGCCTGTTCCATTTCCTTCTCGGTCAGGATGTGGTCGAGCAGCGCATCCTTGTGTGACTTGTTGTCGGCCCAGTGCAGGCGCTGTTCGATGTTTTCGTGGGTGTCGGTGTGCGAGGCCACGTCGATGCGCAGCGGGTCGCGCAGCAGGTCTTGCGCCAGGCGACCAACGTTGCCGCCGAAGGTGGCGCTGAACATCACCGTCTGGCGGCTTTGCGGCAGGTTGTCCACGATGTGGCGGATGTCATCGATGAAGCCCATGTCGAGCATGCGGTCGGCTTCGTCGAGCACGAGCATCTCCACGCTCTCGAGAATGGCCTTGCCCGATTGCATGTGGTCCATCAGGCGGCCAGGGGTCGCGATCAGGATGTCGAGCGGGCCACGCAGCGCCTTCAGCTGAGCGCCGTAGGGCACGCCGCCGACGACGGTGGTCACGCGCAGGCCTTGAACGTGACGGCCATACACGGTAGCGGCCTTGTCGACCTGCATCGCGAGTTCGCGGGTGGGAGCCAGCACCAGAATGCGCGGGCCGTAGACCACGCCCTTTTCGCGGCGCTTGGTGTTGTCGCCGCGGGCGGCGAGGATGCGTTGCAGCGCAGGCAGCACGAATGCGGCGGTCTTGCCGCTGCCGGTGCTGGCGGAGACCATCAGGTCCTTGCCTTCGAGTGCGGGCGGAATCGCCTGTGCTTGCACTTCAGTGGCGGAGGTGTAACCCGAATCGGTCACAGCGCGGAGCAGGCCTTCTTGGAGGCCGAGGGTATCAAAACTCATCGTCTTCTTTCTTCAC
>Ga0307516_10004164_pt1 | contig 18017 bp, 15 predicted proteins | sample 19_EM_MG_FD_203310 | JGI IMG/M metagenome (GOLD analysis project Ga0307516, IMG submission 203310) | Populus trichocarpa ectomycorrhiza microbial communities from riparian zone in the Pacific Northwest, United States - 19_EM | ecosystem: Host-associated > Plants > Roots > Unclassified | place... | reverse complement strand
CGGGGGGGGGCGGGTGGTAACCGGGCGGGGGGGGCCCCCCCCCCCCCCCCCCCCCCTCGACGAGCGGCCGCAGTCATCTGCCCATCTGCCACGAATCCACGTGCGTGGGCTGCGCTCACGGCGAACGCGAGTCACCGCCGGCGACCGGTCGCAGAAGGAGCAGGTGAGCTCGGAGGACACTTCGCCCCGTTTGTCATCCGAGGGTGCAGTCCTCACAACAAACTCGGGGTCGCCGATTCGGTGATTCGCCGGATTACCGATTCGGCGAGCGATGACTTGCGGCCCAGCCGCCTGTTGGCTGCATCTTGGGGCAGTTGGGAGTTGGGTTGCGTACGTGACGCCCCGTGGGAAAGCGCGCGCCCAACCAGCAGCCACAACCAGGTAGTTAGTTTGTCCACAGCGAAGACCTCACATGACTCAGACCAGGCATCGGTTTCCCACAAATATCCCCTTATATTCGTATGTACGTATCCAGCTCCAACAGTCGCCTGCAAAAGAATGAAACCGAACAGAGGATCTAAGGTCGTTTCTAGTTATCTGTGCAAAGAGAGAAACCATCTCACACTCGGAAGAGAAAGGTCAAAGGAAAAAGAAAGGAAAAAAATAAATACAACAACCACTTCCAGCAAAAAAGCAGTTATGACAGCAAAAGTCGGTAGAATCCACAGCCTCCGAAACCGCAACCAAAACACCAGAGCATGAACTATAGCAATAGGAGCAGCAAGAAATTATTAAAACATCGACGGATCGGAACGGAACGGTGTACAGGCGAGCAATAAACCTCGGTCAGACCAAGGGAAGGGGGGATGTGCGACAGAGAGCGAGTCGTCGGATGCTCAGATGAGCTCAAACTCCTCCTCGGTCTCGCTCTCCATGATGAAATCGTACTCGTTCTTGACGATCGTGGCCAGCTCCTTGGTCTCGAACTTCTCGACCGCCTCGGTAACGGCGTGCGAGAGGTCCATCTCACAGCTGGGACCGGCGTTGTCGTGGGAGTAAGTCACGCCGACGACGTGGTCGTCCTCGTCCGACGAGGAGGACGAGGTGTGGTCCTCGTCGCGGAAGTCGTCCGCCAGGTTTAATGTCGGTCGAGGAGTCTTGCGAGCCATGGTCGAAGGTGCGAATGCGGTGCAGACTACGTCCGTGTGCGGGATTTCCTTGCGGATCTGCGACTTCTTGCCCCGGTAGCACTTGCAGCCGGAGCACTGGCAGTTCCGGGGAGGCAGAGCTCGCATCTGATGTCTGGGAGGGGCAATGTCAGCACAAAGGTGCCGACCGAGGCACGACAGGGAATGTGACTCACTTGTTCGTGGCTGTCCAAATTACCTTGGGCTCGACGCCCGGAATGATGGACCTGGGGTTGCCGATCAGGTTCATGTTGACGCCACGGTACTTGATACGGTGCTGTTCGTCGTCTGTCAGCCTTTGATATTCCGTAGCAAGGGGGTTGGCGACCACAAGCACGGAGGGGACCAACCTCCTTCTCACGACGGGCCTCGTGGGCAGCCGACCGGAAATCTCCAGAGTTGATGACGGGCATGATCGCTAGTGTAGTAGCTGGGGAGTAGTCGCAATAGATGGGAATGGCTGAACGAAGGAAGCTCGACGAGGAGGTGGCTGCTGTTGTTTCCGGTATTGATATTGCTGTGAGGGACGACGAGACGGGGAGGGGGTCTAAGTACCGGCCGGGGGGGCTGGGTGTGGGTGAGGAAAGAGAATGGAAGGAAGACGAAGTAGGAGGAGGGAGCTTGTTTTTGAATGAAAGCCTGAGTCATGTGGGGCCTGGGGGGACCGGTAAGGGGGGGGCACTTGGACGTGACAGCTGGAAGGTTCAACAGGCCGGATGGGATGTATAGTGCAAGTCGTTGGGGGGCTCCGTCTTACCGGGCAGACCCACAGCTGCTGTGTGCTGCGCAGTAGCTACCCACATAGGAGCTCTCTCGCCGAGCGCGGTCCGCTAAGCTCGATCCAACTACCTGTCTGGGCGCGAGGCATAGCGGGACGGTCAGAACGGAACCCGTGCCTCAGACTGCGCAGGCAGTCCGGTCCCGCTCACAAGCACAGCCCTGGCCTAGCCACCATCGTCAGCACAACATCATCAGCATCATTTCGAATCATCCATCCATCCATCCGCATCCAGCCCGGGCGCTTCCCTACCGACATATTGTCCACTTTGCTTGCCTCTTCGAACACGATGACGCTCTCTGCTCGCGACAGGGATCAAGCTGTGAGACTCCCGAGAGCCCCTTACTAACTGCCCACCTATGTATGTACATACATATCATACATATCGTACATATGTACCGCGCCCAAACAAATCTGGGGTGGATGGTCACCCACCACAGCAACGAACCAACCACCTCGGCTCCCACCCTCGTTCGTTCCACCCGTCGCCCCGTCAACCCCCCCCCCCCCTGCCTTTCGATGAGTGATGTCGACAAACCACACGCGATCGCCGGAACAAACGGAAAAAGGAAATTGATATGTATTCTCCCCATACAGAAATAAATAATTACAAATGGAGTACCTACCATGATATGCTTTTTCTTTTCTTCTCTAAATCTCGGCCATAGAATCCATCAAAAAAAACAAACCTCGCCAGACTCCACTGTGCTCAGTGAAATTCACTAAATCAACCACTTTACGCACTTGTCACATGTAGCCGAGGGTAAAGTGTAAGCAGAGGGCGAGCTATCGGCTTTATCTATCAGTGTATCTAGCAGCGCAGCGCGTAGTGTAGCTATCTCGTAGATATGGATCGATATCGCTAGATACTTCATCGGCAATAATTCCATCCCATATCGTCTTGATGAGTCCACCGTCACGACGGCCCCCCCGGCCCAAGACCCGGTCCGGACCCCCCCTCCTTCCCCCTCTTGCAGTGCTATGCACGCGTCGAAATAAACACTCATTGCAGGACATATTGTCAGAGGTCATACATATTTTGGCTGTTGCGATCTCACTTCGCCGGTTTCGGGGGCTCAGCGCCACGGCAGGCGCAGCCAAGCACCTGCCCCTCACGGTAGATGGTAGCAGAATCCGCCACGGTTGTCCGTAGCTGAGGTGGAAACTTGATTGCTCAGTTGATTGAAACAAACGTGCAGCACATAGAGTGGACGTAATCATCCCAACCCATCTCTCTCTCTCGCCCTCCCCCATTTCGCGTTGCCGACATCTTAGCAAATCCCAAAGACGCGCTCGTCATTTCGCAACCCGCACAGCTCCGATTCCACAGCAAAAACACAACAGCTGTTTTTGATATCCATCCAATTCCCGACCCATCCGTCCACAAACTCCAGAGAAAGAAAAAAAAAGAAAAAAAAAGAAAGAAATGGGAGAGGAGGCATGATATGGCGCAGATCAATTATGACTCGAATCTCGCCGATCACCCACCGTTAAGCGAAAGACTCTTCATGGAATCCAGCGCTTTCTCGTATGTGGTGTCCCCAAGCAGCGGCAATCGGGTCGGAGCCCTTTCAGTAGCCTCACCGGGACCCTTGGCAGCACCCGGGTTCTGTGACTCTCGGGCTTCCCCCCTCCTGACGTATGGTCTCTCCGGTGGAGCTTCTTCGCAGAGGGATCGCTCAAGCCGCTGACCTCCGTCGCCGCGGAACTTGATGAGGTTCATTGCTCGACGCAATTCGTCTCGGATCCTTCTAACTCCTATGATTGGGTGTCAATCGGCGTTTACGGTCAATGGATGGGATGGCATCGATTACCTGGGTTATTGCAGGTTCTCCCAACGTTGTGAACGGTCTCAAACGGATCCTCGATAGCGAAGAGGTAACTAGCGGATCAGTCGGTCGGAAGAGGTTGAGCGACACGACACAGCAGAAGCTTACCGGTCTTTGAGCTCCCAAGTTTCCGTGCCATCGGAGGTATTCGCCGGTCTGCTCTTCGCCATACACCAGTCTTTATCCTGTTTCGTGAGGAGACCACCCTGGGTGCGAATGGAGACCACACTCTGACCCCAGGCAAACTTGAAGGAATAATAGTCAAAAAAGCCTCTGAGCAGTTCTCCGAGTGAGCTACTGTTTCGGCTCGGACCGATGTTCTTGACGTCCTTCGCGAACCAGATGTTGTACTCGCTCTCGCCTTGCCTGTAGTGGATCTCACCGTCGGCCGTCCCTCTGGGAATAGGCTGAAGTTGCAAGTTCGGCAGAACCGGCGGTTGGACGATGTTGATAAGGTAATGAAGTATCATCAAAACATATCCATACGAGGACAACGTGCCACGGTACGGCGAGTTGATGTGTCGCTTTTTGGCCCACCACTGGTCCAATTAGAGATTTTAGCCCGGGCGTTCGGGCGAAACATACCTTGACGAACAACACCATCTGCTTCACTCTCACATCGCAGTTAGAGTAGCATAGGAGCAGATGCGTGTTATGAATCGCTAGATAGTTCTTGAATCCAATGTCACAATGTATCTCTCCAGAACCATGAGAAGTCTTCTGTTTCATCTTGATGATGGGAACTCTGGTGCGCGATAGCAGCATGACTTCAAAGTCCTCTTCTTTTAGTCTCTGTTCGAGCAGCGCTGGTAGGTCGTCAGACACTTCAGGCGTGTTAGGGTCGTTGAGCGGTCCACAAACAAAAACGCAGTCGATGTCCGAAGATGCCGTGGAGAAACCCGCTGTGCAACAGTCAGCGCGTTTCGGGAGGGGGTAAATTGGCCATGTCCATTAATGTACTCACTGACAAGGCTACCGAATGGGATCAGCTCGGCCGTCGGCACCAGCGTCCTGCAGATAACTTGTAGGACCCGCAGGAGCTCATTTTTCGCCGTTGTCTCCTGATCCGGTGGCGAAATGTCTTCCACCAGCGACCTGGCAAGCCTCTCCAGGTTGGCTGCCTGCTCAACAAAGAACTGCTCGTAGTAAGCAGGAGGAAGCCCTGCAAGCCGCCGGTCGAACATGCCAGTAGGAAATCGACCCTTATTAGCTGTGAGGGGACCCGATTCAGACCGGTGGTGCTGCTGGCCACGGGATTGATCAGCGCGCTGGTACGAGTGAACGCTGTGTGGGACTTGCTGTTTCCCCTCTGGATTCTCTTTACCTAGAGGAGGAAAATGATCCAGGTTTGGCGCGACGGGAGCAGGAGCGGGAGCGCGAGTGAGAGCGCTCCAACTGCGACACGGTTGTGGGTAGCGTGAGGACGGAGCATCCGGTCCCCGGATGGGTGGCTGCGCCGGAGGGCCACCCTGCACGCGGCGCGGCTCCTGCCCAGAGACGTACTGCGGGGTAGGCAAACGATCCACAGCGATGAACCCAGGCGGCGACTGTGGGGGGAGTGGTGTGTAATGGCTGGTCCGAATGTATCCAGCCGGATCATGCAACGGACCTCGTGGGCGTATTGACTGCTGTACCGACTGCTGTGCTGGCGGACGAGCGGCGGACGCTGGATCCCGATCGCGCTGGTGTCGCTGGTGCTGTTGATGGCTTGTGATCATACCGCGCAACCGCTCCTCCAACGAGAGCTCAGCTGTTTCCTCTTGCGGGGAACCTTGCGTGGCTTGCATGGCCCTGCGGCTGACTTTGCTGCTGACTTTGCTGCGCCAACGAGAAGATTGGATTGACTGGTCGATTTAGAACGGACCGAGCGATGCAGTATATGGTCAAGTATGCGCCTTGTGCACACGGTGATGTTGAGTTTTGGGTAAGATGCCGTCCTAGAGTAGTCGCGGCCTGATGAGTCTGGAGTTCTGCTAGATGACTGGTTAACGGTTCAACAAGGGGGGGTGTCCCGGGTAACTCTGTAACTAACTAGAAGATATGACGCTGAAAGAAAATGCACTCGCCACCCAGAAAACCTTCTTTGCAACCCTCCCCACGTATCTAGAAAAGCCCTCCTCTTCAACATATTGAGGCTATGTATGAATTCAAAATGCCGGATGTGCAAAAACATTCTACACTGCACCCCGTTTGCGGCCTGTCGGGAATGTTGTCGATGACTACTCTATACAGTTCCGTGAGCTTCCATCACCACTTATAGTAGCACATACATAGTCAGTCATGCCTTTCAGCCGTTTGTAGCTATTCCTGCATAATGCACTTGTCTATGCACTTGTGTACTGTGTACTTGCGTACCTGCCCTACCGCACGAAAGAAGGACTCCGATGTATGTATCTACTGGGCATGCATGCGTGAAGAATGCATCGAGACTCTGAGTTCCAGCCATGTTCACTTCCGAAACAACGGAGCTCTCGCGCGATACTCATGTCTATGCTAGATATTCTGGCAGGGCGTTATCGCGAGCTATGAGTCTCATCGGTCCGGCGAAGTCACTAGGCCGACCGTTGACCGATGAGCTTCCGGGCTGTGCGCGATCTCTCTCGGGGTACGCTGCGGAGAGGTACTTACAAAACTATCCAGGTCCTGCAGGCATGAAGCACTAACTACCGGCAAATCCTAATCTAGATACATACTCGCGCAACGACGGCACATAGTCTATATACGTGCGGAGTGATAAAAAAAACCACTCCACACTCCCCATCTGTACGCCTTCGTCACTGCGAAGCATCAAGAGCATTAGCTGTCTCAGCCACGTAGACATCGCAACCTATCGATCGGTCGTCTCAATAAGGATGGCGGAGCTGAGAAGGCCGGATGAGAGGCCAAGGAAGCGACAGGATCGCTACCGGGAAACCGTGAAGCACCTGTGTGCGCTGATTGGTTGGCTTACTCGCTTGCAACCATCACCGAAATCCCCCACGTCCATTTGATCGATAACGGCTGACCGGACTGTTTAGAAAGTCGGTATATTCTGCCACTCTGCCGCGTTGGCAACCACGATCTACGGAAACGCCATCCGGGGCGCGCGACTCGCTTCGATCGCAGTCGACGGCCATTGTCGGCGGATAGATACCTGCAGTCCAGCCGAGGAGCACGGCAGCCACGGCCTCCAATCGGGGATCGATACCATGGCCCATACGCCACGCACAAGGATATACATATGGGGGGGCCGAAAACCCTTGGGTGCCCTATTCCGGGGACGCCGGAGGGCCGGAGGTAGCGACCGATACAGTGCGAGTGCAGCGCGAAGAAATGCCAGCACGATCCACGGTGTTGGCCGAGATCATGCATGTACTAATAGCGACCCAGAGTTCACAAACTCATGGAGACTGTTGGCCGTCGAACGTGCTCCATCACTCGATTCGCAGCGAAGGCTTGATCCTCTCGGTGTGGATTCCACGCGTATCCTCATCTACTCCCATGTTCTGTGCACATATTACGCCATGTACGCTGCCGGAGAACCGTGGTGGTGTATTATGTCTTATGAATTCCAACTCTTGTGGGTGGCGGTTTATCGTTCACGGCGTGCAACAACGCGACATCCCATAACCCAACTCTATACGATGCTGTCCTTTACCAAGAGGCGGTTTTACAGAGGGAGATTATTTGCGGAAACGCTGCGCTCTGGCTGTTTGCAGCGAAATGAAGCATCTCCTACATACTGTTATCCTCCGGCGGACTAGGACAAAGTCTAGCTTTTTTATTGCTTTGACTGCCCACCAACTGCATGCGACCTATCTGCAGTGGCAATGCGATGGCCTTTCGACGTGCGCACCTGGTGAATCTCGCACCACGGCCTGAAAGCGAGTGATATGTGGTGATGTGTGGTGTCCAATTCTTTAAAACTCAGTCAAGAGAGCTGGACCCTGCAATTCTCCAGGCATCCGAGCACTATCTATAGATAAAGAACGAAGGTTCTGTTCACATACCAGGAACGGATCTCGTATCCGGCTACTCACAGTATGTTTCACTCCCGGCATAGGTGGACAGAGACTGTCCGGAAACATGTGTCCTCATGTTACCGAGATCCATTTTTCCGCCCAGATCATCGATGTTAGGATCCCGCGGCGTCGCGTCCACTTTCACACCTCAAGGTCAATTTAGCTGCCAAGATAACCCCACCGCCGTCCGAAAACGTAACTTTGTTCGTGGTGTTCAACCCCCAGGTTGCACGATCCGATCAATCAATTATCAGGGCGGGAAGATGGATACTGGAAACATGGGTATATATCTACCCATCCCACAGAAGTTTCCTGGTTATGGTCCGTGAATTGTGAGAGGAGGTTTCGTTCCGCCGGTGCTTTGGTTACACTCAACACATGGGCGTCTAGAATAGGTACCTCGCATGTGTTTGAAAGGAACAGGCCGTATTCGAGAGTACCCGGGGGTGCCACAAATGCGTGTTGAGTCTTTGGAAGACGGAAGACGACGGCCGCGACATCTAGATATCATACGAGAAAATCGCTTCGAGAGATACGGTAGCTTCGGATATGTACACAGCTGCTCGGCTATGATCGCCAGATCCACCGTGGGCGTTTCCTGGACCGCGACGGCGAATGAGCACGGGTATGTAGATGATTGCGGACGGTCCCTTGCATGCAATACGAGCTCCCCTCCCTGATGGATATCAGGTTGTTTGAATTTGATTCATATTGACCGTCGAGCGAGTGCCTACTGCGCTTACATAGGCAGTCCATGTACTGTTCGATTTACTGGTGTTCAATTTCCAATTCTGGTCCCATATTGGTGCAGCTGGTTCATGGATCAGAGCTGCAAGATACCTTTCTACCTGTTTCGATGTAACTGGAGCCCGTAGACTACATTCTCTGTCGCATCAGTGCTCGCATGCCCACTTCCGGAGTAACCGTGTTCGGAGGAATATGTGTAAGTCGGGCGGACTTCCTAACGAAACGGGACATCATCAAACGTCACCCAGCGGGGGGGAAGCTTGCAAGGATGTTTCAGCTCGCCACGTGACCGGCTTACTGTGGGGCGAGAAGACTTGTATGTATATACCTACATTCCGGTTTGACGCGCGGCCATCCTGCCCGCAACAAATCTCCACAGCTCTCAAGTGCTCAACGATATCCGCCCTGTGAACTTTACGGTTGTCATTGCGGAGGAGAGGAAAAAAACACACACACACACAATCGATCACTAGAGTCCGAGCTCTCGTCTCCCCCCTCTCACGTAACTACCTACCTAGTAATGGGTCCTGGACCGCCATCGATAATGGCACCCGCCGACCGCTGCGACGACGACTGCATCGCACGACCAGCAGGACGCCACGCATCGTCCACGGTTCAGCTCCTTTTTGCAGCGTTACCATTTGTCGTCACGTTCTCGGTTATCTCGATCATCGTTCTTTACCGGCTCTTTCCCGCACTCTGCAGTGCTGGCGCCCGTCACAACACGAACCCCGAGAGCCGCTTGCGCAAACGGATATCTGCAATAGCGTTCAGTACGACATTGGGTGCTACTGGCGTTCTGGCCGAGCTGGTGCTCTGCGAGGTGAGTGGATGGGTCTTAGGCGTGGCGCTAGAGCAGCAGCAGCAGCAGCAGCAGCAGCACGACTGACAGCGCGGTCTCTCCGCTTAGGTTAGCGATTGGGTCAACGGCGATGCGCGGCGATTGGCTTTCCGGACGGTGGTGAACGTCCTACTGCTGTGTCTGGTTGCGGTTATTCCGCTGCTGGAGCTGTACTCGCTGGTCGAGGGGCGGTGGGATCGCAAGCGACGGACAGCGGTGGTGGTGGGCGGCTTCACGGCTTGGCTCTGGGTGTTTTGGGAACTGGGAGACAAGCTGCCGATCCGGAGTGGGGAGATGGGACTGTGGGCTACGGATCCGAGGACGCTGAGCCAGGAATGCATCGCGAGGGTCGGCGTCGTGGGCGTCTCCCTCATGGCGCTGCTTTCGGGGTTCGGCTGCGCGTCGACGCCGTGGCACAGCTTCATCGCGAAACAACGGCCGGTGTCGGATACGGACGTCTCGCGCGCTCGCGGCGGCCTGGAGGCCACGACGGAGCTGTTGAACAGCAAGAGGAACAAGCTGCACCATCTCCAGAAGAAGATGCACGACAAGGACTCTTCTCAGGACGGCCTGATAAACAAAATGCTGTCGACACTGCGCGGGGGCGATGTCGACACGCAGGAGCACGCGGTGCTGCTGAAGGAAGTCTCCGGGCTGGAATCGATGCGGGCGTCCCTCGCGTCCGAGCTCGCGGGGCTGGAACGCAGCTTCACCTTCCAGCAGCGCTCGCAGACCCCGAGGGGCCGCGTCCTCACCACCTTGTACTGGGCCTTCTCGATCTACTGCATCTACCGGATCGCGGCAACGGCGTTCGCGCACCTGCCGCTGGTGCGGCACCGCGACTCGTCGTTCTCGCGCAGCGATCCCATCAGCAACGTGCTCGCGCTCCTGGCGGAGTATTGGGATCCGCATCTCGACCGCGTCGCGTGGTCCCGGCAGATCGGCTTCCTGCTCTCGGGCGTCATCATCTGCGGCTCGCTCGGCTCCGTGCTGACGACCGTCAACATGGTGATGCGGATCGCTCCCACGTCCGTCAGCGACAACAGCCCGAACCTCGCCCTGTTCTTCTCGCAGATCAGCGCGGTCTACGTTCTGGCGTCCGCCCTCCTCCTGCGGAGCAACCTGCCGCCGAGCATGAGCACCGTTATCTCCGAGTCGCTCGGTGCGCCGCTGGATCCGGCGTTCGTGGACCGGTGGTTCGACGCGCTGTTCCTCGGCGCCGCGGCATTGACGGCGACGGCGCTGATGGCGTTTAGGGCGCTATGGCGGGGCGCCGGCGGCGAGACGGATCTGGAGAGCGGGACAGGCACGAAGCAATCTTAGATGGCATTCCACATAGTCGAACGGCGTGTGCGACACTCAGTACGACGGGCGTACGAAAGCACGGATTGGCGTTGGGTTTTGTGTTTGTTTCTCCTTCCTTTTTGCACCTCTTGTAACAGTCATCTCCATCGCTTTTTGCACCTCTAGTAATAGCCATCTTCATCCCTTTTTCCCCCGTGCAGGTGCGCTCCGTATGTAATCGGCACATAGGCCTCTAGTGCGTCTTTATGCCGACAGTGCCACTTGGCTGGGTAGATAGAGCAGCCCATCGCTTAGCAACGGCTTTATATATGGAGTGGGTCCTTTCACCCGAGGCCGCACTCTGAAATACAACCACCACCTCGACTGCACTTCCACATCCAACAAGCGCCGCAATGTCGTTCCTCCGCCCGGCCACGCTGTCCATCCGCCTGCCCCTCAAGAGCAGCGTCTCGCGGCCGCTCCACACCCTCGTCCGCTGGAGCTCCACCGACGCTGCCGCCGGCAAGTACGAGTACATCCTGACGTCGACGCCGCGGCCGGGAGTGGGCCAGAGTGCGTCGCCTCCTTCCATCCCGCCCTGCGACGGTCGGCTAACGCGGGAGGGGCTGGCACAGTCACGCTCAACCGGCCGAAGGTGAACGCGCTCTCGACGGCGCTGATGCGCGAGGTCAACGCGGCGCTGCGCGGATTCGCGGCGGCGGATGCGGTCGGCGCGGTGGTGCTGACGGGCAGCGCGCGCGCGTTCGCGGCGGGCGCCGACATCAACGAGATGCGCGGGCTGACGTTCGCGCGCGCGTACGCGGACGAGTTCATCGCCGCGTGGTCGCAGGTGGCGGACGTCGGCTTGCCGGTCGTGGCGGCGGTGAACGGCCACGCGCTCGGCGGCGGCTGCGAGCTCGCCATGATGGCCGACATCCTCTACTGCGGGCCCGCGGCCACGTTCGGCCAGCCAGAGATCCGCCTCGGCGTCATCCCCGGCGCCGGCGGCAGCCAGCGCCTCGCCCGGGCCGTCGGCAAGAGCAGGGCCATGGAGCTGATCCTCACCGGGAAGACGTTCAGCGGCGCCGACGCCGAGCGCTGGGGCCTCGCCAGCCGCTGCTTCGACTCCCCCGACGCCGCCGTCAACGCCGCGCTCGACACCGCCGAGACCATAGCCGGCTACGGGAGGCTCGCCGTCAAGGCCGCCAAGGAGGTCGTCAACCAGGCGTACGAGACCTCGCTCGCCGAGGGCATCAAGTACGAGAGGCGGGTCTTCCACGCGCTGTTCGCGACGAAGGACCAGAAGATCGGTGCGTTTTCCCCGGCCTCCCCCCCCCACGTGTGCTCGCCACTGACGCGGCTGCGCCAGGCATGGATGCGTTCGTGAACAAGGAGCAGCCCAAGTGGAGCAACGAGTAGGTTGGTCACGCAGATGGAGCGGTTGTACTTGTAGCTGCGTTTGATGGCTCGAATCCCCCGAGAGGGGCGCCTCCATAGCCCCCCCCAATATCACGTAGATTTCTGCAGCGCAGCCTTGCAATTGTCAAACCACGCCGAATAGCCGTCCTTCTCCTGCCGTTCCCCAAGCACACACAGCTCCGCCAACTCGACCGCCTTCGCGACCAGCCCGTCCCGGGCCCGGTCCTAGTTCCGTCAGCCCCGGGGGGATGAGAGGGAGAGAAAAAAAAAACAAAAAAAAAAACCTACCACATCCTCCAGATCCTCGCCCTCGTAGAACGCGATGCCCAGATCGTCCGCCAGCCTCGAGATGTCCTTCGCGACGTCGGCGATGCGATCGACCCTGGCGACGTCGGCGAGCAGTCGGGCCGCGCCCGTCAGCCGCCTCTTCCCGGCAGCGCCGAGCAGTATCGCGACGAGCTTCAGCTTCTTGACGGCGGCCTCGGCGGTGGCGGCGGTCCGCGGGTCGAGGGGGGACTTCCTCGCGGGGCGATCCCACGCGTCGCCGTCGTCGCCATCGTCGTCGCCGTCGTCGTCGTCGTCGATCCAGCGCCTGAGCTCGGCCCTGGCGTCCTCGACGCACTCCTGCCACGCGCGAACGGCACCGCACACGACGCCGCAGTTGCCGTCGTGGCCGAGGGCGACGATGCGGTCGGCGGCGCTCCAGACGACGCCGGTGCGCGCGAGCATGTCGCCGTCGGCCGCCCGCGCGCCTGCGGCGAACTCGGCGACGGCGGCGAGCAGCGCGTCGGTGGCGCCACGCGCCTCGGCCGTGAGCGCCGCGCCGTGCGCCCGCGCCGAGAGCCCCAGCGCCGCCGCCGTCAGCGACGGCACCACGTGCGCGCTCAGCCCGCCCGCGAACCGCTCCACGCCGCCCGCCGTCAGCGGCGGCCGCAGCGCCACCGACAGGCTCGTGATGTGCGCGCGCAGCAGCGTCGCCGACGCGTGCAGCGCCGCCAGCGCGTCCGTCGTGTTGTTGGTGCTCGTGCTCGTCGTGTCCGTGCTGGCGCTGGCGCTGGCGAGGGTCGCCCGGCAGTGCGCTATGAGTGTGCTTAGCGTGTCGAGCGGGGACGGAGTTGGCGACGACATCGTGGTGGCCGTCTGTGGTGGTTGCTGGGCGATGGTGGGGGAAAGTTAGGTGGGGCACGGGTGCCGACAACAAACGGGCAACTAATTGACGGGGACGAGTCTATTCTGGTGATTACGACCAACAGCAAGTAACCCACCGCAGCCCGGCCCCGCGCAGTACGCAAGCACAACACACCACCCAAACCAGCGGCCATACGCAGGGAGAGCGATGGCGTGGCTCCGTCTGTCTGCGTGGGCGGTTCCCTCGTTGTCGAAGGCACATACACGCAGGTCGGTGGGGGCTCGCGGCGGGGAGGGAGATGTCAACAGTTGGGAGCGGCGATGCGTCCAATTGGTAAAATATAAGTACAGTCCCATATGGCTCCCACCAAAACCCAGTTCCCAGCCTGCCAGCCTTTCCCAAACTCCAATTCCAAGACAAGAGGAAATAACGGATAAATCACGGAAGGAAAAAAAAAAAAAAGCGCAAGACCTTATACCACACCGCAGAACCCAACAGAAGAAAAAAAAACACAAGCTGACAATGACGGAAGGGCAAGGGGACAAAAAAATGACAACGGGAAAACCCAAACCAAATCGGCAAATAACCGATACCCGTTACTTCTCTAACTCGAGCCCTCCGGCGGCGCCAACTGCGTCTGTGACCGTGGCGGCGGCGAACGCGACCGCATCCGACTCGAAAATACCCTGCTGAGACGTGAGACCCCGAGCTCGGGCACGCGGCTTCTCCTGGTGCTGTTCTGGCGGGTTCGCTCCTCGCGCATCTGGCGCAGCGCAGCCATGCGTTCGTCGGCGTTGGCACCCCGCGCTACGTGCAGATACTGCGCCAGCCTGGAGGAGCCCCTGTGCGGATGCGGAGGAGTAGCCGGTGGAAGCTCGGCATTGGCGGCGGCTTCGGCGGCGGCTTCCTCTCCTTCCGGATGGAGGTCGATACGGCTAGACGCAGTTTCGGTCAGCATGAGTTACGTAGCAAGCATCGAGTGCAGATGGGGTCACGAACCACAGAGGACACGATCCGGAGACGTTGAGGAGCCATGGATCGATGCAGTCCGGGTGGTACGAATGCCCGCAGGGCAGCACTCGCACTTCGGTGCCTTGTTCGAAGTCCTCCATACACACGGGACACTGGTTCTGCGAGGCTAGTGGCACGTCCGTCGGCGGTGCGGGGGAACTCGGCGCGCTCGGTAGCGACGACGGCGTGGCCGTTCCCGACTTGGTACCGCTGGTCTCCGTAGCGCCAGCGTTGTCGATTTCCTCACGCGGAGCGGCGGCGGCGGCGGCATCTCCGGTATGTGGCGGCGACGGGTGCGGCGCAGAGGCGGACGTCGGGGTGGCCGGAGCGGAGGTCCCGTCCTGCAACTCGAGCTCCACCGGCTTCGCGACCACGGGTTCCGGCGTCGTAGCACCGAACCGGACGATCGGGATGGTGTCCAGCACGGCTCTCGCCAGGCCGGTTGCTCTCGACTGTCGCGGCCGGCCGAAGCGAGCTGTCGCGCGCGGTCCATACCTCTCTGGGTGTCGGTGGGCCCGCACGGCGCCCGTGATTATGATCGTCAGGAACAGCGCGGTGACGATCCCCGTTATCGAGTAGAGGATTATCAGAGCGACGCTGGTGCCCGGCGCTGCGCCCGACAGCCTGTCGTTGTTTCCGGGCAGTTGTTGCCGCCTCGACAGGTGCCATCGCAGCTCTCCAGCGCCGTCGCCACCACCGCCGCCGGAGCGCGCCACGCTTCGGACGGAGCGGCCGTGGTACGAACTCGTCACCGGTTGGGCGGCGGCGGCGGTGGCCGATAAACACAGCGCGGCCAGGCCGACCAGCAACACGGAGACCGACGACGGCGACGGCGACGACATACGCGGCCAACTGTGTCGCTCACGCACACCCGACCTCCTGGATGAGTCCGGCCGCAGCGACGACGACGATGGAGACGACGACGACCGATTCGGCATTGCACGACGGAGCTCTCTATCTTCCGGTCGCGAAAGGAGAAGGCCGCGTGAGGACCACAGCAAGCGTGGCGGGCGAGATAACGATAGTTGTTGTGGCAGCAGCAGCAGCGGCGGCAGCGGCAGCAGCGGTGTAGTTGCACGAACAAGCTGAGAGCATGTGCCTTGCCAATCTTGGTTAACGGCAGGTCGTAGTAGAGCAGAGTAGAGCAGAGCGAGCGAGAGCAGTAGTGGGATGGATATGTAGATTCCCTTCGGACTACGGATTATTTCATTTAGGCTAGGTGTCAGGGTATGTTGGCGGAGGGGGTTGACGGACGCTATGCAGTTGTGGATATGGAGAAGGGAAAGGGAATGAAAGATTTTTCGAGTTGGAGGGGAGCAGGAGAGCAGAGCAGTCAGCGGCGGATGCTCGGGGGGGGGGGGGAGTTTTTGATGTTGCTCCGTGCACTTGGATGACTGGATGACTAGATAAACAGGAGACAACCCACCCATTCCACGCCGATCCCACGTTGGGCGAATGTTTACGCAAGCAGCTTCTTCCATTGTTCCGACTGTTGCCACTCCCGCCGCTGTTTGCGAACCCCCGGTTGCGGGTGAGCCGGATTCGACGGGGCCAACTGCAGCCGCGAGTCCATTCGACGCAACCCAGCAGGTGGAGAGAGTGGAGTACACACACAGACAGAGTGGAGCGCCGACGGGAACAGTAGAGAGAGTGCTCTTTCTGCCCCAGAGCGTCGGCTGCAATTCTTCCGCTTCTGGAGGGCAGTGGCAATACGTGTGGACGGATCGGGTCGGGGCTGTCCCACGGAACATATTGCTGTCAGATAATTGGTGTGCAACTACACACAACGCGGACAGCCTCCGGTCTCGGACGGCTGGGCGGATCACTCTGTTTGTGGTATGTGCCTAGTAATGTGCATAGGCATGTAGGCGATCTGCTCTGCCCCGGTGCCAAGACCGTGATGGGAATGCACTCCAGATACAATACAGTATATACATAGCTCTGCTTCCTCACTTCTCGGCTTCTGTTTTTCTTTTCGGGCGGATCGGGTCGATGCGCCGCGCCTGGAAGCCCCAACTAGAGTAGCGAAGGGGATCTCCATGCATACATACTTACTCTACACACATACGTGGGGCGATATTGGCCCGCCGCTGCTCCGCTCGCTCACTGTTTGCCTAGATAGATATCTCTACGACAGCCAGCGCCGTCCCCGCGTGGATCGTCCGTCGGGAGCGGGGCGGAGCGGAGCCGCTCTCGTGCAGTAAAGATAAATACGGCACGGCCGGCTGGAGGAATTTCGGCCGGCAGTGCGGAGACGGGTTCCCTTCTTTCCTTCCTCCCCCGCCCCTTTCGCTCGCATCAGTCTATGTGTGTTTGTAGTCTGCCCTCGCTCGGTGCAATCCCTCCCCGGACCCACCGGTGATATCTATCTACATACTTAGATACTCTAGCACTGGCCCGACGGACGGGTCAAGGATGCCGGTTGATCACCGGCGCCAGTCCGAAACCCGCCATCTGCGTGCGTGGCCAGTGCGTGTATATAGATACTCCATGTATGTACGTATGCATCTCACATACGCAGAGAATGGATCAACGTGCCGGCGCTTCCCAGATACTGCGCGTACATACAGCCATCGGATGCCTCTCTGAATCGTTGACTGCGCTTCTGTTTTTCTCTCGTTTTTTTTCTCTCTCTCACTCTCTCTCTCGATGGAGAGCGCCCAGCTGGACGGTTTGGTCCGTAAAAAGCTCGCGGATCCCGTCTTTCGTGCTTGCTTTCCGGTGAGGCTGACCTCAAGGGGCTGGTTGGGGTCGGGGTTGGGGGGTTGGGGGGGCTTGCTGTGTCTCCCGGCCTTCCTTCCTTCCTTCCCTTCTTTCCTTCCTTCCTGCCTTCCTTCCTGCTCGAAGAAAAAGAAAAAGAAAACGAAAAATAATAAAAATACTCTATATAGGTACGAATGTACGGAACAAGCGGCAGAACGGAAAGGGCCGTTGCTCGAGCTGCTGGAGAGTGGAGAGAGAGTTTGTCTGGGAAGCCTGCAAACTGCACAGTGGTTTTTTGGTCTGTCGCCGCGGACTTCGATCGTCGTCGGTCGCCGCGGAAACCCGAACGGATAAGAGCTCGGCCGGGAGTGCGCGGCGCAAGATGTCACTCGCTGCTGCTTATCTATCTATACACATATAATAATCTAGATTACATAGGCTGCATGCGAGTATAGTTTATACGGCTATCCAAGTAAATAATAATAATAATAATAATAATAATAATAATAATAAAAAAGCTGCATATCCGCGCAATCCCTCTGGCTGGCATGCGTCTCAACGTCTAGCCAAGACATTCCAAGATGCGCCCGGGCAGTATCTAAGCATAGTCTCCGCTTCTCCCACGACCCCGCGAACAGACGGAACCGAACCCCGTTGCGGCATAAGGGGCACAACGGCTTTCCGAACCAACAGGCTCGATAGATACATAACTCTAGAGTACCTAGATACGTGTCTACGCAACCCGCACACACTCGACGTCCTCTCTGCACGGTACATATGGTATGTATCTACATATGTACGTAACTTACCATCGATCCTTGCATATCCCCGAGCAGATCCTGACATGTCTCGCAGACCGGCTGTCCCCAGGGCGATGACCGAGGCCGTCTCAGCACACGCACGGTCACGGAGCGGAGTGGAACGGAACACTCGCGGCGATTGGCGCGCTCGGGCAGGCCCCGCCGTGGAGACTCAAATTCCACGCCGATGCGGGGCGTGCGGAATCGATCGGCTGCGGTGCCCCCCCCGGCTCTAACGTGTTGGCAAACCGCTCGACGAGCCCGGGGGGGGGGGGGGGGGGGGTTATTTTAGGTTGGAAACCCCCCCGGGGGGGGAAGGGGGGGGGGGTGTTAAAACGGGGGGGTTTA
>Ga0307516_10004163_pt1 | contig 18022 bp, 29 predicted proteins | sample 19_EM_MG_FD_203310 | JGI IMG/M metagenome (GOLD analysis project Ga0307516, IMG submission 203310) | Populus trichocarpa ectomycorrhiza microbial communities from riparian zone in the Pacific Northwest, United States - 19_EM | ecosystem: Host-associated > Plants > Roots > Unclassified | place... | reverse complement strand
GAATGAGCGAAGCGCGGGTACGTGGCCGTGGTACGGAAGATGGCCAACGCCGCATTGGAATGGTGGTCAGTCCCCGGAACGTCGAGGACAAAGAGGGTCGAGACCGGGAAAGGATCAGAGGGCCGGCGAGGAACCACGTCAATGAATTTTCACTGTATCTCTGGTTAGACGCGCACACCCGACCTCCGAAGTGTCAGGCCGCCAGGCCCAGGCTTCAGAAAATTGCATTCAAATAGTGTATGATTACAAGCTAGGATGAAAAGTCTAACGTGGCTTTGGTACACGAGGAGCCACAGGTGGTCGTGCGTTCGGATTCATGGGTGGAAGCTGAGCAACCCTTGTGGACAATCTCCCTTTGAGCCGGTTCACGGGTTTTTCAAGATGATAGACGAGTTCTTTGGCCTGAGCAGCTCGACGTCAGCGCAAGCCACCTCGGATACAAGCGGAAGCAAGTCGACACACCGATATCCTCAACCTGTCCCAGTCGACCGATTCCGTTGCGTTGAGGGCCACCAACATGACCGGGTCTCCTTCGTCTGACACAGGCTCCTTGTTCGCACCACCGTTGTCCTTCAGTGGAAGTACCGGGAGAACGATTATCCGACCGATCTGGGATTGCGAAAGTCGTCAGCTCGGACCGGTCAGAATGAATGCAGAGTGTTTCCAAACCTCGCTATCGACCATGCCCATCCCGTGCTGCTTCGTCTCCTGCCAGATTTCGCCACTGACTCCTACAAACACCCGGATCTCGTCCTTCGGTTTCGACGAGTCGGATGCATAAGACACCAACTGCCCCTCGGGAGTGAATAGCACAGCGGTGTGCAACTCCGGCAGGGACAGCACTTGCTGGAGAAGGTTGTGTAATGACGACAGTAGTAGCATCTATGGAACGGGAGAACCCGAAGAATGCAATCCCGGATCTTCCACTTGCTGCTCCCACTCCGCCCACGACGATCCTCATGATCCGGCAATGCTCTACGTATTTTAGTCCGCGTGGAACGGTTTACCAAGTAAGAGAGGGGAGAATCAAGTATCGAAGGCGATAACTTAGACTACGATAGTTTATCGAAGAAATAGGGTCCATGTCTGTAATAGAGCAGCATGGACCGTTGGAAGTAAGCATACTCACGGATATGTTAGGGGCGCCCAAGAACGGCATTAGGATTGCAGCAATCACGACCGGTTCTATTTGACGATGAGCGGAAGCTCGTTTTGGAACGGCCGGTTTCACTTACTTGATACGAAGGTTGCCCATAAGTTGGGGCGGGACCTGAGGGTGGCGGTACCCCATATCCTCCGGACATTTGCGGGGGTGGATACCCAGGAATTGGAGGGGGTGATTGAAGCACCGCCAACAGATTGGGTGGAATTCCATGGTAACCCGACGGTGGTCCCCCTTGAATGGGTTGCTGTTGCGATGGAGGCGGGTAGTGGGGAGGCATTCCAGAGTAAGGGGCAGGAGGCTGTTGGTAATACTGAGTTGCCGGAGGTGGCTGGGGTGTCGTAGTCGACTGCGGCTGTGGGGTCCCCCCAGTGCTCCCGGGTTGTTTGAGAGCTGCGAGTAGTTGCTGTACTTTACGAGCTTGCTCAAGTCGGTCGTCAACAGCCTGTACATCACTCGTCAAACCGAGGTTCGCCAAACTATACGTGAGATTCTACTCACAGGAGGCCCAGGAGGGGGTGGAGCGGGCTGTGAATACGACGGGGTAACGGACTGGGGTGGCGCCGTGTACGTGGTATGCTGTGGCGGGGGTGGGGGGAGCGGGTTAGGCCCGTAGTCAGGAGGGGGGCGTCCGTAGTCGGGGTTCGGCCCATGTCCCCCGCGTCCCCTCCCCCTTCCATCGAAGCGATTGCCTCGGTTAGGTTGCCCGCCCCTGTTATATTCTCCATCGTGGCCGCGGTCACCGCGCCTTTCTCGCCCGTATTCGTCAGCATCTGGTCTCCTGTCCCACTCGTCGTGGGAAGGGGGAGGAGCGTTGAAACCGCCGCGACCACCCCTGCCTCGCCCGCGTCCGCGCCCTCTTCGGCCACCCCTGTCCTCCCATTCTGGACGATGGGCATTCCGCTCGTCTCTGATACCCCTGTGAAGACGTGAGCCAGATGGGCGCGCACGCCAACATATTTGCGCTTACCTTTGATCCCTTGGTTGTTCGTCCGTATCCCAAGCGAGGGCAATTTCCATGACGCCGTCCTGTAGTCCTTGGTGCCTCAATCTATCATATGCCTCTTCGGCAGCCTACCGCAGTGTTAGTGTCATCATTCCGGGGAAAGCGGGGGACGACGGCTTACCCGCATGTCGTAGAACTCAACAAGACGTTCGTCGCTCCTCTCGCCAGAGGTGACAGTCTTGACGTCGCCAAACTGTTGGAATTTGCGACGAACTTCATTGTCATCGATGAGCTGGCCGGCGGCGGAGTTCCTCAAAGATACGATCAAAGTACCCTAGGGAATTCGGTTGGGTGGAACATAAAGGAGGACATTAACGGGCTACTCCACCTGATTTCTGTCACGATCCGGTCCCTTGTGGTCGTCTCGAGGGAGAGAGTAATGCACGTCGATCTGGGAAGAGCTCAACACACGATGAGAGGCGTTCGAGCAGCTAAATACTTACTGGGCGACCACTTATCTCTGACCCTTGCAAACGCTCCCGAGCCCTCTCGGCCGCTCGAATATCGTGCTGAAAAACAGGGTTAACTTCTCCCACCCACACAGAAACGTCGCAGCAGCCCACATATGTCACAAAAACCATGCCCCGGTTTGCTATTAGATCGAAAAAGGTCTTGATCTCTCCATGCTCTTCGAACATTCGGCGAACATCATCGCTGTGGGTTTCATACTGTGTGCATTACGAAATTGTCGATCAGCATCACGGCGCAAAAACGGAGTACCCTGTAAGGGAAACCCAAGGCGGTGGATCGGCTCAAGTTTCCCCAACGGGGGTAGTCTCTGTATGTGAATTTACCTTAATGTTTCGAATGAACAGTGTTCGGCATGGGCGTTCGCGGCCAATTCTCTCTTCGATGAGCGAGTCGTGGACCTTATCGTCCCTTTCTCGACGTATCGGACGTTTTGGGGGTTGTTGGTCACCGAAGCCACCTTGGGAATAGCTAGGAGTTTGATCTGAACAGGAGGGGAAAAAACCATAGTGAGATTGACAGTGCGAGGGGATGGAAGGGGAGGCATAGGGACGTAAAAATGGAAAGCCACCAGAAAGGGATTTGAATGGCAATGAAGTGACGAGCTCTCAACAATGGCGCCTAAATCCTGACAGATCGTGGACAATCGTGTTCACAATGTCATCGCGATTGAAAATCGCCCTCACGCGAAAGAGGAGAGTTCAAATGCCTTCTCAGCTGAATCTCATAGGATATCCTCTGAGCATCGGTGGACTTGATGGAAGAGAAGGAAAACAAACGACTCCTTGCGAAATGCGGCGTTGGGTCGAGCCATGCAACTAACAAAAACCTCAATCACGGCTTCAGAGCGTACCTTCGTAGGGTGGGTAATCCTGATAGGGACCGGGCTGTTCTGAAATGGGAGGGTATGGACCAGGAGCAGGGGGGTAACTCTGATAGTAAGGGTCTTGAGGTGGTGGAGCACCGTATCCATTGTAGTCGCTTTGAATTTGGCCTTGATCGTAGGGACTGGGACTGGGACCAGGAGGGGGATCATTGTATGAGGGATAGTTTGACGTTTGGTGAGTCTGGCCACCTCCTCTGCCACGGTAGCCACCTCTTCCACGCGGGCCGCCCCTGTCACCAGAGAACCTGTTGGATCTGTCCGCGCCGCCGCCGGGAGGACCGCCCCTGCGGGGAGGACCATCGTAACCCCCGCCGTATGGATGGTGTCGATTCATAGACTCAGTAGAAAATGGCACTTATTGAGGAGAGAGACTCCAACGACGCGTGCGTGTGTGTGGTGGGGGAAAATACTCTGACAACGGAAAATGACCAATGACCAGGTTTTCACGGGTAGACGGGCAGGGCGCCGGACTCAAGGAGGAGTTGAGGCTAACGCGAGAGCTGTCGTTGGGGGGCGAAACCCGGCTTTACTTTGGGAACGGTGAGCTGATCGAAAGGGAGACAGTCGTGGTCGGAGAACAAGGAAGAGAGAAATTTGCTGTGAGGCGCGCGACAGGTCACAGAAAACCACGTGGCTCCCGCCCCAAGTCCAGCACCGCCATCGCCACCCTCACACTCTCCCACTGACCACGGATCCCAAACAAATGTCGAAACAATTCCAGTTCAAGCTCGTTCTCCTCGGTATGCACCAACCTCGTACTTTCTGGCGGTTCCTAACCATGGCGCTGCAGGAGAGTCCGCAGTTGGCAAGTCGAGGTACACCCCACCCGTCCGCCACACCCGCTCGCCCCAGGAACTCATCCGTCTCCAGTTTGGTCCTCAGATTCGTGAAGGATCAGTTTGATGATTACCGGGAGAGCACCATCGGAGGTGAGGATTACCCAAGCTCTCGAACCGTCCCATCACCGACGAACATCGATACACAACAGCCGCATTTCTGACCCAGACCGTAACACTCGACGACCAGACGACGGTCAAATTTGAAATCTGGTATTTGTATCTCTTCAGGAATTGCTTCGTGATTTCTTAACCACCGTTGTGGATGTAGGGATACCGCTGGACAGGAAAGATACAAGGTGAGAGGGACCGCTATAACCTATCTCCTCAAAACGCCCGCTCACAACCACTCCTCCCTTGCAGTCGCTCGTACGTATTCCCCACAGATTTCTCTGCCATTTTTCCTCAAACCGTCCTCAAAGGCACCCATGTACTATCGAAACGCCAACTGTGCCGTAGTCGTGTATGACATCACACAGACTGCCTCTCTCGAGAAAGCTCGATCGTGGGTCAGGGAGCTCCAGCGTCAAGCCGATCCCAACATCGTCATTGCGCTGTGCGGAAACAAGACCGATCTGAGCGCTCGTCGCCAAGTCTCGCAAGAGGAGGCGAAGAAATACGCTGACGAAGAGGGTTTGATGTGGGGAGAGACCAGTGCAAAGACTGGTGAAGGCGTTTCGGACATTTTTACCGCGATTGGTAGGGGTCGTTCCAAGTACGCGCGATTTCTTGTGAATGCTGATGATTCCCACAGCCAAGAAGCTGCCTTTGTCTACCCCACAATCCAGGCCTGGGGTCAACCGTGGATCTGCCCCCGGCGTACAGGGTGGCGGTGGCGTAGACCTTAACAGGAGACCCACTGCCGCCGAGAAGGCTGAGACTTGCAACTGCTAGACGTGCCGTATCGCCCCTCATTCGTAATACGCCACAAACAATTTTCTATGTAGCTCCCTCTTTCCCTCTCTTGTGTCACTGTTTTGGTTTTCCGCTGGGTCTCGTCCACTTCGGTACCATTCTCATGCCCGATGTAAATATGCTTGTGCGCTTTCATACACATTATACGGACCTTCTCTTTCATAAATCCTATCGGGACCAGTAGGTCCTCGAGATGAGCCTTCGGTCACAGGAGCGCTTGGGGAGGTTCGTTGGGCTGCCAACCCGTTGCAATGATAACTATTTAATCAACAGTGAAACTACTTCCATTCCTACCTGTGCCTACGGACGATATGCCGGTTTGTGGGAATGAAGTGAACCTTCTCCCGATGGTCTCCAGATCAGTTGGAACGCTCTGTATCATTGCCGAGTACTTGCTCCTGGCCAGCTCTGAGCTATTCTCACGCTGCTTTCAGGCACCTAAACCTCAGCCGTAGCCAGGGTCTTTTCGTCGCTTTGTCGACCAACTCCACGAGATACTTATTCTAACAGGGTGCGATGCGACGACGCGAGCGCAGCTGTTACCGGAAACGAAAAGCGCTGGCTGTGCATCGGTGGGATCATATCTGTTCGCTCGTCAAAAACGAAACGCACACCGGTGAATCAACGTCAACGACAGAATAGTAGAAACCGGGTTGCTGTTTCACGATTGCACAGAAGCTGCCTCGTTCTGCTTCCTGAAACGCGTCGGTATGTGTACAAAAGATTCGGTTAGCGTACTAGCTTCGGGCCAACACATCGGTTCCAGGCGACCGCGCTCGGCAAGAAAACCAAGGGGTGAGGAGGGACTCCAGCGAGTGGAAGGATTAATAACTGGAGCATAAAAAGCTTAGCAATAAAGACAGAAGACCACAATAACGAAGTGAGAAAAGAAATAAAGTATAGGGAATGCGAGAATTCGCTACTTGCGAATCGTCTGCACCATTTGTTATGAAATCTCCCTACTCTTTGTCTGCAGGATCTCCGGACTCAACCCTATCGCGTTGACCAGGTTCCCTTCGATATACCCCATGGTGTGCGGGATGTCCGGGTACATGTAAGGTTTGTTCTGGAATTTAAGCATCTGGTCCAGAATATCAAACAACTTGGTCCTCTTCGAGAAGTTAATCAAACTCGAAGTCGCCAGGTCTCGGTTATTTGAGGGCATGGCGTCCGGGTACCTGTCGTTTATCTGTGCGATCTCAGAGAGCCACATCCCGATGTAAGGGACGCAGGGACCTTGAGACGCCTGAATGACAGCTCGGTAGGTGGCGAATCGGTTTGCTGGGTTACCGAAGGCTAGAAGATTGTCGAGAACGGAGGCTTGTGTCGTATGTGCCCAAGTTTGGGCCAGGCGCGAGATGGTGTGGCTCGAGAGAGCGTTGATGATGGCATGCATTGATGAAATGTTGTTTATCATCCTGCATTTCTGTTGGCGAATCGGCTGTCAATACGGGAATAACCACCCTGATGGAGGAGATGGCGCACCTCAGCACAGGTTATCCAGAAATCGATCATCTCCCCTCTCTTAGTTACGTGGGAAATATTCAGGATGCTCATCTTCACCCAAGACGCCAGTTTATCATGGGTTGACAAGAAGTCATGCAATAGGGTCCCTGTGCGCCCCCACTCCCAGCATTCGTGGACCCGTATCTTGGCGTATAGCCTGTGTTCAATCAGAGCCAACTGTTGAGCAATGTCCTGGGTGTTCATCTTCGCAAGGTCGGTCACAGGAAACTTTGGGGCCTTCCGTCGCTTTGGAGTCTGTGCAGGCGTAAGGGGTGTGAGAGGAGCGAGAGGAACGTGGCTCTGGAATGATGTCAGAAACAGATGCGCGGCAGGATAATCTCTGCGCCTACCAGTCGGTCGATCGCCTCGTTGATCAGCTTAGCTGGGATTGCCAACGGATGTGGGTCGACGATTGACTGGAGGAACCTCCGCAGCCGGTGAACGATGTGGGGGTCTTCCTTAATCATGTTGTGATCCTCAAGCCACATGGTAAAGAGGGTCAGTACGCGTTGTTGAGTCGACCTTCGTTTCTTCTCGTCCCACTCCTCGAACTCGGCTTCGGACAAATACGCCGGCGGCTCTAACTTGAACCGTCCCACCAGCTGATCAAAAACCATACCCGCCGTCGTAAATGACTTGAAGGTGGTGAGGAAAGCGTGCCGGTACTTGGTCTCCTGGGAAGATCCTGCAGCGGGAAGGTTACCGGTCAGACCTTGGTCAAAGGATGTAAACGGGGGCGGGCGAACGTACTGAGGTAATCCAGTGTCAGGCGTTCCATCAGGGCAGATAGGGTGCCAGCTACGACTGTGCCATCGTAGTCGAGATCGATGTCGTCGTCGTCGTACGTGGGCCGGAGAAACCAAGCGGATGCGGCTCTGTCCCTCCTTGCGACCTGGGTCGAGGCTGACGACGAAGTGGCGGACGGTAAAGGCCCCACGGTCTCCCTACTTGGCGTCTTCATGCGTCCCGTTCTCAAAGCGGGTGATTGCAAGGAAACTCTGTGGAAGGCATCGAACGACTCGGTCACGATGGGGCTCTTGGAGAAATTTTCAATCCCTGTCACGTTGTTCGACTCGATGAGCGTCGAAAGGCGGGAGAGGTGTGACCTGTCGTCCAATAACATCGGGCGCCTGCGTAGATGCCTAGTTCCCGCTATGGGGGGGAGAGTCTCAGATCGGCTACGCTGATGATGGGAATCACCGGGGAGGTCGTTGGCGGGGACGGAAAAGGGTCTCGGGGAGACTGGGATTGGGGAGTGGCCCGTGCCGAACATTGTTCTCGTCGGAACGGGGAGCGGGGTAGTCGGTGATGGAGGGACCTTCGGACTCGAGTCTGGGGAAGGCCATAAGGTGGCGGACGTAACCGAGGAAGCGGAGCCAATAGATTGCCCCTCGCCATGTGGGTCGTTTCCAGATTCGTCGTACGGTTCGAAGACTGTTGGAAGCGGCGGCTGAAAATCCAGTTCACATCCGTTGGCAGTTACCCCAGCATTCATAACAAAAATCATACCTTCTTCCCAACCGATGATCGCCAGCTGTCTCTCCTGCTGAAAGACGGGGGAGTGACGGGGGAGGCGAGATCATACGCCTGCAGAGACCTTGCGGAAGCTGGAGTGGGAGCGAAGATGATCTCGTATTCGTAGGATCTTGAAGAAACTGGGACAGAGAGGAGCCATTCCGCCACTGAGTCTGCGAGTGGTTCAACGAACGCACTTTGTTGTGGGGTGAGGGACTCGCGAAAAGTAGCACTGGCATGCACAGCTGGGCTCACCTGGAGATCCACCCTACTTTATCTTCGCCGGGCCTCATAGCGGCCCACCAACCAGTATCCTCCTGGGCAATGATCTCCAAAATTTCATTTCGGTTGAATGGCAAATGAGTGGGGTCGTCCGAGAGGTAGTCATGCAAACACAACGCGTAGCAGAGGATGTAGCCCTGGCTGTCCGGGGAAGACTTTGAGGAACTAGCGGAGAATCCAGAGCTGCGGGGTGAAGCAGAATCTGGCGCGTTGAACGGCTGGACCTGGAGGTGATAGGGAGAGGCGTCGATGGAGAGACGGAGGGAACTACGCAGCCTGGCGTTGCCCCTCATGGTGATTGTCGGCCAGAAACCGGCTTGTAGCGGTGGAGAAGTTGCTTGCCAGCAGCAGAAGGAGAAGCGAATGCCCGGACAACCCGCCTTTAGCTTTTCGCTTGTAGTCGGCCGCCAGAAAGGAGCGAGCGAACCGGAAGACAGATTCAAAATGATCGATGATCGATTTGTCTGATGTTACAACCTGTGTGATCACAGTACGGTGTACGGGTACGGGCTTGGGACAGACCGGAACGTCCCTCGAGCCTAGATTATATAAATTTGGAGGGCGGTGGCCTGAGGGCCCGTGATTGTGTCAGAAACACAGCCGCCTGTACACGTAGGGTCTGGCTTGATCTCGAGGAAATATCAGGGAGACATCATGATCGGTTTCCTCTTGAACGAGCCTTGCGCGACTGCTGGTTGGGGCCAGCTATAATTTCCTCCGCAACATCAGATCGTCGCCTAGGCATCGTAGACGACGAAACCGGCACGGGGGGTACTCAGGTACACGTTCCTGTAAAATTTGCCTACCACGCCGGGAGGCTGACCTCACTCGATCAGGTGGCCCGCAAAGCAATCAGGATTGATCAGGCCGCAGGGAATCACCGTCACGACCATTTGATATGAGCAACCCAGGAAGAGTCGCCTGGAACTCGACCAAGGCCAAGGTAGCGTATCTCACCACATGGACGCTCTTCCCTTCAGATCCTTGACACGATCCACAGGTTCAAACACGGTACTTGATCACTCTTTTCCACAGCAAAGTGCTGCCCCACCGACGGCTCTCCCGTCCAGTTTGTCTATCCAACGTCTCCGAACACTCCAGGAGAAGAAGGAAGCACAGGCGAAGAGCTCAAGGCGAGATATCGCAACATTACTGGAACGAGGAAAGCTTGAGACAGCAAGAATCAAGGTCGAGAACAGTTTAGTCCACCGGTTACCCTCGGGGGCTGACCACTGATCTCCTGGTGAACAGTAATCAATGAGGACATCTACATCGAATTGCTCGAGCTCCTCGAGCTCCACTGCGAGCTGATTATCGCTAGATTCGGTCTCTTGGATCAACCGTGAGGCGTCTAGGGCTTTATGCGAGCGTTGCGACTGCGCCTCTGAACCTCGCCCAACAGGGTCAAGGATCCTGATTCACGTGTTTTGGAAAGCGTCTGCAGCATCATACATGCTGCCCCGCGCACGGAGTTGAAAGGTTCGAAGGTCCCCGAAAACCCCTCCACCTTTCATGCTCACCACCAGTGTTTTCCGATCCCCAGAGCTGAATATGCTGAGGGACATGATGATGCACAAGTACGGTCGGGAGTTTTCCTTGGGAGTGATGGAAAACAAAGACAATTGTGTCAGCGAAAGGGTGAGGATTTCGTGACCCCCGGCCGCGATTTTACGTGAGGGTGATTGATTCCGGCAAAGGTTATGAAGAAACTTGCGTTATCCACGCCCTCGCCAGAACTGGTAGACGCGTACCTATTCGAAATCGCGAAAGGTTACGGAATTAGCTGGAGTCCTCCGATCCCCCTCACGAAGGAGGATGGTGAGCCGAAGAAAGCGGAAAAGGATACAGAGGTATGGCTCATCGCCCTTTGCATCACTTCCACATCCTAATCTACCCGAACGCGATGAATAAAGGGCGGGGAGAAGGAGAAAGAAGAGGTGTTGGAGAATGTGAAAGCGAAGGTGGAAACGGACGTCAAGGTTCCCAAACTCCCGGACATACCCCCGACCGAAGACCCCGAACCAAAGGCGAAAGAAGATGGACCGGTTGACGAATTCGAGGTGTTGGCTAAACGTTTTGAAGCATTAAAGAAGCGGTAGTCGATGCGCAGTGTTACTGTAATGAAAGCCATAGTAGGCGGAGATAACCGTTTGGCCTGGACGGTGCCAGACTCACTCAATGGCACGAACCTTTTTTCCTGCTGTAATTCGAACGCGCCCAAGCCAGCGCACGGGATGGGAACCGGATTCTCGAGGATTATTTTTATTTCTCCCGTTTTCACCTCTAGCGTGACCTTGGCAGACATCGGCGGAGATGGTTTGAGCTCGTGCCCTCCTCCAGCTCCCCCCACCCTGTTGGAATATATACCGCGTTCGGTCCCTTCATAAACACCCATGACGGCCTTGTGGCCCGTTCCACCACGCCCCGCCCCCACGATGTCCTGGTCACATATAACCACCGACGTCGACATGTGTTCCAGCTCCGACATCGAAACCGCAAGCGTGATGTCCTTCGACCCATTCAGCGGCACGTCTGCTTCCTCCGCAACCGACATCCAGGATCAAGCCTCGATTTCCTCTGGTGCCTCCGTTTTTTCAATGTCAAGCTCCATTCGCGCCCAATCTTTCAAACACGAGTATGGGCGGGGTCTAAACAACTATTCCGAAGTCTACCAGCTCCCAGCAGACGACGAGGAGTTGGAGAGGCTCGGTCAGTGACGAGGTCTCCACTTGGCGCGCATAGGAACTGAATGTTTGATCAGATAAACAGCATTTAATGTTCATGGAGGTCATGGGCCGGTACCCGCCGCCCATGGGGGGAGTGCTTGCACCACCAGCTGCTGGAGAACCGCCGGTGGCTTGTCTCGACTTGGGTTGTGGGAGCGGTTGTTGGTGCGCCCTCATTTTTACGATGCATTCCGCTCGCGATACTCAATCACACCTTAGGATATTGGGCGTAGCGAGGGATTTCCCCCATTGTACTTGCGTCGCGGTCGACCTCGTCCCCATGCAGGTACTGTGAGTTACTATTCCCGTCGCTATCTTCCCACCCACCTCCTTACGCGCGCCGGTTTTAGCGATATGCCCCCTAATTGCAGGTCAGCAAAAAAGACTATTGATAGCACGTGCCTGGTTTTCTTATGCGGTTGCAGGAGTGAAATCGACGATATCAACCTCGGTCTTCAACATTACCAGGGGGAGTTTAATGTGATCAATGCCCGTTTGGTTTGTTCCGGAGTGAGTATCCACACCGCGACCGTTTCGTCAACGCCCGTTCTAATCGGATTGTAGGTCAGGGACTATGCGGGCCTCATCGACCAGGCCGGCCAGGCGTTACGGCCCAACGGTTTGGTTAACCTCACCGAATCTGATTTCGTCGTATACGGGATAGACAAGAAGCCAGTACCGTATGATGGTCTCGGGCTCGCCCCACCATACTTTCCTCGGTGGATGGGTATGGTCAGGGCGGCCATAAAACAGCGAGGGGGGGAAACAGAGGCTGCGACCCATCTCCACCGGTGGGTTTCTGAACATCCATCGTTCACCGATGTGGTGTACAGGAGCTTCTTGTTTCCCGCCTCGCCGTGGGTCCCATCAGACTATCCTGATGCTCCCAGGCTGAACCGAACGGGTACCTTCATGAGGGATGACATCCAGGTACGTCGGCCCTTATTGTGGTGCCTCCTCTTTATCTAATGGGGTTCATATTAGGCTTTTATACAGAGTGCCAGGCCCTTACTGCTGAGCGGTGGGATGGACGAAGCACTCCTCGACGCTTTCGAAAGGAAGGTCGAAGAGGAACTCCAAGGCGCGAAGATTCCGTATTTCATGCACATCGAGAACGTGTACGCGCATCGCCGCCCCTGAAGGTGATCCGGTATGTCCGGATTTCCCTGGGTTCCTTTCTCGTCTGTGGGCACGATAATCCTGGGTTGTCTTCCCCTAATCAGCATATTGTACGCTTCTCGCTATTCTAATCGCCCACGTTCTTGTATGATAGAGGATTGAATGGTCGTTTCGGAATACTGCGGTGGCTCAATCACCACATGTCGGGAAGAACGGTTTCTTCGCGAATGTATTGTAAACACATCTTGGGCCGTATCGCATCGTATAGATCTGTGGTCTCTAGTCGGACCTTCGTACATAGGAGCCTTCCATACACTTTAAGATTACTTACCCCGACCACATAGAATGGGATACGGCAACTTACATGGGATGTATTCCGAAGGTCTGATCAAGCCCACGTTCCGAGTGATCAATTCAAAGACCCTGGTGGGATTACCGTCCTCTGCACTCAGCACACGGGCTCGCTCCCGCACCCCACCTCCGCCGACAGCAGCCAAGAAGTGGGACGTCAATCCGTCGCGGCTTGGCCGACCAAATGCGGATGGTGAATCCGATCAACAGCTTCCGGTCTTCACTCCGGAACGCTCATCTCATCCGCCGTGTCGAGCCAGCCAATCCCCACGATGGACGTCGAGACGCAGGGGGATCTTATACGAAAGATCGTGTCTCCTCGTTCGGACTACGCCGCTGGCTTGTTGGCCGGCTTGGGTCTTTCAGAGCCCCCCTCGAGAGAGCAGATTCACGCTGAGATTGAGGAGAGGCTTTTGCTTCCTAAACAAAAACTTCCCGACCATTGGTTACCCAAGTATCAAGTGTGAGTACGTGGCTCAGACATGGATTGTCTTATTAATCAAGGGTATTGTGGTCAGACATTGGCAGAACGAACTCTCGATCCCTTCCTTGATCAAGCACGAGCCGTCCCCTCAACCGACCAGCCTCTCCTTCATTCGTACCGGTCTTGAAGGGAGAGTTACAGGCTACACAGAGGTGCCGCCTCCAACCTCACCGCAGAGCATCGGTTTTCGCGGCCTCTGACGTTTATGCCAGACCTCCAACCCACGAGTGACCACAGGCCTGACGTCGACTTCGCTCGGTCGCGCGCCTGGACCAAGCAAGAACTTCGTGCGTGGGAAAGCCGGCAGTGTGCCGTTTTGGCCAGGAGGATTGGAGGATCCAAGTTCTGGTCTACCTGACGATCTGGAGGACGAACTCGAGGCAGAGGGGAAGGGGATTAGGACAATCCCGCCGGGGTTCACGAGAGGCCTGCGACTGCCCGGAGAGGGGGGAGACGAAACTGGGTTGGACGAGTTTGGTAGCATTCAAAAGCGCTTGGCTGTGGGACGAGGAGATATTGTGAGCACGCCAAGTCAAAACAGCGCATGCTCGTCTTACGGTTTTCACTTAGCCATCATCCTCGCGCTTGGAATCTGACGGTCCACCTCTCGTCGGGAGCTCTGAGATTGATGACTTATTGCCAACATCGGTAGGGAGGAAAGTGTTTACGATCGGCGGATCGGCGGATTGACGAATCTCCCTATCTAGCGTGCCCAACTCGCACCCATCAGTGCGGCCCACCGCTCTACGAGACGCCCCCGTGTTCAGAAACGCGAATGGGCCCGGAAGGTGGACATAAGTAAACCGATGAAGAACTTTCACGAGCTCGTGCCAAACATGGCTCATAAGGTGCTTCGTTTTCTGATGAACCCCCTTGAAATCACACCCCGTTGATGGATTTTCTGTAACAGTACCCGTTCGAGCTGGATACCTTCCAAAAGCAAGCAGTCTATCGCCTGGAGATGGGTGATTCGGTGTTCGTGGCAGCCCATACCTCCGCCGGCAAAACTGCGGTGGCAGAGTATGCGATTGCATTAGCCGGCAAGCACATGACAAGGTGAGCCAAGTCGATGATAAGCTTGTGGGGCCCGGGTTTTTACTTCATCGACCAGGGCGATTTACACGTCACCAATCAAGGCCCTTTCGAACCAAAAGTTCAGGGACTTCAAGCAGACCTTCGGTTCAAACGCCGTCGGGATCCTTACTGGAGATGTCCAAATCAACCCTGAGGCGAACTGCCTGATCATGACCACGGAGATTCTCAGAAGTATGCTTTACAAGGGTGCGGATCTCATCCGAGATGTCGAATTCGTTATTTTCGACGAGGTCCATTATGTCAACGATGCGGAGGCATGTGAACGTACTTTCCGTTCCACACGCTTTACTCACCCGAACACGCACAGCGAGGAGTTGTTTGGGAGGAAGTCATCATCATGCTACCAGATCACGTCAATATAATCCTCCTGTCAGCCACGGTGCCAAACACTAACGAGTTCGCGGACTGGGTCGGGTGAGTGATCTCCTCCGTCGGTCTGTCAAACCACTGCTAACGTTCCTGATCTCCTGACCCAGGCGGACGAAGAAGAAAGACATCTACGTGATTTCCACGGCCAAGCGCCCAGTCCCGCTGGAACATTACCTGTACGCTGGGAAAGAACTGTGGAAGATCGTGGATGCATCGGGGAGTTTCCTGGGCCAAGGGTATAAATCCTCCCGCTTCTCCCGGATCACGAGTGGATGCTCAGCGTTTCTCCTTGGTGGTATGTGTTTCCCAGGTATAAGGATGCCGGTGAAGCGCTCCGGCGCAAGCAAGATAAGGAGCGCGAAGCTGCGGGCCTTCCTCCGGTACAACGACTTGGTGCGCGCGCAGCAGCTCCGCAGCGGGGGGCCCGCGGGTTACCCACAGGTAGGGGTGGACCGCCAGCTCGAGGAAGGGGTCAGATGACGAGAGGCGCTGCTCCATCTCGGGGCGGGGCTCCCTCGAGGTTCAATCACGACAAAACGCTGTACGTCCACCTGATGGGTAACCTGAAGAAGAAATCTCTCCTGCCGGTGGTCGTCTTCACGCTTTCGAAGAAGCGATGCGAGGAAAACGCATCGACGCTGACGAACCTCGACCTCTGCACTTCCACAGAAAAGAGCGAGGTTCACGTCGCGATTGAGAAGGCGCTTGGAAGGCTCAAAGGTGTGTGCGCTGTGGAACGTCTTTTGGAGCGTTGGGGTTTGTCAGATTGATGGGGCCGCGGCCATCTATCAATCGCCCCTTCACGTCATTGGCGGTCGGTGTTATACTAACCTGGCCCCTTAATCATGACCCCAGGTACGGACAAGCAGCTCCCACAGATCAAGCGCATGAGGGACCTGTTATCGAGGGGAATTGGGGTGCACCACGGCGGTTTGCTTCCGATAGTCAAAGAGGTCCGCCTTACTGGCGCGTCGATCTCAGACGCCAACCCCTCAGTCATCTAGGATGGTGCTAACCATACACGCTTCCGTTCGCAGATCGTCGAGATTCTATTTGGGAGAGGCTTGGTCAAGGTGCTGTTTGCCACGGAAACATTTGCCATGGTATGTTTCCAAACACGCGCCTCCTCTCGATAAGGCGAAATGCGCCTCGTGTGCGCCGCCCGCCCCACTAGTCCCCACCCGTACGTTAGTGCACTTTTCTGATCGGCGAATATGTTCCCAGGGGGTCAACATGCCCGCCAAGTGCGTTGTTTTCTCGGGGATAAAAAAACATGATGGCCGAAGCTTCCGGGAGATCCTTGCGGGAGAGTACACGCAGATGGCAGGTCGTGCCGGGAGGCGCGGGCTGGACACAACCGGTACCGTGATCATCACCGTTGGCGACGGACTGCCGGAGGTGCGTGCGCTCCTTGACTTCCGATGTTCCGTAAAGGACCCTTGATTTACTGCGTGGATTCCCTGGGTGGCGGTGTATCTCTCGACATCCCTACGTTTGCAGCAAGGAGTCTTGAACCAGATGATATTGGGGAAGCCGACGAAACTGCAATCTCAATTTCGGTTAACCTATAACATGATCCTGAACCTGCTCCGCGTGGAGGCGTTGCGGGTCGAGGAGATGATCAAACGGAGCTTTTCGGAAAACGCATCGCAAAAGCTGCTTCCCGATCAGCAGAAGCAAATCCTTGAGGTATGACGGCGGTTGCGTTTTCCGATAGACCCGAGCCGTTTACGTCTTAATTGTGTAGGGGGAGAGCCAGTGGACCCGGATGCGGAGGTTGGACTGCGGCATATGTTCACAGGACATCGAAGAGTATTACGACACGACGGCGGACATAATCGATCACAACCAGCGGCTACTCTCGATGGCGGCGGGAAATCCCCACGGGACGAAGTTATTGTCCGCTGGTCGGGTCGTGATCCTTCGAGACGGCGTAAGCAAACGGCGTTTTCGTCAAATTTCCCGCCGTACGGACCGAAAGGCTCACAGAGTACCCCCATTCCATAGCATTTCAAATCCAACGTCGGAGTATTGCTTAAACCTGGGCCGGTGCGAGCTCCCGCGGGGTCCAGAACGTATTGGGTCTTGGCAGCTGTGGATTCCCACACGAAGGCCAGTGAAAAAGGTAAGGCGGTAAACGATAAACAACTGTATAGGTGCTCACGATCGACAACTGTCGTCACGATTCTCCGGCGTTACTTTGGCCCTTATCGAAACCCTCGGCCGTCGTTTAGATAAAGATGCTGAAGCGATGGTACCGAAATGGTCCCACAATCCTGAAGAATTGCTGGTCGATCAAGCAGAGTACGAGCTTGCTAAGGTCCCCTTGACGAGCATCAGCCTTGTGACCGGGAGAACCATCAAGGTGATACGCCGTTCAGCTCTTAACAACAACCATGGAAAAGCCGAGAGAACACTCACACGGGTTCGTGTCAACCTTATGGCATGCGTTGGTCCCTTTAGGTGGAACCGGATTCGATCGTGGAGCGCCATTCAATTCGTCCCATGCGAGCGACCATCGAGCTTCTTGAGGGAGTCGTGAGGTCATGGGTTGTCGATTCTGAAGGGGAATCATCACACCGAAAGATACCCGAGGTGGATTGGCGGAAGATGAAATCATTGAACTTCCAGGAAGCTTTACGATCTCGGGGAACCTTGGAAGAAAGAAACAGCAACAGGTCTTGTCTGCTTTGTCCAGACTTTGACGACCACGTAAGTCCATCCGGTTAGCCGGGGCCGGAAGCTGGGTGTATGCGAACTGAACTGACCCCATTATGGGCGCTGTTGTACACCACGGCCTTCTGTTTTTAGTATGAAGTCATCCACGGCGAAAAAATGTTGCGAGAGAGGTTGGCCGACCTCCGACTCGCAATCTCGGATCAGAATCTGGATTTAATTCCAGATTACGAGCAAAGACTTGACGTTTTACGGGACCTCAGATTTATCAACGAGAACTCGACAGTGCTGTTGAAGGGCCGGGTAGCATGTGAGGTGAGCTCGGGGAATCTGGGACCGTCCCCCGTTTTTTTTTTTCGTGTGGCTGACTGAGATCTAGATTAACTCGGCGAACGAACTCGTGTTAACCGAGCTAATCTTGGAGAATATGCTCGGAGGTTACGAGCCGGAGGAGGTCGTTGCGTTGCTCTCATGCTTCGTGTTCCAGGAGAAGACGGATGTGGAACCAGTTTTAGCCCCCCGGTTAGAATCGGGTAGAGAGGCTATCCTGGCAATTGCGGATCGCGTGGGTAGGGTTCAGGACTCCCACAAGGTGGTCGCGCAAGAACACAGAGCGGATCTCAAGT
>Ga0307516_10004162_pt1 | contig 18022 bp, 21 predicted proteins | sample 19_EM_MG_FD_203310 | JGI IMG/M metagenome (GOLD analysis project Ga0307516, IMG submission 203310) | Populus trichocarpa ectomycorrhiza microbial communities from riparian zone in the Pacific Northwest, United States - 19_EM | ecosystem: Host-associated > Plants > Roots > Unclassified | place... | reverse complement strand
TGGAAGCAGGAGTTATTCGTTGTGGAGAAGATGTTGGATATGGACGCGCGGAATTGTGAGTGAACGGATCGCAACCTCGCCAACTTCACACGCCAACCCCAGTCCCAGTTCTCGCGTGGAACTACCGTAGATATGTCCTGGCCAGTATGCCAGTCAAGAAGCCCGACATCGAGGAATTTGCATATACCACGAAGAAGATCGAGGCCAGCTTTTCCAATTTCAGTGCGTGGCACCAACGGTCAAAAGTCTATCCTCTCTTGTGGGAAAGCGGGGTTCTGGACCACAAGAAGTCCCAGGAAGAGGGTGCGCCGTGTCGTTTTGCTCTAGCCTCCGGGCGTTGCGGATAGTTAACCTAGGGCCGTGATCCAGAATTTGAATTGGTGAGGAATGCGATGTACACAGACCCTGAGGATCAGAGCGTATGGGTGTACCACCGTTGGCTCGTGGGTTCAGGCAGGCTTGATTCTTCCATAAGCGAGTGATGTGCAACTGACCTCGAGGCATCATGCGTACGTTTTTTCTAGGGGAGGACGCGGAATTGCTCAAGCGAGAGATCCAGGCGATTGAGGAGCTACTCGAGGAGGAGGCTGGCAGTAAGTGTGAGTGAGTTTTATCCGGATGTGACGTCTTAATAATCAGGGCGAAGGGTGTATGGAGTCACTGGTTCACTACCAGATCTTGCTTGTTCGGCGTCACCACGCTGCGCTCGGTGACGAAGAGTGTGAACGGTTGAGGGCCAATAGTCTCGAGTTGTTACGACAGCTGGAGGTGTTGGACCCTTTGCGGGGCCAGCGATACCGAGATCTTGGTGAGCGCAGCGTCCATCTTATCGCTCGCGAAGAAGCTCATTATTTGCTGATCTCGGGTCACAGCATTGGCCCTGCCATCTAATCAATGACGTCGAGTACTATTCTTCTCGTTCACAATCATTTAAGAGGGTGGTATTGTACAGGAGGCCACACGGTGACGGGTAAGAGCAGGCGAGGGTGCTTAGCACTTACATTTTCCCGGCTCGCACTGGCAGCTGATTCGCACGATGTCAGGGGGATATCTCTATTATCTGGATAGAGGGGTTGCTTTGGCCTCACTTTGCGCCGCAGCCGCAGTTTGCGTTTCCACAGCCGTTGTTGTTGGCAGGGGTTTCTTGGGTCTAGAGTTGTTGTTGTGAGGCTGAGTTGCTGGCGAACGAGACAATGTACGTACGGTGAACATCGTGGTTGTAGATAAGGGAGATATTTTGCGTTTGGCTCATGAGACACGGGACTGTGTCCGGTGTTTGCATCTGTTTGCGATCAGACTGATGGGCCTCGAGGACAGGGTGTGTTTCTGCAACAGTCGGGCGATATAACGAGCCGTAGCCTTCACCTTGTCTGCGTCCAACTCTCTTCTCTCCTCCCATCCCCGTCTGCCATGGATCCCATGCGGAGCGTGTTTTCCAGGGGGCCATCTCCCCCGCGAAGGTCTTCCTTTGACGTTCTCCCAAATCAACAAGAGGATCCCGCGCCCGTCGCCCCATCTGATCCTGCTCTGGTGAATTCGTCACCCAACCCTAATAATAATCCCATCGATGTCTTGTTCTCGAATCTCACCACAAACACGGCCGGCCTCCAGAATTACCCCCCGCCTCCATTCATGAACACGCTTGCTCATCCGGCCGAATCAAACTCTGCTCCTGCCACCCCTGGTTCTCTCCACGCCGTCCCAGGCGGCAGTTCTAACCCTTCTTCCACCGGATCCCCGCCGGCGAGTAACGCGACAAATGTCTTGCTTTCTCTTTTGAGCACTGTGTCGAGTACCGCGAACAACACCCCGATGAACGTTGCGCCACCTTTGATGCCCGTCATGCAACCACAGCAGGCTCAGCAACCTCACTCCATCCAGCAGGCACCTACCCAGGTCCCTACTCCTCCTGGATCTGCCAACATGCAGAGGGCAAACATTGTTCAGAGCCCGAATTCGTCTGGAAACCAAGGCAAAATTCTGCTGGATCAGCTCATGTCTGGGTACGTTTCCGTTGCGCCTTCTCGCTTATCCCCTTTGTGAACCATCCCCGATAGTTTCGAGACCGTTCCTAACTTCCTTAACCTCAGCACTCCTCCTGCTCCCAATTTCTCCGACCCTCCCACGACACTTCCCCAGTCCGCACCTGCGCCCGTTTCCACCTCTCCCCCCTTCATCCCACCCCAACCTCAAGAGCAACCTCCACGACCTGAGATGGATCAGTACTATCTTCCTCAAACATACAAGCCCGCTGAGCAGGCGCCTGGACCTTCTCCTCAGCCTGCCGGCCCCCAGAGGCAGCAACAACGCGTGGAATCTCCTACTCGTAAAGCGTTGTTCGAATTCTCCACCCCTTTCGATGCCCTGGCTAGCGCCTCTGGCCCTCCTCCCACTCAGTCCCAAGTCAAGAAAAAGCCAGTCCCGGAGATAAGTCCTGCGCCCCGATCTGACCAGGTCTGGAATGATCCCAAGAGGAAGTCCGTCGAGGATATCATGGACCAACTCACTCGAGGACAAGCTCCTTTCCCTCAGAACACCCAGACCGCCCCAGAATCACAGACTGTTTCTTACCCTCCTTACCCTGGTGAGGAGGTTTATCAGCCCGATCAATTCCAACAGTATGGACGGCCCTTGCCTGTCCCTAAACAGAGCGTCGCCTCGCCCCGTTCTTCTCCGCCGAAGCCTCAGTCATTCCAACAGGCTCCGCCTCGTCAGAACCCTCGAAGGAACAACGACTCCCCGCTTGATCAGCAGGCCGCTGAGAGGCAGCGAGAGAAGGAAAGTTCCCCCATCCCTCGCGGTGGGAACTGGAAAGGTCAGGAAGGCGGTCGCAGGAGTAAGCAAAAGAGTCCTCAGTACGTTTTTTCTGCGCCTTTCCCTCTCGCGGATCGGTCTCTGACCAATTCAACAGTGCTCAAGCCCAGTCAATCGTCTTCGATGTGGCATCGCCGTTGGATGAGGTCCAGGCTCCTCGTGATTCTGTCAAGTCGACCGCTATCGCCCTCGTCAAGGTCGATTCAAACTTCTTGCCTGGCACGACCATCGGTGCTACTCATTGGGTTGCTTACGCAATGACGAAGGGTCGCATTCGTGTCATCTCCCGTTCGAGTGGTGATCGTACTCTCCTTCAGCTCCCGCAAACGTTCGCACCCACAACATCGGTCATTGATATGGCCGTATTCGGCAACAGGCTTGCCGGCGTCACCTCCGATGGAGGCTTCGTAGTCTGGGAGTTACCGGAGGTTATCACCGACGACGTCCCTGGAAGGATCTTGCTTCGAGTGTTACCTTCGACCGGCCCTTCCGCCCTTCGATCAGTCAAGTGGCACCCCAAGGATCCCGATACCCTTGCGCTGGCGTCCGATACTCACATCTACCTCATTAACGTATTCGAGGCCTCGCGAATGTACGAAACTGTCCATCCATCTGATCTCGATAGAATCAGTCAAGTATTCACGTCTGGTTCGCCCATCGCCGCGTTCGACTTCGATGTTCTCCACTACGCGTTGGCCACAATTTCCGACGACTCGACAATGACACTCTGGAGCATCGCTGACTCTGCTCCCTTCTGGTCCTACAAAGTCAAGGGCGAGGACGTACCCTCCTCCTTGAACCTCGTCGATGGTGGTGTCGTGGTTGGTCGCAAAAATGGTACAACGTTCCAGCTCTTATCATACAAGGGCAAGACCGTTCTCTCCACCGTCAAGTTCATCAACTCCAGTCGCCAGGAGGATCCAGAGATGTTCGGTCACATCACCTACGACTACAGGATCCAGACCTTGTGGGTAGCAAACAACAGGCGGGACAGCATGATCGCCTTGCGGATCGGGTCCGACGGACTCGTCCCTTCACCGATGGGCGAGGATGGGGCGAAGAACCTTTTTATCGAACAGGTTGTCGAGTTTTGCGGTCCAAAGCCGACGATACACTTCGTTATCCTCACCGCAGACTTGGATCCTACCGGCGAGGAGGCCCTTGCTGCGTGCGTGGCCGCGAAGGTTCCTTCAGGCGAACTCGCCCTCGTCGCGTTCTCTGTGCACGCAAGTGGGGTGGACCAGGTGTTGATTCGAAGGGAATGGTTCGATTCTGCGAGCCTTGGCGCTCCAGCGAAATACCCTTCTTACGTCCCGCCACCTCAGCCAATCCAGCCACCGCCACAACAACTGGCCGAAACCAGGCCACAGAGGAACGAGAGGGTCCAAGCACCGGCCCCACCCCAGTCGCAACAGCCCCAGGTCGCTCCCGCCCCTATCTCCCAGCCCCCCGTTCGCGCAAGGACACCCCCCTCAGACGAGGTTGACAGCGAGATCATCAAGGATGAGGCCAGACCTGTAGAGGGTAAGGGTCGCAACGCAAAACCCAGGAACGTCGGTTGGAGGGACAAGAAAGACAATGGCAAGGAACATGCAGGCGGGAATTCGTCCGGTGTAGATACTGGTTCGATGAGCGACAGCGCACTGGGAGCCTTGACAAAGGAGATCAAGAAGACCGAGGACAACCTCCACACTAAAATCGGGAGACTGTTGTCCAAGGAGTTGGATAAGCAACGTACGTCTCGGGGACGTTCGTACTCCTCCCTCCATCGTTGACGTTTTCTTTCTCCTCAGATCAACGGATGGAAGATGCTCGAGCTAACGAACAGGCTGCTGACTTCGTCAGGCAAGAGAAGATCCTGAAGTTGATCTCAAACGAGTTGACGAAGAACACGACGAGGGTAGTCGAGATGGCGGTGAAGAGCGAGGTTCAGAACTCCGTTCTGCCCTCCCTCGAGACGATAACCAAGAACGAGGTCAAAGCCGCCTTGGGTACCCAGATCGCGAGAGGTGTAACGGACAGCATCAAACAGGTAATACGCTCCCTTGGCATCCGTGGGGTACCTTGTATTGACAATTTCTTCCTCTCACAGAGCATCCCCGCAGAGATCGAACGTGTGCTCTTGCGGCCGGAAGTTTCTGCGCAGATCGCAAGGACCTTCACGTCCAACACCACCCCTTTGATCGAACGACAGATCCAAGACACCGTGTCGAAGACTCTTCTTCCCGCGTACGCTCAACAGCAACAAGATCTCATCCAGGAGATGCGTAACGAAATGATGAGCCTGAGGAAGGAGCTTGCAACTTGGCAGAACGAATCCAACCGTGCTCAAGACAACGTGATCCGGGACCTCGACCAGACCGTCAAAATCCTTTCCGAGCAGGTCAAATACATGTCCCTCAACAACTCTGTTTCGAATCCGCCTTCCCATATGTTGCAATCTCGAGGATCGCCCGCCCCCCCCGCTCCAACCACCCAGCAACAGTCCGGTTTGGTTAACCAATACCGTCACCCGGCGCAGCTTGCTACCCAATTGCCCCAACAGCCTGGGTACCCTCAGCAGCATAGCGGATACCAGCAGCCCCTTCCACCTCCCCCAGTATTGCATAATTCCCAACCCTGGTTCAACGCGAATATTGCTGCCCCTCAGGCTTCTCACCCTGCCGCCCCTCCTCCCGTCCAATCACACACACCCCCAGCACCGACGGAGGAGTGGGACGAGTCTTACTTGGCCGTGTTGAGTACGCAGGATTTGAGGCAGCTGAGGGAGTTGTTGGCGCGTAGCAACCCCGAGGTGGTCATGCCCCTCAATTCGACGCCTCCCCTCTCGCAAGCCGTGATCTTGACGTTGGTGCACCGCCTTGCAGCTGCGGTTGGCGAGACTCCACCGGTGGATGAGAGCTTCAAAAGCACGTTGTGGTGGTTGCAGAGGTCTGCGTCGGCTTTGAACCCATCGGATCCGTTGATCTCCCCATACGTGGCAAGAGTTGTACCGACTGTACAGCAGGTGTTGAACTCGACAAAACAACGACTGATGATCCTTCCCGGCGGCCCCCAGGCGGTCGATGCGGCAAGGACGATCACGGACGTTCAGGAGACACTCAGTGGAAAGAGATAGACCCCATCCCGACCTGAGGCTCTATCTTTTTCCTTCCCCTTTCTTTCTGTTCACTGCATTCGTTGAGCATGGTGTGTTTGTTGCTTTCTTACCGTAAATTCTTCCGGACACGGCTGGTAATGCAGTTTTCGCTTGCATTCTTGCGTCTTTTTTTATGAACGCGGATGTTCTTCCTTCCTACCTACATACGATCTTGACGACCGCTCTGCCTACTTCTCGCTTTCTCGCCCTCGCTATGTTGTTCTTTCACCACTTCTATGCTGACGCTGCCGCGTCCTGGTGCACACCCCATGTATCGTACATGTTTTCCTGCTTTTTCTCTTTCTGTACAGCGCGTTTGTTTGTTACATCCATGGAATATATGTTTCCTCTTGGCCTCATGACGATGGCATCCTTCAGAAGACGCCTGCGCCCCAAAATAGCGTGTCGGTGGAATCTTGAAGTCACGTGGGTAAAGCGACCATCAAACCCGCGCCTACCAGCGAGCTCTCCCCACTCACCGAGACCCAACCGCGTTACCCCCGGGGCGACTCAACCCTCACATAAAGATCAACCCACTATCACTTCTGACTGTCGCGCCCTTATCCGATTTTCAAAGCTCAACACTTGGACAAAGTTCACGATGCCCAGCAAAGGATGGTTCAACTTGGAGACTGCGAACGGTGTGATCCCCGACACCCAGTTCTTTGAAGGAGAGTCGGCGTTCTCGTTCCTAGGTCTGACGAGGACGCAGAGGCTGTACGGTTTTGCTGGATGGTAAGCGTTTCTCCTCTGATGAGTTGCGTATTTCTCTGCCCTTCCGACCACCACGGCGGCGGGAGGGGTGCTGCGCTTTTCTTAAGCCATTTTTTATTTTGCGTGTCTGACCCCCGGACCTGCTGACCCTCTCTCCAATTTGCCCGGCTGGCGTTTAGTTTGGTATTTGGATTCATCTTGAGTGTCATCGCCGCTTCATTCCTGTTCCTGGGATGGCTATCGAGCTTCGCCAGTCAGTAGTTCTTCACACCTCACATTTGACCGCAATCGTTAACCGAATGCAATTCATGTGCTGCCACAGTTCTGTTCGCCGTCGGGACCATCATTTCCCTGGCTGGAACAGGGTTCCTGATCGGCTTCAAAACACAACTCAAAATGGTGCATTAAATGGTCTCAACCCCCTCTGCCCCCACCCCTGCTGAACCACATCCCATCGTAGATGTTCAAACCAGTCCGTGTCGTTGCTACCATTGTATTTTTGGCCATGATTGGAATGATTTTTGTGGGAGCGTTCGTGATCAAAATCGACGTGAGTTTCCCCCACGATCCTCCCAATTTTTAGCCGCTCATCGCGCGTGGTCATCGCTCCCACCTAGTTCCTCTGTCTGAGTAAGTCGTATTTTTTGCCTCACGGCTGCGCAACTCGTGGCTAACCCTCCCTACAAGTCTTCGTTATCCTCGAGTACCTGGCCTATACCTGGTACACTCTCTCCTACATCCCATACGCCCGAACCGCTGTGCTCAAGTTTTTTGGAATGTGACCGCCATCTTCATCTCGGACTCGGGTTTGTTTTTCCCCTCCGTCTGTACCCCAATTTCCCCCAGTTTCGCTCATGTTGTCAATATGCGTGTGTTTTGAGCTCGGCTTTGTTTGGCCACTGTCGGTTCAGACGGATGTATGATATGTGCCTCTTGAATCTAATTGCAGCTTGCTTTTGTTGCTCATTTCGGAGGGGAGTCCTTGCCCATGATACACAGCAAAGCGATGGTATGGTTGTTCGCCACCCACATTTGTTGGGTCATGGGACGCCCCAAATTCGGTACCTGGGCGCGATCCCGGAGGCTCAGAACGGTGATCGACCGGGACGGATCGAATAATGGAATTAATCTGGAAACCCCTGGTGATTCATACTACGATCTACACAGCGCAGCCACTTCCCAGCGATAGTCGAGAGCGGGGCCCGGACCCCTCGAAACGGCTCATTCCTCTGTCTCTGAAGTCTCGACCCTGGGTCGCGAGCCACACCGTGTCCTCGTGGCCAAGCGCCCGCTTACCGCATCCTTCAGACCCCGTTACGATCGATTCGACATCGACGATGCCCCCGACCCCCACGCTACTGGTATTTGTGCCCGAAATGCGGCGTCATGGATCGTATGAGGGTTTCCTTATCGATCTTGACGCCAGTGTGTGTGGCTGCTTCTGCTCCTACTGGACCCTGGAGGATGAGAACCCTGATCGCGGGGGGATCGTTATCAATTGTTCGCATCCGAACAGTCTGACTTGTCCGACACACATTCAGGGCTCGCCCATCGTTAATGTGGACCGGGCGGGCTGTACACAGAACCACGCGGCACACGTTTCTGAACCCTAGGGGCCACCAATCATTCCTCCAACGGAACATCTAGGATGGTCCAAAGCAACCGGTCTATTAGGTTGTCACACCCTTGGCTCCCATCCCACTCCGTTCGCGTAATAAAAGCGGACACATACCGCCAAGATAACATTTTGTACGTTTCTCATCCGGGATCATCGCTGAATGGCGAACGCTCATATCGCTTTGTGCAGCGCTTACTCAGGGTACATTGACACCAGCCCAAAGCGCCTCGTCTCCACACTCACGCTGAATCGGAATGACCCCACAAACAATAGTCCTTGTTCAAATCAGCAGAGGCGATTCCGTCCCCCTCGCCCTTGAATCCCGGACTAATTACTGAGCTCCCAGTTCACATTAGGACTGGGCGGTACGCCTGAGAGCGGCTTGTTTGGTAATAATACCATCGGTGAGTTTCCGACATAGCTAGCAGTGTTCGTGAAACGAATACACCGCGTCGTTTCCTCTCCAGGGTCTTGTATGATTTGCGAGTGTGGAAACCTGGTTCCTAACCCCGGCGGCTGAACCAGGGGCCTCAGCGCCATACTCCTGGACCAACCCCCGCGGGGTATGATTCTCTTACACAGACTTCACGGGGGACGGTTACGAACGTCCGCTCCGAGTCGGCGCCGAAACCCGGTGGTCTGCCGCGCTACTGTTGTCCAGGGCCATTCCGAACCTGCCGCACAGGGTGTCGCCACACTCCTTGCGATATTCCTCAAGCGCTTCCGAACCCTCAAGGGGAATAAAGTTCACTCCAATGGTGCTTATATGTAGTAAGCCGGTTATCCATTTCCTTGCTGCCCCTTTCTGACGAACTCACCCCCAGGATAGGGAAGATTCGTGTTCATATTTGTCCCCAAGATAGCGGACCTGAACCCCGTGTTGTCCCCCGCTGGCATAGATCCCGTCGACACTGAATCCATTGGCATTGGTAGGTCCCACCCTTCGGCTCGGTTCTAAAAGCTGAATTGACGTGAGGTCGCCAGGTAATGGATATTCTGACATACAACACGGGATCCAATCCTACTCTGGCGCTGACTGTACCTCGTCTCCCGTGGCTCCTATCCCAAGCATCAGGCTCGTGAAGCACAACGCAATAACAGGACTTCGTTACCAATGACGCTTGGTAGCCGACGCGCTCAAGTGAAGCCAAGAATCGGTGCCCCCGAGCCTGGTGCCCTCTTCAAGTTAGTCGGCCGGGGTCCATACAATTTGGCGGAGTCAGTTTGTGAAATACTAGGCACCTCGTGAGATCCCCCCCAGGGCGGCTGAGGACACGACTGTGACCACGTTGTGTAGAATACTAGTCCACGACCCCTCTAGTAACCCCCTCGATTTCTTGAACCGGCTGGATGTTCGAAAAACAAGCCTCGGGGTTGATCCCGGTGTTCGAAATTGGACGGCCGGCTCTCGTTTCGACGAAAACCCCGATGGCCCGCGCGACCGGCAGGTGGCAGAACGAGTTCAAACTGGAAGGTTCGACGGGAGGATTGGATCGTTCAGCGATGGGGGGTCCCCTGGATGGAAGAGGGTTTCTACCATAAGAGTGGCATGGCACGACGTACTTGCCTTTAATTATAAAAACCTGTACTTCAAGTGCAGCCTTCATTCATGTTATCACCCTAGCAGGGCAGGGTGGAACGGGTGTACAGCCCTTGAGTCACGCACTCCTGGAACGTTGGATTGTCGACAAGGAGCAGTAACTTCTGCTTCCAGAACGCGCACCAATCCCCCAGCGCGGCGTCGAGAATTAGTTGCGGATCCGACTAATAGCGAATGCTACACATGTGTTATACCGAGGGGGGATCTATCGTGCACCCGTTCGGCCAAGCCCCATGCCCAAATGGGCTGAGTGAGGGTAGGCCAAACGTGTGCGTTGCTCTAAGTACGGTTACATCGTTGTTGAAACAAAAGGAATGGTGACCAGCACTGTGGCGAAGGGAGTGGTGTTATAATAACTTCGCGCTAGCATAGGGACGAAATGGAAGGTGAGGACGTCGTGATATGGTGGAATGAAGGGCAGCCAGGAGGTGCAGTGTGGAATGTGGTGAGATTGGTGGTTAAGGAGCAGCTGGGCCTGACCGGCGTTCAATGAAGGGCCGTATTTCTTCGAAAATAAGGCGTCGGAGAGCAAGACGAGCAGCCTCCTCTTTTGCAAGGTCGATCGTTCTTCCCTCGCCACGGCCGTACTCAACGCCATCAACTATGAGCCACAGGTGAGAATCGACCAAATAGGGAGAGAAGTGAAACGGACATCTGCAGACAGAACGCCAGGTAAGATTGTGACCTGGCCCATAACTCACATCCTGGTCCCAGGTAAGTCTCGCCTTCCACCCGCGGCGCTGGAGCCGGTTATTGAGCTCAAGGCGATACTCGGGACCGGGGGTAGAGGGGTGGGAGGCAGGAGCAGGGTGGTTGTTCATCGTGGGCTGCCGTCCCAACCCCCTGCTCATGGCTGGTTATATACCCCTAAACTTAGACGGAGAGGAACCCAGAGGACCCAACTGGTCGGTACTGGCAGTCGCTCCGAATGGCCGTAAAAATAAACCCACATAAGCGTCGCGGTAAACGAGGGCTGGTGGACACGAACTGTTTTCATAATTCGTAGCGGAACTTCCGGAGTCAATACGCTGGGGACGCCGTGGGTTGGTGTCGCTGGGGGTAGCAGTTTTCCGTAATTCCTCTCCGTGAAATGGTTTAGGCAACCGAACGATGAGATTGCAAAAACCTACACGGGGGGGGGAGTCAGCTGAAAAGGGGCGAGGGGAACCGGAATGAACAGTGTTTAGGCTGAGCGCCAGGAGTCACCGCAAGCACAGTGAACGGCATGGATCTGGAATAGATCTAGCGGCTGGCCGAGTCGGATTTCCGGTTGGATTTTGCAGACAGGGTTTCCTGATCCTGGCCACCCGGTGATTGAAAAAGTGCGTTCATTGCAAGAAAAAAAAGCAATACGAGAGGGTCCCAACAAAGCAACAAATGCGCGACAAGCCGTTCCAGTTGGTGCGGATACCAATGTTATGGGAATGAGTTACGGCGTCGAATGGTCAACGTTGATACCCTGGGAGGGGGGTTTGAAGACAGTGCCTCAACCGCCATCCGAGCTGCCTCATCCTGAGCTGTCCGCTTCCTGTACGCTCTCCCGTTCCCTAGCTCCCTGCCCCCAACTGTGGGGGGTGAGTATGGGTCAACGAACTGTCTGGAAGAAGGACCAACCGAGGCAGATCGCGTACCAAACACGATCGTGGGCAGGACCCTGACTAAAGGTATCCCATCGAAGGTCGTCGGTCATGTCCATGGACTGGAGCAAATTGTTGAGTCGCTGGCGTGGGTCTGCAGGAGAAGTGGTGAGCAGAACATTAAACCCCTAGAAAAGGGAACGAACGAGACATGTTATTTGCTGGTATACGTGACCAGGGAGGTTGTCGGCCAGAGTCGCATATGTCAAAGGTTTTATACCCATCGCCTCGCGCTGCCACTTCCAGTCCAGGTAGGGATCCAACTCTCGCGCTGAGCGGAGAATCAGTTTGTGCTCATGTCGAAGCGAAATGATGCTGCTGTGCTGTGACATCGGGTCCGGCAACGGGAAGTGGCCGGGCGGATGGGGTTGAGGGTGGGATGGTACGAAATACGCCTAAGGAGCGTGTACGTCGAGATCCTGTGACCGAGGTAGGTCCACCCAAAACTGGAAAGATGGTGGATGACTTTGGAGAATGAATGTCGATCGAGAGCGCCCACATAGGACGCCGAGAAGAACAAACTCAAACTTTTGCGCATAAATGATGGGCACTTCTCTCCAGAAATGAAAGTATATTCGATGTTGCTGGTAGGGCCGAAACTACCGCCAACGACGAAAACTGGCAGAACGTATCAATACACGAGGGCGTTGTATACTAAGCTTTGCTCGAGCAATAGTAGCGTGCGAAGTTCAAGTTAGAAGCTAGGCGCGAGGAGGCGCCTCAGGACTTTGCGAGCGGCTTCCTCCTTGGCCGAGCCCAAATCTTTACCGGTTCCGTTGCCGTACTCCATACCGTCGACTATAAGCGGAGGTCAGATTGGAATACACTGGACGGTTCGGTGACTGACGGAATGCACCAATCGTCCAGCTGGGACAGTGGTCAGGACCACCTCTGATAGGTTCCCCCCAGCGGAGGCGGCCAGCGCCACCGTTAGCTTGCAAGAGATTGTTCAATTGCAATCGGAAACCTGGGGAGGAGTGTGGTCAGCGTAGAGGATGTGTTCGTGCCATAAAACTAACTTGTTGGGGTTGGAGTGGACATTTCGTGCTGAGGTACTCCCACCCCATTCACCCAGGATTTATACTCCAGTTTGTCGCCCAGGGCAACGAGAGGTACCCATAGCCCTGGGTTCTTTGCCAGTGCGTGTGCACCGGGGTTATGCAAGACGCATAGTTGGGCGAAAGAAGGCCTGGTGAACGATTACCCCAAGTACAAATGAGGCGCGTGGGCGAGGCGAGAATCACCAAACGTAGGAATGAGACTTCCCTTGTGGCGCGAGGCAATGATGGTCAGCAGCGCGCTGTTAAACCTGGAAAACAGTACAAGGCGTGTATCAAACCCAAAGGCCCCTCCAGCGGCTTTCAGAGGCGGCGACAGTTCCGTGAGGTGGTCTACTCCGCGGTCCAAGACTCACAACTTGCGAAAGTGAAGGAGAAGAGGATCCCGGTGATGAATCATCGACATCGTACGGCATAGTGTGGGACGTTATTTGAGTTTCCAGAACGAGAAGTGAAAACCCCGGACAACCACCATCAGCGGTCGCCCCGTGAGCGCGGAGCTGTGTACCGAGCCCGCCCAATGTCTCAACAGACATTGGAAGGGGGAGTGGTACCCCAGATATATCCAAATGAGACCACGAGATCCAAGTGGAAAGCGAAGAGTTATGTTGGCGTCTAGCGGAACGTCCTGGCTGGCGCTCGAGGCAGTGGTCGGAATGGTAGGTTGAGCCCTCTACCACGGGCACATATACCGTCCACATACAGTGGGCCATAGGACCGCATCGCCCGGCGTCCTGAGGTAAAGAGTGGAGGATAAGGTGAGGGGGTGGTCGTCGACGGAGTTGCCTCGAGATGAATGTTTGTCACGAATGAGAACTAGTCTCACCCTACTATGCGGGAGAATTTAAGGGGTTGTAGAGATCGCGACAGTCATCATGCCTGGCTACCGGAACCTCCGGCACCGAGAAGTGTTACACCGTGTAAACCAGGCCGAAATAAGGGCATGTGAGCGAGGGAACTCGCGGTACAGGGGCTTCGTGACTCAACGTTATGATACATGAAATGACACAACCGCAGTGTTTCCCCAATGAAGGAGCGGGATTTGGGGTGGGGTGAAAGCTGAGCGCTGGATTGCAATTCAATTATCAGGTCAGGAGGAGGAGTTACGATATCACGAAGGTAAAATGTGGATATCCTCTGAGAAAATACTGCTAGCGTAGAAGCTAAAGGGGGCGTTGTGCGGACCGGTGCATCCTATCACCCGGAAGCGAACTGACCTGTATTAGCCATATGTTCGAACCTGAAAGTTTTGAGCACTCTACGGGCCGCTTCCTCCTTTACCGCCCCGATAGTGCCGGCCTCGGCCCTGCTCCATTCAACGCCGTCAACTATGGAGCAGAGTTAGAACTACCAAGAGGGACATACTGAGGCATACGGCTATCCAGGTTGGATCGTCCGGGGGGCCGTCACAAAAACTTACCCAACCGAGGCATCCAGGTCCGCCATTAACCTGGAGCCAGTTGTTCAATTGTGTCCCATGATCTACACGAGGCGGTGAGGATCTGGGGTCCGGTTCCGGGCTGATATTAATGTCTGGTTCATGACGTTTGTCTGTCCTTCATGTTTGCAGACGACCGTTCATTTATACTCCCATGAGACCCAAAGCCCTACCATCTGTGGACAGATAACGTCTCAACTAAGTAAGAGTTAAGTGGGCATGGCAGGGGAGAAAGGTCGGGCCCCGCGAGAGCCGGTTTACTCGGGTAACCGCGAGCTCTCTCCGGGACGGAAACAAATCGTGGCACGGGACATACGTTTAGTAGTTGGGTGGAAATACCATTCCAGATCCACATTTCCAAGTACAGATGTACAAAACTACGTGTCTCGCGGTAAGTGAACGTACAAGCGACGTGATCAGCTGACTCGCTCACATGGTGTGGTTTCGCCAGGCTCAGGGAGTCCAATATCGTGGAACCTCCTTGGAGGGGCAAATTAGTCCCCCGTGGGTGGTACCGCGCGGCGGAGCGGAGGGTCCATTGGCGGTCAGACATGGTCACAAAGCGCAAAACGGTAAGAGGCGTTTGAGCGCCGTCAGTTGTCCGCGACGTGAAGCCAACTCGGCCGATACCATTGCCGGAGCGGAGACGACACGGAACCGCTGGGAGTAGTTGTAACCCTCAGACAACACGGCTATTTCTCGCAGCAGTCGGTGATTACAACTGATTGAGGGAAACGGCGGCGTATGTGAATCATAACATTGGATGGTACGACGAAGCCACAGGGTGGGGGCGATGACAAAGGGTATGGTAGCCAACGTATCCGCACCTACACCAGGTGAGCCTAAGCCACCATCCCCGCACGCTGGCGGAAGAGTTGGAACATGAGTGCTCTGTGTACCATATGGGCAGCTCTTTCCTTCGCATCTCCCAAGGTGTTGCTGGACGCACTGCCATACTCGTATTCGTCAACTGTGGGCTTGGGGTGAGTCGGGGGAAGTGCCAGTTAGTGAGAAAACACAAACTGTAGCAGATCGCTGTCCAAACGAGCTCATGCTCGGGGCCATGCTGGGATGTTTGCCACCTGAGGCGATTGGGTCCGCCGTTTACTTGAAGGAAATTGTTGAGTTCGGTGCGGTAGTCTATTGTGTGCGTTAACGTCAGAAGTGAGGAACGGTGCCATGAAGCAGAGACGAACGGTCACGGGGTCCGCTTGAATCAGAGGCGTCAGACATGGCGAGGGGGGGTTAGTCGCGGTTGGTTGCTGTTTGTCTGTTTGTAGCTGCTGGGGTGGTTAGTTCGTCCCACTCACCTTTATACTTCGTTCATTCCTGTGCGTCGAGCAAGGCGGAAACCCCAGGACCTGACGAAGGTGACATAACCGATCCGAAATCGGATACAAAATACAGCACCTCCTCGAGTAGACAACCATGGCACCATCCCGGAGGCGAGAACAAATATGCCTGGTCAATAGCAAGCTATGTCCAGGTTGCCCTGGGTTTGCGAGAGCGAGTATTTGGAAAGGAAAGCTCCTCCATATAAGGCACAGCACAGCTACTGGGCTGTGTGCTCAGCAGAAATAGGGCAGGATCCCAGCAGCGGATTGACAAGCTCTGCAAAGCAACCGAAGTCAGGGTGAAGTGTAGGTAAGCACACTGACTCTAGTTCCTGGTCGAGTACCTGATGGGATCATTTGTGATCGGATTTATGCTGGCTCGGAAGTGCCCGGGTCATGTGTCGGAGTTGGCTGAGTTTCAAGTTGGGTGCTACCGTTTGAAAACACCTTCCGCCAGCTTTCTTCCAAAGTCCAAACCCGTTCCTTTCCCTTCAACCATGTTAACGTCCAGGGGCCTCACCAGAATCCCTCGCTCTGCTAAAAAGGCCCTCAGCTCGGCCAAGAGGACGAACGCGTTTTTTTCGTCCGCTGCATACCTCTCGAGGACTTCCCTTCCTTCTGCTTCCTACACCTCCAACGTCCGACCACTTCGCGCTACTCAGCAGCAAGCTAGTGAGTCCTCTTTGGAACGCATTTGGAGTGTATCCTGACGCATTTATTTGTGTCTAACAGCAAGGTCGTACGCTACGGAAGCTCCCGGAGCAATCGGCCATGTCAAGACGGTCATTGGTGCCGTCGTAGATGTGCAATTCGAGACCGAGAACTTGCCACCCATCCTCAACGCTCTTGAAGTCCAGGACTTCCACGGTGGTCGGCTCGTTCTCGAGGTCGCCGCTCACCTTGGCGAGAACTCGGTCCGAACCATCGCAATGGACGGTACCGAGGGTCTCGTCCGTGGACAGAAGGTCGTCGACACTGGTGCCCCCATTAGAATCCCTGTCGGAAAGGGTACTCTGGGCCGTATCATGAACGTCATTGGCGAGCCCATTGATGAGCGGGGTCCTATCAAGGGCGTCAAGCTCTGCCCGATCCACGCCGACCCTCCACCCTTCGTCGAGCAGTCCACCACTGCTGAAGTCTTGGAGACCGGCATTAAAGTCGTCGACTTGCTCGCCCCTTACGCTCGTGGTGGAAAGATTGGTCTGTTCGGTGGTGCCGGTGTCGGCAAGACCGTGTTGATTCAGGAACTCATTAACAACGTTGCCAAGGCCCACGGTGGTTTCTCAATCTTCTGCGGTATGTTTCACCGCTCCTTCGCGTGCCTATCACGCTCATGTTGAACTCAGGTGTTGGCGAACGTACCCGTGAGGGTAACGACCTGTACCACGAGATGATTGAGACTGGCGTCATCAACTTGGACGGCGACTCCAAGGTCGCCTTGGTCTTCGGTCAAATGAACGAACCCCCTGGTGCCCGTGCTCGTGTCGCCTTGACAGGTCTCACCATCGCCGAGTACTTCCGTGATGAGGAGGGTCAGGATGTGTTGTTGTTCATCGACAACATTTTCCGGTTCACCCAGGCCGGTTCCGAGGTGTCTGCCCTCCTTGGTCGTATCCCCTCTGCCGTCGGTTACCAGCCAACCCTCTCCACTGATATGGGTGGCATGTTAGTACCGTCCACCTCTGGTTCTGTATTTTGCTAATCGTTACCTTCTCAGGCAAGAGCGCATCACCACCACCAAGAAGGGTTCGATTACCTCAGTCCAGGCAGTTTACGTCCCTGCTGACGATTTAACTGACCCCGCCCCCGCCACCACCTTCGCCCACTTGGATGCCACCACTGTACTGTCACGTTCCATCGCCGAGCTGGGTATCTACCCCGCTGTTGACCCTCTGGACTCCAAGTCCCGTATGCTGGACCCCCGTATTGTCGGTCGGGAACACTACGATATTGCCACTGCTGTCCAGAAGATTCTTCAGGACTATAAGTCCCTCCAGGATATCATCGCTATCTTGGGTATGGACGAGTTGTCTGAAGAGGACAAGTTGACTGTATGTATTTCATATATTGACTGAATACCCCCCCTAACCTGTGTTCCCTACCGCAGGTCGAGCGTGCCCGTAAGATCCAGCGTTTCATGTCGCAACCTTTCCAGGTTGCTCAGGTCTTCACCGGTTTCGAAGGTCGACTTGTCTCCCTAAAGGACACCGTCAGGTCCTTCAAGGAGATCCTTGCTGGTACCCACGACTCACTCCCCGAGTCTGCTTTCTACATGGTTGGCACGATCGAGGACGTCAAGGCCAAGGCCGAACAGCTTGCCAAGGAGATGGGCAGCTCATAGTTGGGCATTGTGTCGCTGTTCGTCTTTCGTTGTCGGAAAACGCTTTGTGCAGCTCGTTATGGCCACCGGCTCAGATAGCACTCCGTTAATATCTCCATACACATCGTTATTACCCGATCAAGCCGGGACTCATAGCTTAGACCCGCAAATATAACAGTAAAGCATAAAAAGCGAGCTTGTTCCGTTGTGAGACTGAGGGGTAGAATATGGCAGTGGTAGGTACAAGTGGGTGACGGGTGAAAAAATGTAGCGGGTGCTCTGGTGTCTGGACCCTTTAATCGACGTGTTCCCAAGCTAATCGGTTTACAGCGAATATGTAATCAGAAAGG
>Ga0307516_10004160_pt1 | contig 18032 bp, 20 predicted proteins | sample 19_EM_MG_FD_203310 | JGI IMG/M metagenome (GOLD analysis project Ga0307516, IMG submission 203310) | Populus trichocarpa ectomycorrhiza microbial communities from riparian zone in the Pacific Northwest, United States - 19_EM | ecosystem: Host-associated > Plants > Roots > Unclassified | place... | reverse complement strand
CTGCGCAAACCCCCCCCCCCCCCCCCCCCTTTCCCCACCAGAGCCGACGGGTTTTAGTTCGGCTCCGCGTGCGGACGGTGAGAGAGTTCTCAGTTTACATACCTGTTACCATCCAGACAAACAGCAAAACCATCCCGCACTGGAGCACAATTGCCCCGCAAGTCCCCGCATACTTTTCACAATCACCGTCTATGCAAAACGGCAAAGCCGGATGAGCACAGCAACAACTGGATACTTCCAAGCATTGTCTAATTAAGCTGACCAAATGCGAACCAAGTGGATGAGGAAGTATGGCAGGGAGAGGGAAAAGGAAGGAAATTTTTCCGGTCGTATGATATAAAAAAAAAAGTGAAAGAAAATATAGAAAAATGCGCTTGTCCACCTTCACGACCGCCATAAAAAGAGCGAAGGGGCAATAGGAAGATGAAGATGAAGACATAGGAAAACGAAAAGGGCGTCGCAGCAGACGGAATAAACGGGAAAAAAGAAGGGGGAAAAACAATACAGAACCCAAGTAGAGTAGAAAACATCATACGGGGTTCCCAGTAAATAAAAAAAAAGCATCAGCATGGTAGAAATAGCCAAATGTTACAAGAAACTCTCAAATCCGCCAAAAAGCCAAATGTCGTGATGAGGCGCCGATAAGAAGCAAATGATAATTGCAGCAATGAAATAAAAACGTTAGTGGCCGTGTTGAGCCTCAACCCATCCTCTCCCTTGGTCAATGGCTCACGGCCCTCCTCACCGGAAGATCATCATCAGACTTGTCTTCCGACTCGTCCACGATGATAATATCGTCGTCATCCAGTCCAAAATCCACCACCTCCTCTTCATCTTCCTCCTCCTCCTCAATTATTCCACCATTTCCGCCTCCCCTCGGCTTACTGCTCATGCTCCCCATACTGTCCCGTTTGTTGCTATTGCTGCTTCCATTAAGCATTGGTCCTTTGAATACGCTCTTCTTCCTCTTCGCGAACGCGATAGGTCCCGCTAGAACCGCCGATTCATTGTACCCGCCACCTCTACCAACTCCCCCCTTCGACGGGAACGGGCTCGAAGTCGTCGGTGTTGCAGGTAACATCTTAACGGATGAACCTCGTGGAGATCGTGGCGACTTAAGGGTTATGGACGATATAGATGCCGAGGAAGTCGACGACGCTTTCGAGTGTGTCTTATTATGGAACGACCGAATCGACGACACCGATGACGATGTCGAGTTCCGCCCGTTTAGACCCCTGCCCGAAGCACGCCGATACGACGAACGCGGCGTGTGCGGTTGTGGCGATAGCGAGTTCCTCTTGGGAGGCGGTGTAGTACGGTGCGTGGTGATGTATGGCGCACTTCCCCTTGAGTTGCGCCGCACCCCGGAATGCGACGAACGTGAGGCCGAGCTTCCAGCGGTTGCATATTGATGGTATATATGTGACTTGCTGCCGTTTGAGTGCTTGTGGATTAGGCTATGGTGGTGAGGGTGAACGCCTTTGGCGTTCGGTGAGGTCGCCCGCTTCGCCGAATCCAGGAACCAGTGCTTGATACTGGCCAATTGCATCATGAGTGCCTGCTTTCGGGTGGTCCGGTTCTTGTGTTCCTGAGCATCTCTCCTGAGATCCGGAGAAGACCGCACCTGGCGCTCCGACTGCGGCGGTTTGAGGTAAGGCCCATAATCTCGGTCCTTTTCGACCGGAGGTGGAGGCCCTCCTCTCGGAGAAGTTGGGGTTCTCGGTCGGCTGTACTTGGGAAAGGAACGTTCGGGCAAGATTATTATAGCTATTGGAAAGATGAGCTTCCGTCCCAACCAGACACGAAACACAGGAATACATACGATTTTTTTCCGTGTTCTTCCCGTTGCTTCTCTTTGGAGATGCATCTTCGTCAACTTCCTCCACCGGTGGCGGCATGGAGTCCAATTGCGAAGCTGCACTCATCCGTCTGCTCTCAATTTTCTTCTTTTGCCGCCGCCTCTCCTTCCGCTCCTCCTTCTCTATCAGCAGTGCCCACCAGCCGGCTAACACATCACATTTCTTCGCCAACACGTTTTCTATGACCTGGTCGATATCCACTCCCGCTGCCTTCATTCTATGCAGGCAGTCCTTTTCGAGTCTTGTGGTGAACGGCGGCAGGGCTTGGATGGCTAGAATTGCTCTTTGTTGCGGCGCGTGTTCGGCGAGGAAAGGGTGAGCCAAGAGCTCCGAGAGCGTAGGTCGAAGACTGGGCTTTTTCTGCAGCATGGCCTTTAGAAGCGACACCGCGTCTGAGCAACCGGATATCAGCGAGTCCGTACTTCACGGGGTGGGTGAATCCAATCCCACCTTCCGGGATGTCATCCGGATACTTTGGCTCGTCGTTCAAGATCTTCAATTTCGTGTCGTTCTCGACATCCTCGTCGAAGGGTAATTCACCGCAGAGAAGAGCGTACAGAATGACACCTAATGACCAGACGTCGACGGCTGCTCACGATTCAGTAAAGGAACGCCATAGACGAAGCAATCGATAGTGCGCACTGCCAGACAACAAAAGTCGAAGGAGGGCGATAAAGAAAAGCAGAACCATCCCGTACCATGCGCCATGTACCTTTCTCCTTTCAGCATCTCGGGTGCCGAGTAGCATACGGTGCCGCAGAAGGTCTGTAACAGCTTGTTTCGTTCATATTCCCGGGTGAAGCCAAAGTCGCACAGTTTGACCTGGACAGTCCCACAAAAATTAGCCATCACGTTCTATCACTCGGGACACTCGGAGAACACATGCGTTTTCGGACTTGTCCAGCATGATGTTTTCAAGCTTGAGGTCGCGGTGAACGCAGTTATTCAGATGTACATAGCTCACTGCGCCAACTAGTTGCGTAAATATGCGCTTCGTCTTTTGTGTAGATAAACGTCCATTCTTGATAAGATAGTTAAAAAGCTCGTCCCCTGCAAAAGACCGACACATCAGTGATTCGTCCTTGCATCCGAGCCATTCGCATGCTTTGGATAGGCAGCTACCTACCCGGACAATATTCCAAGACCAGCCAGACGAGCGTCTCGGTCACAATGACCTCATATAACCTTGTTATATGTGGATGTAACAGCTGTCGGTGGTGGTGAATCTCCCGCGCCAGGTTCGCATCGTCTTTCTGGGCCGATTTCAACACCACCTATGCATCTCCGCCATCGTCATTAGCTTTTCACACCCGAACAAACGCTGACGCCACATCGGGCTAGGACCAGTGGGGGCGTGCGTACCTTGGATCCATTGGTAAGCTTATGGGTCGCGAGGTAAACCTTGCCGAAGCTGCCTTTCCCGATCAAGCGGCCAACTTGGTAGTTGCCTACAGTCTGGAGCTCCTTGGATGAAAACTCTCTGGAAGCGACACCCGAATCTCAGCAATCCGTCACGCAAAGATAAGGTGTCATGTCTCTGGCTGCCCATGTTTGTCTGCCCCCAGTTCTGCCTGAGGAACCGTAGTCCCTCGACGCTCATCTTCCCCCCCATCCCCCATATGTCCGGGCAGCAGAACGCAACATAGGGGGCAGGGCGGCAATGGAAGCGTTGGAAAGATTCGGGGTGGGATTCGGAAATCGTACGTTAAGAGCTCCTGATAAGAATTCACCAACTAGACACCACAACTTTTCGTCAGCCCTGAAACCACTTCCCCGCACGCGCGCACGCGCAGCAGACACGCACGGAATAATAATAAAAGGAAGAAAAAGAGATTAAATCATTTAGATTATAGTTTACCTTCGCCCTCTGCTTCTGTATATCCGCCTTGCTCTGCGGCGGCATATCCCCACCGTTGCTCTCGACAACACCGACCCCCTTATCCCACGACGGCTCCTGGTCCCTAGCCCCAGTTTCCCAACTGCCGCCTCCACTATTGTCCCAGTCCCGAACGACGTCGACGTCCTCTGCAGCCTTCCCAGCAGCAACACCACTCTGTCCCCCGTGCTCGGTTGTCGCGGTGGGATCTGGGCTTGTCGCGGTTACCGCCGAGTTCGCACGCAGCCGGTTCCGCAGGCCCCAGGGCGTGCACGTCCTGAAAAACCCCGACAGATCCAGACTCTCGGTTGAAATGTTCGGCTTGACTTGACGCAAGGGGGAACGGTGGGGACGTGTGCGTTGCGTGTCGAAACGCCCGCGACCGGGAAGCGAGACGATGATGGACGGCGACGATGATGCGCCAGACGAGACCAGTGGGAAGCAAAAACCTGTCCTGTCCGATCGAGGGGATGAGGATTTCTTGTGGATCGGAGGAAACACGAGAAGACGGAGGAGGGGATGGTGCGTGTAGTATGTGGTATGTAGGGGAGGACAGCTCTTTTTGGAGTGGAACCTTGTTTCGGATGGGAAATTCTTCGAAGCTTTCTGTTAGATAAGTACGTAGTGTTACTTGGTTAGCCTCGAATAATGCAGTTATGTTGTGGAGATATGGAAGGACAAAGCGACTGTATGCGCCTTGGGCCCAGCCACTGCCGCCACATCTGCCTATGTGCCGGACTTGTAGCACACGGCAAACCCCTGCCTTGGACTGGAGGCCACCTGCCACTATGGCTACTCTAGAAAAAGCTCATTGCCCGTTTCCTGCAACCGGAGACCTCACAGACAAGTGACCACCAGAGCGACTACGGCCGCCACCTACGTAGCCCCTTCATCTGTTGCCGTGCTGCAAAATCCTTGCAGCCATATATCCCGATATCGATAGATACGCTGGCAGCCACGGCTATGGCGCGCACACACGCGCGCACGCATGTGGAAATGAATTAGCCACCTACATATGTACAGGGAAAATTCGTGTTATTTATGAGTGGGAAAACCTACCCTGGCCAAGCCTCATAAGCCGGGTAGTTACCGACAGCCAGGCATCAATTATCACCCGTTCACTTCACTTCAATCGCCGACCCGACGCCCGCCAACGTGATACAGCAGAACAACCGCCAGTAAGGCCAATCTCATCTCCGCAGTCGCCATGTAGGTCCCCGGGTCCCGGGATATGGCCCTATTCCACGGGGTAGGGCACCGGCGTTCTATTCCATGGGGTAGGGCACCGGCATTCTGCGGAACCAAACGTACTCGGCCGGCCGCCCAGGCGCAAGTTCGAGCCCACGTCAATCCCACGGAGGCCGATATGCGCAGCCGCGTTCAGGCACCGATTCGCGGATCTTCGGACCCCCCCGTCCCCGACTTTGAGGATCAGGCCCCCCTGCGTAAGGAATCTGCAATTATCTACCGGAATACGCAACTCCGCCTTCGCTAAGGGTGTGCCGAGGACCAAGCCCTACGGCTGTCGGTTCGGTTCGGTCTCGCGGTTGCTGAACGCCCGGGCGGACTCCTGTCGCGGTGAAGACGGAGTTATCGCAGACTGGGGCCCCAAGGTATCCGGGGCTTATGGGGGCATCCTGGCTTTGCCGGACGGACAGGTACTGAGTCCTGTCCCGGCCAGCCCACGCCGGTTGGTTTCGGGCCCGTTTGCCTGTATTCTACAGACCGGCTGGTCTGTCCACGTATTGGAGAAACCAGCTATCACACGGAGAATGGAACCATCGGGCAATCAGCTGGGGCCCGCCTCCCCGGGCTTTGGCCTCCACCGGTTCCTGCAGAAAGCATTCACTCCGCCGGGACTCCTTCACTCTTCCCAGGCTCATTCGTACCCAGAGAGCTCATGCACCCTGTCGAGTCCCAAAGCTATCTTCCCGCTTCGTCTGCTCCACGGCACTCACTTCCCTCGCAGTCGCCGGTCACTCTTCCGGGCTGTAGAAACACCCCGTCATCCTCACTCGCTCCCCTTAACTCCTCGCTTTTCCAGCTACCACTCTCCTTCCAGACCCCATTCTCTTGTCATTATTCGCGGCACGGTACATACCCATCTACACTCACACAGCCGAGTAGAAGTGATTCGACCCCTTCCCCCACCTCCAGTTCCGAACCCCCCCCCCCACCTGCCCGCAGAAGCACGAACCTGAGTGCTGCATGATGAAGCGGCGCTGCGGATCACGTTTGCACACAGATCCGCAATCAAGCGCCGGACCTCCAGCACGGCAATCCGCCTCAGCAACGACGGGCCGGTAGATTCTGCTACTCGAAGCCCACCACAGAACAGATCGCCGTCCATCGGACGCCCGAAGACTTTTTTACTGCGTTTGGTCCCTACCCCAACCGGTACCCAGGTTCTACCGCCGCGGTGGTTAACAACTCTAGTCGGGACCGACAACCCGCGAGGCACGGCGGTCGGCACAACGTGCCCGCCAAGTTACAGCCAACCACGGTGAGGGATGGCACAAGGACCCACAGACCAGCCCCAGGTTAAGAGGGAGAGAGGGAGAAATGCGGCCCGCAACATCGGAGACAGGGCTCACAGTGGGACACTCCACGGACGGCACCGACTACAGCCCCCCAGTCACTATAGCCTGGCTAGGTGGCGTTCAGATATGGGCTGTCCTGATGTCAAACTTATGGCGTGCGGCTGCGGTGGCTACGGCTGTTGCAAAGTCTATCAACTAGCGCGGCGCATATCCGCCCCAAGATATAACGGCTGCGGAACTGACCGGGCGCCGACGAGCGAATGCAGATACGCTGCGTGTATGGATCTGGAGGATGCCGAGGGATACTCGATCCATGTAACGACTGTGTCGAGTTTGTATCATCATTTCAGTCGACCAGAGAGATTTTAGTAGTCAACGGAACCACATCTCATGGGCACGAGAGCAGATCTGTATGCATGTAGGTTGTGCCCAGTGTCCGCATTAATCCATCCTCAATGCTGATACTCGACGCCAACCGGAGCCAGACCGAGTGATCGCACATGATAGCGCCGCAGCTCCCAGACGGACGGAAGTGGTAGTCTCACGGCATTGCTGATCATACGAGCCACCTCCTCAACATTCTCGAGCTCTCGAGGGTGCACCGGACGCGGGCAGTAACCAAGTAGGCAGAATGAAGACGATATTTAAGCCGGCTCACCCGCCCCGTCCCACAGCAGACCAGTCTCCTAGATACAGTGTGCAGTGTGCCCGGATGACGTGTGGTGGAGCGCAAAGACGGGTACGTACAGACACAGAGCTGCAGGGCTGCTTGCGTCCTGCGTTCTAGTGAGCATGACCGGACCCTCTTTTCTTTCCTTTTTTTTCTTTTCTTTTTTCCTCGGGAACTCGCGAGTGTACATACGGTCAAGTCGTGGCCAGACACCTTCCGGAACGAGAACGTATGGGCACCGAGGCAGCTCTAATAGTGGATCCTCGGCTAGCCGTTACGTTGGATCGGCCCGACGGCTCACAAGCGAATACGAGAGACCTCGTCGCTTCTCGAGTGTCCGGCAAGTGGTCAGAATCGCAGGTGTTCGATCGATTATAGGAAAACTAACGACCGCCGGCCATAGGTAGCTGTCCCAGTGAACGGTGAAGTTCACTTTGAGCTGTCGGCGAGGAAAAAAAAAGAACGGAAAGTTCCGGCGAATGGCGTTTTGGATGTGCACTGCGGGGAATTTCATCATCCCAGGGCTGAAACTCACGTGAGGCGCAGGATCGACTTCACGAGGGAAAATGGGTGGGTAGGTGACACAGATTTCCCGCCGACGTAAAGCGAACGCATCCAGCTCTCCACAAGGTCGGTCCCGTCGAAGCGCTCCCGCTCGTGTCGGGCTTGGACCAATTCCATGGGCTGCGGTGGCGGTGGTAGTGGTGCGATGGTGCGATGGTGGTGCTGCTGGTATGATAGTGGAAGCGATGCGGGGTTTTGCACTTGCTTTCCGAAGGCGGCTTTCTGCTCCGTTGCGGCGCCCGGCGGTTGTGCAATTCTGGAATCCATCTCACTGGGTGCCTCTAGCTTCAGCTTCAGCTTCAGCTCCAGCTCCAGCTCGGTGTCCGCTAAGCCCAATCAGAACCTTAATCTGGTATCGGCCTCACTGCACCTCGTAAGCCTATCTGTATGACTCGCCGTGTATCGTACGTTTTCTGCTTGTGTGGGTCAGTTGTTCTCTTGGCCCTCATTCCTCATTCCTCATTCCCCATGCAGATGCCGTGATACCCACGTCTCGCCCAATCTTCACCCCCCACTGTTGATGGATCCAACCTATCGGATGGGGGAGAAAGCCTCGGTCCTATCTCACGAACTTGACGGGTTGCCTAATCAAATCCTCTGAGTCTTCCCAACGGTGCGGGAGGGAGACGACGGCGCGGGGTGGTTGGAATCACACGGCTGAAAGGAGTCGGTAGTCGGACAGCTCGAACATTCCACTCGAAGTGGGGGTCCTGTTTTTTTTTCTCTGTTTGTTCGCAGGTCATAGCAATAACAAGCAGAGATGCTGTTCGTGCCCAGCCACAGCCATCAGCACTGGCGAGTGAGATGCTGTGTCCAGCACCGGGGCGCCAAGCACGTTCGTACGGTTTCTCCGGAAGCCGGATCAGGACTCAGCTCCTTGAGCTTTCCCCACCGGTGTCACGTGCAACAGACTGAATCAGAGCGGTTAGTTCGGGTTCTCTAAGTCCCCAAGCCCTTTACGTACCCACTGGATCCAGGAGAGTCACGGAGGGGGTTTTTTTTTCCTCTTTCCGAATCCCCCCACCATGCGGTCCAGGCAGTGTTCTTCATAATCCGGTCCGGTGTTGCAGTCCGTCCCGTTCGGGGCTGAAATGATGGATGGGGTCAGTCCTCTACCATTGGGTATTGACGCGTAGAGCCAGATCGCCACGTCACGTGACAGACTAGATGTACACATCACGTAACAGTACTAGTTAGATACGGCGCTAGACTACGTCACGATTCCGAGCAAGGGTGCGGAGCGGGAGCGGACATTCAGTGCTGCGAAGATCACCGTGGTTGGCCGGAGATGTCGGGTGGGAGACGATTGGCATTGAGCCACTGGGATGTCTCAAGAGTTGGCAGGGAGATTGCTTGGTTGAGGACATCAAGTTGCTCAATGCGTTGTGCGAGGAGGATTTGGTTTTAGTCATGGTTCACGAGATAGTTCACGCTCCAATGTAAAACTTACATAGATGCGTCCACTGAAAACAGGCTCCCACAGAACACCCTCCACCCCGTTCCTCTCGGCCGCCACCAATACACCTCGGCTTCTTGGTCCGGCGCCGCGGAAATATACATGCAGCTCCAGTCGAGCGCCCGCCTGAACCGTGTCCAGGAGTTTGACGGACTCCGTGGCTCCCAGTCCGGTTTGGGGCCCAGGACGGACGGGCTGGACTATGGAGAACACTGGGTCCAGGTGGGTTGGAGCCCATGATCTACATATGGGACAACGGCATGTGCACCTATATGTACTCTACGCTGATGCGTCTCCTCGGAGCTACCCATACTAGTACCATGCCTCGTGGGCCTCCGGTTCGCCTTCAATCAAGATCACCATTCCGCAGGCAGATCGCAAGGGTTTCACGGCATGGGCGACCCAATCGGGACTGATCTCCAGCTCGCATGAGAGAGAACATCAGTTTGCTCAACTCTATATCGCATGCAGCCTAACTAACAAAACTTCAGCTCGCATGCGGACGAGAAAGCGGAGGAGAGCAGTGAAAATCCGAGTGACAACGAACCCAGCCTGGAACCGTCGTACATATCTAGTTGCTACTGAGGCACTACCTAGTTGAGTAGACCCGAATGGGAAGTCAATATGGCAGGGATGGGAGCTGCTGCATGCCAGATCGGGGGAAGGAAAAAAAAGAGGTGCGGCTGCACGAAACAGGGACACCAATCAGGTTGTGCCGGACGACTAAAAATATCCGTTGGAAATTCACCCTACCAGCGTGACGGCGTCATCGGCCTATGTAGCGGAAGGGAAAGTGAAAAACCTCGCAGTTCACCATCGCTTGGTTGGGCAAACTGTTCTCCATTTCGTTGAAGCTTGAACGTTCCCCCGCGCGCGCGGCTGTTCTTTCGAGCGTTGTTTCGGTGGCTCCGTCGTCAAAGGCTCTTCAAAAGAGCGACCGCCGAGGGTTTTTTTTTCTTTCCCTCTGGATCAATGGTTTCCTTCCCCTGAACTTAGCGTTGTACCTTTCGTTCCTGAGTCAGTTATGTACATATGTACTTCCTACCGGGCGATACCAAGCGAGAACGAGACATCGGTGGCGTTCGTGTCGCAGACGGTGGACGCTTATTGGCCAGATCTTTAGGCCATCTCGTTGGCGGCTGGTTGGCTTTTTTTTTCGACTCAACGTAGTTACTGCCGCGCACGCTGCGACGAGATGCAAAACAGAGCAGGAGGCCTCCGACAGACAGAAGGGAGAGCGAGTAAGCAAAAAGGGAGAGCGAGTAAGTAAAGACGGAGCAGCGGGGGGCGCTGAGAAAGCGGTAACAGTATGTAGCAGCAGCTGAGATCTGTCGGCAGAACTCGTCGAAAGCCGTTCCAACCAGCGGGGGAGCGTTTGCAGGCAGGGCCATCGTGAGATTTTTAGGGCTGTGCGCTTTCCGCCGGCCCTAATTCCAAGCCGAACCTTGAACGAATCTGCAGGTCTGGAATCCAAGTTAGGTCGAGCGATGAAGCAACGAGGATACGCAGTGGGCGACAGTTGCGTGGCCATCGGCATGGCAGAGCACAGGTGATCCAGGCCAAGGTAGGTGATTTTTCCGCGCGCGCTCGCAAGACGACTCCGGTGGCTATTTCGTGATTGCCCGTGTCATAGGCCAGGCACGCGGCCTCGGCGTGGGCAATATGTAGACATCCGGGGACTCGGAAGAGGGCGCCGTTGCCGTCGACTCGTCGTTGTGATTGGAGATGGCGGTGTGGTCGGTCAAGGGCCTCAGTGGTCGAGAAGGGTTTCTCTCTGCAGTTGTCTGAGACCGTGAGCAGGGCAGGGCAATCTTTCTCTTGAGGTCTGGGCGGGAGAGGGGGGGCGGGGGGCGGCTGTGAGCTGATAAAGAGGAACATGAACGGGAGCATTGATACATATCCCTGGCCTGTGGGTGGTTTCGCTGCAGAACCGCCGTCATTGGATGCGCGTAGATACGTATCTTCGGAGAAGGAGGAGGAGGACGGAGGAAATGACGAGAGGAGAGGGAGAGAGGAGAGAAAAGCAGAGCGCATTAGAGTCCCGTCTAGAGATCTGCTGCGTGTTTGGCCCCGGCCATTACACGGACATGGTGGTGGGACGTAGAATAATGGATCGGAACAAGCGACGGGGCTTGTCTCCCCTCTCGTCCTCCGTTCTTTCTCTCGCTCGCGTATATGTGCTAGCAGATTAAGCAGTCCTCATCCCATCGTCCCATCATCCCATCATTCCACCGCGCACTCTCCAAGCCCCACCGGCCGTCCGCATCGACACCTGCTCGCAGCATCGCTGTCGTCTCGAAATCCCCAGACGCCACATCGTGCCACTCCGCATCGTTCCGCAGCGCCAGCGGTCTCGCCGTCCACCTACTGCCGCCGCCAGCACCGCCAGCAGGCCGTGTCCCCCCCGTACTGTCCCCGCTGTCCCCCACCGTCCATCGTCAGCTTCAGCTCCCCGTCGCTCTCCGCCGCCGCGCTCCGCCGCCGCGCTACTGCTGCTTGGCCGCCGTCCTGTGCTTGCTCGTTCCGTGCCTAGCGGGCCCTCTGCCAGATATACCCTAACCGTTGCTCCCGCATCGGACTCCTTTTTCTTTTCTTTCCGTGCTTTCTCCCTTGGCCGCTCCTACTTGCCGGTTCTATTTTATTCGTGTCTCCCACTGTTCATTTCGCACTTGTGCGCCCCCCCGTCGCCTGCCGCTCGCTCCTCTGCCCATCTCCCACGTTCGCTCCTGTCTACGGCTGCTCGACTGTCCGCCGGACAGCACTGCGCTGGAAACAGTCGCCATCTCACCCGCTCTTCGCCGCGGCAACCACCGTCCACCAACACCTCCGCCCACCCCCGGCCGTGTAACCACTGGCTCCCCTCCACGGAAGGAAGCAGAAGATCTGAAGCACAAGCCCCGGATCCCTCAAAGCACCAACGGGATTGACTCCCACCGCAATCCTAACCCCGACCTGCTACCAACCTCCGGCTGCAATACCTCCCATACTCGATACCAAAACTACAGCTATCAACCCTCCGCAAACACTTACTCCAACCCCCAATGCTATCCGTCTAGCCGTCATAATACCACGACCGGAACGAACACAGAGTTTAGCCCTCCTTCTGCCCGCTCTTGCTCGCCGCTCGTCAGACCTCCCAAACCCTCCATCCAATAATCGTCGAGCTCGTCCACCCGCCCCCCGTCGACGCCTCCCGGAAATTAGTACATACATACTTCCCACCCACACCACCATCCCCCCCCCCCAAGAAGCTTGCCTACTCTGTCATTTTCTTCCCGCCCCCTCCACGACACGTTTAACCGCTTCCGAAGCCCGGCGTGCCCGTCGCCGCATTGGTCTCCAGGCTGCTCCGCAAGTCGCCCGCCCATCACTAAGCAACTGAGTCTTACTTGCACGCAACCCCCCCAACAACTACCGCCTACCCCTTGCCGACCTTGGTTTGTTGCGTGGCTGCCACAGACGGCCCGGTTTTCTAAATCCTTTCTTGCCTCTCCTTTCACCATCTCCTGAGGTTTACATGCCTATCAAATTCCCCAAGTTCTCGCGTCGGAAATCCGTTGGGACCTCTCTCGAAGCTGCATACCAGCCCGCCAACCAGGGAAACGCCCAGGACGAACACGATTCCAGCTCCGGTTTCCGTGTCCTCCCCCAACGCAACAGGTGAGTACGATTGTCACCCCCCCCTCCGGTGTCCCCTCCCTCGACTCCCCATACGTGCTCGGGCGAGGTACGTGTGGATGCCCTGTGTGTGCCCTTTGCTGAGTCCAGATGTCCGTGTAGAGGCAGCGGTCAAACCACGGGCAGTTCGTCGTTTTCGTATTATTATGGTGGTCCCTCGAATCGATTGAGTTCGAATTCAACGCTACCCTCGACCGACAGTCCTCACACCCCCGACGACAATCGGCCGCAACAGCCCCAGGCCCAGGTTAATTCCTATCATCGGGCTAGTGTCAACGCAGGCCAGCAACAACCCACCGGGGCAAAGCCTTCGCACGGTCACAATCTGAGCCCTCCCTCACCCGGGAGTACTATGAGCGTTCCCAAACTCGAAACTACATTAGATACCTCGTCTCTGTTCGGAGACGACATGTTCGACTTTGTGGGCTCGAAAAAGGACAAGAAAGGTGAGGGGTTGCGAGGCGGACTTGGGGCAATCACGCCTGCGGCCCCCAAAATTGCTTCGGACTCCATAACCAGCTCGGTACGTAATTTACTCGCTCCCGCCGAGCTCTCCCTGCCTCCTACTTACCTGTACGCAGAGTGCTAGTCGTTATGACGCGGCTCCGGCTCCTCCGCCAAAGGCCTACGAGGCGTCTCCGGCTCCACCGCGATTTCCCGCAAGCTCTGCAACCCCGTACGCCAATATATTCACGAGTTCCCATATGGACGCCGACCGACCTTCGAATAATGAATCTTCACCGTATCATTGGGATACGAAGCCACCAGAGGATCTCTTGAGCCCGCAAGCTTCGAATTCTCCCCGGAATTCTCGAAACCTGACCCCGGGCCAAAAAGTCGCACCAGCGCACATCCGGACGGACTCTCTCGGGACACCACCCCCGTTGAGACCGAAGCGGAATGCCGGCAGTGAGGTAGGGAAGAAATCGCCAGTCCACAGGCTGGATGTGGACGCTGCCATCGTTGCCGGTTCGGTTGCGAGGGGGGTTGGTGCGTTCGATTCTCGGCCACAACCGAATCACTCGCAGACGTCACCTGCGGCGATCAGGAGACTGTCAGACAAATCCAAGGACAGTGGCTGGGAAGAGAACATTCCTTCGGCGTCCTCGTCGGATCACAGTTTGCGGTCGACAGGAAGTTCGAAGGACACAACGCTCACCACTCCGATGATGTCGAGGGGTAATACCTCTCCATCCTACGGTAATACCGATTCCACGTCGAACAGTACCACCCCCAGGGCCGGTAAATCGGGGCTAGCAGGCGTGCAATTGACCGACAAGCCCGCGGAAGCCGACGTCTCATTCTCCGCAGCAGCCGCTCTGGCCGCAAAGTACGAGAATGAGGGCGCTGAGAAGACGAACAGGGTCATGACACGCGCACAGTTTGAGCGGTTCCAGCAACAGCAGGATGACCGGCGAAGACTCTCTGGCGAGGGGGATGAGGAAGAAACCGATGATTCTGATTACGAGGAGGATACGGATGCGGAGAAGAGCAGGGAGATGGCGCGGCAGCGGGCGCGGCAGGAGGCTCATCTATCGGTTTACCGACAACAAATGATGAAGGTCTCGGGATCGGACCCGTCGGATGTGCCTTTCATGAATAGGGGTTCCGTGAGCACTTCGGCTTTGCCGTTGCATGGCGGAATGGACCCCGGTTCAAGCGGGAAGAACTCGGACGAAGACGAAGATGACGATGTGCCATTGGGCATCCTCATGGCTCACGGCTTCCCCTCCAGGAACCGACCACCTACCAGACTGTCGAATTCGAGTTCCCAACCCAATCTGAGAGCCACAGCTCAGAGCCAGCAGCAACTACCGGTATTCGCGAGACATCTTCCACAAGATCCCTACAATGTTGGGGCTAGTTTGGTCAATCCTATGGACCGAACACCGCTGTCTTTCCATGGCGGGTGTGATGCTACGTCGAATGCTGGTGGGTCCATGTACGGCGGCATGCCTCCATCACAGCCTCCGGGTCGCGGTCCAGGGGGTTTGGTAGGCGAAATTGTGCGAGCGGAGGAACAGAAGGCGTTTAGAAGGGGCCTCGGCGGCGGGCACCAATACCCGCAACAACAACAATTGCAGCAACACGGTCCGGCGGATCCCTTCAAGGCGGATCCGTTCGACAGGCCAGCGTCTAGGGGCGGCAGCGGATTGCTGGGAAATGCGCAGCAGCACCAGGGTGGAATGGGTCCCGGCATGATGGGCGGAATGATGGGAGGCGGCAATATGGGTATGGGTATGCAGCAGGACCCCACGCAAACGCAGATGGCGGCTATGCAGCAGCAGTACTTGCAAATGCAGATGCAGTTCATGCAGATGCAGATGCAGATGCAGAGTAGCCACCAACCGCTTCATCAGATGCCTATGATAGGACAGCAACGGCCAGTATCTATGATGAGTATGCACGCTCCGATGTCTGGGATGGGTGGCCTTGGCGTCCCCCAGATGGGCCAGCAGCGTGCCATGAGCATCGTGGACCCTCACTTCCAGATGCAGCAGGGTCCACATCCGACTTACACCCCGTCGACTTACACACCGTCGATCGTTCATGGTCAGCAGCTCGGTATGCCTCCGGCTCCTGGCGGTGGATTTTACGGTGTGCAGCCGGGATATACGCCATCCATAGCGCCATCCGAACGTAGCACGCTCGGACAGCCATCTCGGTACCGGCCCGTCACCTATAACCAGGGACCCACCTCTGTCGCCTCCTCGCCCGTTACCTCTGGAGGTGGAGCTCAGGACTGGAGCCGAAAGGCTCCGGGACCGTCTCATCTGAAGAAGTCCACCACTGAATCCGATGACGAGGATGGTTGGGAGGAGTTGAACAAGAAGCGACAGGAGAAGGTTGACGGCTGGAAGAAGCGAAAAGAAACTGGTGGTCTTAAGGGCATCCTGAATTTCGGATCGACTTCCACACCCAACTCCTAAGCACCAATAGCGATCCCGCTCGTCGTCACCATAGACGAGTCCATGACTGCCTGCCATCTCTTGTTGCCAGTTCGGGCTGGTGGTCTTTTTTTGGGAGAGGGGGTTTACTTTTTTTTTTTTTACATTTTTGTCGTTTGCTTTTTTGAGCGGTTTCTTTTTTTTAGAGGCGCTTTCCAAAATTTGGCGGTTGTTACTCGATGGGTAGGGGAAGCTGCCTCTGCTCGAGGTCGTCGATATCGCATTCGTCGGGCGTAAAGAGGGAGAATTTCGTGGCTTTTCATCTTTGGTTCTCTCGCTGGGGGTTTCTCGTCTTGTTTTTTTCCTTCGCATTTGATGTATCTGAGTTTCCGTTCACTTTTTTTTTTTTTCATGTTCATTTTCTTTCTTGCGCGCGTTATCCTTCAGCGAATCCTCTTTGGTGAGGGGCATTTTAATTGTTGACCAGCATAGCAAAGCATTGCTTGTGTGTGGCTTTTGATCAGGCTTCTGTAACTGTACGGCGGGAGCGAGCAGCAAAGTACAAACTTGAGCGGGGGGAGTGGGGGAGCTGGTGGACGGGGCTCGCCCCGAATTCCCTTCCCGTCGAGTATGTAACTGGGCCTGGCTATAAAGACTTGTTTATATCTTTCCGTCCTTTTCTTTGTGTATTATCCTTCAGCCTTGTTCCCCCTCACTTTTTTTTTCATTTTTTTTTCATTTCTTTTTCTTGGTGGAGTTGAGGGTGTACACCGTACAGCAGAAGCATATTGAACGTACATACGTCTTTTCTTTCTTCTTATACCCTTTTTTATCTCCTGCTTCTTCTATCTGCATCTTTGGAAGTTGTTTTGCATAGCGCTACTTTTTTTTGATTCTTTGTGGATGTGGCAGAGTGGAAGCTGGTATGTAGCAGGAGGAGGAGGAGGTGGTGGTGGTGGTGGTGGTAATTAATGATGTATTTTTTTGCGCCAGCACCCGCCCCCATCGAAGAGAACAAGCTGTGGGGGTGGGGTGGGGGTGCGGTAGATGTGGGGGATAGTATCTAAGTTGGATATATTGTACTATACTCCAGAACACAGACGGTGATCGCGGATCGGTTCGCAACTTGGTGGTTGGGGGGTGGGGCCGAGTGACACGAGAACGGGAACCTTCCCCCCCCCTGGTCTCGGCCGGAACATGACACTGCACTCGACCGGCCGGGAGCCACATCGCACCGACCACTCGGCGGCGGACGCATGCGGAGTTGTACTTGGAGCGGGCGGAAACTGCTGCAAGGCGACAGATGTAGGTCGCGCAATCTTTGCGGACGCCCCCCGAGGCCGCGTGGCCTCGGAGGGGAGGGAGCCCTGCGTACAGGCTAGACGACATCTTGCGGAAAGTTAGACTTAGACATCATTATTGAGATCCAGTGGTGTGTCCCCCCTGTGCTCCTCCATAAGAAGGAGGGGGGGGGGGGTCTGGAAACGATGAACGGGGGTGCTCGTGGGAGGTCGGTCAGCACGCGCGGCAGATGTCCTTTCCCTACCCTACCCTACACTCCCCCCCCCAAGGTCCTTGCACACCTCAACTCCAACGTGAGATTTCAGTGGGTTGAAGGCTGCGGGCTCCGGGGGGACCTGACAGGAAGTACATACAAAGCTGCCGACCGACCAAGCCGCGGCCGGATGGGACGGTGGCGGGTATGTAGTTCCGAGAGACAACTTGCCTTGGGGGTTCTACCAGCTGAAGATGGGCCGGGCACATACCTGAAAGTGGACGGGGAAACCAGCCCCTCCCCCCCCTCCCCCTCCCCCGACTGCGGCCAAACGCAGCTTCCGTCCTGCGGCGGCCAAGCACGCTCGCGGCGCCGCCGATGGCGCTCTGTATAGATATCTACTTCCATCCATTCCATACGAACCGTGTATGTACCTAGAGTACAACTGCGTGCATAGGGTGGGCGGCTGGCGGGGTACATGCCGCCACTGCCGCTGTAGGGACATACCTCCCTACCTACTATGTACTACCGAGCGGAGTCGAGTAGAGTGGGGCGGCTATGTAGGGTGTGCTTGGCACGACGGACGAGCCACGTGCGACGCCGCTGACCGAGCACGTGTGATCCGCAGCTCACTCCCGTCCGAGCTTGCTTATGTATATACTTACTTTGCGGGCTGGCTATCTATTCGGGTAAGCCAAAAACAAAGCCTCGTACGTACTCTAAAGTAGATATGTCAATAGAGTACAGTACCGTACGTACGTAGTAGGATGACCTTGCCACCAGGCGGCACCTAACCCTGCGTTGGAGGCCGGAACGCGTCAGCCCTCTGCGCATGATCGACGTCAGCAGTCCACTGCATTCATCGTGCGTAACCAGAAACAAAACCTCCATCATCCCCGGTACATATGCACGTATGTATCGGCAAGTCCCTCCTCTGCAAATCAACTGAAGAAGAACGATACAGTTGAGCACGGCAAAGTAGAATCCGAACATCATTCGATTTCAG
>Ga0307516_10004159_pt1 | contig 18032 bp, 16 predicted proteins | sample 19_EM_MG_FD_203310 | JGI IMG/M metagenome (GOLD analysis project Ga0307516, IMG submission 203310) | Populus trichocarpa ectomycorrhiza microbial communities from riparian zone in the Pacific Northwest, United States - 19_EM | ecosystem: Host-associated > Plants > Roots > Unclassified | place... | reverse complement strand
TGCAGCTCCCGGATGCGCTCCTTGCCGTCCGCCGCCAGCACATCCCCGCCGAAGATCCCCGCGGCGTTCTCCAGCAGTTCCGTCTTCCAGGCCGTCACCTGGGTCGCATGCACCTCGTGGTGGGCCGCGATCTGCGCCACCGTCTTCTCACCCCGGATCGCCTCCAGGGCCACTCGCGCCTTGAACGCCGCCGAGTGATTACGTCTTGGTTTCCTCATGAATCTCTGCCCTCCGGTTGCTATATTGCACCGGCAGAAATCCACTTACACCCCCGTCCGAAAAACCGGGACCACCTCTGCTGTGGGTTACCCTTCTTCGTGGGAGTGGAACGTAAGTGGGGGCGCAGGGGTAACATACTCGGCCTCTTGGCATTGGAAGGCCACTCCGATGAAATGGACGATCCGAATTGAGCTGACGCCAGACGGCAACCCGTCAATCACCTACGACATCGGCACGATCACCCGACCGGTCGCCGATCTGTCTCCGGAGCAGATCGGACTGACTCTCGAAGAGGGCCAGCAACATATCCGTGCAAGCCACATGGCGATTCGCCGTTACACGGTGGCTATAGGCCGGGAACTCGAGGCCCAACGACTTGACGCTGCGGACGGACAAGTGAAGTGGAACGAACACTTCACGCGGTTCCTCCTGGGCGGTCTCATATTCGTAGCAGCTGGACTGATCGCCAAAGCCTTCGGGCCCACCGTTGGGGGACTTTTCTTGGCATTTCCCGCGATCTTTCCGGCGGGCGCCATTTGGCGGGTGCGGAAACTGCATGTGTACCTGTCGCTGCGTCAACGATTCTAGCTGGAGCTCGCCGGTTCTCATCAGTCAAGTCTCACGTCCCTTTCGGATTTGCACCGATAGCAGCGGGCCACACGGCGTTTACGATTTCCATACCATCAACCTTCCCGGGGATTACGCCATGGCCAGCTCACGCAAGAAGACCTCCTCCCAGGATGCGATATCCCTCCTCAAAGCAGACCATCGTCAGGTCGAAGAGTGGTTCTCGGAATTTGTAGGCGCTCGCAGTACGTCAAAGAAGCAGCAACTGGCCTCGAAGATCTGCGAAGCCCTCACAATTCACACCACGATCGAGGAAGAGATCTTCTACCCTGCATTCTTGCAGGCGACGGAGGAGAAGGACATCCATCACGAGGCCGTGGTCGAACACGACGGGGCCAAGAAGCTGATTGCGCAGATCCAGAGCATGTCTTCCGAGGATGATTATTTCGACGCGAAGGTGACCGTGCTCTCGGAGATGATCAAGCATCACGTCAAGGAGGAAGAGAAACCGGGCGGCATGTTCGCGGAGGCGAAGAAGTCCGAAATGAATCTCGCGGCCCTCGGCGAGGAACTCCTCGCTCGTAAGCGCGAGCTGCAATCACACTCCAAGGCCGCCTAAAGAAGGTTGACATGGCTACCAAACGCAAAAGCAGCGCAAGCCGCAAAGTAAGACGTGCCATGCACGAACGAAAGCGCGGGACGCTTCGAAGCGGACGCTCGGGCAAGAAGGTGAAAAGCCGCAAACAGGCCATCGCCATCGGCCTTGCGGAGGCTCGACGGTCTGGCGCCCACGTTCCCCGGAAGAAGAAGAGCGCTCGCAAGAACTAAATGACCCGATCGAACCCGCGGGGGTCCGTCGGGGCTTCCCGCCGAAACCGATCGAACTGCTCAAGCGATTGGTGGAAATCATTGTTGACATCGTATGTATCTGCATATATCATGTCTCCATGAGATTGAAATCTCTCCCCTGTTATTGCGCAACTCTTCGGCAAGCCGCCCGAGCTGCGACCGTACTCTACGAGGACATGCTCGCCGACAGCGGCCTTCCTGCTACGCAATACACGGCGTTGCAGCTGCTCGATTCGGTCCCGCATCTGACGACAACGGAGTTGGCCGAGGCTGTGGGCATTGACCAGACCACGGCGACGCGGACATTGGCGCTGATCAAGAAGGCGGGCTTTGCAAGCGACAGTGTCGGTCGCGACCGGCGGCGTCGCCACTGGGCTCTCACTTCCCAGGGGCAAGCGCTAGTGAGGAAACTGAGACCCCGCTGGGAAGCCGCGCAGGAAGTTTTCGAGAAGCGCCTGGGAGGGGCGGAGGCCACGGCTCTGAAGAAGGCATCCTATCTCGCCGCTAGCAGGCTCCATTCGAGCTGAACCAGTTCATGCCTTAGTCACGTAATGGAAGAGTCGTGCAATAATTTGCGCAACTACATGTAGATACATATGTGTCGATTGAAACGACCAATTAAGGGATTACTCGCTGGCACGACTACGGCTCACTGGGCCCCGCGATCCGGCCCGCGTGACGGCAAGGTGACGACCCGGACCGCCAGTTTTCTCACCGAAAGAGCTATCCTTGTGCGGCTGCTCTTGACGGCTCTCTCGTCGGTCAGCCTGTTCTCGCAGCTTTGCGTGTCAGGTTGCGCTGTCGGGCCATCTTATCGAAAGCCGGCAACAACGCTCGAGGGGTTTCACAGCGCCGCCGCGTTGGCGACTCGCTCCACGAGCACTCCGGCGCCCGCGCTCGAAATCTGGTGGGATGGATTCAACGACCCGATACTCTCGCGTGTAGTGCAACGTGCGCGTGCCCAGAATCTCGATCTTGCCGCAGCACTGGCCCGAGTCCAGCAGGCGCGGGCCGCAGCCCGTGAAGCGGGCGCGCAGCTCCTGCCGACCATTGATCTGAACGGCCAGGCGACGAGGATACATCAGTCGCTGGAGAGCCCCATCGGCCAGGTCGCCAGTCATGTCCCCGGGTTCGATCGGGATCAGTCAATTTATGATGCCAACCTGGGCGCAAGCTGGGAGTTGGATCTGTTCGGCGGTCTGCGCCGCGGCAAACAGGCCGCCTCCGCCCTAGCGCAAGCCGCAATCGCCGAGCAGGTTGGCATTCGGATTTCCGTGACCGCGGACGCTGCGGACGCCTACTTGCGTATTCGGGGAGATCAGGCGCGCATCGTAGTCACCGAGCAGCAGGTCGCAACCGATGAGCACCTTCACGAACTTGTCCGTCAGCGATTCGGTCGCGGGCTCGCGGCGGTCCGCGAACTCGCGCAAGCCGAAGCGCTGTTATCACAGGCGCGTGCCTCACTGCAGCCGTTGCATATCGACCTGGAGGCACAGATGAACCGATTGGACGTCTTGCTCGGGGTCCAACCAGGGACTTCCGCCGGAGAGCTGCAGGTTCCGTGCGACATCCCACCCGTGCCGAGTGTGCCAGTCGACGACAGACCGCTCGAGGTGTTGCGCCGCCGGCCGGATGTCATCGCCGCTGAGCGGCGTTTAGCAGCGTCCAACGCCCGCATCGGCCAAGCGCTCGCTGACTACTATCCGAAGATCTCCCTTGCGGGACTGCTCGGGTACGAGAGCTCCCTTCCCGGTGATCTCTTCAAAGCTGCGACATTCCAGTCACAGGGGCTCGCTGGACTGCGCTGGCGGGTGTTCGATTTCGGCAAAGTGAGCGCCGAGGTGGCCCAGGCCAGGGGGGCCGAGGCTGAAGCACTCGCCGGCTACCAACATACGGTGCTGCGCGCCGCCGAAGAGGTCGAGAATGCATTCACGTCGTTGGTGCAACTCGAGGCTCACCAACGGGAGTTGGCCACCGAAGTCGCCGCACTGAAGCGGGCACGTGACGCTTCGCAAGAGGCCTACCAAGGCGGGGTGATCGCGCTGACGGATGTTCTCGACGCCGATCGCCAATTGCTCACCGCCCAGGGTGAGCTCGCGCAAACACGCGCCGATTCGGCCGGGGCGGCGGTGGGAACATTCCGGGCGCTGGGTGGGGGATGGTGAGATGTTCTCAAAGTTGTCGTTCAAATCTTTTGTTGGGAGCACATTGATGGTCCGAATCAGAACTCTTGCCCTCGCCGGCGGCGCTTGGGCGGCCACATTGAGCCTCGCGGCCTGTACGCCCTCACATTCTGCCGAGGACCCGCGTACCGACTCCCAACTTGCCGAAGTCGCCGTGGCGCAGCCCGCTGAGGCGGGCCGGCGGGCATTCACTGGTATCGTGTCGGCTCGCGTCCAAAGCAATCTGGGCTTTCGAATCTCGGGCAAGGTCATTGAGCGCCTCGTCGATAGTGGTGAGGGCGTGCACCGGGGCCAGCCACTCCTGCGACTCGACCGAACGGACTACGCGAACGTCATCACAACTCAGGTTGGCAATGTGGATGCGGCGCGGGCCCGCCTACAGCAGGCGGCCGCCGAGGAAGCACGCTACAGTGGCCTGGTGTCTTCGGGCGCCGTCTCCCAGTCGGCCTACGATCAAGTCAAGGCTGCTGCGGATAGCGCTCGAGCCTTGCTGTCAGCCGCCGAAGCTCAGCTTCGAGTCGCGGAGGACGAAGGCGCATATGCAACGCTTGCCGCGGATGCCGACGGCACCGTGATGGAGACCTTGGCGGAGCCGGGACAATTTGTCTCCGCCGGTCAAATTGTGGTCCGCGTGGCACGAGCCGGAGCACGCGAAGCAGCGGTCAATCTGCCTGAGACCTTGCGTCCAGGACTGGGTGCGACCGCGCACGCCATCCTTTATGGAGAGAATGCCGATTCGGCCACACGATACCCGGCCCGACTTCGGCAGCTGTCCGACGCCGCCGATCCGCTCACCCGGACATTTGAGGCGCGCTATGTGTTGGAAGGAGCAGCTGCCAGAGCGCCGCTCGGGGCGACCGTAACCATCTATGTGAACGCGTCGGAGCCGACCGAGGCCGTGTCTGTTCCACTCGGGGCAATCGATGATGAGGGACGGGGCCCAGGAGTGTGGTTCCTCGACCCCCGATCCTCGTCCGTATCGCATCGGTCGGTCAAATTCGTACGATTCGACGGTGAGCACGCCATCGTGAGCGGCGAAATTAAAAGCGGAGACTCGATCATCGCCGTCGGCGGGCACTTCCTGCACGAGGGACAGCGAGTCCAGGTGCGTGAGGGACGCACATAACATGGCTCGGTTCAATCTGTCCGCGCTTGCTGTCCGCGAACGGTCGATCACCCTCTTCCTGATCGTCGCCATTATTCTCTCGGGTGTGTACGCCTTTTTGCGCCTCGGCCGTGCCGAGGACCCTGCATTCGTCATCAAGACTCTGACGGTCAGTGCCGTATGGCCCGGAGCGACAGCCCAGGAAATGCAAGACCTCGTGGCCGAGCCGCTCGAGAAACGGGTACAGGAATTGCGCTGGTACGATCGGGTCGAGACGTTCACGCGGCCCGGACTCGTTGTGATGATGGTCACGTTGCGCGACAGCACACCGCCTGCCGACGTTCCCGAGGAGTTCTATCAGGCGCGCAAAAAACTCGGCGACGAGGCATCCAAACTTCCTGCCGGCGTGCAGGGCCCTTTCGTCAACGACGAGTACTCCGATGTCATCTTTGCCGTGTACGCGCTCGAGGCTCACGGCATGCCGCCCCGCGAGCTGACTCGTGAAGCCGAGGCGCTCCGCCAGCGCCTCCTTCACGTGCCGGGCGTCAAAAAGGTCAACATTCAGGGCGAGCGACCTGAACGCATTTTCGTCGACTTCTCCTATGCCAGGCTGGCGAACCTCGGTGTCACTCCGAGAGATATTTTCGACGTTCTCCAACGTCAAAACGGCGTCACTCCCGCCGGGTCTATCGATACGAACGGGCCGCAGGTGTTCATACGCCTCGATGGTGCCTATGATGATTTGCAGAAGATTCGCGATACACCGATCGCCGTCGGCGGGCGCACGCTGAGACTTGGAGACATCGCGGAGGTCAAACGTGGTTATGAAGACCCGCCGACCTTCCTGATCCGTCATGACGGCGAGGCCGCCCTGGTACTCGGCGTCGTCATGCAGGATGGTTGGAATGGCTTGGATCTTGGCCGGGCGCTGAATGCGGAAGAGAAGCAGATAGCGGGTACGCTGCCGGCGGGGGTGCGGTTCACGAAGGTTGTCGACCAGGCTGTCAACATTCGGGAAGCCGTCGGCGAGTTCATGCTCAAGTTCTTTGTCGCCCTCGGCGTCATCATGATCGTGAGCCTGGTCAGCCTCGGTTGGCACGTGGGCATCGTGGTGGCTGCGGCCGTGCCGTTGACACTCGCCGCCGTCTTCGTCGTCATGCTCCTCACGGATCGCGTCTTTGATCGGATCACTCTGGGGGCCCTCGTGATCGCTCTCGGACTCTTGGTGGATGACGCGATCATCGCGATCGAAATGATGGTGGTGAAGCTCGAAGAGGGTTTGGAGCGGGTGGAGGCCGCCGCCTACACCTGGAGCCACACGGCGGCGCCCATGCTCTCGGGGACTCTGGTCACGATCATCGGCTTTACACCGGTAGGGTTCGCCCGATCAACGGCGGGAGAATACGCTGGAAACATCTTCTGGATCGTGGGCTATGCTCTGATCGTGTCGTGGCTGGTGGCCGTCTTCTTCACACCGTATCTCGGGGTCAAGCTGCTCCCACACATCGCGCCCGTGCCGGGGGGCCATGCGGGTATCTATTCGACGCCGCGCTACGAGCGTTTGCGGCAGCTCATCTCTTGGGCCGTAGACAACAGGTTCAAAGTGGCCACCGCGGTAGTCGCGGTGTTCCTGCTCGCCGGACTCGGCATGGGCTTTGTCAAGCAACAGTTCTTCCCGAGCTCCGGCCGGCCCGAAGTGCTCGTCGAGCTGCAAATGCCGGAGGGGACGAGTATCGAAGCGACCACTGCCGCGGCCGTCAAAGTCGAGCAATGGGTGCGCCAACAACCCGAGGCGAAGGTCGTGACGACCTACATTGGCCAGGGCGCACCTCGCTTTTTCTTCTCGTACAACCCCGAGCTGCCGGATCCCGCCTTCGCGAAATTTGTCATCCTGACTCCGGACGCGCGCGCGCGCGATCAACTCAAGTTGCGCCTGCGGGAGCGGATCGCCAAGGGGCTGGCGCCCGAGGCGCGTGTGCGTGTCTCACAGTTGATCTTTGGTCCCTTTCCCCGCTACCTGGTCAACTTTCGCGTCATGGGCCCCGATCCCCAGCAGCTGCGTGCGATTGCCGATCAGGTCCAAGCGGTCATGCGCGCAAACTCCCATACCCGGCAAGTCAACCAGGACTGGGGCGAGCGCACCCCGACCGTCCATTTCGTGCTCGACCAGGATCGCCTGCAGGTAATGGGGCTCAGCTCGAGGGATGCGGCAGAACAGCTCCAGTTCCTGTTAACTGGGGTCCCCGTGACCCAGGTTCGTGAGGATATTCGTACGGTCGAAGTGGTGGCGCGAAGCGCAGGGCCCGCGCGCCTCGACCCCGCACGGCTCGGAGAGCTCACGCTGACGAACCGCAGCGGACGCGTGGTCCCCGTGAGTCAAATCGGGCATGTCGAGATCCGTCCGGAGGATCCCATCCTGAGACGACGCGATCGGACGCCGACTATCACCGTCCAATCCGACTTCGACGAAGCCATGCAGCCGCCGGAAGTCTCCAAGGAAATCGAGAAAGCGCTCGCGCCGATCATCCGTCAACTGCCGTCCGGGTATCGGATCGAGACCGGTGGCAACATCGAGGATTCCACCAAGGCGAACTCCGCGTTGCTGCCTATTTTTCCAATCATGGTTCTCCTGACTCTGCTGGTACTGGTGCTGCAGACACGCTCGCTGTCAGCGATGACCATGGTGTTCCTGACTGCGCCGCTGGGCCTGGTTGGTGCGGTTCCGATTCTGCTCATTCTGCATCAGCCATTCGGCTTCAATGCCATTCTCGGACTGATCGGCCTGTCGGGTATTCTGATGCGCAATACCTTGATCCTGATCGGCCAGATCCACACGAATGAGGCCCAGGGGTTGGATCCTTATCATGCGGTAGTCGAAGCCACGGTGCAGCGCGCGCGGCCCGTTATTCTTACGGCCCTCGCGGCGGTGCTGGCATTCACTCCACTCACGACCTCTGTGTTCTGGGGGTCAATGGCCTGTACGCTGATCGGTGGCACGGCCGCCGGCACGGTGGTAACGCTGATGTTCCTTCCGGCGCTCTATGCGATCTGGTTCCGGGTGCGCAAGCCCGTGGAGCAATAGCCGTTGACGGCATTCCTCGAGCGAGCCCCGGGGCCCATCCACCGCTCGACACAAACATTTTCGATATTTGTTGACAATGCATGCATACACATGTAATATCTCACTAACACATGTATATACATGCGTTGGTTTCCCCCCCCCACAACAGGAGATTCGCCATGAACACACTTACTTCTACGAAGACTTTGGCTCATCGCTGGGTACTGATATCCGCTGGAATACTGCTCTACGCCAACGGCGCGATCGCTGGACAACCGGCCGGCGACGCTCAGCAGCAGGCGAGAGACCTGCTTTCGGGCACCGCCAATGGGCTCGCCGGATCGATAGATAAATTGCCCGTTGTTGCGGCCGAAAGTCACTCGAGGGGCGATCCTGATCCTCAGGAGCAGGCGCGTCAGATGATTCTAGGGACCGCCCGCTACGGCAGCGTGGCAGGCACGGCAGTCGCCTCAACACCAGCGGTGCCTGCGCGGACCAATCATCGTACTTACTCCGATCCGCAGGAAAGGGCGCGGCGGTTGCTCTTAGCCCAAGGGGCTAACGAGATCGTGAGTTCGGGGCTCGCATTTTGATTGACGCGAGGCGTTGAAGTCCACACTACGCAATCATCGGGGTTCAAACGGTTGAGTCGCGGCGATACTGTCCAGGTGTCTTACCGTACTGCCGCCTGAAAGCCTTGCTGAAGGAAGCGTCAGACTCGTAACCCGTCGCCAACGCAACATCGGTCAGTGAATTGGCTTGCTGTTGCAGTAGACGCCCCGCGCGCTGCAGACGCATCCTGGTCACGTAGTTTTGCGGAGACTCCCCGACAAGTTCACTGAAGAGCACCGAGAATCGGGAGCGCGACAGGCCGACATGGGACGCGAGTCGCTGCACGGTCCAGATTCGCTCGGGTTGTCCATGTATCCGCGCCAGTGTGGGCCCGATTCTCTGATCATTCACTGCTTTGAGCCAGGCAGACCCTTGCGGCTGCTGCGATAGCCAAGTACGCAAGGTGTGTATGAAGAACAGGTCCATCAATCGCGAGATCACGGTCTCGGAGCCCGCCTGCATGTTGGTCACTTCTGCGATCAGGGATCTGACGATGCTTCGAGTCAGAATCTCATGGCCCTGCTTGCCGCTGCGTAAATACATGAATCGGGGCAGCATCGTGAGCAGAGGATGATTGGCGTGCGAGAAGATGAAGGCGCCACAAACGAAGCTGGTGCTCGGAGCCCGTCCTCCCACCCGCAGAAACTGACATCGGCCGCCAGGATCCGCTTGCGGCATCTGAAATGTATAGGGGTCTGGATGCGGTAAGGGACTGCGCAGGCTGTATGCCTGCCGACGCGTCACGAGCAGAAGGTCGCCCGCGGAGAGCAGCACCTGTGAGTGGGCTTCGTCGAGTTGAAATCGGGCGACGCCACGCTCGACTATATGAAAATGGGCAGGCTCGCCTGGGGATACCGGCATTATCCAAGGCCCGCCGAACTCGGTCCGGCAGACTACGCGGGATTGCAACCCGAGAAGTCCGAGCACGTTACTCATCGCGTCAAAGCCAGATAGTCGGCGAAAAATGCCAGTTGGCTTCTTCTTCATGCAAGACATTCCGACAAGAATAAGGAACGTTCGAGCATTGCCACTACCCGTGCCCCGTCGCCACCATCGCGTTGGCGAAATGGCTGGCCACCGCTCCTGGAGCAAGCACAGCTAACTCGCACGAATCGTGCAAACGGCAACTGGGGAGACCGACTTGATAAAGCGCCATTCTTCGACACTGGGGATTCTTCTTCTGGCGGTGACAGGAGCTGCTGTTGCGGCCGAGACCGACCTCACCGGTAAATGGGTTGGGCCATTCAACGGGGTTCAGATCGAGGTACCTGTTAGGCCCAGCGCATTTGGCTACCTGAGCGGCGAGCCCACCAAATTTCAGAAGCCGCCGAAATTTATTTCGGTGACGTTGCAAATCGATGTCGAGACTCAAAAGAACGGCCTTGCAGTGGGCACCTGGAGCGGCGGCGAGTTCAAACAAGAGTTCGTTTGCGCGCAGACCAGTCACGCGCTGTGGAATTGCGTCGACTCCGGCGGACGAGGCACGCTCGAGGTCGTATCGGGAAGCGAGATCAAGGTGTGCTATTTGGACAACCGGGAAGGCGCGCAGGGTGCCGGCTGTGCCGTCTTGCAAAGACCTCCTAAGTAGCTCATCGAGAACATCGGTCAGCGCGAGGGGGCCTCCCGGGTAGGCCGCCTGGGAGGCATCGTGCGCCAGCGTCAGTGCGCCCCGGTACGATGCTCTTTCGGCATGAGGAAGGATCGCACGGGAACAAGGAAGCGCCACCAATGTCATGGGCAGCATATTAGATGTATATGCATGGAGTGTCAAGATTCCCTACCTCGAGGACATCATTCTGCAAGGGAACTGGACACCCTCACGACAAGAATAGCGCCGGCGTTTCATGAGTCGACTGGCAGGCCGGCGCTGTCGGCTTCGTCCTACCTGTTCTGAGCCGTAACGCTTCACGGGGCCTGTCCGTAAGTTATTGCTGACAGGGTGTCGCTGCCGCTGCGCCTAGACGACGATCACTCCCAGTTTTACGCTCCTCATCCATGTCCATTTTAATCGAGGGGGACTCATGGGCTTAGGACGCGGCATTTTGTTGTGGCTGTTGGGTGTGCCCCTGCCGATCATCCTGCTGTTGGCAATGTGCTCGCATAACTGACCTGGGAACGCAGCAGCCATGAACGCCATGACGCCGGTCCTCGACGAAGCCGCACGCCTGCGTGCGGCAAGCGCGGTGTCGTGGGGTGCGATCCTCGTGGGCGCCACGGTGGCGGTGGCATTGACTTTGGTGTTGTTCGTGCTCGGTGTGGGCATCGGCTTCCTCGGCGACAATCCCAGGGCCTCGGCCATTCTCATCGCCATTTGGCTGATCGTGACTCAATGGCTGTCGGCCGGGGTCGGTGGATTTCTGACGGGCCGGCTACGTCACCGCTGGTTGGCGATCCACGAACACGAAGTGTTCTTTCGGGACACGGCGCACGGACTTGCGACGTGGGCCGCGGCCACCGTGGCCGTTGCGCTACTCGGCGCCGGTTCGATGGGGCGAGCCGGTGCCGCGCATCGTCCGAACATGAGTGCTTTGGCGCCCATGAGTTCCTTGCTCTCACATGCCGAACCGCGCGATTTGGCGGCCGCGCCGGGCGCCGATCAAGATTTGGCGTACGTGGTCGACAAGCTGTTCCGCCCGGCGGGCGAGGCATCGGCGGGGGCTACCGCGCCGGAGGCGCGCCGCGAGGCGGCGATCATCATTGCCCACGATTACGCCACCGGCATCTTATCAAGCGATGATCGTGCCTTTCTCGCCGCGACGCTCACGGCGCGCGGGGCAAGCGCGAGCGAAGCGGATAAGCGGCTCAATGCGCTGGAAGGCAGCCTGCAGGAGCGCCGTGATCGTACCGAGGCCATGCGCAAAGCAGGCGCCAAGGCCGCGCTGTTCGCGACGCTCTCGCTGCTGATCGGCGCGTTCATCGCGGGCGTAGCCGGCGCCATCGGCGGCAGGATGCGCGACGGCCACGCCTAGGAACTCGACGAAGCCAAAGGCCGCGTTACGGTGAATCATCCATCAAGCTGCAAGGACACCCGCCATGACGACGAGCAAAGCTCGGTTCCGTGGATGACCTCATGATCGATAAGCACTCGGGGCAGGTGCGTTTCGCCGTGATGGAATTCGGTGGCTTTCTCGGCGTGGGTTCGGATCGGTCCAGGAGTTGAAAATTGAACGGCAGATGCACGCCGCCGAGATCGCGTCCGTAGTAGGCCATTAGACGGTCCAGGGGCAGGTATATTTCGCCGAGCAGTGCGCGGTCGTCGAATTCATCGACGACTTGGCGCAAGCCGGCCACGACGCCGAGCACTTCGGGTCGGTCGGTGGTGTAAAGGGGTAGGTAGCGGAGATGGGACGGCATCGCAGTGGTGTAATCGGGATTGGGTGGATTGTCCCGCCGGCGGTCGTCCTTGATCAGATGCCAAAGGACGTCCACCCGAAACCCGTCGACGCCGCGCTTCAGCCATCGGCGTCGCTGAACGAACGCGGATAGATTTGATAGATCGCCCCCGACTGCCACCACGCATGTGCCATTGACGCTCGGTGCGAATCTTGAAGCGCCGCCTTGTTTGGGACGATTCTGTGACGGTATGTTATCCCACCGCTGACTGTCGAGAGTCGGCTCGCGGATCCAGGAGGAGGGTGGAGGTGCAACTCCTCTGCTCTCCTCAACTTTCAGCTGCTGCGCTACCGGCAATACGGGTCGTGTTCCAAGCATTCATGCCATGAATGTTCATGGTAGTAGCGATTGTGTTCGCGGTCATAGTAGCCTTCGCGATATCCCTCTTCGCGCGCTTCATTGCCGCCGCGCTCGTGAATGACGCATCCCGAGCTCAATACCACCAAGGCGAGGAGGAACGTGTGAGAAAGAATCGTGTGTGTTCCAGCCATGTCGAGCATCTCCTTACCGTGTGCTGACACTCTAGACCGAGGGGCGTGAATCGGAGTAGCTGACCTTTTCGACAGTTCGTGTAGGGGGGGCACCTACAGTTGCGCAGCGGCGCACCGAGCGCGCCTGTGCGGCTGGGATACACGGATCGAGGACGACGCGTACCCGTAGCCATGGTCACAGGCTGGATGTAGGCGGTCTCCCACGCCCGTCGGTGGTTCCGCAGCATGGCCAGCATCTCGCCGCATCGCTTAACATTTCTAATACGCAAATAAGAGGCCGGATCTGAACCGTCAACCTTTCATTTATTGAACCAACCAGGTGAGACTATGCAACGTTTACTGATTCCTCTTGCGGGTGCCAATACTCGCGCGCATGCTCGCTGAGTCGATGTCCGATGGCCGGCGCGAGCGCCCGATTGGCCTCAAAAAGACTGGGTCGTAAACGAATTGAAAATGACGCGGTCGACGTGAATTCACGTCGAACGGATCCATTCGGATGATTACATTGAGAGTTGTTTCTAACGTTTTGCGATGGACCGTCAATCTAAGGTACGAGCTGCTGTGAAGCCCCTTTTGCGGACAACGTTGTTTTGCTTGCTTTGTGCAGCCGCCGCCGTTCGCGCTTTCGACGTCACGACGGTCGGTATAAACAACACGCGGCAGGGATGGAACCAATTCGAGACCGCCCTGTTACCGACGAACGTTCCCCACCTCAAGAAGATACGAGAATTTGCTGTCGATGAGAAAGTGGATGTAACACCGCTGGTGATCGGATCGAAGCTCTACGTGTTTACGATGGCCGCCACGGCATACATCTTCGACGTTAATTCGGGAATGCAATTAGTCGCACCGCGTCAATTGGGACTACCGTTCGACCCACGCTCCAATCCGGGGCAAATGGACATGTGGGGGGTCTATCACAGTTGGGGAATCAGCTCGACGCCGGTCATCGATTCAGCAACAGGGACCCTGTATGTGACAACGTTCGGGCGGCCGAACAATACAAGTCCAAACACCGAACGCAATAACACGCTATGGATTCTGGACGCGGATACTTTGGCCGATAAGGCGCCTCCAGTGATGATTGCAGGAAACGCGGACAATGGCGGCGGTGACATATCTAATGGATTCACCACGCCATACCAGAAGATGCGAGCAGGACTCGGGTTGCTTGCGGATGCGGAGGGCAATAAGGCGGTGATCGTCTGCTTTTCGATGAACGGTGAGAGCCCCCGCGGACCCGGTCATGGATTCGTGGTGGCGTACGACGTGCGCGGGCTTAATCATACAGCCGGTTTTGAGCCGATACCCGCCATCTGGAATACCACCCCCGGCGGCGGGGCAGGGGGAATTTGGATGGCCGGATCCGGACCCGCTATTGATGGCGACGACATTTATCTGGCGACCGGGAACGGCATGGATCCGGGAACGACGGCGGGCAACTTCGCAGAAAGCTTCGTGAAGCTTCGCTATTCCGCGGGCTCAGCACAGGATAACAGAGGAAAGCCCAGACTGCAGGTGACGGACTACTGGGGTGCCTTTAGCGACTTTAATCGCCAAGACGGCGATCAGGACCTGGGATCGGCCGGAGTGCTTATCATCCCGCGGCGGGGCAATCTGATCGGAGGTGGTAAGGACGGGATTCTGTATAACCTCAACAAAGATGACCTAGGCAAGAACAGTTGGGCACCGCATTTCAATTTGCCGTTTGTCGCCACCTATCTTCCCAATCCACCCAATGGCGGTGCGGGTCTGCCTGCCAACACGACGGCCGACCCAAACTGGCCGATCATCAACCAGGATCGCAATCTCCCGATGAACACGCCGACGGGTAAAAGCGTGCACATTCATGGAACCCCGGTCTACCTCGAGGGAACAACCGGGGGAATTATCTTCGTATGGGGCGAAAATGAGCGCCTGAAGGCTTACAACTACGATTTCGCCACGAGGCGAATCTCGTCATTCCGAGCGCAGGGCCGTGAGTTTGCGTCGGGTATCGGTCCGAAGGGCGGAATGCCGGGCGGACGCCTGGTGGTGTCGTCCAACGGCACCACAGCCAGAACCGCGATCGTGTGGGGGGTCTACCCGGTCCAAGGTGACGCCAACACAGCTGTCGTCCACGGTGCGCTTGTCGCATACGATGCAACGAAGAACAACAACGGCGCGCTGACGGAGCTATTCCACAGTGACACGAACCCGGCCAATAGTCTCGGCAACTTCGCGAAGTTCGCTACGCCTGTGGTGGCAAACGGAAAAGTGTTCGTTGCCACGTTCAGCAATACAGTCGTTGAGTACGGACTATAGGGAGAGGACGCCATGAGAGGCATAAACGTCTTCACGGTGTTTTTGGCGACACTCTGCGTCGACATCTGTCGAGCGCAAACGGTTCCGGAAGGGCCCCCGATCGTCGCGACTCCAGCTGATTCCGCGCGGAGCGATGATGGTCTAAAGGATCTGGATGCGCTGACCCTCTCCTGTCCGCGGGCTGCCTTGAATGCCGCAGCGCGAGAGGCCGCAAAGATTCAGGCGCGTGGAACGTATCAGTTCTCGTACTTCAACATCATCAGAGAATCCCATCACGCGCGCTACGAGGTGCACTTCCGCAGCAACTACGAGGGAGAGCAAGAGTTGAAATACTGCGTAGTCTTGTATTGCCAACAAGGGTGGGACCCCGCGAAGGCCAAGACGGCCGTGACTTTGATGAGTGCCCAGAGGACCTCCGCGGCACCGGCATCGCAGGTGGCGATTTGCCCCGAGACGGACCGCAAACGTGGGCGAAACTCGAAGCACGCCGTGCATTAAAGGGTCGCCGTGGCTGGGCGGCCCTCCAATGCCAGCAGGGTGAATATCCTACCCCTCTGCCCCCACTTACGTTCCACTCCCAGAATTAAGAGAAACTCACAAGGACACCCGGATGCCGATGCGGTATGGGGAGAAAGTGTTGGCAGGAAGGGGCGCGATGGCGAGGGCGGCGCAGGCGCAGGGAAGGGTGTAAAAGGTGGAGCTTGCGACAGGAAGTCGCAACGGACGGAGTCCGGGCCGGTCCCCAGCGGAGCAGGAGAGCGGAGCGTCAGCGGCGCGAACGGCCCGGCGGAGTCGCGCGCACAACTTACCGCGGTATCGAAAATGCCAAAATTGCCCCATAATATTCTTCGTCAGCAGCAAAGAAGTCACGGCAAAAGAATCTATAGGCACGGAATCAAAACAGTAACTCAGGACCCATCTGGATGGTAAAGAAAACGGAAACGAAGGTTCTGGCGAAGCTCGCGAACGCGCCGCTCACCGCAGCCGATCGCGACAAATTGGTCGCGAAGATCGGCAAGGGACAGTCGAAAAGTCGGGCGCGCTCGATCACGGACCGCGTGGAACAGCAGTACGCAAACCAGTACGACGCGATGAGCGACATGGAAAAGGCGGTTGTGCTCAAGGCGGTGCGCGACTACACGCTCGATTCCGCGGCGATCAACGATTCGTGCCGAAATAACAACCCGAACGCAAACGCGTTGAACATCGACCATGCTTTTCAGATTTACGCGGCGCACGGATTCACGACGCAGGAGCGGGTTGTCTATCGTCTCATGACGTACAAGCCGCCGGCGGTATCGCCATACGGCGGCGCGGCAGCGCCGAACGTCGTCGCGGGCGATCTCATTCGCGATCTCGGATTCTTTTCGTCGTCCGAGCATCGGCAATTTCTCATCAACGGAATCAAGAATCCGCCAGTTGGGTCGCGGTATATCAAGTTCGTCATCATCGGCCAAGGCGGAATCAATATTTCCGGCGGCGGCCAATACACGAATGCTAATGAGCAAGCGTTCCTCAAGCAGATTCACCCGAAGTCATACAAGTTCAAAACAGCCGAAGCGGGTCAGGCGGAGATTCTCTTTCCGCGCGGCACCATCCTGCGTATTCAGAGTGTTGCCGTGAATCCCGATCACACCCACGTCTCGGCGACGGTGTTGAACCCGCAAGTGGCGGGCGGCGTGGTGAAGGACTCGTTCCTTGGCGGATGAGCGCCGCGGCGCCAATGGGGCTCCAGTGAGTTAGACTTCCACTCTATGAACGCCGGAGTAGAACGTCCCGCGACGCTGGATTTCCTCACTCACATGCTGGCTGCACTTGAGGCGGGCAGAGTCGACTTGCCTGCCTTTCCGAAAGTCGTCATACAGGTCCAGGAGGTTCTCGAGAATCCGAATTTTACAGCCCAGTTGCTTGCTAAACCGATTTTGGCTGAGCCGACTCTCGCCGCGCGATTTCTCAACATGGCGAACTCAACGGCATTCAACGCCACCGGCAGGGTAATTATCGACGTGGGCGTGGCTCTCGCCCGCCTCGGCGCTCAGAAGGTGTACAGCGTCGTCCTCGCCCATGGGATTCAAGAACTTCGCAAGGCAGATTCATTGCAGTCGATCGCCAGGCCACTGGAGGAAATGTGGTCGGACAGCATCGCGGTGGCACACTTCTGCAACGTGGTGGCCAGGCGGTCATCCCTTTCCACACCGGAGGCGTTTGCGGCGGGACTCCTGCACCGTGTGGGGCATATGTACATTTTGGTGCAGTCAACGAAGCAAGGCTCGTCTCGTGCGCGAGTGTTGGATAGCGCTCTTGTCAATGAATGGCATGCGGTGATTGCCAAAGCCGTATTGAAGAATTGGGAGATCAGCGAGACGGTCTGTGATGCGGTACGCGCGCAAACCGATCTCATTGCGCGGACCGGCCCTCCGAATTTGACGGATGTCCTGATTGCCGGCATTCGCCTCGCCCATCGCATGAGAGATAGTCACGATAGTCGCAATCTCGCGTCGGGCGGCGCGCTGGTGCGCCTGAATCTATCCGTTGAGGAATGCCAGAAGATTATTGCGGAGGCGGCGGAAGAGGTGAGGGCGCTTGAGCGGGTGTTTCGCGGATAGTCATCGCGGGCCACCAACGTTGAAACCCCGAGGGATACCTGCATGATCACCAAAATCAGATCCTTCACGGATAGTGTGGGCTAGTGCCGGGGGGCGGTGCCTTGTCAACGGGTCGTGTCATGCGTGCGATGAGATGCCTCCTGTTGATCTCACTTGCGGCTCTGTCGGGATGCAGTCCGGATACCTCAAGGCTCCAGGTCACCTATGGTCCGTGGGAACCACTGCACGAGGGCCGGGCTCCTGACGCACCTCGCTGTGCGGTCGATCGCGTCCTCAAGGAAGGCGGTGGGCCAACGGTGGAACCGGGAACCATGGTGGAAGTGGGGCTGGTCACGACCTTTGGCGAGAAACAGGTGAACGTCGCGGCCAAGGACAAGCTGCAGGATCTCGGCCGCTACTGGATCTACGTCGCCTTCGACGGTGATCAGCTTCCGGATCCGCACAGGATCGGAGTCCGGACCGCCGACGAGGCCGCTGCGCGGATCTTCGCGGCCGGCAATGGGCGCCTTCCCGCGTCGCTTATTGGCCTGCCGGCAGGCGAGCAGTTCACGTTCCGCCCGTGTTCCAGCGACAGCAGCGGCAGCATCGTCGGGGGAGCCGGTGCCATACCCTTCGGCGACTTCCAGCGCTACGTTTCGATGC
>Ga0307516_10004158_pt1 | contig 18035 bp, 20 predicted proteins | sample 19_EM_MG_FD_203310 | JGI IMG/M metagenome (GOLD analysis project Ga0307516, IMG submission 203310) | Populus trichocarpa ectomycorrhiza microbial communities from riparian zone in the Pacific Northwest, United States - 19_EM | ecosystem: Host-associated > Plants > Roots > Unclassified | place... | reverse complement strand
CCAGTGTGAACTTCCTTATTGGGAAACCTAATAGCGGAAAAACTGAAACGATTAAGTACATTATTAAGAGATTTTTCAAGACTGGAGATATTCATTATGTTGTAGTAATTTGTAGCATAGCCGTAAGAGATAAATATAACTGGTTGCCTGATAGTTATGTATATACTTGTTTTAGTGAGGAAGTTTTACATAAAATTATGCTATTAAATAATTGTTTGAATAAGAAGTCGGAAACACCTATTAATTGTGCTCTAGTATTTGATGATATCGGTTCATATTCTGATAGATTTACTAAAAGATGTCCAGTAATGATTAAACTATTCACAGAGCATAAGAATTTCAATATGACAGTATTTGTTGCTTTACAGTCGCCCGACCTCATAAGAAATGGAACCATACTTAGCAATGTAAATTATGCTTGGATATACCAATTACATGAGGAAGATGATTTTAAGGCAGTTTTCAAACATTATGGACAGAAATTCAAAGAGTATAAAGACTTTAAAGATTTCTTAGATAAAAACACTGGAGAACATAAGATAGTTGTCAATGTAAGAGATAATAACACTAAACCTTTTGAAATTTATAGGCACGATAAACCAAGAGACTTTTATTTAGATTATTAATTTTGTAACTATTCAAGGCTGTATAATATATAATAGATTAGTAAAAATTAACAGTTACAAAGGAAAATATATATTAAAATAACCAATAATTTTCTGATGTGCTATTTCAAGGTTGAATAAAATGAAAATACTTTTTATACGATTTTAAATATTTAATGTTGGACGATAGTATTTTACTTATCATCATAATTATATTGTTTGTTATATCTCTTACTTTCTCTTATACAAACATACCTATAAAATTATTGATTTATTTGAAAGGAAATAATAAGATAATAACGGAAGAACTAAAAGATAAATATAAGAATTTTTAACAATGGATGATACGGATAAATTTATAATGGAGAAATTAAGAAATTTTAAGATATATTGTTTAAGTTTTCTGGATGCTAAAAAAGATGAAGAAACTATCAAATGGATTAACAGTATGGCGGAAACACAAGAAAATCTAGATAAATTTAAAGGTTGGATAATAGTAGAAATAAAACCGATAGCATTCTTCAAAGATTTAGTATGTGCCAAATGTCTATTAAAAACGGGAGCATCATCCCAAGAATTAAAGCGCTTTTCTGATGATAATAAAAACAAAGTATATGGTTATATGTGTTTGTTCTCAGAGGTGATTTGAAATATGATGCTAAGATTAGAAATGATAAAATAACCTTATGTTTATGAGTTAATAATAAGAATAGTAACAAGAATGGTTCAAGTAAATGCACCCCCAGCAGTCGGAGCAGCACAACCTTATCTAGATGATGGATTTAATTCTGCGGGTCCAGGTAATGCAGAAAATAATAAGTATATGCCCAATAATGATGCTATGCCAGCACCAACTCCACAACCACAACAAACTAAACCTTATAGTAAAGTAGATGGATGTGCCTGCGAACAACCAGATAATAGTAGTCTATTGTGGGGATTAGGACTGTTAGCAATTGGAGGTGCGATTGGTTATGCTTCTTCTAAATAATTGATGATAAATATATTTATATTATAATAATTAAAGAACATAAGAATGAGTTTAACTGTAGATCCTTTAACTGGTAAAGTAGTAATAGATTATAACCCAAATGCCACCTATCCTACAAGTTTATTTTGGGGATTAGTACAAACATTCGTAGCATCCGCCGGTCAAATAGTAATACAAGTAGCTGGAAGTCTAGGCTCAACTATAAAGAAATATATATTTAGTGCAACTGCTGCTCCTGCCCAAGATACAACTATTCTAATAAATGACCCAGGAGTCGCACAAGTTAATTTAAAAACTGGAGTAAATAAAACAGTAACATTATCGGCAATAGCGAATACTACTATAACAACTGCCCAAAGTGGTCAAGTATTTTTCATACCTCAACAAACAGTGAGTAATACTATAACGATGCCTGCTGCCTTCGCTGGAGGTAATTATAAGTTTATTTGTACTGCTACCGCCGATGGTACTCATACTTTGACAATGTCTCCCCCTACATCCATATGTAATGGTCAAACAATTGGAGTTGTTGGAGGTCTAGTTCCAGTAGCATTCACCACCAAGGCAAGTCTCATATTGGGTGCCACTGCTGCAAACTTGAAGACTGGCGATTGGTGTACTTGGGACAGTGATGGGACAAGTTGGTTCATAACTGCTTATAGTTCGGGTATTGCTAGCGCTTGGACTGCTCCGTAATTTACATCAGAAAAAACATTTCGTAATATTTAAAAGTAATAACTGATAATTAATAAGATAAATATATTTGGATAAATAAGAAAGTCCAACTATATTTAAAGGATGATCAATAATGAAGATATCGATTTAGGTAATAATTAGTTAAAATATGGGATACTATAATGTTATTGTTATTGGGATGGGTATTTATGCCGTTATGCATTTCTCTATTGGATTAACTGATACAGTTATTAGAAAAGTATATGATAGATATATGAAGAGACATAGAAATAGAAAAATAATATGTTTTTTCATAGGAAGGTTACATTGGCCAGGGACTAGGGATTATTGATATTATTTTAGTTTTATTATACACAATAAATGTCAGATAAACTACATAAGGAACTCTTAGATAGAACTAAAGGAAGAGTAAAATATTTAGAGTTTTTAGATAGCATTAAAAATCCATATCTTACCGCTGATGGAAGATTAGTCATACCGCCAACAACACCAGAAGAAAGAATAGAACTGGATATCTTAATTGAAAAACTAAACAAATTAGAAGAAGGAAATAATAATGGCAGACTTGGAAGCAAAATTAATAAATAAAGCAATAGTAGGATCGACATTAGGATTAGTGGGATTTTTGGTAGGTGAAGGTATAAATTGCGTCAATGATGGGGCAAGCAATATTGGCGAATGTATATTAAATAAAACAGTTGGAAGCATAACTGAGGATGCGACAAACCTATGGAAAAATTATACTCCTGTTGGTCTTGTTTATAATCAAGTTGCTAAAAATACTATTGAAAAATATGAATATAAATCAGTAATTGGAACTATACCTGATTTTAAATGTAAACCAAATCAACAAGGTCATCAAGGGTTTTGTTATGATAATTCTCAAATACCCAACGGCTATTCTTTTGCCTCATTGGGAAGATATACTACTAATTGTCCAAGTGGTTATAGGGATGATGGGACAACATGTTGGAGGGATTTATCCGTTAAGGGTAGGGGCACTGGATATGCTTGGGAATTTGGCGATACCCCTTTCAGTTTAGAAGATGCTAAGAGAAGATGCGAAAGGGTAAATGGAACATATAATTGCGAAAAGTATGGTGCTATCTATTACCCACAATGTGAGCATTTATACGGTCAAGATTATCATAATAGCGGTTGTTGTTTATGTCAGAGGGATATTAAAACCATTACTAAAAATACTAAATGGATAACTCCTAATGCTCTTTCCCCATATTGTCCCAATAATACAGAGACACACGACGGATTATGTTATATAAATCCTGGTAGTGGTTGGGAATATTCATCTCCCGGTGTATATAGAAAGTTAAAAAATCTCTCAAATGAACCAGATAAACCTAATGATAAATCATATCTTCCGGAAGTATTGGGAATATCTGGACTTTTACTAGGTGTTTATATTGGTTAATTTGTAACTATTCAAGGCCGTATAATATATAATAGATTAGTAAAAATTAATAGTTACATGGAAAAATAGATGTTGAAACTACCTATAATAGTCTGATAACATATTTCAAGGTTGAAATAGTATAAATAATGATTTTTAAGTTTTTTAGAATTTGTTAATTAATAACAACGTAAAGAAAATGAACAAACAAATAAATTATTGTCAAACAATAAACTGTGGGAAGAAAAACAGCAAAGGGTCATTAATATGTAATAAATGTTATCCAGATATGCTAGCAAAATGTGGTATATTAATAGAAATGATACCTTACGAAACATTAATCAATATAATGACACTATTCGTTAAGGACTTCGATTTCACTCCTAAAGATATTTTAAATATTATGCTTACTTGTAAGAAATGGAACGATGCTATTACTCAAACTATTCCCATATGCTACCCAAAACAACATACTTTTTATTCTTATATGGAATATCACCCACGATTATTAGATGGATATAATAATTTTTATATGGCATATATGTTAGCTCTCAATAGTTTTTCAGATGAAACTAGGCAAATATTATGTTATTGTAATTTTCGCTTTGGATTTCAAGTTATAGGTAGAGGATGGGATAAGTATTATGGTTATGAAATAGCGACAGAATATGATATATGTGATATGTTGGGGAAATTTTCTGATTTATATTTATATTTTGATGTAATAGTAATGACGGATATATTAAATGAGAAATATATTAACCAAATCAGAGAGTTTCAAGAAGTCTGCAGAAAGAGACTCAATAGTCTTGATATTAGGTTAAAAAAGCAGAAAAGAGTTTATGGTCATAAAGAATATGAACTTAAGAAATATAATGTGAGAGATATTATGGGAATGTTCACTAGCGAAATATGCTATTTTTTATATGTATTGTTCCCTTATAGTCTTCCTTGTCATAAATGCGACAAAATAAACTTAGAAGATTTGACTAAATATATAAAAAGGATGAGAAAGAGTAAAATAGTAACGTACACCCTAAATGATAAACGGTATTCCCATCTTATTTGTAAGAAATGTAAAAAAGTAAAATATGGGTGGTCAATCAGGGATATAGCAAGTCATTTGGAAGCATCATTAATGGTAGAATTTCGTGAAAGTATGATATACAATGTCAATAGACAATATAGGTTTGACAGTATTGAGGGGGTAGAAGAGATAACGGAACAGCCCGGTTTCCATTCCCTACAAGAACAACATTCATATTTGGATGATGATTCTGATGTCGATGAAAGTGATTATGAGTTTGATGATATAGAGACGAGAGATTTAGGTTGGTTACAAGAAAGATATTCAGATGAATAAAAAGTAATAAAAAATAATAATAATTTGATGGTCGATGAGGTCATCATATTATTAAGAAACTATACCAATATTATACTAATTAAAATAACTTATGCTTATATATGTTGTTTTGGTTAGTATAATATTGTTATGGTTTTTTATACTTTTATATAAAAAATGAATTTTAGTTTTAACTTATTTGACAAATAAATAAAAAACATCTAACCAAAACAACATAAAAATGATAACCAGAGAGGCATTTTTCGATGATGAGATGCAGAGCCATATTAAGAAAACAAAACAATATGCACCAAATGAGTACTATGTAGAGAAAGATTATGCTTTGGTTCAGTTAATAAAATATAATGTATTGGAACAAGAGAAAGCAAAGGATAGAGTATTTTTATTAGCCTATGAAAAAGATATGAACGCAAAAAGAGAATATTATCCTTTTAATAGTGTTGGAGAAATAGAAAAAATGCTATTAGATGTCGAGGTTCATAATTTATCTTTTCATGAGGTTATTAATGGTAAACAAAAGATATATGTTGATTTCGATATGGACAGAACGGAACATGCAAAGATAACAACTCAAGAATTCAAGTTATTAATATCTGCCTTCAGTAAAAAATGTATAGAAATATTTAAGGATATATATGATATAACTTTAGACCCAAAGAAAGATATGATATTATGTGAAACTTTGGGAATGGAGGATAAATATTCTTGTCATTTTATAATAGATAATTATTATGTAAATAATCATAAAGAAAATGAATACTTTGTTGATACAGTAAGAAAGGCAATGAAAAAACCAATATATGCAAAGATTATGGATATGGGAGTTTATAGGAAGAATAAAAATCTTAGATTAATGTATAACTTTAAGAGAAAACGACCCTATTTTTTCAAGCAATTGATTATTAATAAAAAGGTTCATAAATTTGCTAACACATTAATAACATATACAGATTATTGTAAAGGGTTGCCAAAATTAGATAGCACTTTGCTAAAACCAACGAAAAGCATTATTAAAATAGAAATAGAGATAGATGAAGAATTACTTACATTCTTATTGGAAGATAGAGGACTGAGTATCATAGATGTAAAGAGTAAGGGCGATATTGCGTATGTTGAAGTGGAAAGACCCTATTATTGTAAGATATGCGAAAAAGAGCACGAAAGTATGCAACCATATATCAGATCTTCAAAAAATGGAGATATACATTATGTGTGCCCGAGAGCACACTATCATGATAAACCATTTCCTAACGATAGAATACTCATAAAATCCACAAGATTAATAAGATTAACTGCGGATAACTCATAAAACATTTTCAAGGTTGAAATGTAACTAATAATAGCTGTATAATATATAATAGATTAGTAAAAATTAATAGTTACAGAGTAAAATATTACTCATTATAACAGTAATATTTGGCATACTCTAATTCAAGGTTGAAAAATATTAAATTATGTTTTAAATGATAAAATAATTATATTATTATTTATCTAAATAAAGGTAAATAACAATATAAGTAATGGAGTTCAACGAGGAAGACTTTGGACATTGTGCGATAGTATATCAGTTAAAGATTGAAGATATAACTATTTTTGATTATAACGAAAATTATATAGAACTACACATTAAGAAACCTTATTATTGTGCCATTTGTTCTATGGATCACCTAAATAGTAACATGTATTTATTAAAAAATAATTATAAAACTTACCTATTATGTCCAATAAATGAACATGAGATATTCAATAAGCGAATACTTAGAGAAAAGCAGAGACCGAGACTAATAAATCTAAAAAAATGATAAATAGTAATTATTTAAAATCTAAATATAAAAATGATTGGTATAATAGCATATGCGGTTTTTGCCTTTACATGCTCTGTAATTTACACCTACGCCATATTAAAAATAACAGAAAGGGAGAAAATATAATTGAAAAATTAAAACCTTTACTTTAAAATAATAACAATGTCGGAAAAAGCATTTATGAGATGTATTTCATGGAGTGAGAATAAATTAACAGATTGGAATTTCTGTAATGAATTGTGGTCGGATATGACAAAAGAGAGTGAGGATTGGGATTTAGGTGGAAAGTTTAATTATGTATATCATAGGTATAATCAATCCTTTAAAAACCACTTAATTCATATGCTGTATAATACTCCAACTTATAGAGATATTATATTTAGTAAATTATCCATTAAATATATGAAAGAACACGAGGATAATGACTTCTTTATATATTTTAGGAGGTTATCTTTAGATTTAAACCAATATTTATTAGATAATTGGAATAAATAATTCATTAAAATACAACTCAGCAAGTTGCAGTTTAAAATCTTATTATATGGTAAAAAGATACTTTAGAGTTCTATACACAATACATTAGACAAATAGGATGGAGTAAAAGGTGTAATAGGAATACACTCACTTCTTATAATAAAGTATGGGTAAAGAAAATAAATCGCATGAAAAATTAAAAAATTATTGGATATTACCAGAGATTTTCTGGTTTAATCATATTGATATGATATGGATAACTAATTTAAACTAGCACATTTATATGTGATATTTTAATTAAGGAAGTTTTATATATATATTTAATCATTTTTAAGTAACCAACCAACTACCATAACTAGCATACGCCCCGCAATTCCCACTGCCATTAGTCCAATTAGTAGCAAGAGTAGCATCTTGATATATTATGACCGTTCCAGCGGTATTAACTATAATTAGTCCAAGTGGACCAACATTTGCACTCGCTGTTACTATTCTACATTGTATGGGAGCGTCTAATTTTGGTCTAAATCTTGAGGGTATTAACCCTACTGCCGAGGATATGTTGGATGCTGTAACAGTACAAGCACCACTTATTATTGGTATTTCACATGTTACGGTTTTACCACTCAAACTCAGCCTAAGACTGAAGCTTGCCGAACTGATGGCACCCGAGAAATTACCACTTACTGTCGTTGCTTCTTCATATATCGATAATGCCGATTGATTACTTCCAGCAAATGTTAGACTTGTTTTATTAGTTAATGCTTCCGTCGTATCATTTCCTACAAGTAAAGTGGTAGCATCTGGATAGGTTATACTTCTATTATTTGTATGTGATGATATAAGTGTTAAAGTTTTTCCAGTTGTCGCGCCTCCTAAACTGAAGAGTAATAGTTTTGTTATATCGGCAACATTAGCAAATTTACAAGTGGAGTCTGACAATAATTTATTTATCATTGTATCTGTCGTATCATTTCCCATTATGTTAGTCGTCTTATCTGGTAATGTGAAATTTCGTGTTCCAGTGCTTGTCGAAATAAAGGTCGTTGTTGTTCCAGTAGTTTGTGCTGTTAAACTGAATCCAATTCTCTTAGTTGTATCTAATGCTGCCACAATATAGGTTGTACTATCTGATAATTTTTTATTTAATAGAGTTTGAGATGCACTTACTAATACAAATATATCATTTGAAGTTATTGTCGGGAATGTTATTAAATATACTCCGACATATATTATGGGATTAATTAAATAGGCATTTACTAATTTATTAGCTTGATTCCAGATATTAGACATCCTTATTATTATTAGATGATTAAAGTATCCTATTTTCTATCAATTTTTTCTTTATTAGTTCTGAAAAAATAAACCTATCAATATCCTTTTTCTTTATAGTGTAAGGTATTCTGATTAGATTAACACAATTTTCTCTACATTTATTATCTTTCCATAAATCTTTTTCTTGTTGGTATTTCCAGTCTTTCTTATCTTTATGGAAATGCTTAACATATTCATGGTGTTGCTTGCCATCATATTCAAAGGCAATATTTAATTCTTTATTATATCCATCAAGTTCCAGATTTTGTCCAGTTAGGGGATTTTTCAACCAATCTGGTCTACTGCTAGGAAACTTTTTAGGATAAAATACCTCTTCAAATGATTTTCTACATTTCTCTTGATTTTCCCATTTTTTTGGAGATTTATTGATAGTCGAAGAAGATTTTCTGTAAATTGTGGTCTTTTCTCCAGTAAATATGATATCGGATACTTCCATTCCTACCGCAAATAATGTCCAGTAATCACTCATTATAATAAAATACTTTGATACTTTAAAACTTTCATTTTTGATAAAATCCTAAAATAATTATATTTTATTTTTTCAACCTTGAAAATGGGTATCAAGAATTTGATGGATAACACACCCATATTTTCCCTTTGTAACTATTAATTTTTACTAATCTATTATATATTATACAGCCTTTAATAGTTACATTTTTGATTTTTTATTTTAGGGTATTAATTATAATAAGATGGAAGAAATAACAGAGGATAACCCTATAATAGAAGAGAAAGAAGATGAGGAACTTATTGAGGATGCTGAGACATTAGATGCTTTGGCGAAAACAAGAGTAAGAATGAGCGATAAAGACCAGAATTTAGATAAGATAAAAAAGATGGCAAAAGTAGTAAAAAAGCAGAAAGCACCTAAAAAACAAAGTGACATTCCCGTTGGAGAATTAGAACATAGGGAAACAATGGGCGGATTTATGAAGTCTGGAACGGATAAAGTAAAAAATAAAAACATAGAAATAAAAGCGGAAGGACCAGTCGATATAAAAGCATTACTAAATAAACTGAAGAAACAAAAGGAAGATAGAGAGGAAAATAAACAATTAGATAAGGATACTATCGAAGCATCTATTCAAAATCTAGAAATAAAGTTCAACAGAGACCTAGTAGATTTGGAGATAAAAATAGATAAAAGATTGGCATCGTTGGAGGAGACAATGGTTCAATGTATATCGGAATTGGCAAAACAAATACAGAAATGAGAATAAGACTCTTATAATATATATAAAAAGTAAATGGATAGAACTCAAATAGAAGTTATTAAACCTAAAATTAGATTAGATTTAAGGGATATCAAGGTAGAAAATAATAAGGGTTATTTGATTGATAATATAGAAAAGAAACTAGGTAAGATAAAAATATCTGATGATATAGCAGAACCAGAGGCAATAGAACAAGATGATAGGGATGTGCCCAATCAACCAATAACAGATGATGAGGTAATGGGCAAGCAAGAAGATAAACCAAATAAAAGTGTTGAAGATGTATTTCAATCACAAGAACAACTATTAATAGAACGAAAACAGATGCTGACGGACATTATAAATTATAAGCAAAAATTCCCTATGTATTTAAAAGATTTAGATCTAGATAGTTTACAACATAAAAGCAATCCTGAACTATTAGCAATAATCCAAGATATAGATTTAACTATTAAAAATAAGGCAAATGATGGTATGAATTTGGCACTATTTGGAACATTTGCGACATTAGTTGAACATATAGCATTGACCGCCACTCCTATAAAATGTCAAGGACTGAAAGATGCTTGTATTAGCAATGACGAAGTTATCAATGTTGTTAATGAGATAGCAATAAAGTATAGAAAAGGCCCGGTAGCCCAGTTGGAACCAGAATACAGATTGCCCATCGCTATGCTCCAAGTAATGACACAATTACACCGTATTAATGATGCTCGTGAAAAAAATGATAGTAAAAAATTAACACCTGATACAATTAATAAATACTCTAATTACTAAACAACAAATATGTCTACTCAAAATACTAAAAAATTATCTGATACTCTTGTTATTCCGGTTCTTACTGGGTTAATAGATGCTATAGGAATGTACGGGGCGTATGGCAACAATAAAAATGGGGATAATATGATGGAAAAGTATCCTTGGATGACTTGTGCGGCAGTGACGGGTGCTTCATCTCTCGCTGTGGAGAGTCTTACCAATTATGGTTTAGATAGTTATGTTCCAGATACTACGGGAGATCTAACACAGAAGGCAAAAATGGCATACGAACCAGTTATATGTGGTGTTGCCAATTTTGCGACTGCGAAATATATAGATGTTCCAGGTAGATCTGGATTCGGAACTTTTGCCATAGGTGCAGGTTCTAATGTTGGTGCCTATTATGCCAATGGTGCCTTATATGCCAAAAAATATACTTAAAATAATGATAATAATTTAACAATATATTTAAATAATAATAATATGGCATACAAAGAGGTTCAAGAGTTAGCAATTTTTAGTATTGGAAGAATAAGCGGAAATAGTAGTAATTTTAAGATAGTTTTACCAGTGGCAATCCCAGAGGTAAAAAAGGTAGATTTATTATATGTTGGAATGTTCAATACTTTTTTTAATGTGATAACTGGATATAATGATGCGATAACCTTTACAGATGGGAGCGGGGCCCATACTTTTACAATACCAGCAGGAGCATATGATATTGTTACCTTTATGAGCACTGTTGGAACTGGGATGACGACGGCAAGCGGTTCTGATACTTACACCCTTGCTCAGTCATCCACAACACTAAAGATAACAATAACAGATGCTACTGGAAATTTTAGTATTGTTTGGGGTTCTACTTCTGCGAATTATTTACTTGGTTTTTCTACTACGACAATAAGTGGGACGACTACATATACTGCGGACAATATGCCTAATTTATTACCTTTTCCAATTTGTTATATTAATATATCGGAAATAGGACCAAGTGGGTTCAATGCTTCCATACCAAACGATAAATTAACTTTTTCTTTACCTATAAACGTAAATACTGGACAATTAATAGAATATAAAGAAAACACCCACTATAAACAAAGTATACCATTATCTGGTATTACTCTTTCAACTTTATCCGTATTTTTAATGACTTATAATGGTAATGGTTTATCTCTAAATGGCAGTGAGTGGACAATGATTATCAAATATTATCGATAAAAATATAGTTTTGGTTTTACTTATATAATATTAAATCAACCAGAACTATATTTTTATTGTGTGGCAAATACCGCCCCTAAAGTCGTAAGTATGCCTCCAAATACACCCAAATATTCATTAGTAGCATCTTCTTTATCAATCTTAGTTTCTTTTTGTATTGGTTCATCCTTAACTACTTTTAATGGTTTTGCTTTCCTTTTATTCTCTATTTCTTCGTCGAGCACTTTTTTAAGTTTCTCCTTTTTATCTTGTTGTTTTTTTTCTAATCTTTTATCTATTATTTTTTCTATTTCCCCTTCATCAAACTCATATTCCTCATCTTTATCCTCAATTAAATCTGCTTCATCTGGTATCACAAAATCTACCTTCTTTTCCTCTACTATTGGCTTAGGTTCATCTTCCACTTTTTTTAATATAGATTTAGGTTCCAAAACTGTCCCAACTGATCTTTCCTTTAATTCTTTCTCTTCTTCGGTTCGCCTATCCCTTCCAACATTTTTTACTATTATTCTTCTAACTTTAGATTTCTTTGGTTCTTCCATACTTATTTACTGATAATAATATTTTTCTTTTTTCAGTTATGTAACTATTAATGCCCGTATAATATATAATAGATTAGTAAAAATTAATAGTTACAGAGTAAAAAAGTTGTTAATTTAAGCATATAATTTCCGATATCCGATATTTCAACCTTGATTATGATATTCAAGGTTGATTTCTAAGAAAAATGAATTTTTAGTTTTCGTTAAAGTTTAAAATAATAGTTAAGCACGTAGAAGTAAAAAATGGAACCTGAAGTAGAACCAGATGAGGATAATCCTTGGGATTATTTAGAACTTATTGAGGAAAAAGAAGATAAGATTTATGAACAAAGATTACAACAGGATAACACCGATGAATTAATCAAGGAAGATATGGAACGGAACTGGTTAAGGGATGATAGTAAAGATGATGGGAATTTACCAGATGATCCAAAAGATACAATGACATTGGCAACATTAGAAGAATACATGGAGGAAAGGAAAAACAATCCCACATCTGTTGCGTTGGGCGATATGTTTGATATTGATAAAGAGAAAGAGTTGGAAGATACTACACTTTCAAAGTATAATAGAATATTCCAGATAAAAATAGATGAACATATGGACACAATTATTTATGATTCATATTCTCTCTATAAAATTAAAATGTTTGAGGTTCATAAAGCAATAGAGTTTGTCCAATCTATGTATAATACAGAAAAGACCAGAACTGCTATGCTTCATCTAAAAGAATATTATATTGGAAATTCTATGTTATTGATAACGGCAAGGCAATCTTTTGCCCGTAATATGCTCGAAACATTCACCAAAGAAGAATTGCCTTTCGTTTTATACATTGATTTTTTTAAGGAACTTAGAGATAGAGAAAAATATCCAACTGAAGAAGACAGATTGATAAAAATACAAAGTGTTAGACATTTAATCCTTCAAATGGAAAGTATGCATAAACTTAAATTCTTTCCGGAAGTTTTGATATTAGATGAATGCACGAGTGTATGGGCACAAGCGACTAGTCCATTACATAAGGAAAGATTGGAGGCAAATCATATATGGTGTGAAAAAGTTGTCCAAAACGCCTTAAAAATTATCTGTATGGATGCTCAAATAGATAAGAGATGTTACGATGTCATACATACATTAAGACCTAACGATAAGATATATTTTCAAGTAAATAAGATAACCTTTAATGATATGTTAAAACAAAGACAAAACGAGTATAATCAAATATCTCAAGAAATGATAAGGGTTCAAGATATTCCCGAACCCATTGCTAAAAGAGATTGTAAGATGGCCTATGAATATAATAGTAGAGAAGAAGCAGTTCAAGATTTATTTGAAAGAATTTTTGAAGATAGAAAGAAAATATTTATCTGCCTGGGTAGTAAGAATTTTGGGATGCAACTAATGAAAATGTTTGCTAAAAAATCTGAATCGTATAAATGGGAACCCAGAATACTATTTTTACATCAAAAAAGTGATGATAAATTATTAAAGCGAATGAATGTTAGCGGAAATAGAGAATTATTCGAGGAACTAGAAAAAATAGGCAACATCGATGAAGTAATAGAGCAATTAATAGGAGAGGCAGAAAATGAACCAGATGTGGATAAAAGACTAAAAAGGATAAGCAATCTGAAGGACGCCTTGGGATGGTGCTACTATGATGTTGTTATGATTACAAGTGTAATTACCAATGGAATAGATTTTCATAGAGTTCATTTTGATGCTTGTTATGCATTGGGTAATAGTATAAGTACACATTTTAGGGATTTTATGCAAATGATAAATAGGGTTAGATTTCTAAGAGATAATGAGATATATTTTCATAATTTAGTTAGAGAAGATAGCAAGATAGACACCATTGAGGGATTAGTTGCTGACATTAATCGTAAATTAGAAGATAATAGTTCAATATTAAATATCTGTATGGGTAAGGGTTTCCCAACACTAAAAAAAAGTAAGGATAATTGTGTAATGGAACCCACATCTTCAGCAACTGGATATGTTAGAATGAAAGTCAATCTGAAATGGGAAACAAATTTATGGTGTCGCTTGTTTCTCTACAATACATTAGAATATCATTATAGTAGAAATCATTTTGATACATTATTTCAAGAAAATCTAAGAAATAGTGGCATAAGAATTCAAGTAATAACAATAGGATTAGGAGATAACCAAACGATGGACCAATTAAATGAGATAAAAAATAGGATTAGAGCTGAGATAAAAGAGGCTCGGGAATTGATTCAAGAAGATATCGATGATAGATTCACCTTTTCAATATTTCCAACTCTACAAGAAGCGAACAGAATTGATATGGCAATGAGAGAAGGAGATGCCACAGAAGATGAGAAAATGCTATTAGAAAAGGCAAGGTGGACTTTATTATATGACAGTAAATATTATGGAACGGGAGATAAAGACAAAACGGATATGTTAAGAATGCCAAGGAAAGACCTGTTTAAGAACAGCAAGGTAGCATATGAAAAAGCATGCGCAGAGGTTATTCAATTAAGAAAATACCATAGACAACAACTTGAGAACAAAACACTAATTGTTAATGGTGAAGAAATTACCTTTACTGGTAGCGTGAAACTTAGTGCTGATGATTATGTAAAATTTCCAGATATAGGTTTAAAGATTAAACAAATATATATAGAGAAACTTATATTAGCTGGAAAATTAAAAATAGAGAATTATGCTTATTATGAGACAAATAGATACTTTGATAAGTTCGATAATTATAATCGTGCTCCAAGATACAAGATAAGTGTTACAAGGCTATTATTCTTAAAATTATTACTTAATAAATTAGGCATAAAATACTCTCTCGATGAAGATACAACATTTTCGACTGATTTAATTTTAGGTCACGCCAATTGGTTTATGTCTCAATTTGAAACATACAGAAAGCTATTTAAATTTATTTATCAGAAAAGTAAATCAATATATAATGATACATTTGAGAAATGCTTATGTATGATAAAAGGAACTATTTATAATTGGCATTATGGTGAGATTGTAGTATTAGATGATAAAACTAAGACAAAAAGAGAAGGCGAGAATGTTAGGAGAATAACAGAGTATAAAATACGTGCCAATCCCAGATTTCTAGAACTTGCCGATAAATACAAGTTAAAATATCTTGACACGATGACAAAAAAAGATGATTGGAAAAGTCTATCAGATAAAGCGAAGAATCAAAATAGTAAACCGGAATTAACTCCCGAAGAAGATAAGGAAAGAAAAGATAAAATAATCGAGCAATCTATAAATGATGTCAAAATAGAAGAAATAAAATTCTCAGAACCAGCAAGTCAACCAGATGATATGCCAATAGTGGAGTTTTCGATGGAAATACCTTTAGATTTTGACAATGAAATTGTGGCATTAGATATAGAAACAACAGCCCTAGATGCCGACACGACAGCATTGAATCCATATAAAGCCCATATACGATTATTACAACTGAAGGATTGTAAGGGCAAAATAGTAATAATAGATATGTTTAAAGTGTTGAGAGAAAAGGGTTCATATGATGAATTATTTGATCGTATAAAGAAGTTCAAGACAATAATAGGTCATAATTTGAATTTCGATTTATCCTTTATGGCAGAATTGGGGTTAGAGATATGGTGGGAAAAAATCGACTTATGGGATACAATGTTAACAGAACAGATAATTAAAGGATGCAAAGTTGATTATAAGAAGAAAAATGAAACCAAAACCAAAGGCAAGAAAGGTGAGTATTCATATGCTTCGGTTGTCCTAAATCATTGCAATAAAATAATAAACAAAGAAGAACAAGATAGTGAATGGGGTGGGGAACTTACTGATAGCCAATTAAGATATGCAATGTTGGATGTTGAGTATCTTCATGAGATAATGATAAAACAAATAAATTTAATAGCAAAAACGGGACAAAAAGCGATTCTAAATTTAGAGATGAATTTCTTGAAAGCGGTTTTATTTATGCAACATAATGGAATATTAATCGATAAAAAGTTATTGGTCGAGATACAACCCATATTGAAACTACAAAGCAAAAAAGCAGAAGTATTGGCAATACAAAAATTAAATCCTAATTATGCAGTATTTGACTTAAGAGATGAAAAATCAACTTATGATTTTGCTTGTGAATTAACAGGACAAAAATTGAAAGGTTTAACTGAAACGCCACTAAAACCTTATATGAAAATGCCAATGATAAAATATATATTTAACCATAGAAATGATAAAGCTTGCGAGGTAGCAATAGCGGAGTTTAACGGTGAAGTAATCCCCATAGATTTAGATAGCACTCAAAATATAATGATGATACTAAATACTTACCTAAAATTAGAGGTGAAAAGCACAAACAAAAATTACTTGAAAAAACATATCAATGATTGCGAGTTTTTTATGTATTTGATGGACTATAGAAAAAAGAGCAATTTAGCGAGTAAATTTGAAGGGCAAATTAAAGCAAGAATGGGGACAGATAATAGGTTGCATTGCGAGATAAAACAAATGGGAGCTGAAACTGGAAGAACAAGCACAAGTAAACCTAATCTATTGGGCATACCTAATACGAAGATAAAATATGGCGAGGAAAACGATGAAAAAGAAACATCTTGTAGAGACTTATTTATTGCTGGGGAAGGAAATATACTTGTGATATCTGATTACTCACAAATAGAACTTAGAATTGTTGCTTCTTTCTGCAAAGATAAAAGTATGATAGAAGCATTACAGAATGGACAAGATTTACATGTGAAAATAGTAGCAATAACTTTAAAGAAATCATACGAAGAAATAATGTCTTGGAAAACACACACCGATAAAAAGATAAAAAATATGTTTGCGGAATATAGGCGACTTGGAAAAGCTATCAACTTTGGCTTGGTTTTTGGGATGGGAGCGAAAAAGTTGAAGGATTATGCTAAAATAAATTACAGTGTGGATATGACAGAAGATGAAGCATTAATATACTACAATGCATACCACCAATTATATAAACAAATACATGCTTGGCATTTACAAACAAAGGAAGATATTAGAGGTAAAAGATTAAATACTGTAAAAACGATGATGAACAGAATAAGAAATATAACTAGTAGTTTATTTAATGCTAGTTTGAATAGTCCAATTCAAGGAACTGGTGGCGATATGTTAAAGTTGGCAGTTGTTACATTAATGATGGATATACAGAAAAGCAATCTACCCTATAAAATACTTCTAACAATACATGATGAAATAATAATTGAATGTCCCAAGTCCCACGAACTGAAATGTGCAATACTATTGAAAACGAGAATGGAAGAAGCTGGAAATATATTGTTAAATAAAGGCAAACCTAAACCTTTAATTGTGCCCGTAATCGCCGAACCATTCGCTTGTAGAACTTGGGGAGAAAAAAATAATGATAATTTTAAGGTAAATACCGAGAAACATGACAATAATCAAATATTGGTCGATTTATTAGGAAAATAAATAATCAAGGTTGAAATGTAACTAATAATAGCTGTATAATATATAATAGATTAGTAAAAATTAATAGTTACAAAGGAAAAATATTGTTAAATTAAAGATAAAATACTTTATATCTAATTTCAAGGTTGAACAAAATATATATATTTATTTTTA
>Ga0307516_10004157_pt1 | contig 18038 bp, 20 predicted proteins | sample 19_EM_MG_FD_203310 | JGI IMG/M metagenome (GOLD analysis project Ga0307516, IMG submission 203310) | Populus trichocarpa ectomycorrhiza microbial communities from riparian zone in the Pacific Northwest, United States - 19_EM | ecosystem: Host-associated > Plants > Roots > Unclassified | place... | reverse complement strand
TATAAGTATGTACAATCATTGGGAATGTGTATTTATATGTAAAAACGCGTTTTTCAATGTTTAGCATATATGTAACAGTGATATAAATCATTCCAAAAGTGTTTTATCACTATTACAATCCAACAAGGCTGACCCAGAGAAAGTGGTGTTTGATGGAGAAGCAAAGTGCATTCTCAGATATATTTCATATGTATAAGGTCCACTGACTGTCTTCTACAACAGAATATCGTTATCGGCCCACATTGCTACCATTGAAGCATATTTGAATGCCTATAGGACCTCATCAGACATTAAACAAAAGGATATATCTATTGTATTCTCCCATTACTATGTTTTGGCTTGCTGGAGGAAGATGCAGAAGCAAGTCGGCTATTGGGCAATTGTTTGTCTCATAAGCCAACTTGCTTTGATCCCACACAGGGCTTTGTCGTGTCTAAACATGGAACCATCTACCCAAACAGATGGCAGACTCACGTCCCTTCTGCTCTGTATAAACACCAATAAGCACCTAGCTCAAACCCTGTCGCACTATTGACCTAATTATGTTGATGAGAATGATATCCCACTCCTGCTATCCACGTGCAAGGAACAGGGGCCATTATATACTAAGGCTACCACTATCGAATTTCATTGCCTCATGGTCAGGGCCCTCATTGCCTATGCAGCTCATCTGGCTTGCAAGTGGGTTGATCAGGAAGACGGACTGATTGTGGCCAATGGTATACTTCTCCACACAATTGTATATTCCAATGTGTTCAAGGCTCATATGAAGTCCTTGTCCGCCACCTACCCTCTGGTCCTATCCTTGCCCACCATCAGCCACATCCAGGATTACCAGAAGTTTGCAGTTGACAACAAGATCCATTGCCAGGTACCTCGAAGCAACTGCAAGTTATCTGAGGAGGAGATGTTGTTGTCTGGTGGGGGGTTGGGGCTAGCTATGGAAGGGGAATCTAAGGAGACTCCCTCCATGACTGGCAGCGAAAACAAGGATGCCGAGAACGAGATCGTCAATGCAAACACCAAGCCAGAGATTTTTGTTTCCTCCACCGAGCCAGTCAATCTCAACCTAGCTATTCAATCCTGGCTGAAGCTCCTTGTCAGATACCATACTGCACAGTGCACCCTGGAAAACTATTGTGAAAATCTAGGAACAGGTGAGGATTCCCAAATCGACATCACACATCTAAGTGTCAAGCCCAAGCAAGGGCTTGTGCCACAGTGGAGTGACATTGCTGTGGTCCTCACATCTGTTCTTATGAGCAGTTCTATCTCTGAACCCGAAGAGACAATTGAGTACCTCAAGTCCTATGTTCTTGGCATTGTGAATGCTGGGAAATCTACCAACAACATATTCAAGAAATTCAGCAACATAATACTTGGCTACAAACAGACGATAAAATATACTGTTTATTGTGAAGCTGCCTTGGTGGCATTCGCATCTCCAAAAAACCACGAGTTCTGGGATGTTAGATTGGCTCCGCTTCACCAGGTATGTATCCTCTGATATGTCTCGTTCATTTAGTTTCACCCCTTTTGACAAAGATTAGATTGAGAGGAAGTTGTGGTCTCGAAACTCTGCTGCCCTGCTTGCTGGGACCTCATTAATATTTTGCAGGACTTGAACAAATTGAAGTACAACACTGACAGCTGTCATTCCACTATTTACCCGATACAGCTACTGCCGTTGCTCTCCCCCAAGGTCATCGAGCAAATGGTGAAGAAATTCGAGGATTATTTGCTCATCGAACTTCGGATCATGGAGGAGAATTGGAAGAAATTGGAACTTGGAGAATTACATCACTTTTCCTTCAGGCAAAGTGTCAGTTCACAGGTCTCATCCCAGACTGTCAATTCTGAGTTCGGTGGTGGGATCTTGAAGATGTTCCAGATTAATTTACATGGGTCAGCAGGTGCTTGAGTATTTATTTATCTTGACTATGTATACTATGTGAATCATGCTGTTTTATATGTTCCACCCATACCTTCAACATGTGTATTTGAACGTGTATGTGGATGGACCGGATGGACTTCCTGGATTTTCCAATACCCAGATGTCCTCCGAGTCTTGCCATGAGGCCCGTGGCATTCCATTGTTGTTTGGCTCCTTGTGATCCAAATAGATCTCAATCGCTCTCTCTTGCCAACCACCACCATCTGCATCAAGATCAAGACACAATTTTCAGTGGGGATAGTATGTTACCTACTCTATGACTCGACCTGGTGTCGAGTTGGTATTCTCTTTTTTCATCTGACGACTTGGTACACGATGCGGGTGTCATCAGCACTGCATTTTTGGCAGGGATGGTATATTATCTACCCTACGACTCGACCTGGTGTCGAGTCAGTACTCTCTCTCTTTTCATCTGACTACTTGGTACACAATGCGGGCACTGTCAGCACTGGAATTTTCTGTGAACACACTCTAGTGGCTTGAAGGGTGTTGCGTAGACTGGTGGAATGGCATTGGGATGAGAGACTCATTGAAGCCATCAGAGGTCATGATCATCGAGCGCCACCGGGCTGGCCCCACTCAGATGACTTCAATACAATGTGCTTCTGCCAAGGCCTCACATGCACACCACTGTCAATGCTCTGCTTTGATTGCAATGACAACAGCAGCACTTTTGAGCCGCACCCCTAGCAACTCAGGTTCCGTCTCAGTCCTTTGTGGTATCAGGCATGCAGTGTGGGTTGATTTGTCAGTCTGGTTTTCTGCGCATGAGGGCAGATCCTTCGACTCTGATGTTTCTTATGTGCATTCAAGACTTGGATGTGCCTATGTCCTTGCAGATGGTATATTCTACCTACCCAAATGGTTTGACTTGGTGTCGGTCATTCCACAGGTGTACCACGGTTCGATCCCCAAATATCCTCAAATTCCTTTTGGCCTTCCTTCATTTCTCCAGGAATAACTGATGCTCATTCTCAGTGCGTCTCATTTTCCCTTTCATTCTGAGATTTTATTGATCTCAATTTCCAGACTCCTGCAATCCTAGATGCCAATCCTGTAAGGAGGACTTGCAGATTTGGTATGATGAGGCTGCAAGTATCACTTCTTTGCATGTGCTGCAAAGAAGTGCAAAAAGCAGAGTGGTGGGGTTCGACACTCCCTTCACTCCAAAGACACCGAGAAGACACGCCAATGAATCCTTCCGATCCAATGCAGTGGAAACTGCAAACCAGGTGACAAGATGGATGGGGTCACTTTGCAGCATTTGTCTGCATTGGCCAACAGTTAGTCAATTTCTCTTAAGATTTCGCTTTTACACAACTTGTTATGGAATGGCACTAGCTTCTTATATAATCAGAACCTAAAGAGGGAGTAACACAAACCTGAAGAGGGGATAACTGTTATGGAACAGCTATTTAACAACTATTTTTCAATTTGTCCTTGTTTGTTATTGTTTGGCTTTGTAGACGATATTATAAAAGGTCAACAACATAAATCTGACTTCATTTCATTTTATCTTTATTTGTTCTTGTTTGGCTATCTCTTATCTCTTATCTCCTTATCTTCTTATCTCTGGCTCATATCCTATTGAAGGATATCTGGACCATATCCTATTGGTTGATAAGTCTTGGCTAGTATAGTATATATAGAGTAGCACAAAACCTGTAACTCTAGTCGTATTCTCTTAAGCTATCCACTATAACCTAGTGTGAGGGCTCTAGTCAATATAAACTTCCCTTTTCCTTTCCTCATGTTATTCTTGTAAGCCTGCGAAAGACCTATTTGGTTTTAGTGTGTCTTAACACAACTTATAGTACTCGGTACGTTAGTATTAGGTCCATCCAATATGATGGCATCAGTTACAGTAATGACTCACTGCATCACCGCAACCCTTTTGAGTCAAGAAAGGTACTTTGCACCTCTTTCAACGGCATGACCCTCCATTGCCCGCACTTCTCTAGGTGCTATTCTATGCAATGGACATACCCCCTGCTTGATCTCAAGTATGCATATGTGGACAGACATTCTCAGTATAACAAGCATACACCTGCCACACACGCAGTTGCCCAACAACGAAGAAACGACTTTCCTCTGCCCTGCTAAAGAAGGCTAAAGATGTTTTTCAGGCAAACAAATGCTGTAAAATAGAAGATGTGGCGTGGCAAGAAGCTACAGAGACTTCAGGTCCTCCTGTTCCTGAGCCGCATTTGAATCAGGTGAACTTCCCTAGCCACCAGCAGGTCAGTTTTCTTATATCGTTGTCCCAAGTTCTCTACTTAGTCAGGTCCTTGCATTCATCAGACTGATGTGCCTTCTATGGACTACAAAGATCTCGATCGACCTGTAGCAGAGTGGAGAACTCACTGTCTAAATCACTGGCTTCCAAAGTGTTATTGACAAATAGCACCCGAACCTCCAGCACTGCTCCCCCCACTATCTTCACAGCCCGAATGTCCAGAGGCAGGTTCAGCAGTGTCTCGCTCTTCAGCCCAACAATTGTCAGTGCAAGGGTTACCCATCAGAAGAATCCTCAAGTCTTTGAACAATGCATTCGGCCTTTATCAACAATACCATGCAATTCATTTCCCAGATCACAATCCCATTGAAAATATTACACCCAATGACTTGACAGACACCACCCAAATCCTGTCGTCTAACCCTCCAGCTCACAAGTACTACCCATATCCCAACCAGTCTTTGTTTTTACTCGGAGAATGGTATTGGAATGATGGTGAAAAGAAATCACAGTCAAGCCTCCAGAACCTTCTCAAGATAGTCGGCCACCCAGACTTCTGTCCAGAAGATATTGCTGGCATAAACTGGCAGGACATCAATGCTCAACTGAGCAGAGAACACTCTGAGGTCTCGAACATGGAGGATGGTTGAGAAGACACACAAGCTAGCAGACCTGGGTCCTGGATCAAAATGCTGATCAAAATCAATGTTCCATTCCATAAGAAAATACGGTATCCAGGACAAAAATTGTTCAATGTGGGCACCCTTCATCATCGCCGGTTGACGTCGTTAATCAGAGAGAAAATCACATGAGCCACCTCACATGCACATCTCCATTTCGAACCTTACGAGCTCTTTTTGCAATCAAATGAAGGTGCTGAGCCAGTCCGAATTCATGGCGAACTATTCACATCAGAGGTGTTCATCCAGGCTCATCATGAGCTCCAAGATTCTCCCAGAGAACCAGGATGTGACCTTCCTAGGGTTCTGCTGGGTCTCATGTTTGCCTCTGATGGCACCCAGCTTACATCATTCAGCACTGCACAATTATGGCCCATCTATCTTATGGTAGGGAATGAGTCGAAAGAGCAGAGGGCAAAGCCTTCTTGTCATGCATTTGAGCATGTTGCTTATCTAAAAATGGTGCGCAAATCTTTATGCTAGTGTTACAAGGGCCTTATCTGTTTTTTTTAGCTTCCTAACACATTTACGACCTTTGCAGCAGAGAATATTGGGGGCAAAGGATCCAATCCAAGTTTTCTAGCACACTGTGCTCGAGAAATGTATTATGCTCACTGATCAATCATCCTTGACAATGAATTTCTTGAAGCATATAGGCATGGAATGGTGGTGAAATCCTATGATCAAATCTCCTGCCGCCTTTACCCTCAGATATTTACCCATTCTACAGATTATAAGGAGAAGTATGTTCTCACTACGCTACTTGAAAATCTCACAGTTCTAAACCATATCTTAGGATACTTTTAGCCTGCATCTGCAATCTGGGTCACTGTCCATGTCCCCATTGTCTTATACCGATGGATCGGATGGGTAATATGGGAATGTACTGGGATATGATGCAGCACAAATCCCTGGCACCCTTTGATGACGCGAAGTGGCGCAGCTGCATCGGGTCTGTATGTGAGGCTATATATCTGAAGAATTCTCCAGTTGACGGCATGGCTGTGCAAACTCTCCTGAAAGAGGACTTCTTGGTCCCAACAATAGTGAATGTTCTCTCTATCATGTGGTTGGTCTTGTGTTCACTATTTCAGAACGCATTTTTAGCTAAATTATCGACCTTCAACTTCAATATATTTGACACACTAGTGGTAGATCTACTGCACGAAGTTGAGCTCAGCATTTGGAAAGCCATCTTCATCCACCTGCTATGTCTTCTCGAATGTGAAAACGAAAGTTTGAAACATGAGTTAGATAGACGGTAAGGATTGGTTGAATCCCTGGGACCAGACACTAAACATTTGCTTAGCTTTCAAGAGATTCCACCATTCGGGGTCAGTGGTGTAAGGAGAACAATAACAAATTGGTCGGAACTCAAGAAGATGACCACCCATGATTATGAAGATATGTTGCAAGTAAGTCAGACCAACAGTGAACCTTAACTTGAACTTGATTAATCTTGAGATTGACAGTGTGCTATACCTGTTTTTGACGGCCTTCTATCTGAGCCTTATAATATACATGTTCTCAATGTTCTGTTTGACCTGGCCCATTGGCATGGTCTAGCCAAGCTCCAGATGCACATGGACTCCACTCTGAATGTTTTCTCACAAGTCACAACAGCACTTGGCAACACACTTCGCACTTTCCAAGAACAAACTTGCTCAGTGTTTCCAACATGGGAATTACAATGCGAGCAGATGGCCCGACTATGTTGTCAGGCAAAAAACATAGTCGCAGCAAACCCAGTGCCTTCTAACCTGAACAAACCAGGTGTTAGAGCAACACCAAAACCAGCAAGCTCAATAGCACACTCAACAGTGACCAGAGCACTAGCATTGTGGGCTCACATATAGAATCAAACAATAAAGGAGTGGAATGAGATAGTATTGACATTAGAGTCACACACTGGTTAAGTGGGGATTCCAAGTATATTCGAAAGTAAAGACATAATAATGCTAGTACTCTATACTAGCTGGTTGAGCCCTTCTAATCATAAAACGAAGACCTGTACTCTTGATGTCCATGATGCCGTTGCTTAGTACTCATGATGTATCTGACACCGGAGCCATACTCAGTCAGACTTGTCACAATCCTTGTCCTAGAGCCACTGCTACATGATCAAGTGGAGGGGGAGAGAGGGGAAGCTAGAGTCCAAGAGAATACAACTAGAGTTACAGGTTTTGTGCTACTCTATATATACTATACTAGCCAAGACTTATCAACCAATAGGATATAAGCCAGAGATAAGAAGATAAGGAGATAAGAGATAAGAGATAGTCAAACAAGGACAAACAAAGATAAAATGAAATGAAGTCAGATTTATATTGTTGACCTTTTATAATATCATCCACAAAGCCAAACAATAACAAACAAGGACAGATTGAAAAATAGTTGTTAAATAGCTATTCCATAACAGTTATCCCCTCTTCAGGTTTGTGTTACTCCCTCTTTAGGTTCTGATTATATAAGAAGCTAGTGCCATTCTATAACACCAGGGCCCTCTAACCCGAAACCTTGAAACAGTGGTGTGAAGCTACCAAAAAAGCTGAACCTGAGGACCTACAAGTTCCATTTACTCAGTGATTACCACTACACTATCCGGCAGTTTGGTATGATAGATTCATACTCCACTCAACCAGTAAGCCTCCTTGACACTGCAGTTGAGCTGCTTAACATTAAATATTTGTTAGAGTGAATGAGAACACAGGACTTCAAAAGAGCGGCACCTTTGGACTAATGGTCAATCAATACCATGCCAACTATTCCAGATTGAACAACAACAACACCAAATTCATATGATCTGTGACAACCTGAATGTCTCTGGCTCCCAAACAGAGCCGGAGAGCATAGTCATTGACCCTGGTGCTCATTATAATATGGGTACATCACAGAACTTCCCCATGCATATCCCGACTTTCCTGCAGTGGAACAAAGATGACTCTGCTGTCCAGGTAAGAAGACTTATCATCTTCCGGTGGTTCTTTCTGATATCTGTACTGCAGAACTTCTTCCCGAAGCTCAGGAGCCATCTACTTCCTCATGTTCAAGCAACAATTCAGCAAGAGACTGATCTCCATGCACCTGCTTGCAGCACTTCAGCTCCTGACCCCATGTCACCCATTATTCTGGATGAAACATCATGCAACTTTGTATTCTTTAAGAATGATTGCCTTTACCACCACAAGCTTCTTTGATTCAACTTCACTACATATGACGTGTGGCATGGGACTGACATTGTCAGGCCAGGAAGCAATATCATGCTACTCACAGACCTTGTGCCTTCACACAACTTTTTGTATGCATGGGTCTTAGGAGGTTATCATGCAAACATAATCTACACTGGACCTGGGGTGCATGACTACAAGGCCTGCTGCTTTGAATTTTTATAGGTCTGATGGTATGACATTGTTGACACAGAGTCTTCTGAGTGGAGAAATCATGCACTAGATTCCGTTCGCTTCCCTCATTTATACGATGGCGATTCTTTTGGCTTTGTGGATCCAATAAATGTCTTGTGAGGATGTCACCTTCTTCCAGCATTTTCCAAAGGCAAAAGAAACAAAGCTGGAGTCGAGATATCACGATGTGTCCAGAATAGCAAAGATTATGAGTTATATTATGTGGGCAGGTATATTCAACCACAGATGCTTCCTGCAATTGACTCAGATCTAAACTGCAGATTTTCTGACTGAGATGCCCTCATGCAATACCATTGAGGCCTTGGTGTTGGTCGTCTTCATGTGCATGGGCTGACATCCACTTCCTCCTGGATTCCAGACCACACTGACATTCCAGACAATTCATCTACAAACTCTGAAGACCCGACAGATGACCTTGAACCACATGTCACTGATTTTGACAGCAATGTCTGCTATGAATTAGTCAATCCAGAGATGACCTTGGATGAGCTCAACTTGGAGGGCTGGAAGGATGTGGAAAGCGATACTTCGGAGACAAGTTGTGGCAATGGCGACAATGAATCGGAAGATGATTTTGAAGAGATGTACGAATGATAATCCAACCTGTTGCCCTTATACTCCTGTTATCATGTGAAAGTGTATGACTGTAGCCCCCTGAATCGATGATATGTTATCCACCAGCTAGCTCCTATCCACATCAATGACTGCAATCATGGCCCACTGTCAACATGGCCCCATGCTTTTGTCAACGTCCACCCCCACACCATCAATACCCACATAATTCTGGGTTGACTGCATGTCAGTCGCCTTCAGTGCCACCACACCCTCAAAGCTTTAGCAGTATCCAATGACACTGGCCATGCCATTGACAGCACATCGCCCATTTGGTCAACTTGTGTTGCTGCCTTCTTCTGACACTCTATCCTCCAAAAAGGACCTTATTTCTCTCCCAAAAATTGCCCTTTGTGCTGTGCCCTCATCTGCTCCGACCTGCATACCCCACACATCCCAAAGACATCAGCACTCCATGCTGCAGACAAGGGTCGGTTGGCATTCTTGTGGTAACTCTTTGGAATCCACAGGAGGATATGAAGCTGAAGCCAGACTGGAATTCATACCAAACGCACATACTGATGCCTGAAAAGCTATTGAGGAATATGAACATTATTACTGCTGTGACAATGTTTCTTGGTGGCATATTCACTGTTAGGATATTGTGACTACAGTGACAACTACGTCCACAACAACACAGCCACTCCCTCTGCCACGAACCCTGCAGCCACTGCAACAATTAAATATCAAGATCCCTCTAATCAACACCATTGACACCAGTTGGACATATCTACCTCTGTACTACCCACCCACACATCGCGCCACATCACAGATCCTTGCGATTGGCTGTGATTAGTGACATGTATCAATGCCACCACATCACCACAGCTGCCACAACCACGATGTAAGATGCGCCTCATGTTATCAACATATCGAGAAGTGGGCTTTACGAAACCAAGAGAGATGGTATATAACTCAGCGTTTTTGTGACATGGATCAATGCCGCCACATCACCACAGCCACCACAACCACCACAACCACAATGTCAGATGCGCCCATGCTAGCAACATATCAAAAAGTGGGTTTTACGAAACCAAGAGAGATAGCATGTAACTTAGTGTTTTGCAGCAACATTTCTGACACATTCGCCCATTTCAGCTATTGTCTACAATGGCGCTGTCTACAATGATGCCATCTACAATGGCCACACATTCAGTATGTGAATTCAATATGTCCGATGCTCACATCTCCACTAATCCTTGTAGGGTGGAAATTGGCATTCATGGTCTCAGTTGTCCTCATCATAGTCCTCCTTTTGGATCGTTTTTGTTAGTCTCACTGTATGTGGTTTTTTTTTGAATGATTTGATTGTGTTATCAAGCTAATTTCTTCCTTTTTTTATTTAGATTTTTAGAGTATATGTAGAATGAGAAGCTGCCGGATGAGAAAGCATTTGACACTAATTGTACTAGTATAACACCAGGTATATCCCTTTTCTGAAACCCACTTTGCCCTCTCTTTTGTGCTATTCTGACATGCCACTCAGAAGTATGTTTACAAACCATCCAGACAGCAATTTCGATGGTTTGTCCTTCCCTCCTTCTAGATTCACACATTTAAAATGATACATAGAGTTGCCAAATTATTCTTCCTGTCATTGGTCATCCTACAGCATTAGTAGGGTCAATATACCCTTCTCTATCCATTCCTAACACCCCATCTTTAGTCTTTCCCATGTTTCGTGCTCTATATCGGTTTTCTCATTGGCATTTATCCTAGCAGTTACTGCCATCAAAGATGAAATCAAAGACTATTGACATAGAGTCATCGACGAGACACACCATCACAAAGCTGGCCAGAGGAGTATCTGATTTGGTCAAAGAAGTACAACAATGTGATGAATATGATTGAGAGGAGGGAGGAGATTGACAAGGCTCGAGCATTCGTTGGAGATTTTGGGGCGACTGTGCTGGAGGACAAGCTGGAGGAGGGAGTGCCAGAGGCCATTGAGTTATTGCTTTACATTGGGATCAAGCTCTGGATTTTGACGGGTGTGTTTGGTTTATAATATTTCCTTGATGTTTTCATGCTGATGTTTCCTTCGAGGCAACAAACTGCATACCGCTATTGAGACTAGCTCTAATTATAAATGTTGAATCACAAGGACAGTGAGGATGGAGAAGAAGGTCATGGGAACACCAACGAGATGGCAAACATGAATTATCACTAGATACTGAATGAAAACATATCATTGATGTTCTTATGGTGATGTTTCCTTCGAGGCAACAAACTGCATACCGCTATTGAGACTAGCTACAACTATAAATGTTGAAGCATGAGGACAGTGAGGATGAGGGCTTACAGGAAATGGGAATTCCGTGAAATTGTCCACCGATCTGTCTGCTGATCTGTCCGCCAGCAAATCCCACAGCATGCTGATGTAACTATATGCTCATTTCATTCCATTTACAACTGTCAACACTGATTGCTGCCCAGTAAGTACTTCCTCCTCCAAAACCCTCTGAGCTCCAACTCCGACTCACATCTAACAAAAGACAGATGAATATTGTCAGGGGTGAATGGAGTGATGACTGGTAGACCCAAGGGGGAATCTCAATAGGCTCACAGACAACACTATTCACCAGTGAAAGAGAATTATATTAGAGAACGGGAAAAGGATGGGATATAGTGAAGAGGCCCACCTATTCACCAGTGAAAGAGAATATCAAAACTGGGGAATAGGCAGGCATCATCATGCAAGACTATATAGATACAGAATGGTAAATAGGAACAAATGCGAATATGAAATGCGGGTATCCCGCGGAATGCGTATGTAAGCGGCAGTTTGGATGTGGTGGAATGTAGGTAAGGGAGGTGAAAAGAGAAAAGGGAAAGAGAGAAGAGTGGGTGTGTGTACATCCCATGATATCACCCCCGTTTCTAGGGCCAATGCCCACATTGGCCAGCCCCTCTCTCAGGTCGGAACACATTCGGGTGTGTTCTATGGAACTTGTTGATAAGTCCACATACTTGGGGGTTGTTAAGGTCGATACCTGGCTCCCAGGTATTTTCTTTGTCACCATAGTCCAGCCACTTGACCAGATACTCCACTCCTCCTTTGGTCTTCCTCACCTTCCATGAGTTGACGATAGTTTTGACATTGTAAATCTCCTCTCTATCGTCATCAAGCGAGGGTGGGGGGTTACATGGTAAGGACAGCTATTGGGGTGAATGGCCTATACAGTGTTTTGACAGTAGGTTCCGATGGAAGACTGGGTGTTTCAGATGCCAAGTGTTGGGTAGTTTGAGTTCATACAATGTCTCGTTGGCCTGTCATAGTACTTTGAAAGGGCCATAGCAGCGTTGAGCGAGTTTATTGGAGGGTCAGGTCGTCTTTATGTTCATCCCCTCAATGTAGACGAGGTCTCCAGGGAGGAAATGTATAGTAGGTTGAACACTCCAATTGAACACTTTGCCTGAGATGCGGAGGGCCCATTTCATCGCCTCCTCTGCATCCTTTCTCACTCATCTCAACCGCTTGCCGAACTGAGCCACTCCTTCCTTCTTCACTCGAACATCGCAAATGTGTGGCATGTGTGGGTGATGTCCATGATTGAGGTAAAAGGGGGACTCGCCTGTGGACGTACTGACTCTGTTGTTCAAGACGAACTGGGCCAGGGGTAGCCATTCGGACCAGTTGTCCTGGTGGTAGTTGACATACATACGAAGATATTGTGCCACTTCATGGTTCATTTGTTCCACTTGGGCATTCGTCTCCGGGTGGTATGCCGTTGACAGGTTCTGTTCGATGCTGAGAATCAGGCAGATGTTGTGGGTGAATTCACTCACAAACTGGGGGCCCCAATCAGACACGATCTTCCTGGGGACCCCAAAGAAGGGGAAGACCTTCTCTTTGTAGATGTGTGCGAGTTGTGGAGACAACAGGCTGATCGAGGTGGGGACTGCAATGACCATTGTGGAGAAGTGGTCCATGATGTTGAGGATAGCGTCGTGGCCATTGGAGTTGGAGAGAGGGCCAATAAGGTCAACCGATATGACGTCCCATGGTTGTGAGGGTGGGGTATGAGAGTGTAGTGCTGTCAATGTAGGTAAACAGGAAGTCTTGTTCGCTTGACATGCCACGCAGCTGTTGACATATTTGTGAATGTCCCGGGACAAGCTGGGCCAGAAGAAGCTTTGTTCGACCAGGTTTTGAGTTCCATGGCATCCCGGGTGTCCTGCGAGAGGGGAGTCGTGGTGTGCTTGCAGGATCTCGCCTCGGAGTGTGTCGTTCTTCGGCACATATAGTCAGTCCTTCACCCATATAGTTCCCTCCTCGTCTACTCTCCACTGCCCTGGCCTCTTAACTAGGTTTTCCATCACAATGTGTTCCCGAATGTTCTGTGCTGTCTGGACTTGTGCTTCAAGAGACATGATGTCATCCATCGCTCATACCTGGAAGTAGGTCTCCTTTAGTACAATTACTTCCGTGTTGTCCCCGGATCCATCATCATGGTTAGGTTGCCAGAAGAGCGCATCTGTGGCAGAGTTATGAGAGCCTGGTAAATGGTGTAGAGAGAAGTCATAGTCTGCAAGTATGGATACCCAACGCACTTGTTGTCGATTGATATTTTGAGGCTTCCGGAAGTACTCTAGGTTTTTGTGATCACTCCATATCTCGAATTGTTCTGTGGTGCCAAGTATGTATTGACACCATTCATCGAGGCATACCATGATCACGAGTAACTCCTTATTGTAGATTTCATAGTTGTGTTCAGCTGGTAGTAGGGACTTGGAGAGGAATGCTATGGGTTTCCAGGTCCCACCTTGTAGTTGGGACAGTGTGCCACCCATGGCGAAGTCAGAGCTGTCGGCTTCAATTCTGAATTTACCTGTGTCCTGGAGGGTATGGAGTATTGTCACGTTGAAGATGGTGTCCTTCAGGGTGTCAAAAGCCTCCTGGTGTCTCGGGAGCCATTCCCAAGGAACGTGTCCAGTCAACTTGTAGAGAGGGCAGGCAATCTTTGTGAAGTCTTTGACGAACTTACGATAGAAGTTCACAAAACTGAGGAATCATTGCAGGTCTCTCTTCTTCGACGGAGCATTCCAGTTCCTGATAGCTTCGACCTTCTTCTCTTCCATCGGCACCTCACCTCCACCAACTATCATCCCCAGGTAATTAACTGTTCTCTTCTCAAAGTCACACTTCTCAGACTTCAGGTATAGCTTGTGCAGGCATAGCTTCTGTAAGACTTGGGCGACAAGGGCTTGGTGTTTGTTTAAGTCATCAGAGAAGATTAAGATGTCATTGAGGTAAATGATAACATGCTCCTCGCGGATTTCGTCCACAAAGATTTTGTTCATCATTGCTTGAAAGGTCACGGGTGAGTTCGTAAGTCCAAAGAACATTACCAGTGGCTCGAAAAGACCATGGTTTGTCTTGAACGCCGCCTTCCACTTGTCTCCTGATCGAATACATATGTTGTTATACCCCCATCATATGTTGGATTTGGTGAATATCGTTGTGCCCTTCAGTTTGTCCATGAGTTCCAAGATGAGTGGCAAGGGGTATTTGTTCTTGATCATAATCGAATTGAGGTATTGGTAGTCCTGAACAGGTCGGAGGGAGCTGTCCTTCTTTTGTATGAAGAAGAACGGGAATGTGAGGGGGGATTTCGAGGGGCGGATCCTCTGAGAGGTTAGGTTTTCTTCGATAAAGGTGTCTAACTCACGCTGCTGTCCAGGCGAGAGCGGGTATACCTTGCAGTCTCAGAGCTTAGCTCCCGGGACTAGTTCCATAGTGTGGTCCCACTCACGGTGAGGTGGCAGTTCATCAAAGCCTTCCTTCAGGAAGATGTTGGCAAACTCATGCAGGTGGTGAGGTACTTGGTTCAGCAGAGAGTCCCCCGGAGTCCCTCTAGATTTGAGTGAGGTCGACCCATAGGGCCCTGTCACCTTTGTCTAGAAGGGGGGTATTCACTGTATGGTCTGGAAAGGTCACGTGTCTGCATTTCCAGTCAATGATTGGATTCATACATTCGAGCCAGTCAAAGCCTAAGAATGCGCCAGCCTTCCCCAGGTTAGCAACCGCGAAGATGACGGTGTCTTTCACCAGACTGATGCATAGGTCCAGGTGGGTGATGTGGGTAATGTGTTCATTTAAGGAGTGGTCAGTGTTGACAAGCAGTTTGGGATGTACGAGCTTGATCTTGAGTATGTTCAGTCTTTCGACCAGGTGTTTGTCGATCAGGGATCCAGACGATCCACTGTCGACGAGCATTTTGAGACGAAAAGAGGCGAGGTATCGTGATTGTTGTATGTAGGTCAAGTTGTTTTTCTCCAGTGCCCAGGACTCATGGGATCGGGCCTTGGTGCTTCGTTGTCAGGTAGTGGGACTCCAGGATGGTTGAAGGGCATGGTATTATGGGTTTCGTACAATCAGGAGTTGTAGTGGTTCGACAAATGAGGTATATAAGGGGTTCTGCTGCACCTACAGACCTCCGTGGAGAAAATCTGTCCCTTCCTCCTCTTTCACCTCTTCTATGGAAGCTGTAAGAGGAGCAGTCATAGAGGTGGTGTCCATCCCTCATGTGTGTTTTATCCCCCTTGGGCACCCCGTGGCATGGGACTTGTGCCACCAACAGACCAAGCAGATCTTGTTTATCGTCATCTTGGTCCAGAGAGCATCATTCCCTTTAGTGGAGGTGAATGGTTTCATCATGATGGCCACTAGGTCCGTGTCTGTGACCTCCTTGGGGATCCTTGGCAGTGCCAGACTGGCGAGGTTCCCGAATTGAGATGTGATGCCGGTGGATGTGGCGGATGGATGAGTTGAAGAGGTGTTTGTGGGTGATGAGGATGTTGGGTGTTGGGGCATAGAAAACCTTGGAAGCTCCTCATGATGGGCACTAAGCCTGCCTTCCGAATGAGATGGGCTTCACGTCCAGCACGGCCAACATTATTGCTTCTAACCCTGATGGCATGGTGTTGAGGGCAAGGATGGCATCTTGGACTACCTTGTTGAGGTGGCCAAGGTAGTGACTCACCAGGGGGAGGGTGTTGGTGTATCCCACTTCGTCTACTTTGCCAGCCAGTCGTTATTGAATTGTGCGACTGTCCTCCATCCCTGGAACATAATATCAATCCAGTGCTGGGTGCTGACAGTGGCGTTTCTGTCGCCAAACTCTCAGACAAAGTCTTTGAGCAGCTGTGCAATGGTGAGGGGTAGGCAGGTGGGGCAGTTTGTGAGCCAGTCTTGACATGTGTTTGTCCAGGACTGTGACTTGGCATGGGTCGTGAGACTGAGGATGAACATGACTTGCTTCGAGAATGCTGTGCCTGAGAACAAGTTTTTCAGAATTTTGAGAACTTCCATGACAACCTTCTGGTGCTCTTCCAAGGTCGTTGTGTATACCAGGATATCATCCACGTAGACTATCACAACACCGCGAATGATCAAATCATGCAGAAGGTTGTTCATCATCGTTTGGAAGGTGCTGGGTGAGTTACACAGCCTGAAGAACATAACTGTCAGTTCAAAGAGTCCACAGTTCATCAGAAATGCGGCCTTGTGTTCATTGCCTTCCCTGATACAAATGTTATTAAAGCCCCAGCAGACATCCATTTTGCTGAACCAGCAGGCTCTGCGGAGTTTACCAATGACATTGGAGATGATGGGAAGGGGATAGGCATTCTTCATCATTACAGAGTTTAGTTTGCGGTAATCCTGTACTGGCCGCAGTATTCCATCTTTCTTCACAAAGAAGAAACTGGAACTCCATGGAGATTTGAATTCATGAATACATCCACTCTGCTGATTTTCTTCCAGAAAGTCATCCAGTTCCTTCTGCTCACCGGGACTAATAGGATATACCTTGAAAGCCTTCATCAGCAGTGCCTCAGGTTATCATAGGACGTACGCACTCATCTTTTTCTTTTTCCTTTTCGCCCCCTTCTCCAACACCTCTCTCAACACCAACCATTGCTTACATACACATTCCACGGAATACCCGCATTTCATATTCCTGTTTACCCCTGTTTACCATTCCATACCTATATAGCCTCGCATGATGCCCACCTATTCCCCAGCTTTAATATTCCTTTTTGCTGGTGAATAGGTGGGTCCCTTTGTTATATCCCTTTCTATTCCTATCCTCTAATATATACTCCTTTTTGCTGGTGAATAGTGTCGTCCGTGAGCCTATCAGGATCCCCCCTTGGACTCCACAGTCATCGCCTCATTTATCCCTGATATAATATTAAAGCTCATTCTCTATCTGCCCATCTCATCCACCTGAGCGCAGAATTATGATGGTCAAGTCGCTGATCAACCCTGCAGGACCGTCACTCCCCCAGAACGTCGAATCAGAATCTTTACCAACTGTAATGGATGCTATATATATCTATCATGTGACTTGTTGCTTTTAAATGGACTATTACTTAATTGTTCGAGTAGCTCTTTTTACCTTGTCATTCACCCAGTGTTACGAAATACTATTCGTTCAAGCTCTGTTTGTGAACTGCAAGCTCTAACTAGACTCAAGCGTAATGCCACGTTACACTTTTTTGAGCTTTCAAGTATCTCAGAAGCATTGTGCTATTTTTGACATCAAAACTTTTCGAACATCAAAACTGCTTCCGACGCCTAGGCCCATAACAACGTGGAACCTTTTGGAATGTCATCAAGACAACCCACAACTAAAGCGGGACTGGAGAACACATCTCCAGGTCATCAGACACCTGGGCACCAAGTGCCAGGTGGCTTTGCATCACCATACTCGCCCCCGCCAGTCACCCCAGTTTTCGCTGACCCGATGACACACGTCGCGACAACCACGAAGGAACAACAACTAAAAGGAGTGAGGTCAAGACCTCACTCCAGACATGGAGATGGAATACAAATCATCCCCTCTCCCAATTAAAGAAGGCTCCATGAGCTGCAACACCTCCACAGCCCATGTCGCTTCAAGATGAGATGGCGAAGGCGACGTATGTTGAGGAAACCATGCTGTTGAGTGTTAGGGCAACCACTTAACTATCTTCTCATAGCATAATCCAAAGACTATGTCGAGAATCAAGCATTGTGGGCTCACACATAGATAAGCTTAGAGAGAGAGAGGATGGTGGAGGAAAGCACCAGTTTATATTGACTTTAGATATCACCACAGTCAAGTGGGAATCCTAAGAGAATAAGA
>Ga0307516_10004156_pt1 | contig 18053 bp, 20 predicted proteins | sample 19_EM_MG_FD_203310 | JGI IMG/M metagenome (GOLD analysis project Ga0307516, IMG submission 203310) | Populus trichocarpa ectomycorrhiza microbial communities from riparian zone in the Pacific Northwest, United States - 19_EM | ecosystem: Host-associated > Plants > Roots > Unclassified | place... | reverse complement strand
CGTTGAATCCACGCGGTCACCAACTCCGGCCGGACTAACCTCTTGTCCAGCCCTCTGCCCTCTTCCTTCATCCGTTTCCGTCCGGACTTGACCGGACCCCTTACCGGAGTAGACCCGGACTTGACAGATATCCTCAGTAGTCTGGCAAGCTACTATATATTAGTATGTACCTGTAGGATATCTACAAGGTATCAGTAAGTAGATGTGGTGGTTAGTAGATGGTACTCACCCTCAGTAGTCTGGCAAGCTACTGAGGGAACTATGGTAATACTAACTCTACTGTATCTGCACTTTATGCTTATGTAAGTAAATATACCACAACAATTTGTTTATAACTCCAACAGAAAGAACAACTACAGACTGCCCAGGTCCCATCAAACAATATTTGATTGTTTATGCCCCTCCAAACCTGACAAGCATGGGGGCTCATTGTGATTGACTTCCCACTACCAGATCAATTTGGAGGAAACTGGTACAGCAAATAAAGGAGTTCACTTGAAGAATACATGGTAAAAAGGAGAACTGAGCTGTCCACTCCCTGATCCTTATGGACAAGTGAGGGGGAAGATGGACAGCAACCATTCATGAAGGAGACTGAGGAATCTAGCAACTGTTCAGATCATCAATCCAATGGCAGTTGGGAAAGAACTTTCACTGTTCAGTGAGTTTCTCTAAAATAAATAGTTATGCTTCAGCAATTTGGGAGTCTACTATAATATGATCAACTCACCAAAAAAAATTTACAAGCTAATTCAGGGGTATTTTCATCAGGACTATCCTCAATGTAAGGACTTTCCCCATCCTTCAGCCTGCCACCAGTCTGCTTGAGCTTGGCAGCAAGTTTAACACAACCATCCTTTAACCTAGATAAATGAAAGTGAATGAAAAGAGGGTATCATTGAAATTATTCACCATTCAATCTTTTTCTTGATGCAATCACCTGTTGTATGCAAGCATACAGTGGAAATCTCAGGTATGAGAGCCTGTGCAATGGCCTGGCAAACAGCAACCTTTCTTTCACTAGTTTTTTTCTAGAGAACCAATTAGCCAAAGTAAGGAAATAATATTTCACATTTACATCACTGGAATCTTCCTTGAAACCAAATAGAACCTTAGGATGGGCTGGCTTCTCAATCTGCAAAACAAGATCCCATATCATGGCTGTGGTCCAGATACAGTGTGAATTTGGGGGCTATCAGATTTTTTTTGCAAGCATTTATTATAAGAAAGCAGTAATGAGTGAATATGATAGATATCTGGAAGTAAACAAGTGGATTGAGTGGTGTGTAGTGGTAAAACTATAGCTCTGTAGTGTGAAAAAAGTGACTTGAACATGGCTTCTTAATTTGGTGGCATAGATGTCAACTTTGGGCCACCCTATTGTTGAGTATGTAGGATAGTAAAATGTAAAATGGTCCATATTACATCACAGAAAACAGTTAAATAGAGAAAGGAATTATATAAGTAAACAAATATAGGTAACTCCTAAGGGTACCCTTACAGTCACCTACTGAATCTGGGTAGAAACATGGCTATCAACAACAAGCAATGAGAATGAATAGTTGTTTATTTGAATTTATTGGCTAAAAGAAAAATCAGATCAGGTATTATTGAAGACTACCAACTTACACATGCGGTTCCTCAGAATGACATCCACAAGGAGTCTTTGCAGTGTAACATGATCATGATCATGATCATGTGCCTGAAGCACCTGCTCAAGATCCTGGAAAACATTGGCTTGTGTTCCAGACTTTTCATATTGCTTGACAGCAAGTGAGATAATATTCTGGGTATTGCCTCTTCCCTGTAAACAGAAGTAGCAGTACTCATAAACAATGAGGCACCCTTTTATCATTAGAGTGGATAAAAGAGGGATGTAATTTCCTCACCAACACCATGAATTATGCACTGCTTATACATGGAGGAAACAATAGATGGAGGGAACATGAGGGGAAAATGGACAGATGTTCCAATATGAAGTGGTTTCTAGGTTATAATAAAATATATCAGTGTTGGAAAAAGAATTGAAAGAAATTCATCTTACAATCTACAAAAAGTCATATATAACAAAAAGATAAATGCTGATGACACACCAATGCCTTGATTGGTAATTTGAGGAAAATCATACACCCAGGAAAATAAGACCAACCTTCTAAGGGAATGAAAATGGAGCAGATAAGAAACAATGTGTTTAAAATATGACAGCTAACCAACATCCTGATGACTTATTACACTAGTGTGTGATATCAGATGTAGATGCACTTACTTGCTATAGGGGAAATTAAGATGTGAGATACAAGGGTCATATTAAAACTCACTGTCTATGCAGCCAACAATTGAACAGCAAATTGGGAATGAATACAGTGAGAACAGACCCAGCTGCACCTGCCATGAAATCACTCACTTCCTAACAAGGTAGCAGGACCAGTGTGGGAGTGAGGCCAGTGAGGAAAGACCCAGCTGTACCTGCCATGAAATCACTCACTTGCTGTCAAGCCAACAGGACCAGAGTGGGAATGAAGGCAGTGAGAAGGGACCCAGTTGCACCTACTGAGAATTGACTCACATGCTGTCAAGCCAACAGAACCAGAGTGGGAGTGAGGAAGCAGTGAGAACAGACACAACTGTGCCTGGCATGAAATCACTTACTTGCTGTCAAGCCAACAGGATTAGAATGGGAGTGAAGGCAGTAAGCATACACTAGCTGCACCTGGCATGAAATCACGCACTCGCTGTGAAGCAATCAGGAGCAGAGTGGAAGTGAAGTGAGAATAGATCCAACTGCACCTGGCATAGAATTACTCACAAACTTTCAAGCCAACAGGAGCAGAGTGAGAATGAAGGCAATGAGCACAGAGCCAGTTGCATTTGTCAGAAAATCACTCACTTTCTGTTAAGCCAACAGGAGCAGAGTGGGAGTAAGCAATGAGAACAGATCCAGCTGTACTACTTGTCATGAAGACACTTACAAACTGTTCCCAACAGGATCAGGATGAGGGTGAATGCAGTGAGAAGCTGCACCTGCTATGAAACAACTCACAAACTGTCAAGCCAATCAGATCAGAATGGGAGTAAATGCAGTGACAATGGACCAGGTGAAACTGGCATGAAACAACTCACTAGCTGTCAAGCCAGTAGGACCAGAGTAGGAGTGAATGAAATGAGAACAGATCCAGCCATGCCAGCCATGTAATCATTCACCTCCTGTCAAGCCAACAGGACCAGAGTGCAAGTGAAGCCAGTGAGAACAGACCCAGCTGTATATGTCATGAAATCACTCACTTGCTATCAAGCCAATAGGATCAGAGTGGGAGTGAATGGAAATGAAATCACTCACTTTCTGCCAAGCCAACATGATGAGAGTATAAGTGAAGGAAATGAGAAAAGACCTAGAGGCATCTGCAATGAGATCACTCACTTCCTGTCAGGTGATCATGAGCAGAGTGGGAGTGAATGTAGTGAGAACAAATCCAACTGCACTTAGTATGGAATTCCTCACTCTCTGTCAAGCCAACAGGACCAAAGTTGGAATGAATGTGGCAGTGAGAATGGACTGGCTGCACCTGGTATGAACTTATTGCTCACTTTCTACAACAGGACCAGAGTTGGAGTGGAAGCAGTGTGAACAGACTCAACCACTCACTGCCTGTCAAGCCAACAAGACCAAAGTAGAAGTGAAGGCAGTGAGAAAAGATGCAGCTGCACCTATCACAAAATCACTCACAAACTGACAAGTCAGCAGGACCAGAATCATGAGAGTGAAGGCAGTGAGAACAGACCAGCTGTATATGGCATGAAATCACTCACTCGCTGTCAAAGAAACAGGACAAGAGTGGGAGTGAGAATAGACCCAACTGCACCTGGCATGAGATCACTCACTTGCTATCAAGCCAGCAGGATCAGAGTGGGAGTGAAGGCAATGAGAACAGACCCAGTGGCACCTGGTGTAGAACCACTCACTTGCTGTCAACCCAACAGGGGATAATAGGAGTGAAAGCAGTGAGAACAAACACAGCTGCACCTGGCATGAAATCACTCACTCCCTGTCAAACCAACAGAACCAAAGTGGGAACAAATATAGTGAGAACAGACCTAACCTGCCACAAAATGACTCACAAGCTGTCAGGCCATCAGGCCAGCAGGACCAAAATGAAAGTGAAGGCAGTAAGAAGCAGGCCAGCTGCACCTGTCATGAAATCACTCACTTGCTGTCAAGCCAACAGTACCATAGTGGGAGTGATGACAGTGAGAATAGACTCAGTTGCACCTGGCATGCAATTGCTCACAAGCTGTCAAGCCCATAGGACCAGAGTGGAAGTGAAGGTATTAGTGAGAGCAGACCCAGCTGCAGCTGGCATGCAATCACTCACAAACTGTCAAGCCAACAGGACCAGATTGGGAGTGAAGGCAGTAAGAATGGACCTAGCTATACCTGCTACAAATCACTCACAAACTATTAAGAAAAGAAGACCAGAGTGCAAGGGAAGCCAGTGAGAACAGATTGGCAACTGCACCTGCCATGAGATCACTCACTTCCTGACAGGCCAACAGGACCAGAGTGAGAATGAACAAAGAGGGAATGAAAGCAGTAAGATGAAACTACTCACTTGCTGTGAAGTCAACAGGACCAGTGTGAACGACGACAATGAGAACAGACCTGGCAGCTGCATCTGGCATGAAATCACTCACCTGCTGTTAAACCAACAGGACCAGAGTGAGAACACAGGTAGTGAGAACAGATCTAACCTGCCACAAAATCACTCACTTGCTGTCAAGCCAAAATGACCAGATTGAGAGTGAAAGCAGTGAGGACATACACAACTGCATGTACTATGAAACCACTCACCTCCTGTCAAGCCAACAACACCAGAGTGGGAGTGAAGGTAGTGAGAACAGACCCAACTGCACCTGTCATGAAATCACTCACAAACTTCAAGCCAATAGAACCAAAGTGGGAGTGAATGCAGACTATGCAGTGAGAAAAGACCAGGTGCCCCAGTCTTGAAATCACTCACATCCTGTCAAATAAATAGGACAAGAGTGACAGTGATGACAGTGAGAACAGACCCAACTGTATCCATCACAAAATCACTCACTTGCTGTCAAGCCAACAGAACAAGAATGGGAATGAAGGCAGTGAGAACAAGCCCAACTGAACCTGCCATGAAATAACTCACTCGCTGTCAAGCCAACAGACAAAAGTGAGAATGAACAGAGTTAGAATGAAGGCAGGAAGATGGAACTGCTCACTTGCTATAAAGGAAACAGGACCAGAGTGGGAATGAAAGCAATGAAAACAGACCCATCTGTGCATGCCATGAAATCACTCACTTCCTGTCAAGCCAACAGGACCAGAAGCAGTGTGAAGACAGTGAGAAGAGACCCAGTGGCACCTGCCATGCAATCTCTCACAAGCTGTCAAGCCAACAGGAACCAAGTGGGAATGAGGGCAGTGAGAACAGACCCAGGTGCACCTGCAATGAAATCCCTCACAAACTGTCAAGCCAACAGGATCAGAGTGAGAATGAAGGCTGTGAGCATATATCCAGTTGCACCTGCTATGAAATCACTTACAAACTGTCAAGCCAACAAAACCAGAGTTGGAGGGAAGCCAGTGAGCACAGACCAGCTATACCTGTCATGCAATCACTCACTTCCTGGTAAGCCAACAGAATCAGCAGTGAGAACAGATGCAACTGAACCTGTCATGAAATCACTCACCAGCTGTTGAGCCAACAGAATCAGAGTGTGAGTGAGTGCAGTAAGAACAGATGGAACTGTGTTTGTAATGAAATCACTTACAAGCTGTCAGGTCAACAGGACCAGAGTGGAAGTGAAGGTGGTGAGAACAGAGCCAGTTAAACCTGCCATGAAATCACTAACTTGCTATCAAGCCAATAGGACCAGAGTGGGAGTGTAGGCAGTGAGAATCAGCTGCACCTGCCATGAAATCACTCACAATCTGTGAAGCCAACAGGACCAGAGTGGGAGTGAAGGTAGTGAGAACAGATCCAACTGCACCTGCCATGAAATCACTCACTTGCTGTCAAGGCACGAGGGCCAGAGTGGGAGGGAAGACAGTGAGAATGGACTCAGATGTGGTTTCCATGAGATCACTCACTTGCTATCAAGCCAACAGGAGCAGAAGGGGAATGAAGTCAGTGAAAACAATCCTAGCTGCACCTGCCATGATGAAATCACTCACTTCCTGTCAAGCCAACAGAGCCAAATTTGGAGTGAAGGCAGTGAGAACAGACCCATATATACTGTCATGAAAGTACTCACTTCCTGTCAAGCCAACAGGACCCAGGTTGGAGTGAAGGCAGTAAGAACAGACCCAACTACACCTGCCAGGCTGCCATGAATTCACTTACTCCCTATCAAGCCAATAGGACCAGAGTGAGGGGTGGAGACAGTGAGAATAGATGCAGCTACACATCACTCACAAGCTGTTAAACCAATAGGACCAGAGTGGAAGTGAAGCTAGTGAGAACAGACCCAACTGCACCTGCTATGAAATCACTCACTTTCTGTCAGGCCAACAGGACCCAGTGAGAGTGAAAGCAGCAAAATGAAATCACTTACTTGCTGCTCAGCCCACAAAATCAGAATGGGTGTGAAGGCAATGAGAATAGACTCAGTTGTGTTTGCCATGAAATCACTAACTTGCTGTCAAGCCAACAGGACCAGAGTGGGAGTGAGAACAGATCCAACTACATTTTCCATGAAATTCCTCACTCGCTATCAAGTAAAAAGAGTCAGAGTGGGAGTGAGGAGAGACCTGGCTGCACCTGTCATGAAATCACTCACAATCTGTGAAGCCAACAGGACCATAGTGGGAGTGAAGGTACTATGAGAATAGACCCAACTGTGCCTGCCATGAAAACACTCACTTGCTATCAATCCAACAGGAATGGGAATGAATGATGTGAGAATATACCCAGCTGTACCTGACATGAAATTACTCACTTGCTGTTAAGCAAACAAGATCAGAGTGGAAGTGAAGGCAATGAGACCAGATTCAGCTGTCTTTGCCATGAAATCACCTACTTGCTGTTAAGTCAACAGGAGCAGCATGAAAGTGAGAACAGATCCAGTTGTATTTTCCATGAGATTCCTTACTTGCTGTCAAGCCAACAAAATCAGAGTGGCAGTGAAGGCAGTGAGCACAGATCCAGCTGCATTGGTCATGAAATTATTCACAATCTGTGAAGCCAATAGGACCAGAGTGGGAATGAAGGAATTGAGCACTGATCAAGCTGCACCTGCCATGAAATCACTCACAAACTTTCAAGCCAACAGAACCAGAGTGTAAATGAAGTCAGTGAGCATAGACCCACCTGCATCTGCCATGAAATCACTTACTTGCTGTAGGGCCAACAGGACCAACATGTTAGTTAATGCAGTAAGCACAGGCCCAACTACATCTGTCACAAAATCACTCACTTGCTGTCAAGCCAACAAGACCAGAGTGAGAGTGAAGCCAGTGAGATCAGGCCCAGTTGCACCTACTAAGCATGAAATTGCTCACTTTCTGTCAAGCCCAGAGCAGGGGGTGAATGTAGTGAGAACAATCACAGCTGCACCTGTCATGAAGTCACTTACAAGCTGCAAAGCCAACAGGACCAGAGTGGCAACAAAGACAGTGAGAACAGACCCAGCTGCACTTGCTATGAAATCACTCACTCCCTGTGAAGCCAATGGGACCAGAGTTGGAGTGAAAGTAGTGAGAATAGACCCAGCTGGAGATGCCATGCAATCACTCACAAACTGCCAAGTCAATAGGACCAGAGTGGGAGTGATGGCAGTGAGAATGAATCTAGCTTCACCTGCCATGAGATCACTCACAAGCTGCCAAGTCAACAGGACCAGAATGGGAGAAAAGGCAGTGAGAACACACTCAGGTGCACCTGCCATGACATCACTCACTTCCTAGGAGTGAGGTCAATCAGCCAAGATCTAGCTGCATCTGCCATGTAATCACTCACTTTCTGTCAAGGCACAAGGACCAGAGGAATGGTTCATGTATCATCATGTGCTTAGATGGAATGGAGCACCACAATATAGTAAAATGATTACCTATTAAAATGTTTTTTGTTATATCAAAGGCCAAACCTAGTATAGTCCTCTTGCCTGTTTAAATGGCATCCATTGCAGTATTTCCAGTTCCAGCAATCTTTTTTCAAAGGTTTTTTCCCTTGCCTGTTGCATGATGCATCTGAAAATCATTAAAGTATGATTCACCTTCCAGTTAGTTTGGTGGTCCCCTCACCTAACAGCAAATTCAATATTCAGATCCAAATTGATTTGTTGTGCTGATACCAGTAGCTTCTGCAGTTCAACTTCATCAAGTGCATTTGTGGTGCATGGTATGAGTGCATCACAATCTGCACCCTCTTTGTTCATATCTTGATAAAGCAGCACTGTTAACACACTTACAACAAAAGTCCAGGGGATGACAACTCACAACCCAGTGACAAATAGTCCTTTGGTGGGTACTTGCACCCATTCAATTGGTTCTTGATTTTTGTGCTAACCTCACTCAAAATTTGTTTTGCCAAGCCCCCAGCCATTTCCATTGCATCTTTCATTTGCACACCTTCATCTCTAAGCATCCCAATTGCCTTCCCCTCCATTGCATCAGCCTTTGTCAACAACACAATCACTGGAACTATACAATAATTATTATGTATTGCAAACCATAATGGAGACTCTCACCATGATCAGTATTGTACTCATTGAAGAAGTGTTCTTCTGCAGCCACAATTGCCCTGTGAGACTCATCCATTGGAATACAAAGCCTGAATTCTAAATTTTAGCTACTTGATCAGATTCAGTAACATAGTCTCACCAGACAGCATGGACCCGCTCTGCTAACTGCTTGTTCTTTGCTCTGTCTGCGATGAATTTCTTCATCGACTCTATCTCACTCCAAGAGCCACTCTCGAACCCTCGTGAGTCATGAAAGACAAAGCGTGGATTGCTCCGAAAAATCAGCTCATTCTCAATGTCATGATATCCCCTCTGGGTGTTATTAGTTTGTTGGTGTCACATCCCAAAATCGTGACGTGCCTCCAGAGATCCCTGCAAAATTGTAGGATCAAGCTGGGAATATTCGTGCATAATCTTCCAATATTCTGCAGTGAGACATCCTACCTTTTCGCCTTTAGCATTGAAGACTTCGGGGAGCTCTATGGTATTGCAAACGCGCTGTAACAGAGTCGTTTTACCAGCATTTGATCTGCCGATGACGAGGACTCTAAAACGATCAATACGATCGAAGTGCTTTCTGACGATCTCAGGATCCATGTGAAGCATATCATCAGCACCTGGAGCGGAGTCGGTCACCATGTCGCTAATTTAGGTCCGGGACCATAAGCACTCACTGCTGGAACCCGGGTCACTCTGTTCAGTGTTTCTGACGTCCGCAGAATCACCTTGGTAATGTATGCCATCGGGTCTGTGATATAGGCACAAGCACTCACCTGCACTGGAGCCCAGCTGCTCAGTGTTTCCGACGTCCGCAGGGTCCATGCGAAGTATATCGTCAGCACCTGGAGGAAAGAGTTGGTCGTCATCTTGTTAATATATATTATCCAGTCCACGATATCGTATATAAGCACTCACTTGCGCTGAGGTTCGGGTCACGCTGCTCAGTGGTTGGGACGTCCATAGGATCTAAGTAAAGTACATCGTCAGCACCTGGAGAGAGAAGCCAGTCGCCGCACTGCTAATGTACGCTATCCAGTCCATATATATACTCACTCGCTCTGGGGGTTGAGCCACGCTCCCCCGTATTCCTGCGTGGCAGAGAAGCCAAAACGTTGCTGACTCTAGAAAGCATGGTTGTCACAAAAAGTGGTGTGTGTGTGGTGGTGGTTGGATTGAAAGTGTCGCAACGATATCAGGGCGCTTATCGAGCAGCCTCATTGATTCAACGAGGTGTACCCAAAACGTCCGACGCACGCAGCACTCCGATTCTACTCAAATGTGAATTGCCACCATTAGTAGAGCCCGATCGGATGACCAGCGTTGCTATCGAGAAGAGGATGGAACGAGCGATAGGTGCTGGTGTCGCGTCTCTACTGCAGGCGCTGACTTCGCGTTTTTACTCCGCCTTCAATGCTCGACGCAGGCCCTCTTCGGCATCCCCTCGACGGGCGTATGCGGATCATGGACGAATTCTTCCGGCTCGAGCTTGGGATCCCAATGTCCGGCGGGGATAACCCTCTGCAAGACCGTGTATGGGATGCGTGCGCGGGATCAGGCGGGCATGGTCGACTTGGAGGGAGCGGGCCTGGGCAAGCGTGTGGACACGACATATGGGGACAAGGTCGCTGTATGCTATATGATTGTGGAGTTGGGAGGATCGCGAGGGTCGTGGCGACTCTGTCTGTGGCTCGGAGGCTCCTGGTGTCCTCTGAAACCAACCTGCGACTCAAATGTCATTATGTTTCTTTTCTCTTCTTTGGCTTGCGTTCTGCGATCATGCCATGTTGGTATACGAGGAGACAACCTAGTAGTGGCATTGTCATAAAACCCGCCCACAAGACCAACTCGCCTTAGAAACGTCAGAAACCAGGGTACGCGACCCAACTCCGACCAAGAAATTCTCCAAGCGTGGTAACTGACATATCACTTTGGATGTACTTATACCTGTTGAATATGCCCATCTCTCTGGAGTCCTTGGAAGAGGTGCGTCACAGTGAATTGGGCATCGTTGACAATGATACAGAAATTCTGAGAGGTTCAAGAAGAGGCGAGCGAACGCCAAGCATTGGACCAGTCCATTGACAAATCATTATGCTACTTATACTCCTTATGCAACATCCACCCATCGCTCCAAGTTGAGAGTATGCTTCGGTTTCTATCTTGGGCCAGGTATGCATGCCTTCCGGTCGCTGCAAGTTGATGACATGTTGACTTCCGTAGTGCTACTCAAGAAGGTAGTTCCTCGCATACGTCAAGACTCAACACCTTCACCATTACGGAGAGTAGTAGAGTCAACATTCTATCCCACACTTGCGGGTGTAAGTTGGGTTCTGTCATTGAAAATGGGTTTAATCTTGTAGTGTTTCCCAGTCAAAAGGCTTCCAGCCTTTCATTTCCGGGGGTACATAGCAACGATAACAGAGAGACCAACATGTAACCATTGAACAGATAGCCGGTTGTCAGACAAATCCAAAGGCGATGGGAACGCTGCTTCCCAGGCGTCTATCCCGTACAGAGACGCGGTCTCGAAGTCTATTTGTAACCAATAACATCTTCGTTATCATCGGAGTCTCCATCGAAAGAACGACTACAGGTTGCCCAAGTCCCACCGAACAGTATTCGACTGTTCATACCCCGCAAACCAGACGACCGAGGGCACTCACCGTGATCGACTTCCCACTACCGGATCACTTTGGAGGAAAGTTGGTCGAGCAGAGGAGTTCGCTCGAAGAATACGTGGTAAAAAAAGAGAACTGAACTGTCGTCTGATCTGAGGGGCCCCGATCCTTTTTGGGCTGACACGGCCCGCGTCCTTGGCTCGTATCATAGTAGCAAATATTCGATGATCCGAACAGTTGCTAGGTTCCTCGGTCACCTTCATGAACGGTTGCCGTCCATCTCCCCCTTCGCTTGTCATGTATATCAGACCTTCTTTCATATCGTGCACATCATCGATGCATCAGATACTGTCCCCTCGACAATACGTGGTCGTTTTTTGTCCTCGGCTGGGGACTGACCGCTGCTCATTCGCAATTACGTGACGATGGGTTTTCCTAATCGGGTTATTAACGCCTATTGGGCAAGTAATAACGAGCGTCGATAGGTGGGCTGTGATCTCGTTATGCTATCTGCTCATGGATAGAAAAGGTGCAAATGTAGCTTGGATAGAAATATTCTTCTTCCCCCCCCGCAACGCCACCCTCTTCGGTTGGGGCTTGTCTGGTCGTCGTAGTCACGATGCATCTCTCTCCCTCGAGGCTTATGGTAGACCGATGCACCCCTCGCGACAAGTTCGCAAGGACCCACACTCCACTGCGGAACACCCTCTGTCCAAGCTCGGACGACTCCGTTGTCAGTCCTGTGGGTTCTTTTTTGTTTTTTTTCGAAGCCCTAGTTAAATTCCTTTGCAGCCAAGCAGCCCGTGGAGTAGCCAGCTTACTAACTCACGCCGACGGGCACACTCTACAACGGCAGATTCTCCTGGGTGGCGACATCTGCCGACACCCATTAGACCCACGTTTCGACCACGCGACTACGAGCTTCCTCCGTGCCCGGAGGACGATGATCAAGATGACACCCAGACTGTATCAATAAACGTCCTACAACGTTCCTTACGGAACGTTGAATTTGATCCGTCCTGTCTGGACTGCCTAGATCAGCAGCTACTACTTTCACCCGCCGAGTCGTTCTCAGAGGTCTGCTATTCTGAAGCGGTGCACGACCAAGTTCCGGTACCCATGCTGCAGCCTCTCCAGCCGCGGATACGGAAACGCACTGCATTATATGATCGTACAGCCATGAGCGAGGAAGATCCGTACCATGACTGGGACGAGAATATGTCAGTAAGATGGAAGAAGCTCCCAAAGAAATCGGTTCGTATTCACCCGTTACACACCGATGCGGGACCCTGACTGATCATCGGAATAGACTCCGCCGCCGCCGCTTCCAAAAAGGAGGCTTGACAGTCCCGAGTCTCGATTGAACATACAGCAGTCCATGCTGGCCGTGCTCGAGTCTCGGCTACTCCTTCATAATCCTCACGACTCGGTGCAGTTCTTCCCCGTATCTTCGCAGAGACAGAGTGAAGAGACGCGCAAGTCCTCTTTGGATGCGCCTTCCGTTTCGTCCGCGGGGTCCAATGGATCAGCAGGGACGCTCAAGCGCCTCGGCCATGCGCTCTCCGCCCGATCTCGGGCCAAGTCCAACGCATGAAAATATCCCGGTCTAGCCCTTCCATCCATGGAAAATTGGTAGAGGCGGTGCGTTGCCCAGGTCGGGAATTACTGTAATACCCCTGTCCAATGCATGGGTCTCTCCGGGTTTACCCATTTAACATGTCATGACAGTCATGTCTACGAAAACATTTCTCCGACATTCGTTCATCCTTTGCACTCTTGCTCACTCTACCCTATTTTTTACTATCTTACTTACATGTCTTGTAGTCGTTTTGCATACCCTCTCGTTCTCCCTCTGTATCGCCAAATTTTCATCTCCTAATGTATGTACATAGTACAGGCAAAAGTTATCGGGTTCTTCTCGTAGCCAAATCTGGGCAGCAGCGTCAAACAATTACATCTCGGTCAGGTGCCTCCTTTTTGTTCCTCGGAAGCCTAACCGTGGCACTCACCCACTTACGTGGATCTCAGGTGACCCCTCCTTCACTTTTCATCTCAATGAAATGGAGCTTCCAGATGGGCCTTGGCCATCGACTAAGTAGCACTCGTTTGTAAGCCGGCAGAGCTGCTAATGGCAAATGCGGGGTTACTGAGAGGCGCCCAAGGCTCCCGCCTCGAAGTCGCCCCTTGTGAGGGCTCCACCCCTGCTTCGGAACGCGAACAATCAAGGGAAATCGAGGCCGCACCTCACCCGTTGGTGGATCGAGTTCGTCTGAAACGATCAAGGACCCATTTCGACAACAGCACCATCGCCATCGCGCCCATAATCAGATATGCCGACTCTCGGCCCGGTGGCCGTCGGATCAGTATCTGACATGGAAGTTCCACGTTAGGTTTCAGAAGGCGGTCGGCATACTTAAGGCCGAGCAGGTATGTTTGTGTATCCCTTTTCTTGGGATGGCTCCAAGCAGCCCCGACTGGGTAAGTTGCTCTCTCCAACGGCGTCATCTTATCGTGAAATATTTTCGGAAGGGGGGCGTCCGCGATTCGGAGTAAGTCGCTTACCCTTACGAAAATGCGTGTGCGTTTCATTGCGATGCAGTTTTGACAACTGATTACAGCACTCCTTACTTATATGTGTAAAGTATGTAGTTCCTTGACCGCATACATACATATTCGATAATGCAATCGAGGACGAAATGATCCTATCATTTTTGGAGGTTGCGCAAAGTGGCGAGCGAAAGAACAAAAAGAAAAGAAAAAAAACAATAGGAAGCATGAACTCTAAGTTATGGGGGCTTAAATCCGCCATACTTCTGGAAAGGATGCAGGGTAGTGCTCGCGGGAGAGTTTCATCACGCGAAAAGGATTGAAAGATAACCCGCGACCGTTGATTTTATGGAAGCCGAGTTACTACATGGTTCTTTGCCATCGACCCTCCCAGGAGGGGCGTCATTAAGAAGCAGCGCGGCCACCGGTAAGATTACAAGAAGCCCCGTCGTAAAAGAGGTCCGAGGGGCTCACCTGGACTCGCCGTTATCGATTATGCCCGTATCGCCAAGACGACGGAAAGGGGAGGGTCTGTTGTCGTCGATCCGGGTGTCGTGATGGGCATTCAGGAGCAAGTTGCACTATGTAAACTCGCGTGTACCTGGATGGAGACAGTGACTGGTGACACCCGGGTTACTCCTACGTCACAAAGGTCGAGACGACGCCGGTACAGTAGAAGTGGAGATGCATACAGAGCGTCTGGGGTGTTCACGTGTGTCTATACTTGTTGCATTGGAGAGATGGAGCTAAGTCATCATTAACGAGAATACGTATAGATAACAGAACATGGAGCTTACCCCCAAGTAACCTTAATCATGATTGGCGCTGAGCTGCAAAGTTCAAAACCTTTTGGTTAGCTACTAGCCTTGGATAAAGTTTGTTGATGGATTCCTTTCCACCATGCGCCACAATATCCCAAAGGCCTTGGAGTGGGCAAGAGCACTTTAGGATCATCTATTTATTCCCCTCTATCATGACTCCAGCGCGCTCCACTATCAGTGCCAACGTAAAGTAGAGCGGCGGAGTAACTGTAACACATGGTCATCCGGGAAGTAGGCGAAGAAGGATGCTCTTGGGACGAAGCTTCACAAGCCATGTCAAGATTGCACGGTATGTCCGAGGTGTTAGCAAACAGGAGAGTGGCAAAACAATCCCCACCACGGTAAAATATTTTTTGCGTGCCTGTGGGTGAGTGATGGACGTGCCAGATACACAAGCACCACTCATGCTTGACGTCTGAGTAGCCTTTCCCTGAAAATCAGGGGATGACATTGCCAATCGCAGGCTCCGCCTTTGTTCGTACTTGTTATATATCCGAACGTCTGGACAGAAGTTCCTGACTCATCTGTGAGGCACTCACACACGAGAAAGGGGAAGGACGTCAGTCGTGTCTGAAGATGTAATGAGATGAGAACGACCACATAACTCGAGTCAAGGGCTGCTAAATAGTGTCCACTGGGACCGACACAGTGGCACACATACATACCATTGACCACGACGCTTGTGCGAGGCCAAACTGATAAGCCGCTGTGGTGGGAGACGTACCTGGTGCCTAAAATATCCGAGTGGGCAGGTAGTTCCCCTCTCCCCGTGTGCGACATATGGGGTGACATATTTCATACGGGCGAGTTCAAGGAATGGAGCTAAATGTTTGGAATCACCGTCCATTCTGATCGGTTGCGAGCAGTGGCACGGACGCAGCCGTGTTGTCTCTGGAAGTAATCGAAATGATGATAGATGATACTCACGGACGCTGCTTGCAAGAGGATCCATGGGAAGCCCACGGGTTCCATTCCACACTGTCATGGTGGTGGTTTCCGGTGCACTGGGATTACGTGGGTGAACGTATGCACAGGCAGTAGCCCAGGGTATGTGCTCGCCATCGTGCAGGTGGTTGTCCTCATGAGAGTCCGGTGTCGAACCGTGGCTGCCATTATCATTACCAACACGACTTTGATTGACCACGTTGTCCGTGGAAATGAATTTGACATAAAGTACAGCGCAGTGTGTGCCTTAGAGGAACCGAGGCCCGATCAGCGTCTCGCGCCCAACGCATGCCTGCATCACACCCCTGCAATGCTCTATTCCATTTGGAATAGGGCTATTTTGTCGTGGTTCTCTGGTTGAGCAACATTCGCGGGAGCAGCACTGCAAGGACGACGAGGATGAGACGCAATATATGTGGCGCGATGCGGGAGTCGCACAGGAACGACACAGCAGAGTGAATATTTGGGGTTACGATTTGATGCGTTTACAAAACTTGGGCCTGCGGAAGGCAGTGGGTCAAAACAGGCATGTGCAAGATCTGCACTTGAACCTTTCTTATCGTGCTGTGAAGATGATGCATAGACTTATGCACCTTGATGTGGAGAAACCAAGGAAGGTGGTCTATGCCAGTTGCGGTTCGCGGCAACTCACCCACCAAGGCAGATGCCTGTTGTACCGAACGAAGGTCAAGATAACCATGAGGCGAGCTAATTCCGCTCGCGGCGGCGCAATGTACCTCAGCGGTCAAGGTTTGACACGCCATCCGGAAAGCGCGAGCTGCTTAGAGTGGCACAAAGAACCTAAAGTGTGTGGTAAGTTGTTTCCGGATTGGATGAGTCTGACGCGGGGAGGTGTGATCGGGAGGCGAGAGTTGGTCGATATGAGATCGTGAGTGCGTGTGTGAGTGCGGGGATTTGTCGAGGCAGTGTTCAACGGATGACCGTGGTGTGCTGGTGTCGGATCTGTGCCACGAACAAAGTGTCGCCACTGGGCCAACGATCACACAGATTGTGCATTACGAGAGTGTGAGCGGTTGTGGGTGTGTTGGGTAGTACGGTGGTACATGAGGAGATTCGGAAAACGTACTAGGAATTGGCAAAGGCGCGCAGTCCGGGTGGGTGAGCATGGGCTGTCCCATGAATGACGTCGAGGGAGGGCAACAAGCCTGTAGTGTGTGCCAGCCAGTGCCTCTGTCAGTGACCAGCGTGTTGGCCACGGACGGAAAAGGGACACGAAAATAAATAAATATTGTGTCAGGCACTGTGTGGCTGTGATGGTGCCTGGCATTCTGATTGGCTGGTCTGCTGATCCCTGGGCGACTGCAAGCAACTCGTTCTCCCTCCCGTCATATACCCTCGCTCGCCTCCTCCTCCTCCTCCCCTCCCTCTGCGCTCATCGCCCCCCTCGACGTCCACGTCGGACACCCTCCAGCCCCCTCGTCGCTCTCTGCGACCACCCTCCCCGGAGAACCATGTCCGACAGACCGACCACCTCTGCTGGCGGCCGTCGCCCTCCCACAGCCTCAGCCTCTGCTGCCCACTCCTCCTCTCTCCCTCGCACCCCCCCCGGCGCGTTCGATCACGGCCGTCACTATTCCTACGATAACGCCTTCATCGAGGAGGAGGAAGAAGAAAGCGACGCCGAGGACCTCTTTGCTTTCCTGCCTCCGTCGACCGCCGATCAACAGAGGGAACTCGAGAAGCAGCGTGCTCAGGAGCACTTCCGCCATCCGTCCGACTACTCGAATATCTTTGCCAATGCCTTCCCTCCTCCAAGTGGCCCGCCCGCCTATCCTGCGCCCGTCTTCCACTCTCATTCTCGTTTCCCCTCTGATGCAGCCGGTCCATCCAGCCTTTTTCAACCGCCCATATCCAGTATGCCGGTTGAGAGCCCCCCCTCCACTGCATCACAGCAGGGCGCAAACGACCATTACCGCATGCAAAGACTCGGTACTGCCCGTACAGGCACCGCAGAAACCCGCCCTAGCATAACGAGCATAAGGGAAATTCATGTCAATCTTCCTCCAAGCATACAAGAGAAAGACATTAACATGCGATACCCTGACTCTCTACAGAGGAAGCGACATCCCTCCTCGACTATTGCCGACACCGCAACGCTCAGCCTCACTCCAAGTATGCTCGAGCAGGACAGTCGGGACGGCTCGATAAAGTGCGTATACCACCCCCCGCTCACCCCTCCTTCGCCATGTCTAACCTACGCCCCGTGCTAGGATGGAGTTTGACTTCGACGCCATCAACGAAGAAGACAGCCCCTTCCCAGAGGTCCGCGCATCCGTCTCCAATATCGACGACCCAGAAATGCCCGTCATGACGGTGCGCATGTGGCTTATAGGTCTCTTGTTGTGTATGATCGCTGGGTAAGTCGCATTTCCCGCCCGCCCTTATTTAC
>Ga0307516_10004155_pt1 | contig 18054 bp, 39 predicted proteins | sample 19_EM_MG_FD_203310 | JGI IMG/M metagenome (GOLD analysis project Ga0307516, IMG submission 203310) | Populus trichocarpa ectomycorrhiza microbial communities from riparian zone in the Pacific Northwest, United States - 19_EM | ecosystem: Host-associated > Plants > Roots > Unclassified | place... | reverse complement strand
AGACAGCGGAAGCTTCCTTCAACGTGTCTGGGTTGAGGGTCTGGCCTTCGGCTAGTTTGAAGTCTGCATAGGTTTCGGGAACGACTGGTGCGTCAGGCGTCTTCGGTTCGATAGGGGTCGTAGTCGTCCCCGCCAAGGATGTCGATTGATCCTTCAGCGTCCCGTCCGGTTGGCGAGCTTCCGGAGTATTGTTCAGCACCGGCTCCTTCGGAAGATCGAGGACTGGCGCTTCGGTTGTCACTGTCACGTCGCTCATTGGATTCTCTCATAGCTAGGATGAATTGGTCTGGGGTGAAGGCGATTATGTCGTTGAGGAGTCGTAGGCCTGCATTGCGTTCGCCATCCCACATTGCAGATAGACGAACGGATTCGATGGTATTGGCTTCGAAGATATGGCACGCGGTGAGTTGGTCCCAGATATAGCGTCTGCCGATTGGGGTGAACATAAGGGTTTGGAGAACGGATGCACGCTCGGCGTCGGCAATCTTTGCGGCCTTTTCTTGGGCACGGATTGATTTACGATCGGCTGCGGAGGCTTGGGACATTAGCCGCCATTAGCCTTTCGAAGCCAACGCTGACTCCAGTCACTAAGTGGACGATGAAAGTCTTTCCATTCAATAGCAGTGCGTACACCTTCCGATGTAAGGAAGGCAAACCCATGCGCATGAATAGCAAGGCCAGCGGAAACTAATTCACCGCGGCCAACTTTGGAACAGACATTACCATCCCAGATTGGGCCATTGAGAAACATCTGACCAAGGACTTCTTTAGCTGAGCTTGAGAGTGGTTCGATTTTAAATGCGGTCATTGCACACCTATCTGTTGCGCTGCTGGTTGGCCATTGCCGATGTTAGCGTCGGCCATGTTCTTGGCAGACTTGGATAGTTGTTCTGCCATTGCGGCTTGTTGCATCTGCTGTTGCTGTTGGGCTGCGGCTTCGCGGATTGCTTTGAGTTGTTCGGGGCTGCGGATCATCTTCGGGTCGTTTTGGAGGAGCTTGGAGTATTTCTCGATCATGAAGTCAGTGTCGATGTTGTCCATTGTGCCGGGCTTGATGCCCTCGAGGGTGCCAGCGAATTGGGCCACGCGTTCGATTCCGCCAGCAGCGGCTGCCTGTTGGCTTTGGCTGAGCATTGAGACGTAGTCGATAGTGATCATTTGTCCCGCGATCTCTGGCGGAGCAGGAGGTAGAAACCTAGGAATACGAGAAGCAATAGCGAATACACGATCAATAGCTGGTCCCAATACTTCGTAATCAATACGCTCCAAAGCCGGGCCCAACAGAACCATGGATTCTGCCCGTCGCATATCCCATTCCATTGCGGTGACATTACTTCGCGTCTCAAATTGACTGGCGGTCATTAGTACGTCGTTGAAGAAGGTTTTGACAACGCGTTGGTAGACTTCCTTGAGGTCTTCGACAATTTCCTGCACGGGGAATTTGGTATCGTAGACGGAGGAGAAGCCGGGTTTGCCTGAGGTGGTATAGCCTGAGACATAGGTGATACCACCAGGAAGAAGGGAAGCTGGTTGGTTTTTGAGTTGCATGTCGGCAACAAGAGGTGGGTTCACCATTTTGTCTATAGCTTGAGCTTTACGCCGTTGTTCAAGTTGGATTTGCTTCTGTGCTGGAAGAGCATCCATGGCAGGCGATCGACCATAGGCATCATTGGAAACAAGGTCCCAGCGGCCGATGATTGCCATTTGTTCATGGAAGCCGCCGATGTAGAGGAAGCCTGGGCCCTGGCCTGGTGCGCCGCCTTGGGGGGATGTGGAGCCGCCCCATTCCCAATAGACTTCCCAGAAGGACCATTTTGGAGATAGGTCGAAGCGTTCTGCATCGCCTGGGGTTAGGGGTTCGATTGCATGCGCGACGATGATTTCACGGGTGCGGTTTGCACCCGATGGGTCGTCGTACAATGCCAGACAACTGGCAGAGCAGTTCTCTCGTCCCCAACGATTGACGACTGCGTCGACGGTCATGGTGAATTCGCGATAGAAGATGCGAGGGCGGTATTGGCCGTCGATGTCGACGTAGTATTCGCCGAAGCATGGGTTGTAGCAGTTGATGACGTTGTCGTAGTCTTCGTAGATTAGAAGGACGGCGGTGCCGAAGATTACGAGGTCGAAGTAGAAGGTGGCGATGCAGTTGTAGAAGTTACTCTCTCCAAAGATGAGATATAAGAGACGCTCACACTCGGCCAACCACAGAGACACAGGCGAGGTCTGGGTGGAGTCGATCTTGCCGACGCGGAGCTTGAACCAAGGTCGGGTTGGGGAAGACTTGCCGGACACCAGTCCTGATGCAAGGTTACGGGCACAGATCACTCCTGTTTCATCGAGGATGTGTTGGTTTATGGGTGAGCCGCGGTAGGCTTGGTTTGGGGTTATGATCCATTTGTAACGTCGGGGAAGGAAGTAGTCAGCAAGTTCGCGTGCGTGCGTCCACCACGAATAGCGGTTTACACGTAGGCCCATGAGTCTGCCTACACAGAAGGTGTAGAGTGATTCGTGCTTAGGACTTAGGGTGCGGGGTGTTGGCACTTGGGACCATTGGTGGTTGGCGTTCGGATTGCATTTGGGCTGCGGCCATGAGGATCATTGAGTCGTCGGGTTTGGGTCGGGAGGCGACCTGAGGATTGTTGTTGAATGGAACTACGGGCATATCATTGCCCGACTAAAGTTTTCTGCCCACTCTCACCACTCGGCACTGATGTTGAGCCAATGAAGGACGGTTGGGCGGATTGACCACCTCCGGGTTTGCCTTGTGGAGATTGGGCAGGGGCCGCGGATGTGGGAGGCGGAGGAGGAGCAGCTTGTGGAGTTGCGGTTGGGGCAGGAGATGAGCCGCCACCGATTGCGGCAGAAGCGCCTGCGCCTGCGAGACCAGCGAGGGCGAGGCCCGTCAATGTCACGGGATCTACCATTATGCACTCATCCTTTCGTTTGAATATGGGTTATATTCGTGTTCAGCCCCAGCGGGTTTGGCAACTGCACCAGCGAACTCCCAACCAGCGTCAATGGATTTGGCAAGGGGTCCGCCGAAGGTCAAGCATAGCGCATCAAGATCGTCGAGGATTAGATTTGGGTTGTCTTCCATTAGGTCTTCTTTGGAGACCAGTTGGATGGCGTCTTGTTTGTTGAACGTGTAGCGAATGGCGAGCATTGCAATGCGGAGTTCAGGGTCGTTGGGAAGGATGCCGGTCTTGAGCCATGCACGGCAGGCACCTGCCATTGCAGAACGCATGTTGGCGTACTTCTCGCCGGAGTTGTCGTTGGCGACCCCTGTTATTGAATCCTTTGCGCCGAATTGGACTTCGGTGATGAACATGCGTTGTTGGCGACAGTTGTCGACTACGCCACCGCCGACACCGCCGCCATCGATGAAGATTCCGTCTGGGTGCCATTCGTAGGCTGCGTCGTGGATGCGATTGGCTAGTTCGACGGTGTTGATGCCGTTGTAGCGACGACGGACAATTGAACGTGCATCACGGCCCTTCCGGGGGAATATGACTGAGTTGTTTTGTCCAAAGCGGGCAACGTCGACTCCGACAGCAAACGGGGTAAATGCGTCGACAAAGACTTCGCGATCAGGGGACATAGCTGCATCAATGTCGGCCGCAGAGAAGAACTCCATCTCGCCAACTCGAGGGAATTGGCCAAGCACGCGAATGCGAACAAAGTCTGAGTCGAGTCCGTAGGCTTTGATCCACTTGTCAAATCGGGGTTTGTTGGTGACTTTGACACTTCGACTGTCGATTTGTCGGGTGTGCCAGAATTCGTGATGCCTGCCTCCTTCAAAGCATTCTTTGAATCTGCCGGAGTTGCGGGTTGGGTTGCCAAAGACAAGCCAAAGGATTTCGGTATTGTCATCGGTTAGTGCACCTTCTGCGGTTTCCCAGATTACGTCACTGATTTCAGATGCCTCGTCGAAGATGAGGAGGATTCGTTTGCCTTGGTTGTGGAGTCCGGCGAAGGCTGCTGGGTTCTTCTCGGACCAAGGGATCATGTCTATGCGCCATGTCCTCTCCCGATCCGGGTCCTTGGAGAAGAGGGCTGTGGCGGTAAGTTGGAAATGGTCACGTGTAAACCAACAGAGGTTGAACCACTTGCCAAGCTCGGCCCAAGTCTTGGTCTTGAGCTGGGTTTCGGTGTTGGCTGTGATGACACCGCGACAGTCGGGAAATGTACAGAATGCCCAGAGGATGATCCAGGCGACGGTAGCGGACTTGCCAATGCCGTGCCCGGAGGCGGTGGCAATTTGGATAGCTTCCGATGGGTTAAGAAGGCCAAGGCGGATTAGCTCCATTAGATCACGGGACCAATTGTCGGGGCCCTCGAATCGTTCTAAGACTGTACCGGCTTGGCCCCAGGGGTATGCGCCGAGGGTGAAGGCAAGAGGGTCGCCCGAGACGGAAGCGAGCCAGTCATGAAGTCCGTCGGATGAAAGGCCGCTTTCGATCATGAGTTGGCCTCGCTTGGGAGTCGGCCAGCGGCGCAGAGATTGTTCCGTTCAAGACAACCCCGCTGCCTGCTGGCCTTCCCTAGGCCCTTGGCGCGCAGACTCACCGAGGACTTAGCCATTCTTGCTCTCTAATAGTTGGGGTTCGACATCGATTACCTGGGCCCGGGATGCGTCACGGAGTTGACGAGCACGTTCGAGGTTCTTGGCGAAGTCGACGTTGATGTTGGTTACGGTGGACTTCTTAACCAAGCCAGTTCGATCTGCTGTGTCAGCAAAGACACGCAATGCGCGATCCATTGGAATAAGTTCACCTTCTTCATCAGCTTTGTCAAAGTGCTCGGCGATGGTACGGAGGGCTTTGACGTTGACTTCATTGGCAAGGGCATAGCGTTCGGCCTCGGCATCGATGTAGGCCTCGTCGACGTCCTTGCGATATTTGGCGACGAGGTCCATGAAGGATGGGTCGGAGTGGAGGATGTAGACCCGGGCGATTGAATAGCCAGTTTGTTCAGCGGCGAGCTTAGGCCGAACGCCCATGGCGATGAGACGAGCTAGGCGATGGTGAGGATCACGGAATCGGTGAACGGTTGGGGTGGTACGCTTCTCACGTAGGCAATCGAGATCGTCCACCGTTAGGGAACGGATGGGACCTAGTTCAAGTTTGACTCGCGGGAGACGGCCGCGGGTGAGCATTAGATTCTCCTGTTAAGCTTTCCGACTACATAAGGATGGGGTTGGGTTTCAGCTAGTGGTACAAGGGTCTGGATCAATGCCTTGAAGTCCACTTGCTCAGTTTTGTGTGCGATGTTGTATTTAGGCCAGTGCTTCTGGATCATATCCTTTTCGATTTGGTTGACTTGGGCTAGGGTACATGAACGGATGAATACTTGATCGAACGGAAAGCGCTCCACGCCACGCGCGTGTGTACGGCGATATAGCCTCTCACCAGCCTTAAGCTGATGTTGAAACAGCCGCACTAGCGGCTGTGTAGATTGTCCGATATAAACCACTTTGCCCCGGCTGAGCAGTGCATACACCACACAGCTCAATACCCCGCAAAGCTCATGGAAACCATCATCTTCCATCGGGTAAATCTCCTACCATACGACCATTATATCATACTGGTTTGCTTTGTCAAGTGCTTGGAGTAAGACCCGGGTGATTTGATTTTCCCTACCTTTTATAGAGAGGAGGTATGGCCCACGGCGAGCGCACGCTTTTTGGCCCCACCCCCGGTCCGATGAACATGACAGCAACGTTTCAATGCAGGTGCATTCACGTTGATGTGATTTGCATGGTGCAGTGCACTCGTGGTATGCTTGGCGTGTCGACCAATGATGGCGACATGATGCCCAAGGGCACGGAGATGGACATGGCCAAGCAAGCACGCACTGATACAGTGTGGACGGTGATCGATACCGAGACGCTGAGTGTGGATCATAAGGTAGCGTATGACATGTATAAGGCTGCGTACAAGGCCATGAAGGAGGCAAGAACGGTGTTCGAGGACGAGATGCAATCGGCTGTTGAGTTGCCAGTGGGCAAGCGGCTGGTGTTTGGCTATAACTTCGGCAAGCTGAGTGTGGCTGTAGTGGATGATGATCGCAAGGCTGCGCCTAAGGCCAATGCGCCGCAGTCGTTGTCGAGCTATCTCGCGGGGATGACACAGAAGGGGCGATAGTCATGCAATCCATGTTCAACATCAGCTATCGCAAGGTCGGTGGGTTGCGGTTTATCAAGATTGGACGGTTGACGATTATGTTCTGTGTCAGTCAGTGCTATCGGCCAATTGGCGAGCGAGAACCAATCACCTATTAGGCTCAACTCACATCAAGTCGTATCAAGGCCGGGCATTGTCCCGGCCTTTTTATTAGGAAGGTTTGTTCACGTTTTGTCGGGCTCGCTGGTGCGGGCAATGGGTCGGGGCGGGCATGGTAGCGGGCAGGGCAATTAAACGCACCACGGCGCAGCGCAAGCCCAGCAATCGGCAATCACCAATCGATGGATACCCGGTGCGTCGGATCGATCCTGATTAATCCCCGTTCGCTCCCTGATTGTTAGGTGCTCCCCTACATAGCTCTCAAGCCTCTACCCCTTCCTCTCTTACGTATATATGTGTTGTAGAAGAGATAGGGAGGGAGATAGACCCAAAGAGGCATGAGAGAAGGGTTAGGGGGTATAAGGATATAAGGGGCAGGATGTGGATTAATCGGGATCGATGAGAGATATGAGTGATCTGAGGTGTATCGGTGGAATAAGACCGAAGATTGTTGTTGACGAATGGTGGTGGATGTGGTATAATACGGGTATGGACAGCAATAGACCGTGAGACCTGCGATGAGTGACGAATACCTGAAGCCAATCCTAGACCGTCTGGCGAATGACCATGAGTATGAGGTCAGGCAAGTGATGGAGTTGATTACGTCTAGGGAAATGGCTGAGATATTGGCGAATGAGATTAAGCCAGAGATTAAGGTGCAGTCATTGAGTGAGGAGATATTGCCGCATTATTATCAACGAGAGCGGTATGCCCACTTACTTAAGGCCAATCCCAAGCTTGCGGTGGAATATTGGCAAATGCATGCACGAACGGCGGATAAGTTTGTGGATGAGTTGCTATTGCCAAAGCCAATGAAGCCAATGAGTAGGCAAGAGATTATGAAAGTGTTTGAGCGTAGGCGATTGGTGAATGAGGTTAATGCAAGGCCAATGAAGCGACGAATATAGTTAAGGCGCGCAGCGCCATTACATCAACGAAGGGAGACTACTATGATTAAAGCTCGTGCAGATGAACTAGTTGCTGCATTGCGGAGTGGGAAGTATACGCAAACCAATGGTCAATTGCGGGATGGTGATGCATTCTGCTGCCTTGGCGTAGCATGTGATATATCCAAGCTTGGGGAATGGAATGGGAATAAATATTTCTCCGAGGAAGGCATATTGCCAAATGAAGTGAGAGACTATTTTGGCTTTTACAATTCTAATGGTGGAGTGAGAGATTACCACACAGAAAGTTGTCTTTCAGAATTGAATGACAAAGGCCAATCATTCATCGAAATCGCCGACTTCATTGAAACCAATTGGGAAAGGCTTTAGCTATGATTATCTGGCAAGGGACAATTACAATCAACACCGCAGGGACAGAACATGACGAACATATGGCTTCGGCTAATCTTGACGCGACTTTGTTCGACATGCTTAAGCGGTATCCTAACGCTACCAGCGTGGTGATGAGTGTTAAGCCGAGTGTGGTGAGGCATCCGGTGTATTGTGAGGCGCTGCGCGCCCTATCAGCGTCGACATCAACATACTAATAGGAGAACACAGATGAAAGGCCCAAAGATTACTAAGGCCGCCAAGCCTGATGCATGGTCTAGCCCATTCCTTGTAACCATTTGCCAAATAACATTCAATTTGCATACAGTACCAACTGAGACCTATAAGACCGCGCTGTATCATGGTCTTGAGGCAATGCACAAGGCAGGTGAGATTGATCTTACTGAGTATGCAAAGGGGATCACCCAATGAAAGGCTTTGGTTACAACATCCTCGCTGATATGGCGAATAGGCCAAATGCGCGGAGCAAGTGTTCGGCGATTAAGCTTGATGTGATTGTGCCTCAATCACCCAAGGAAATGAAACGACGTAAGGCTGCCCATCCTCGCCTTGCCTCAACCTATCGCGGAGCTAGGCGGAACTTGAGGCGAATGATGCGGATAGCGGAGCTTACTGCTAAACGTGCCGCACCGCACCATCACGAAAATGTGATTTGATTGTGCAGCGCAATATCGGGTATCATTTGTGCGGCATCGCCGCTAGATCGTAGGGAGAACACCAAATGACCAACCACACCAATGAAATGCTCCGCGCCGCTGAACGATATGCGGCGAGTGATGCGAGTGATCCGTTTGCGCTTCGTCGGGCAATCACCCAGCTTCGCAATGGGATTGCATCGTATGCTACAAAGGATGGCAAGGCTGGATATCACGACGCGGAGGAATATCAGGAAACACGAAGCCTTACGTTGCCAAGTGGTAAGCGTATGGAATGGCAAGTGACGGCATATAAGAACGTCTGTCGGCCATAAGCTTCCAATCACCTATGAGCTAAACGCTCTTACGGCCAGCAGCTAACAAGCTTACTGGCCTTCAGCCATTAGGAGACATAGATCAACAGACCGAGAAGCCTCTATCCGTGCCCCGCACCTATAAGCTTCTATGACGTCGCTCGCTGATAAGCTCTCCCCGAGGCATAAGCCTCAACAGCCATGGGTCTGCAACCCATATGAGATAATAGCGAGTATCAATCAAATGGCTATTATGACTATCCCGATTGTCAAAGGTAAAGGCGTGGTTGAGATTGACACTGACGCCCTGCCCGAGGCTGTCTTCGCCGAGGCCGTTCTTCAAGGCCTCAAGACCCTCCTCAATCGCGGAATGTCCAAGGTCACGATCAAAGACCTTGGTGATGAGGCTACGGTGCGGAAGGAAGCGATGATTATCGCTGAGCAGACTAAGGCGAAGGTTCTCTCCGGAGATATCAAATTCTCCGGCAAAGCCTCTGCCAAATCCGAAGCCAAGCTCGACAAGGCAGTATCCACCGAAGCCCTACGGATTGCCCGTGAGCGTGTTCGCGACGCGCTTAAGGCCGCAGGGAAGAAGCTCTATGCCGTTAAGGCATCTGAGATCACTACCGCTGCTAAGGAACTGCTTGGTCTCGATCCTTCTATCATCGTAGCCGCTGAAGCTGCGATCAAGGCCCGGAGTGAAGCTCCGGCGACTGTTGACCTCTCCGCACTAATCGGTGCGGTCAAGGAAGACACTGCCAAGATCGCCAAGGAGGAGGCAAAGAAGGCCGAAGCCAAGGCCAATAAGCCTCTCAGCGCTAAGCAGGCTGGATTGGTTAAGGGTCGCAAGACCCCTGCCAAGCCGACTGTGCAAGGAACCTCCACCGCGCACTAATTGCCGTTAGTGCGCTAACTATCCATTTCGAGTAATAGGAACCAGCCGAAGGGATACGCAAGACGCCATACGGCTTTGGCCTATGGTTGATCTATCCCTTCCGACTTGCACAGCCTAGGATCGAATGGCCTATAGAGCAGGATGAATGTGACTTAAGGGCACCGAGGAGTATATCTCCCACGGCCCCTTAAGTATCCTTTCCCGTCAAAGCTAGGTGTAAGCGCAGGCATTGCCTAGCCAAAGACACCTAGAAGACAAACCCAAAAGGACGCAGACAAATGTCAAACGATGTAACCAATTTCGCCGCAAGTCTAGTGGAGATGGCGAAAGCCATGGAGCGAGTGCCAACACTCGAAATGGAAATCAACTTCGCCAATGATCGTATCAATGGCAAGGATTTGCAGATCACTGACCTTGAGGTCAGTCTCGAAGCCTCCCGTCGCTACGCCGCTTCCCTCGAACAGCGTTGCCACGACTTGGAGGTTAGCCGTGACGCCGCAGAGCTTCGGTTTCTCGAAGCTGATGACGTTGTCAGCACTATCAAAAGCGTTCTTCGTCGTACTATGGAAGACGCTGATTCGGCGTTGAAGGCGATTGAGCCGGTGGTTGAGCCTACCCCTGAGCCGGTTGCAGAGCCGGTTAGTGTGTCAGTGGACCCTACTGCGCCATCGGAGCCCATGAACCCGAATACTGCGTCATCCGCAATTGTCGAGACAGTGGAATATGCAGTGCAAGAGCCGCAGGGATACAATCCTAGCCCTTTCCCCGATACCACTCCTTCCACCGTTCAATCTGCCGAAGGCGACATGGGTAAGACAATTGACCAACCTCAATGCAATGACCTACCTGTAGGTGAGGCCAATACCACTGTCCCTTTTGCCCCCACTTCCACTCCCCCAAATCCTGCCCATCCAAGTCCTGTCACTACTTCGGATGTTGGTTCCAGCCAAACGGAAGCCGCCGACGCTAAGCCAATTGGTCCTTACTTTGGTCTCAAATACATCTCCGTTCCTCGCTTCATGACCCTAACCGAATGGATCAATGGCGGAGGACTTGAAGCCGACTACCACTGGCGCCCCTAATCCCCACCGGGCAAGCACTCCGTCTCCCTGCCCAGCTTGCCCAAACTCTCCGGAGGGCGCAAATGCCTCCGGAGCCTTTTCATTAGATCATTTAATATAAGCCCGCATCAGCCAAATAAGGTATTGCGTAATATCACCAAATATGGTATAATAAGGGGTAAGGCCAAATCAGGAGCGCAGAATGGACTATCGCAACAAACTCCACCAAGCTTGGACAACCCAAGGCCAAGTCCGAGGTGCGGCCAATCTCAATATTCACACTCCAAGCCGGGATGTAACTCATAGCCGCTACGGCTTTCTACCAACCACAGGCGAAACAACCACCACCGAAATCACCCTCCGCCGTGCATCTAATCAAAAGACCACTCGCAAGCCATCCATGCCCAAGATGCCGTGGGATCAATAACCATGCCCTATCAATACGGATACTATCTCCTCCTTGCCATCGCCATTAGCTGGTGCGTAGTTGTGCTTGCCGGCTTAATTGGCTTTGAGCTTTGGCAACTATACCTTCCTATTCGTGGCATTCTTTGGTGGTCATTTGGCACAGGAGAACCTCCGCAATGACCCCATCCACTGCCCCGACCTATTCCCCATTCGTCGCCCTCGCTATCAAACCCCCGCGAGGGATGCCTACCTACGCGCTAACCCAACTGTCGATCCCTACATCCTCGCAGAGGCCTTAGGCCTCGCTCCCTCCGTCATCTATGCCTATCAACGCAAACTAGGCATACGACGATTTACATCACATTATTGGAGCTACAACCAATGACCTTTGATATCCTTCGCACAATTGTCATTGCTTGGCAACTTGGTGTAGTAGCTGCATTCGTCTACTTCATTTGGGAGTACATCCTATGACCCAATCGACCTTCGACTACCCCCACCACTTCAACAACCATGTGATTGATTGGTATTTGTGGCAAGTCTTACGCCCAAGATGGTACATAAGCCGCTATCCACTACTTGATTCCGGCTTACGCTTCAGCGCAGACGACTGGACCCGATATGATGGAGAATTGTTGTGACCTTGTATAATCTGAAGACTGATGGCGACGAATATCGAATAACCAAGTTCGATAACCAATTGAACGTCGAATCCTCCTACCTTCTCTCCCTCAGTGAATGTGAATGCCCCGCAGGCTCACGCCCTACATGCCGTCACAGGCAGATGCTCCCAGAGATGTTGGCCTATGACATGGCAAACACTGGAATGTTTTACGATTTCGAAACTAAGGTCGTGCTTCAATCGACCGTCGAGGAATATCCTGAGGTTGAAGCCGAGCCGCTTGATAGTGAGATAATCAACCCAAGTGAAATTGATTCCTCATACGATATCAGCATTCCAGCAGGCGTTAAAGACGTTACGCCCCATCCCTCAATCGGCACAATCAAACGTAGGATCTAACCCATGTCCATCATCGACGATTTCGCAGACATCGCAAAGAGAATGAAAGGGGAATTGGCGCCGAAGCCGAAGGTTGAGGAACAGCCAACCAACCCAGCAGGCAATGTTGGCTGTCCTCCAGCACCACCAACTCAAGCTCCAATGCGAATGTGTTTAGCATGTAATGGCACAGGTATTGAACAATCTACCAGAGGTGGCGGATGCAATTATTGTCTTGCCCGAGGTTACCTTCCATGACCCACCAACTCCCCACCGCTCGCCCCTCCTGGGCCATCACCACATGGATCGATGACAACCACATCTATGCCGAGATCCCATCCTCCATGGGCAACCCATACATTACCAAATTCCCCATCACCGAAGGTGGGCTAAGCCAAGCCCTCAACTTCCTCCGCAAACGATACGAACTCGCACCTAGCGCCGAAAAGGACTACACCAAACCCCCCGTCGAACCCGGTTACGTTTGCAAATCAGCAGGCGCATCGGTTGTGTATCGTAAGCAGAATAAGGTTGTGCAAACAGACACCGAGCGGGCAACTGCGTTGAATGTGCTTCGCAAGCTGGGGTTGGTGTGATGACCAATATCATCATCGCCTTCTTTGCCTTCATTGGCTTTATCACCTTCATCCGCTGGCTCCACGAACGTTGGCGAACTCGCCATGACAAAGGCTATGACTCTAGCCGATGGGGTGCGTTTTGAGTGAACCCTATCTCATAGCCCACAAATGCCGAGACGAACCCGCATTCGACATCGCTTGCCAAATGAAATGCCCCGAGTGTGACAACGATCCAACATGCACCGAATGCGAAGGCCTTGGCTATTGGTGGATCATCCCTACCAGTGGCCATCGGGCGTATCCGTATGAATACGCTGAACTTGGTGTGTTAACAGATGGTTGGATACATGGTATACGGACTATACCCGACTCCCTCCCCGACCACTACCCCCCTCGTGCCGAACCCAAATCCCCCAAACGCTCCCTACTCGCCGAACTTGGCCTGAGCCGACCTTCTGGTCATCCGGCGATTGTAGGGAAGATTAATAGGAGAATATGAATGTTTGAGAGCAAATGGAAGTTAAGGCAACGGATTGCGGAGCTTGAGAAGGCCAATGCCAACCTCAATCGGCGACTGCGAGAATGGGAAGGCGGTTGGAAAGTCACAGTAGACACAGCGCGCGCCAAAGACAACCAAATCGAATACCTCATTCGCACCATCCGCAACATGGACGAACAGATCTATAAGATGAGCCAATGCACTTCGTTCAAGCAAATGAGGCCTAACTTCCGCAATCTTGAAGAAGGAATGATCGCCCGCAAGCGAGCCGAGTCTGATCGCATTGGGGAATTGATTCGACCGGAGTTGATTAAGACCTATGACAAAGACCTAACTGGTCCAATGCCACCGCTTAAAATCGAAAGGTTTAACAAATGACTGAATACCCAACCTACGAAACCGAAGCAGGCCAAGCATCCGAAGCACTTACCTACCAACGCGCGTGTGAGCACCTTCGCCTCGCGGCCGAGTGTATGTACGTTCTCGGCCATCTACGCAAGGCCAACGATGATCCTATTATTGGTTCAGGGTTCCTTGGCATCGGGCAGCTATTGGAGAAAGTCGTTGGCCAAGTAACGAAGTTGGCAACTGGATCGAGAATGAGGATGAACTAGTGGAACCTACCGAAGAACAACAGGCAATTATAGAGCAAACCAAAACCACCACCTCCAACCTAATGGTCAATGCCCTCGCAGGCACAGGCAAGACCTCAACTCTCGAAATGCTCGAAGGGGTGGCTAAGCAGAAGCCAATCCTCTACCTATGCTTTAACAAACGCAACGCAGACGAAGCCACCGCCCGTATGCTCGGCTCAACCACCGTTCGCACATTCAACGCCCTAGGTCATCGTATCTGGGCCTCGGCCATCGGTAAAGGCATATCCCTCGACACCAAGAAGACCTATAACATATTCAAAGGCATAACCGATGAAGTCAAAGGCAAAGAAGCCAGGACAATGTGGACCGTCTATGACCAAGTCAGGCAAGGGGTCGAGATGGCAAAGGCCATTGGCTACATCCCAGACGGAATGTTCCCTATTGCAACTAGACTTGCAAGCAAAAATGCTTTCCACACCGTCCTCGATGAAGAACCGGATGATCTCGTCAGTGACCTTATTGATGCGACGCTTAGGCAAAGTATCAAGCTTAGCTATGATGGGACAATCGATTATAATGATCAGGTATACATGTCCGCATTGTTTGGCGGAGCATACCCTAAGTTTCCGCTCACCCTCGTTGACGAATACCAAGACCTCAACCCCGTAAACCACGAAATGATCCGCAAGCTAGTTGGCGATAGGAGATTGATCGGTGTCGGAGACCCACATCAAAATATATACGGATTCCGAGGGGCGATGGTTGGAGGCATGGCGAAAGCTGGATCTCAGTACGCAATGTCTCCGCTCGAACTCAGCACTAGCTTCCGCTGTCCAGAAGCCATCGTCCGCAACGCCCGTTGGCACGTTCCCCACTTTAAATGGTTCAACCCCGGAGGAGAAGTAGGTGTCAGAGATTACCACGACGCAACAGACTTCGAACCAAATGCCGTCTTCATCTGCCGAAACAACGCGCCATTATTTGGCCTTGCGTTTAAACTTATTGCTCATGGACATGGCATTAACATGGTCGGTAGCGAAATCGGTCCACGACTTGTCACAACTCTCAAAAAGCTCGGCAACACGGAAGATAGTCAGGCAACGGCTCTTGCTCACGTTGATGAATGGCTTTCCATCAAACTAGCCAAAGGCTCCAAAACCGCCCCAGACATGGCTGAATGCATGCGAATCATCATTCGCCAAGGCTCAGACCTAGGCCAAGCCATTGGCTATGCGGAGCATCTGTTTAAACAACGCGGGGCGATTCAACTCATGACCGGGCATAAGTCTAAGGGACTAGAGTTTCCTCTAGTGTATCATCTCGATCCGCATTTGATTGGCGAAGGTCCGCAAGACCGCAATGTGAGGTATGTGATACAGACCCGATCAAGTGACCGCTATTTCGAAATCGACTCCCGCACCATTCAATGGAGCTAAGATGCCAAAGCTGTTAATCATCTATGATTTAAAAGACAAAGTTAGCGGATTCAAACCTGAAGATGCTAAGCGTATAGGCATAAAGGAAGCGTCCTTATCCATCAATGAGGATTTGGAAAATACTGACATCTACGCCTTAGCGCGCAAACTAGCCGAACTTCTCTTGGAGCAACTGTAATGCCAATCCCGTCCAATCGAATGTCCTACCGCGACATCTACGAAATCTACGACAAAGCCCTAGACGACCCCAAAGGCATTCGCCTAGTCTTCGACAACCATGCCTCTGCACGCAATTACCAAATGCGGATGAACAACGCACGAGCCATTGATCGAAAGGAAAACCTCCGCACATATCCAATCGGCGACCCAATGCATGGGCAGTCACAGTATGATGTGCTTCAGGTTAGGATTCGCCATGGGGAGGATGGGTCGATCTTTCTCTATGTGGAGCCAAAGGACAAGAATGCGCCGGAGATTGAATCCCTAAGCGAAATCGAAGCGGAGGATGGCGATGCCCAAACTCTCACCTGAACTCCTCCGCGCAATCTGGGAACGGGCGCAGACCGAGGAAATCGGCATCGGCATCCCGGCCACAGACCCAATCTTGTTTCGCCATAAGCTAATCATGGCGCGGGATTCTTGGGCGGATAAAGAAGCCTTCACTAATCTTATGACCTTCTGCCCAGAGGGGCTTAAGGAAGTATTCATCGTGCGGAAAACAACGGAGATACCTGATGCCCCGCCCCTCCCTTGACGTTACCCGAGCCGAGATTAACCTATTCACTAAAGACAAGGCCACGATGATTGCCCATTATGGCCCAGGCCAGTGGACTGCGGTGATTCGGGCGTTGGTGCAGAATCATTGCCGAATGATTAGGGCGAATGTGAAACCGAGGACGGTGGGAGATCTTGATGAGATATAGCCTATGGGAGTTGCGAGACAAGATTAAGGCTCTTGGAGGTGATATTGACGAGAAGGAAATAGACCTTCGCAACATCCTTTCAGAGATGCTTGAACTCATCGATCAGGCTTTGCCAATGGAGGCCGACGATGACTGACGAACTCAACGACATCGACTACCTCATGACCCTCGACCCAATGTCACTATCCACCGCCGAGGGCACCTTAGGCCGCAAGCGTCTAGACGCCATCATCGCTTATCATCGCAATCAACGTGCAGTCAAAGAGGCTGGTGGCAAACGGCCGAAGAAGGATAGTGGCCCTGCGGTGAAGATTGATCTACAAGCACTTGGGTTGAAACCAGTGATGCCGACGATTAAGAGACGCATATGAAGAAGGCCAATCAACCACTCAGTCCATTCCTCCCCAACACCCAAATCCAATTCGCATGGGATTCAACCTCGATCGGCTATATAAAGACCTGTCCTCGGCTCTACCAATACATAATGCTCGACGGCTGGACCCCAAAGGAAGACTCCGTTCATCTTCGCTTTGGGCAGGAATATCATAAGGCATTGGAGGAATATGATGGAGCAAAGATCAGTGGCCAAAACCACGAAGCCGCTGTTCGAGAATGTATCCAGCTACTTCTGGTACGGATTAAGGATTGGAATCCTGACATCTCTACTCGCGCGGGGAATTATAAAAATCCTAGGACGTTACTACAACTGGTAATCGACTACCTCGACAAATACCGCGACGACCCAGCGCAAACCATAATCAGGGAAGATGGTTCTGCGGCGACTGAGGTTAGTTTTAGGTTCGAGCTTGATTGGGGGCCAGAGGCGTACCTCGATACAAACTATGAAGACAAGCCACACTATGGCCAACCCTACATCCTCTGCGGCCACCTCGATCGTGTCGTCACGTTCAACGACCAGATCATGGTGATGGATCATAAAACCACAACCACCGCCGCGGGTTCATACTACATGAACCAATGGTCGCCAAATAACCAAATGTCCCTCTACACCCTTGCAGGGCAGGTTGTGCTTGGTGGGGTGATCAAGGGGGTCATTATCAGCGCAGCCCAGATCCTCCTCGACAAACCCAACGCATTCGAACGTGGGTTCACATTCCGCACCCCAGCGCAGACTGAGGAATGGATACAGGATCTCCGCATTCACCTTCACATGGCCGAGCAATACGCCACGATCAACTATTGGCCCCAGAACGACACCGCGTGTGATAAGTTCGGCGGGTGCAAGTTCCGTGGAGTGTGTAGCAAGGACCCATCCGTTCGTGAAGCATTCTTAAAGGCCGACTTTATCAAACTACCGGAGGAAGAGAGATGGAATCCCTTGAAGCCAAGATAGAGGAATCATTATTGGAATACTTTGAGAACTTCTTTCCCTGCTATGACATGACTAAATACACCGCAGAACTATTGAAATGGCTGAAAAATGATGGGTTAGAAATATGTCAAATAAATCCAGACGAATAATCCTCCCACTGCTCAAAGCCCGCATCACCGACCGATCGCCAACCCACTTCACCATTAGCTTCGGTGCGGAATATGGTTCACCAACGACCATTCGACTGGCGATTAATACCGAAATGCTCGATCTACGTGATGGAGATTTGTTAACCTTATACACAGAGGTGCTACTTGCCAAATCCTGACACAACACCATCATGGCAGCGTTGGCCCCCAAACTGTTGTGAAACATGTACTGGATGGGCCCCAATTGATGAATGGATAGGCCGGTGCAATCAATCATCAGTTAACTCAGGAGATGTAACCGACGCAAGATTCCGTTGCCAAGACTTCAAAAGGAAATCAGATGCCCAGCTTAAGCCAACATCAGAGCAATGAATACACCAAACTTCTTATCGAAGGCGACTCTGGCTCTGGCAAAACCGGTGCCCTCGCCTCCCTTGTCGCCGCCGGCTTCTCCCTCCGCATCCTAGACATGGATAACGGCCTCGATGTGCTCAAACAATTCATACTCCGAGACTCCCCAGACAAGATCGACAACGTCGAATATCGAACGTTGCGAGATAAATATAAATCTGGCCCCGAAGGCCCTGTCATCGCCGGCACCCCCAAAGCGTTTGTGGACGCTGTTAAACTACTTGACCGTTGGAA
>Ga0307516_10004154_pt1 | contig 18057 bp, 18 predicted proteins | sample 19_EM_MG_FD_203310 | JGI IMG/M metagenome (GOLD analysis project Ga0307516, IMG submission 203310) | Populus trichocarpa ectomycorrhiza microbial communities from riparian zone in the Pacific Northwest, United States - 19_EM | ecosystem: Host-associated > Plants > Roots > Unclassified | place... | reverse complement strand
AGTTGCATATTTGAGCACACACTACTATTAACAAACAGTGTGATATTGGTGAACTGCAAACCTCGCTTGAGAGTGTATTTGACTAGTGTGTCACTAGTAGTGCATTAGCTTGATTGGTTTTAACAATCTGGACTATATCCTATTGGTTGATAAGTCTAAGCTAGAATAGTATATATAGAGTAGCACAGAAGCCTGTAACTCTAGTTGTATTCTCTTGAAATCTCCACCTAACCAGTGTGTGACTTTAATGTCAATACTATCTTATTTCACTCCTTTATTGTTTGATTCTATATGTAAACCCACAATGCTAGTGCTCTGGTCACTGTTGAGTGTGCCATTGAGCTTGCTGGTTTTGGTGTTGCTCTAACACAGACTGTGGATGGTGGTAAGTCCCATCTGATGGTATGTGTATGCATAAGTATCTAACCATCCCCCTCTACCCTCTCCTCTCCAACCATATGTCCCAACCTAACCAATACTGCAAAGGCCTATTGCATGCCTGTGTCTCATGACCTGGCTATCCTGTGCCTGCATCTTGCAACTTGCTTATTTTATGCTGCACATGCCTATCCTGTGCCTGCATCTTGTGACCTGTCTACTTTATGCCACACATATCTATTCCATGCCTGTGTCATGCAACTTGCCTATTCTCCACTGCACATGCCTATTCTGTGCCTGTATTCCATCCCTTGCCTACTCCATGCTGCATATTCCTACCCTCCAATATAATAATACTGTATGTACTATTTCCATTATCCTATACCTAATACAATATACCTCCAACCCACTTCTATCATTCTGTCCATTTCCTCCCAAACATCAGGATCCTGACAGAACCTCAGACAGAGTGCAAGATGGCCATGTGATTTCCAGGAGGGGACTGTCTCATCACAATGGCAGAAGGGGTCATCAACTCTGATCATATTCTTGCTCCCCTGCATAGCATCAATATGGAGACCTGCACTCAGAACACTGAGGCTCATGATCTCCAGATGGGAACTGGAATTTTCACCAGGATACAGATCATCAGCAAATCTTGTGTACTTCAGGCAACTTCAGTAGCTGCACAGGTCTGCACAGATATGGACTTGTTCTTCAGTCAGCTTCAGTCAGCTTTACAGACCTGCACAGCATCTGAAGTTGCTGAAGACAAAAAAACAAAGTTTGCTGATGATGCTTCTGGGCCCTCAATCTGTGCTGTCTGCCTGGGCTTTCACCAACATGATCTATACCAGTGTTAAGTCAAGAAGACTTGGAATGGCCATCCCATCTTTTTCAAGTGGGGCAAGGGAAAATCCCCAAACCTATTCGACAAAGATGGTTATATTCTCTGCCTCAGCTGGCAGACTCGAGGATGTTCATCCTCTGCACACCTCCACAAATGTTCCGGATGTGGGAGCAAAACTCATGGAGCAAGCAAGTGTCCTCATGTACAGAAAGACTAGAGCCCTCACCCCATATCATGCTGATGTGTGGGAGGCTCTCCTCCATGCAGCAGGCCTTGAGCATAAGTACCCCCAACTTGTGTTCCAGTTTAGACATGGCTTTCAAGTCAGTATACCCAAGATATATACTTAATACTTTTTCACCATCTAATAATCACTCCCTCCATATATATAGTCAAGCATACAATGAGATCGTTGCTAAGGAATTTGCATCAGGGCAGTATATAAGACCCTTCTCCCAACAAGAAGTGGTTTCCATCATCAGACCCTTTCAGTCCTTCCCCCTCTCCCTGGTCACAAAATCTGGCAAACTGGACAAATTCAGGGCAGTCCATAACTTCTCCTTCCCCTATCAGTCTCTACCCCAATAATCCATCAACTACAACATTAATTCATTCTCTACTGTCATCAATACTATATGAAACCTACCACCTGACTCCCAGGCCTCAATCAGAGATGTTGCAGAAGCTTATTGCACTATATCAATACATCCGGACCAATGGCCAGGCCTCATGGTATGACTGCGAGAAGATAACTTTTTTACAATCAATTCAAATAACAATTTTGGCCTTGCTGTGGCCTCTGCTGGTGGTATTTATGGGGAAATCAGTGATGCATCTTGCGACATCTTTCAATACAATGAAATTGGCCCTATTTCGAAATGGGTCAACAACCACATATTTTCTCACATTCAAGTACAACATGTCCCTTGGTACAACAATCAACAGCAAAAATGACATCATGCAATCATAGAAAATGGTGGGAGAATTTATGAATGCAGCAGCCTCTGGTACAAGGGCAAAATGATGCCAGATGATACAATTGCTGAGTTTGATGAAGACACTTCTCTTCCAATCAAAATTCAATCATGCAAAATCTCAGCTGAAGAGGTTGAACCCCAATACACCTACTATCTGAGAACCCTCAAAAATGGTGCAGTTTGGACTCAAAATACCATATCTGGGATTCAAATAGGACCTGGAATCCAGATGAGTCAGCATTCCAGACCAGAAAAAAACTGAGTATCTCATGGCAATTGAAGAGTGGCAACACAAGCAGCAACACCCTCTTATCGAGATCCAGAAACTATTTGAGAAGCTACTTCACATGTGTTTAATTGTGCCAGCAGGTTGTGCCTATTTCACATGCCTGGAATGCATGCTGGCTTCCTACACACAAGGCAACAACCCCTTCTGCCCACACACCACCTGTATATACTAATGACAACCTCTGGTGGTGGAAAGAGACACTTGCCACACCTGACCTCTTGCAACCAATTCCTGGTCCCTCTCCAGTGGCAAACCCTTTCACTTTCTCAGATGCAAGCTCTGTTGAAACCAATCAAGCCAATGCAATACTAGTGAACCACTAGTTAAATACAATATCAAGAAAGGTTTGCAGTTCACCAATATCACACTGTTTGTTAATAGTAGTGTGTGCTCAAGTATGCTGCTCAAATGTGTATCATCAAGTGTTTCACTCTCCGATATATTAGGAATACTGGTCTGTTTGGTACTGTTTTGACCAGAAATGCATAAGGCATGATACAGGATGTCCACTATATCGTGTTTCTGCATATTTAGTGTATATACAAGTATATAAGTATTTACAATTATTGGAAATGTGTACTTATACATAAAAACGCGTTTTTCAATGTTTAGTTTGTATGTAACAGTAATATAAAGCTTTCCAAAATTGTTTTATTACTATTACAATCTAACACCCTCTTGATCCAACACACCCTCTTCTCTACAAAACCACTTCCATAATCATCTCTTGCATTTTTTCAACCTTTGGTTTTGGCAGAGACTTTGTAAGAAGATCAGCTGGTATGTCGTCCATCTGCAAGTATATTGGTTCAATTGTCCCCCTTCCTACTTCATCTCTCAACCAATAGTACTGCAGGTCCAGGTGCTTCATCCACCCATGATGTTTAGAATTCTTTGCAACACTCATGGATGGTTGATTGTCCATCCAGAGTTGTGAAGGTCCTATAACCTTGTATCCCAGCTTCAACATCATGTTTCTCAACCAACAAATTTCCTTTCCATCCACTACTCCTGCCACATGTTCAGCCTCTGTAGTTGAGAGCATAACAATGCTCTGCAACTTGCTGATTCAAATCGCTGCTCCCCTTCCAATCTTAACCAATACTCTACTTGTGGACTTTCCATTGTCCAGGTTTCCTCCATGGTCTGCATCACAAAATGTCACAAACAGCTCTGACTTTGTGTCTTTATCAGGACCATATTCCAACTTCATATTCAAGGTGCCCTTCAAATAGTGGAATGCATGCTTGACAGCCTTCCAATGTGCCATGCCTGGATTGGAGTTAAAGCAAGCCAATACCCCTGCTGTATATGCAATATTGGGCCTTGATGTGGTTGCCAGATATAACAATGATCCAACAGCATTCATATAGGGAATGTTTCTCATTGCCTCAACTTTCTCCTGAGTCTTTGGACTATCTTCCTTGCTCAGCTGCAATCCAGGTGTCATGAGTGTTCCAACAGGCTTGCAGTCTGTCATTTCAAACTCTGCCAGCTTGTTTACAATGTATTGGTACTGAGACAAGTAGAGTCTGCACTTTGGCCTGTCTCTGGTGATTTCAATTCCAAGGAGAAATGAAGTTGGTTCCAAATCCCAGAGCTTGAAGTGAGTTGCAAGTTCAGCAACAAATGCATCCTGGGCCTCTGCAGATTTTGATGCCAGTGTAATATCATCCACAAAGACTGGCACAAAAATCTTGACCCCATCCCTCTCCCAAATATAGATGCATGGGTCTGAGTGCAACTGAATGCAACCCATCAGACACATCACCTCTGCAAATTTTCTCCCAAACAACCTGGAGGACTGTTCACATGCTCAATCTACTTTGACATCTGGGACTTGCAGACAGGCTCCCAGATGAAATCCTTTGTTAACCATTCCCTCAATGTTGGAAATGTGGTCTGTTTCTTCTGCAAGGCATCTATGAAAATTGGAGCTCCTCTATGTACCCGCTGCTATTCATGGGGTCACAACACAAACCACTGCAACTCCTCCTGCATGGTCTGCCCCATCTGTGATGGCCCACATCATGAAGATAACCACCCAGCCACCTCAAACAGGTTCCCCCTGTTCCCCCTACTGCCAATGGAGAACCCTGTCCCCACTCGACACTCTGTAAGAATTGCAGCAAACCTCATGCCACTAACTCTCCTTGCTGCAGTTCTGGCAACATTGTTTTAACTGTTTCTGGATTGTGGAACAATATGCAAAAACAGATGATCTCTGATCTCATATGCATCCTCTTACTGGAGAAACCAGTACCCACTGCAAAGCCACGGCTCCAAGAGGTCATAGTGGAGTTGGTGGAGAGATGTAAACCAACAAGAGGTGACTTAAATTTGTTTTTGATTCAAGACTACCTCTGCAGATATGGCCCATGCCCTATAGTATGCAACATTATCAAGCTTGGTGTGTGCTCATATATGTCTATTTCTCTATTTGCACCTATTCTGTTCAGCAGATTCAATTTTTCTTGCTATTTTTTTGTATATGCTCTGTCACATTAAACTACTTATTAGTTACTGCACTTTTGTAGTACACTGGACTGTTTTAAGTATACCAGGGTATAAATTGTTGATTAAAAAAAAAAAAAAAAAAAGTTCTCAGAAGAGGGGTAACCAGTCCATTTCACAAGGTATTGATGATCTTTTCCTTATTTCCTGTGCACAATAATTGCTTTGACTTCATATTCTTCTTCTCCTTCAATAAAATCAGGTGATGGCTGCAGAAAGTTGGGGCTGTGGGTTTTGGTCTCTAGATAGGGTGATAAGATAGAGGCATAGAAGACAGGGTGAATTCACCATTGGTCTGGGAGCTTTAGACGATAGGTGACTGGTCCCATGACTTTGCTTATCTTAAAGGGTTCTTCTCTTTTAGGGGCAAGCTTTCAGGATTCATATCCTATTTTCAGGTTCCAGCCATCAAGCCATACCTTCTGACCTTTCTCAAAGGGAATAAAACCTCATGTAGATTATTCTGCCATTTGTTGTCTGGCCAGTTCATGTGCTGCAGAAGCCTCATTTCTGGCTTCTTTGAGAGTCTTCAACCTGTGTTCTGCACAGGCATATTGGTGTTTTCGAATGCCAAGGGGATGTCTTTGGATTCATATCCCATCATGAGGTAGAATGGTGATTGTTTTATTTACAAATGGACTTTTTGATTGTGACTGAATTCCATGAGGGGGTTCAAAGATTTCCACATTTTGGAGTTGTTCATACAGAAGATCCAGAAATAAATTTTGAGTTTTTAATTCACACATTCTGTTTCTCCATCAGTTTGAGGGTGATACACTGTGCTTCAGAGCATTTTGATTTCAAAAAGTTGCATCATTTCTTTGAAGACATGGAAGTTGAATTGGGGTCCTCTGTCTGAGAGGAAAGAGTTGGAGAGGCCAAATTGTCAGTAAATGTAGTTGATGTAGTTCTGGGCTATTTGTGTTGCATCGATCGTTTTGTTGCAAGAAATAGAAATTACCCCCTTTGAAGATCCATGGTTGACCACAACTATGAGAGAATCAAAGCTGTCGCATTTGGAGAGGTCAGTGATAAAGTCACAGGTGACTTGTGAAAATGGTAAGGCATTTGTTTGTGTCTTGATCAGGAACAAGCCTGGGGCTGAGGGGTGGGTGTTGACTTTTATTTGTTGGCATACAGCGCAGCCAGTGACATAGTTCTTGATGAATATAGTCATTCCTGGCTACCAGTATTTCTGACGGATCAGTTTGAGTGTTTTCAGGTGTCCTCCAGAAAGGGAGTCATGGTAACAAGCAGTAATGTCTCATCTGAGGTTTTCATCAGCTGGTATAAAACATCTGTCTTTGAAAAAGAGTAGTCCATCTTCAAGATGCCAGTCTTCTAATTTTGACATGATAGGAAATGGCCCATTTGTTTTTAGTGCTTCTAAGGCAGATGCAAATAGACTGTCCTTAGTGGTCACTTCAAATATAGAGTAATGAAGGTCGCTGCTGATGATTCGGACAAAGAGAGAGTTAGGAAGGAGGATGATGTCATCTTTGTTATTGTTGTTTATAATGTGATCAGAGTGATGGGCGAGGACGTCGGATTGAATCATTTTTGAGCCATGGGTGTGCAGGAGTTTCAAGTCAAATTCAGACAAATAAAGACTCCATCAGGCTTGTTGTCAGTTCAATTTTTGGACAATTCAGAAGTACATGAAGTTCTTGTAGTCAGACAGGATGATTGTGGGGAAGGGTGATCTGTGGAGGTAGTGATGCCACATTTCTAAGCCTCATACAATGCTGAGCAGTTCTTGATCATATATTTCATAGTTTCTTTCAGTGGGGTTGAATGTATGTGAGATAAATCTGCAAGAATGCCAGTCTCCATTAATATCTTGTTGTCATAAAACTCCTTCTGATGCCTATTTTGAGGCATTGATTTCTGGAATAAACAGTTTCTTGTTATCTGGCATAAGGGGTATGGGGGCTTCTTGAAATTTCTTTTTCAGCATGTCAAATGCTTCTTGGCATTCTGTGGTCCAGTTCCAAGTCAGGTCTTTCTTTGTCAAGGCAGTCAGAGATAGGGAGATATCTGCAAATTTTCCAATGAATCTTCTGTAGAAGTTTGCAAATCCAAGGAATGATTGAACTTGTTTAACAGTAGTGGAGGTGGGCCAGTCTGCAATTCCTGTGAGTTTTGTGGGTTCTATTGCAATTTCATCTTTTCTGATGATCAGACCCAAGTATTCTACTTCAGTGACATCAAAGATGCATTTATCAAGGTTAAGGAATAGGCCATTGTTGTAGAGCTTCTGTAGGACTCTTTTTATATATTCTTCCATCTTTGAGTGGTCATCAGTGAAAATAAGGATGTCATCCATGTAGATCAGGAGCCATCCTTTATTGATTTCTTCTTTGAAGATGTTGTTCATCATGTTTTGGAAGGTGGATGGTGAGTTGCAAAGGCTGAAGAATATGACTGTTGGTTTGAAAAGTCCTTTGTTTGTTTTGAAAACTGCTTTCCATTTGTCCTCTTCTTTGATCCTGACATTGTTATATCCCCATCTAAGATCAAACTTTGTATAGTATTTTGCATCTTTGAGCTTGTCAAGAAGGTCGTCAATGTGTGGAAGTGGGTGTGCGTTTTTGATCATCCAATCATTTAGTCTTCAGTAATCTTGGCATGGGCTGAGTTTTCTGGAGTCTTCCTTTGCAATGAAAAAGAAAGGTAATGCTTGTGGGGATTTTGACAGTCTTATGTACTTCTTGCAGAGGTTTTCATTGATAAACTTATCAAGTTTCTCTTGTTGTTCTCTGGGTGATATTAGGTAGACTTTACAGTCTTTTGGAACAAAGTCTGGTTTCAAGTTGATGGCGTGGTCCTAGGGTTTCTTTAGAGGAAAGTGTTCAGAGGCTTTCTTTTCGAAGACTGTTTTGTATTCTTCATATTCCTTGGGTAGTTTGGTTTTTGTCCTTTTTGTCCCCTCATTATGGGCTAGTCCTTGTGATATGGATGTCTTGGCTCTAACTCAAACTCTGTCTTGTTCTTCCTCTTAATGACATCGTCCTTTTCAAGGTAGCTCAGACATGTCATATATTAGTTTCTTTATCATTATTATTATAGATGCTTCAAAGGATCTCATCGTTATCAGAAAGAGGAGGGTTTGTGAGGAGGTGTTCATAGTTGTCAAAGATCTCTTTGAGAATTGGTTTCAGAGAAGGAATAAACATTCATGATAGTTCCACAGTTCTCCTTATGACTTTTCCAAATGTGGTTATTGGTTGGATTGTTTCAATGGTCATAGTTTCTTGCAACCAATCAATTTGGGGATTGTGTTTTTTTAACCATGGTAATTCTAGGATTATTTCTTCTTTTCTGAGGTCGGTGACAAGGAATCTGGTAGGGATGTTTCATTTTCTGATTTTCTGATTTAATCAGATACAGTGTTTGATGACTCCTGACTTGTTCTTGGTTCTATTGATATTTAGTAGTGTGATGTTTTTGTCAAGTGGTGTGAGAGCTATCTTTCATTCCAGAATGAATTTCTTATCAATGAAGGTTCTATCTCCTTGTACTTCAAATGGAACAATAAATGATTTTTTATTCTCATTCGCTAATAGTACAGGTGAAATAGAGATAGAATTGGGGGCAGGGGCTAATGTCAGGATAGGTCACTTCTTTAAAAACCCATGCTTTCAAGGTCATCAGTGAGTTTGGATTTCTTATTGCCAGAGAGTTCTTTATATATCGCCTTGATCCCGGCATAGGCATCAGTGGCTTTGGTATAAGCGGGAGGAAGATGGTTCAGGGTAGTGGAAGAGGAAGAGGTAATGGGGGGTGTATTTGTATTTCAGAGTGGTCTGGATCCATTGGTTCTGGTCTGTGTATATTCTCGTAATACATGTCCAGCTTGATGGCATCTGAAGCAGAGCCTCTGTTTTATGTGTCTGTTCTATTCATTGAGAGACATTCTGTACATAGTTCAAACGTCTTCCATTGCATTCAGGTCATGGTAGGTGGGTAGAGTGTACCATAATTCATTTTGTGGGAGTCTGAGTCCCTTCTTCTTCATGTCTGTGTCTCCTCTGAGATGTGCAGAAATAGCTTTAAACTTTCTCCATTGGTTGTTGAGGTTTGAGGCAGTAGTATACCAGCCTTCCAGGGTGGTTGGTGGGTTGTCTTCCTTTACTCCACTCTGGAGTTGCCAGTTCTTGAATTCCTCAATAAATTTGTCAGCAGTCTTTCCTGTCATGGATGCTGTCTGCATTCTGGTGATCACATTGCCTTCTTTATTGGCAGGAGTAAAGGATTTTTTGAGAGTATCCTTAAACTCTTCCCAGGTTCCAAATGTGGCATTTTCTGCAGTATATTGCTTCCACCATGATTGTTTCCATATTTTGGCTACTTCATCCTTCATAAAGGAGAGTGCAAAGATGATCCTTTTTTGATCTGTATTGTAGACCTTGTCATTCATCATCTGGTATATTTCCACTTCCAACAGGAAGTTATCAAGTTTCTTTCATTCTCTACTAAAGAGAGTCAGGGTGTTCATTTTGATCTCTTTCGAGTTCTCAGTTGGAGTTGCTATTGTAAAAATAGGTGATATGGGAATATGGAGGGGGATGGGTTGTGTAGAAAGAGTAGAGATCAGTCCAATATTTTGTAGTCATTTGGCAAGTTTATTTACTTCCTTCTCTGTGACTAAGAAGTCTTTTCATTCTTCTTGTTCTGGGTAACTGGAAGAGTCAATGTTGTCAATGAAAGAGGGGGTAGAGTCTCCTTTGTATCGTCCAGTAGAGTGTTCCAAGGTGTTGTTTGGGTTCTGCTAGACTTGAATGAGTCCAGCAATCATTGATAAAGCTTGACCTTTTGTTAAGGTGAGCCGAGCAAGCTTCTTCTGTCAATCAGTCAATCAGTATCTTCACATGTCAATATGAACTGCAACTGGAGTCTGTATACCACATGCCAATATAGACTGCAACTAGTATTCATTGTATCCTCAATATGAGCGATCACAAAGGATTTGATGGAACTGAGCCTTGATCTCAAGACAGAGATCTGAGGTTTGAGAGCGAAGTCAGAGAGGAAACTAGATGTAATTGCCTAGGTCAAGCTTAAAGAATACAGCTGTGTAACTACAGTTTATATAGGTATTGATCAGTTATAGGTAATAAGTAAGCAGGAGCCATATAGTCCAATAAAAAGAGGCATAGGTCAGATAGTATGCGTAGATGAGTAAGAATAAGGTTTGGCTGACTGAGTATTGACTGCGGAAGGCTGCACAGGACTGTGGAATGCTGTACATGACTGTATAGATATGAGTCAAGAGGAAAATCATAACATATAAGTGGTTGCTCTAACACTTGGCTCATAGGAAGCCAGGACATGAGAGAGCTATGGGTCGGGGCTCCTCTCATACCACCTATTCTGTGACACCCACAACATTCTGGAGAACCAATGAGCAACAGCAGACCCAACCCTTATTGCCAGTTTTGTGGCTAGCATGGGAGGGCTCTATGCAGATGGTATGGTTGAAAGCTACCTCAGCAGGGTGTGGGCCTGCCATGTACTACATGGTCTGCAATAGAAGTTAGAGAAGGTGGAAATGAACACACTCCTCAGAGGCATCGAAAAAATGGCCCTGGACACTTCCCACTGCCAAAAATGCAAACCATATACAGTGGATGTCATTGTGACAATCCATCAACAACTCAATCTAGATTTTACCTTTGATGCTGCAGTCTTTGCATGCTTAACTACCTGCTTCTGGGGCATCGCATATGTCAGGAAACTAACAGTTCAATAGATAGCTGACTTCAACCCAGATGAACATGTAGTGATTTCAGGTCCAGTTTCACTCACTAGAACTGGACTGGACTTTGACTGCAAAAGACTGCAAAAGACTGCAAAAGAACTGGACTGCAGTTCCAGTTCACCAGAGGTTTGAATTAGTTGCAGTTCCAGTTCATATTTTTTGACAAAATTTTAAGAACTGCAAGAAACTGGATCAAACCAGTTTTGAACCGCATACATTAGAAACATTGATAGCCCTAGAATACAGCTCCAAAATGCACCAAAGATCACCCAAAATGGTTGAGAAGTGGATGAGATATGGTCAACACTCAACAGAGATATGATGATATCTTGATCATTTCTTCACCGATCTGGGTCACATAGGGGTCGTTCCGATAGTGGAAAATGTGTAGAAGATGATAGAACCAGTTTTGGATGATTCCAAACCAGCTTGAGTCAGTCTCAGTCTGAACTGGTTATGAACTGCAACTGGACTGCACTGAAAGACTGGTTTTGCAGTTTATTGCAGTTCCAGTCCGGTTTTTTGACTATTTGGACTTGGTTAGAATCAGTTCTGGTCTGACTTGCTTAATTTGGAAGAAACCAGACTTAGTCAGACTTTAAAACACTATGAATATGTCAAACAAATAAATGTGGCAAAGACAAAGGACCAAAATAACCTCAAAGTTATGAACATAACAATCTCCTGCACCAAAATGGACCAAATTGATGGCAAAACTCTACAGTGGGCATGTCAAGAAGGACCTACAAATCCAGAAGAAGCACTTAACAACCACTTCAGGGTGAACAACTCAGGTGAGTATGACCATCTCTTGAAAAGCCCTTCTTGACAGACTCTGTAGTGTGTCCATAGCAGCTCATGTCAACCCTCTCAATGGCCATGCTCTCTGCATTGGAGGCACCCTGGAATACCTCCTTTGCAACATTTCTTTCGAGATGGTCAAAGCTATGGATAGATGGAAGGGTGATACATTCATCCTCTACCTTAGAAAACATGCTCAAATCCTTGCTTCTTTCCTTCAATGCACTTCTGCTCTACACCATGCATCAGTAAATTCTGTGAGTCTGAAGACAAATTATACTAGATCTGCAGACCTTTTCAGATCTTCACAGACCTCCATAGACCTCTATTCTGAAGACCAAGAATGGAGGTCTGTGAAAGTCTGCAGACCTAGTATACCTTGTCTTCAGACTCACACAGGATTTGCTGATGTGAATTTGTTCATGTCACCATGCCCAGAGTCCATTACTCTTCATGTGAGTTACCAATCCTGCTCCTCCATAAAAAATATTGAGCTCACTTGATGCATTGCCAGACTCCTAACTTGTAGGAATCGCAGATCACTCAATACCACCTTTCCTCTTGTTTCCTTTTCTGGGTTGGGAGCCACTTTATGCTCCTCCTCCCATAACCACATACAACTTACAATCATGTATCTTTCAAACTAAAGATAATGGTTCTCATCTAATAGTCAATCTAAGTGATAATTCAAAGATGTCTGCTCTGTGACATAGTGAAGCACAAACAAAGAAACAGAGCCTAGTCTTTGGGGCGAATATCAGATTGCAGTGGCATGTGATTCTCTTCCTTGCTGCCACCACATCATTTGCTCACTGGCACTCACAAGTGCCATTCCAGCTGTTTGATTTTACCCACCCACCACTCCCTCATTTCTTCACTCCTCAAAACCTCAAATTGACTCAGTGATGGAGTTCAGGGCAGGAAATGCGACATCAGTCAAACCACATATTTCCTGCAACAGCCCACCCATCTGTTGCGGATCGCCTGATACCACCTTTCCTCTTGTTTCCTTTTCTGGTTTGGGAGGCACTTTGTGCTCCTTCTCCCATAACTGTGTACAACTTACAACCATGTATCTTTCAAACTAAACATAATGGTTCTCGTCTAATAGTCAACCTAAGTGATAACTCAAAGATGAAAAGATTTCCATAAGATACGTCCAAATAAGGAGATTCTCAAGATAGCTTTTCAATATTTTGCACGTTTCTCAGAAAGATGCAAAAGATATCGTAATAATAATTGGAATATGTTTCCAATATTATTTCAATATTTCAGCACCAAATATCGTTCCGTGCATCCAGTGTAACAGTACTACCAGTCACTGCCCGGCTTCCAGCTTCTAGTACTAACCCGATTCTCTTCCACTTCAAGAATGACCTTCTCCAAGCCCCGTTCCTGTACATATTCGCTCTGCAACGCGCGGGAGGGCGGAGATTCGGCTTCTTTGTCCGTCGCACTTGCAGCACGAACCCCAGATGCCACCGGACCTTCGAGTGTGCTTGCATTCGGTGGGGCAGTATCATAAATATCCGTCATCGAACGCTGAGTTTCGACTAGGACTACCACGACAGTCGGATATATTGCCTGCAATAGCAGATGTAGATCAGATATTTACACATGAAGGAAATGTTCAGTCTGCCCAACACTTACGGTAAGAGACAAATACAGGGAACCAAGGCCATATTGTTCGAATTGAAGGGTATTACCCTCCCCACTGATCACACTGATCAACAAGGACGCTATCTGTCAGAAAGGTGAGAACTTTATGGAGCTTGCGCGGGCAAATCAGCAAGCACGATACCAAATTGACTGACCTGAATTCCGAGGAAAACAAGGCCTGAATCTACGAGAAGAATCAATATCGTCTGCCCTCGACTCTTTCGAGTACTTGGCCCGAGAGTCTTCTCGATGAATGTACGGTGACGCCTGCAATGCCCCTTCATGGTGAGCTCTGGTGGTTCCATGAATCTCGTTCATAGCGACGTACCTCAGATTCCACAATTCATATGCAACCATCGTTGTCGTGACGGCGTTTGTTGCAATGGAGACCGCACGGCTTGAATTGTTTATGGCATAATATGTATGCGACCTATAATTATCGAAACCATGAGGGGTCGATATCCATGAAAGCTGGCCGAAGGTCAACCCTTGAAGTGCATAGATTCAGTGAAAGGGAACAGCTTCCTGGAAAATATCTAGTCACCCACGGCTCCAATCCACAACAAAAATGGTATGAGGATTATCCATTGTCGATGTCGGAAGAGGGCCCAAGCCCTCCAAATGACAATGAGATCGCTGAATAATATCTCCACCGAGCATGAATAGACACGAAATCCAGTAGCGACAGATTGCGACTCACGGGAAGGTTTGCTGACCAGAAGATGACTATGGTCAAGTTTTGTAATACATTATTAAGTAACTCTTGCTTCTCCGACAGCGGATCCAGAATGAGAGCCTTTCGAATTAACACAATGAACGTGGCAATTTCAGTTCCAGTGCTCAGGCTGAAGAGGAGGAAGTTGATGACGGTCACTACGAACACGGCTGCTGTCGTGCGGCTAGAAAATCCTCTCCGCCTGTGAAATCTCGGAGGATCAGGTCTCGCTAATAAATAAGCTACTCGCAGGAAGGAGAAAACGAACATGAAGATAGCAACCGACGCAGAAAAAAGTACAGCAAAGACTCCTTTAATTGAACTTGTGAATGGCCCATATACCACGAGCGAGGACGACGCACCATAGAAAAAAACGCCAATTGACAATTCTTCGACATTATACAGGTAGGTAAAACCAAGTTGCTGGAGAAGCTCGGTTTCTGGGGCCGTCATGGATGAGTCGCAAATTACGACAAGCCTGAGAGAATGCTGGCCCGGATGACAACCTCAGACTGCCTATTAGTAAACCCTCCCTAAGGGGTGCCGATGATGACGGAACTTGTTGGCTAGATCAGCCGCTGACAGGAGAGGATGTCGTAGAAACTTTCGAGACTCGCCGACTCGGATCCTGTGAAAACATGGATCGCCACAACTTCGAGTAATAATAGATCAGATTACCTAGCTTCTCAGCTGAACAGTGTGTTTCCAAACATAGCTTTCTCGTGCATCTATGTGCCTTGGAGATGCGGAATGGGGACGGATGCGTCAAATGAAGATGATGTTGGTGAGTAACCTTGAGTAACTGATAGTAAAGAGCCAGCGCCAAGTTCTTGATGAATCATCCGGTCGAAACCACTCCTACTATGGTGTATCATAGTACGGCAGGTCTGTGACAGTATACTGGTACCGTCAGTGTGTACAGGGATATCGATTTGCACGCTGCCATGGTAGAATTCCTTCAGCCAGCAGCGATGTACCTTTCTCTCTCCGAGTTCGGGATCCTTGAAACATGATGTCAAAATATGCTTCGAGACATGAATACTCTGGTCCGGGTTCAGAAATTCTGCAGCGCCTGTGGGGGGGTAAGGTATACGCCGTCAGTCGAACCTTGCTCCGATTCTGATATCATCGCGTGATGCCGCTGAGAGGTCTTGACAGGTGTGGGCTGCATACTGTCAGACTCAGGTAAGTAACCAATTTGCCTATCTATCGTCGCGGTATGAGTGGAGGCCGCTGCCCGTTGGGTTTCTTTCAGGGCAGGCAGGCACGAATATGTAGTAACATCCGAGACTCCCAGCCTCCAGTACGGATGGAGCGCCAAAAATAACCCCCCCAATGTCCACCATCGTATCACCACCCACTCCTCTTGACGGTAAGATGATAGTGATTATGTCAAACCTCACATCTTTTACAGAAACTCTCACGTTTGCATCATTTCCGATGTCATCTTCCCCGGCAACAAGGCTCAGATCATCGCAGCCGACATCGGTGGACCCAACGCTGCGCATCCAGCCCCCTTCCTCCGCCGCCACCCTCTCCAGCAAATTCTCACTCTCCCTCTGAGTCCCATCCCACCCTGCCTCCTCCATCTACTCCCGGTTCAGCCCTCTCCCCCCACTATCCAACACCGATCTCAAGTCCACCCTCCGCGGAAGAAGCCCGGCTCGCTCACGTCAATCCCGCATCCGAGGATGAAGCCGTCCACGAGGCAAACGAGTCCGACTCGATACCCACACTCAGACAGAACGCCGAAATAAACGATTCCTCCTGGGCAAACGGCCAGGAGATCGTTGTCCCGAGAGGCGGGAGTCAGGGGGCTAAACAGAAGCGACAAAGATCAATCCAACTGCTGTATGTGTCATCCCTTCCTCTCATATCTCCCACTCACTCTTCCATGACCAGGTCTTCAGGAGCGAACAGATGATGCCCCGTTTCTGGGTCCTAACCGACAACGGCTGCACCGAGAACCATGTTCCTCAACGAGATCGCGGCCGACCTCACTTGCAAACCAGAAAGCTTTGAGCCTACCACCTCCCCGGGCAACGACTTGCAACTGGCCCGCCACCTCAAGCCGTATAGGACCCGCTCCCGCGCGCCCTCGACGACTTCTCGGCGGTACTACCTACACAGGAAGATGCTATACATTGGAGGATCCTGGCAAGCCTGTGCAGCTCACCATGCGGGAGGCGCTGTATCTAGGCGAATGTGCAGAAGTCGAATATGTTTCCACCCGGGAGAGGGACAGTAAGCTACATCTTTCGCATCGGTCTTCTTCTTTTCTTCGGCTTCGTCGTCCTCTGCTGACAGAGCAATGACGAAGACGATGGAATCTTGTTTGAATCCTGCGGCTGTTTAAGGTCTTGGATGTGGAGAGGGACTTTTCGCAGATTGTGTTTGCGAGGGATATGTTGACGTCTATCTTCTTTTCTCTTCCTCTCACCTTGTTTTACGTTTGCCTGGTTTCCAGAGCACATATGCCGCATCAATATGACAAGGTTCTGCTGTGGCGAGATTGCTGGAATACTCAGACCCGAATTACATAGAGTATAACTCCGGGTACCAGCTGGCTCGGGTAACCTTGTTGGGTACCGCTTGGCACCCCTCAGAAGTGTCACCACCCCGTTATACAGTTACCCGGTTGGGTAACACGGTTCGGTCCGGCACAGCACAGGGTCCAAAATTTGGCCCCTGCCAATGTTATTTCTAAATTGTTTGTGAAATAATATTTTCTGGAAAAAATATTCACAAAGACTTTTGCAGCTGTGAAAGTCAAAGGCACGCGAAATTTGACATTTCGCAGAGGTGAAACATCAGGCACCCACTTTCGCCAGTGCAAAATATCAAATTTCGCGTTTCTTTGACTTTTGCAGCTGCAAAAGCCTTTGCAAATATTTTTTCAGAAAATATTATTTCGCAAACTATTTAAAAATAACGTTGGCAGAGGCCAAATTTGGAACCCTGTGCTGTGTGGCACCTGCCAAATCCAGCAAGTCCCATCAAAGTTCGGATATCTCCGGTTCGTCGCCACGCCCATGCGTTTGGTGTTCTCGTGCTCGCCGTGCCCCACGATGAGCTCGATTCGTCATCGTCCCCTCTGCCTTTTTCGTTACTTTTTTCGCCCCTCGTGTACCTTACATAGAATCAGATATCTTCTATGAGTAAAACCCATGCCATGAGCCAGGAGAGCAGCCAAAAATAAAAGTTTCAATGTGCATATGCAGAGGAAGTATCTTTGACCACAAAAGGGTGTGCTTTTTTGGCTGTTTTTTTTTGGAGGGGCCATTGCCTCCAACCTATTCTATCCTTCAGAGGTGTCATAGGTGGACATCCTACTCAACCAACTCAACATCAGGCCAGATCCAGTCAAACAATGCTCAAGAACTCTGAACAGACAGCCTGAAGGGCTCATTTTGCAGGCAGTGAGCAGCCGAAAAGAAGATATATTGTCACTAGAAAACCGAAGAGCCCAACAACAACGAAGAGACGGCGCGCGCGCGGCCCTCGAAGGTTTTGACGAGAGGCGACGAACCCCTGCGAACCGACGGAGGAAAAGCTGACGTAAGAATGCCATAAACGGTCGCCGCTTGCCAAAACGGTCATGGTTACCAGGGGTTCAGCCGAGCCGGGTAACAAGCTTTCCCACCACGCCAAAACGCTGAGTCAGCCGGGTGCCCAGGTGACCGCGGCACCCGTGATACATAGAGTATAACTCCGGGTACATATATGCACTTATGTATCATTAGCACGTTGAAACTTTTTTTAAACAAAAGCAGCTTCCCATATTAAAGTGGGAATCCCTCTTCTCCAGGTGTATAGCCCCTACTACCTCAATAACTACTCCTCGGTGATCTTACAGAACTCGATTTACTGTAAATCCGTTGAATTTACAGGATTTACCGGGCTGCATAGCACAGGGTTCCAAATTTGACCTTTGCTAATGTTATTTTTAAATAATTTGCGAAATAATATTTTCTGAAAAAATCTTCGCAAAGACTTTTGCAGCTGCAAAAGTCGAAGAAACGCGAAATTCGATATTTTGCACAGGCGAAAGTGGATGCCTGATGTTTCACCTTTGCGAAATGTCAAATTTCGCGTGCCTTTGACTTTCACAGC
>Ga0307516_10004153_pt1 | contig 18060 bp, 19 predicted proteins | sample 19_EM_MG_FD_203310 | JGI IMG/M metagenome (GOLD analysis project Ga0307516, IMG submission 203310) | Populus trichocarpa ectomycorrhiza microbial communities from riparian zone in the Pacific Northwest, United States - 19_EM | ecosystem: Host-associated > Plants > Roots > Unclassified | place... | reverse complement strand
CTGAAAAATACGGCTGACGGTGACGGCTACGCCCCCAAGCCGCATTACCGCCCGCTCACCAAGTTCGAAAACCGCGGCATCAAGCTCGGGCACGGTGTCTGGGACCTGGTGTTCGAGCGCGTGTGAAGCCGCGGCCCGCGCTCGGCGGCCTGCCTGTGCGAAACGGCGTGAGTCCGAGTTGTGTCAGCCTGCCCGGCGGCGACTGGCCGACTTTCACCGACTTCCTGGTCCAGCGTTTTCCCGACATTCCGCGCGAGCTCTGGCTGCAGCGGATGGCAGACGGCGCGGTGGTGGACGAGTTCGGAGAAGCCGTGACGGCAGAGCGCAGCTACCGCGGCCACATGCGGCTGTATTACTACCGCGCGCTGCCGCCAGAAACCCGGATCCCCTTCGACGAAGAACTGCTGTTCCAGGACCAGCACCTGGTGGTGGTCGACAAGCCGCATTTCCTGCCGGTGACGCCGTCGGGCCACTACCTGCAGGAGACGCTGCTGGTCCGGCTGAAAAACAGGCTGGGCCTCGACGGCCTCAGCCCCATCCACCGCATCGACCGCGAAACCGCCGGCATCGTGCTGTTTTCGGTGCAGCCCACGGAGCGCGCCGCCTACCAGGACCTCTTCAGGCAACGCAGTGTGAGCAAGCACTATGAAGCCATTGCGCCCTGGCGGGCTGAGCTGGCTTTTCCGCGCGTGTGCCGCAGCCGCATCGTGGAAGGCCAGCCGTTTTTCCGGCAGGCCGAGGTGCCCGGGCCGGCCAACAGCGAAACCCATATCGACGTGCTGGAAGTCCGCGGGCCGCTCGCGCGTTATGCCCTGAGCCCGGTGACCGGCAAAAAGCACCAGTTACGCGTGCACATGTTTGCGCTGGGCCTGCCCATCCTCAACGACCGCGTCTACCCGCCACTGGACCCGACGCCGGAGGACGACTACCGCTTCCCGCTGCAGTTGCTGGCAAAAGAGATCGCCTTCGACGATCCGTTCACGATGGAACGCAGACAGTTCAGCAGCAAGCAGCGGCTGGAACTGCCGTAGCTAGCGGACCTCCCATCAAGCAGGGGCCGCGGAACCGGCTTTGCCGGGCCGCAGGCGCAGCGCCCCTGTTTCAGTGCAAGGGGCAGAGAGCTGCCGCAGGTTCGCAGTGAGCGAACGTGGGAGCCCTGTTTACGCCTTGATTTCCCTGGCGGTGATCTGGTACTTGAAATCGTCCGGCGCGTAGGAGTCAAAACGCCCGGCGGCGTTTTCGCCCACCGGGTACATGAAGAAGCCCAGCTTTTCCTGCTTCGAGTTCGGCAAGGCAATGTCGTGCGCGGTGTTGTAGGCCATCCAGTTGCCCTCCCAGCCGCCAAACAGGGCCTTGTTGACGGGCGCCACCACCGGGTTGGTGGTGTTCTTGATCCAGTCAGCGGTTTCCAGGCGCATCACCTTGGCCACATCGGCCGGATCCATCGCCACCCAGCCGTAACCCTTGAGGAACACTTCGGAGCGGCAATGCTGCGCGCCCTTGAGGCTGGCCGGGTTGCCGCTGAGTTCCTTGTAGCCGAAGGCCGAAGGCACCAGGCGGATGCCATACACATCACGCGCCGGAATGCCGACCGAGCGGCACAGCCCGACAAACAAGGCGTTGAGGTCCGCGCATTTGCCGCCCAGGTTGCCGGTTTCCAGCATGGTCTTGATGTCGCCCTCGCCGCAACCGCGCACCTTGGGGTCGCGGTAGGTGTTGGCAACAATCCAGTCGTAGATTTTTTGCGTTTTTTCCACATCGGTTTTCGCGTTGCCAATCGCGTTCTTCGCGGTGGTCCGCACAATGCCGTCGGTGGGCAGGAATTTCGTCGGCCGGGTGAAGTAGTGCAAGGTATCGGCGTCTTCACGCATCGCTGTTTTTTGCGACCAGTCGATGGCGCGGCCCTGTGTCTGCACGCGGCTGGTCAGCTCCACAAAAGGCTGCGCCAGCCCGGCGGGGAATTCCGCATACAGCATCTTCGCGCCGTCCACGCCGTCGTCGGTCAGGTCGGTGGCGCCGTTGCTGGAGAAGCTGTTGCCCTGCGAGCGCTGGTAGTCGCTGTTGACCGAGGGAATTGGCAACCAGACCTTGGTCACGCCCTGAGGCTTGAGGATGTCCACACGCGTCGTCACCTCGAAGGTTCGCCAGGCCCCGCTTTGCGGGGCAAAGTTGCTGCGGGCCGGAGCCTGCGCGAAGTTGACGGCAGGAAATGCCGCAGCCATCGCGGCTGCAGCGGTATTTTTGAGGAAGGCGCGACGTACGGTGGTCATGAAAAGATCTCCGGGTGGTGGTGAGGGCGACGTGACCGGGCATGTCAAAGTGCACCGGGATGTCATGCGGCGCGGGACGAGCCCTGGCCGTCTGCAATTATCGCTGCATTCATGCGCGAGCCGCTGCGGCTTCTTCAGGCCGCGTCAGAGCGCCACGGGTTAGTCCCTAGACAAAAAGCCTGAGGTATATTGACCCGCAACCGGGGGCCAAAGGCCTTGCGGGAGGCCCTGAAGAACGCTGAAAACAACCGCCCGGAGGAGATGGCGCGCATGAACACATCGGGCACAACAGCCGGGCCGGCCGGTGGCATCCTGCTGCGGCAGGCGGGCGCCCGGAGCCTCGCGCAGACGCGGCAAGACATGCTGACACGGCTGGGCGCGCTGGACCTGGCCCACTGCGTTCAGGCCAGCGAGGAGACCGGCGCCGCGGGCGGCTGCGTCCGCTTCAGCATCGCCGAAGAACAGGCCAGCGCCTGGGCGCCTGGCGGTGACACACTGAGCCTGGCCCGCCGGCTTCAGCTCGACACTGAACAGCGCCCGGCCGACCTCACACGTGAAATCGTGCTGACCCTGTTGATGGCGCCCGTCCCGGTGGAGTTTCCCGACCTCGACGAGCTGGTGTCCGCTGTGGCCATCCGCAGCAACATCGTACGGGCCGCGCGCAAGACCACGCTGTCTTTCCACACCAGCCAGGCGGAACGGCCGGAGGACTGCTGGACCTACAAGGAGGATTGCGGCTTTGTGATCCTGCCCGGCGTCTGCCTGGCCACGGCGCTCGCCAAGGCCACGCAGCCCGATGTGTCGGGCACGCTGTATTCCTTTTCGTGTTACCGCGCCACCGAATACGTGATCCTGCTGGGCATTGCCGAGGAACTTGTGCATTGCCATCCCCACCTCCTGCAGCAGCTGCAGGCCTTGTGGACCGAGCGGCCCATCATGTCAGGCGAGTTTCACGAAGTATTCCTGCGCGAGCAGGGCTCCATGGACGCGCCATTGCCACCACGTTATTTTGTGCCGGGCGACCGGGTGTGGTTTCGCAACCCGCACGAACCCTCCTCCGAGGCCTCGGGTTATGAGGGGTCCTGGGTCATCTATCTCGGCGCGGGGCTCTTCACCAATTTCTGGAAGTACCACCAGCCCTACACCCTCACCGACAAATGCCTGGAGATTTTCCATTGGCGCAATGCCCTCTACATCGATGCGCAGGGGCATGAGCGCATCGACGAAGACCGGGTTGAAGCGCTGGTGGCGGCCAGCAGGCTGGACGCCGCAGAAACAGAACGCATCCTGGAACTGATGCAGCGTTACCGCGACCCGCGCGGCGTCTACCAGCACGGCGGATGCCTGGACACCACACGCGAGTTTGCGCGCTGGGTGCACCCAGGCAGCACTGACCTGGTGCTACCCCAGTCATAAGCCCCCACGGTCGCTCGCTACGCGTAGCTCCCTGCCCCCCGAGGGGGCCGCTGCGCCTGCTGGCCGGCAAAGCCGGACCAGCGGCCCCTGCTTGAAAATACAGCCGCCACGTTCGCCGGATGCGCGTCGTCCCCGCGCGATGTCAATGTGCTATTTGGTGATCAGCGTTTCGATCATCTGCGCGGCCGCCGCACCGGTCCAGTCCACTTCGCCCTGCACGCGCTGGCGCGGCCGGCCCTGGCGATCGATCAGCAGCGTGGTTGGAAACACCTTGACCCCCCAGGCGCGCGCGGTCTGGCCCTGCGGATCCAGCAGCACGGGCAGGCTCAGGCCCGTCGACGCCGCGAACTGGATGGCGCGCGCCGGGTGTTCCTTGAAGTTCAGCGCCAGCACCTGCAGCTTGTCGGGACCATACAGGTCGGCAATTTGCTGCAGGGTGGGCATTTCGGCGCGACAGGGCTCGCACCAGCTCGCCCAGAAATTCACCAGCACGGCGCGTCCCTGCAGGTCGGCCAGGCGCCACAACTTGCCGCTGGTGTCCAGCGCCTGGAACACCGGCACCGGCCCCCGCCAGGGCGAAACGGTGTAGGCCGCCTCGGCCGCGGCCAGGGCCCCGGACAAAGGCGACACTGCGCCAGCGGCAAGCAGCGCTGCCCGCAGAAAGCGGCGCCGGGAATCCATGGTGTTCAGGAATGGGGACATGTTGGCGACCGAGGGTATCAGGGATGCGGTATCCGGGCCTGGGGCGGGACATGCCTGGCTCTGGTTTCATCCATTGTGCGCAAAGCGAAACAGTCCTACAAACGCAGTCACCGGTCTTCTTTTAAAGTGCCTGCATCCTTTTGAAACCTTCATTTTGAACTTACCCCTCAACCTCCCCGGCCTGGCGCTGGCGCCGGCCTCTCCGCAGTTCATCAACCGCTACAGTGAGCCAGCCACCGGGCAGGCCATCAGCGCTGCGCAGGAGCTTGCCGACGGCCTGGGGGACGCGGCGGCCAGCGTGTCGCCCAAGTATTTTTACGACGCGCTGGGCTCCCGCCTCTTCGAGGCCATCACCGAGCTCGACGAGTACTATCCGACGCGCACCGAAGCCGGCATTTTCGAGGCCGCCCACGGGCCCATGGCCCAGGCGCTGGCCGACGCCGGCATCCGGCGCCCCTGCCTGATCGACCTGGGCGCAGGCAACTGCGCCAAGGCCAGCCGGCTGATTCCGCATTTGCAGCCGCAGCAGTACGTGCCGGTGGACATTTCAGTGGACTTCCTGCGTGGTGCCGCCGAGCAGGTGCAAAGCGCATTTCCGGCCCTGGACATCGTTGGCGTGGGCATGGATTTTTCAGCCGGCCTGATCCTGCCGCCCGAAGTTCAGCAACGCGACCGGGTGTTTTTTTACCCCGGCTCCAGCCTGGGTAATTTTTCGCCGGAGCAGGCGCTGGCGTTTCTGCGGCGTATGGCCGATCCGGCGCAGGGCCAGGCCAGTGGGCTGCTGCTGGGCATCGACCTGGTGAAAGACAAGGCCACACTGGAAGCTGCTTACGACGATGCGCTGGGCGTGACGGCGGTCTTCAATAAAAACCTGTTGCGCCATGTCAACCGCCTGCTGGGTTCGGATTTTGATGCCCGGCAGTGGCGCCACCTCGCCCTCTTCAACGAGTCCGAGTCGCGTATCGAGATGCACCTGCAGGCACAGAAAAACCTGAGTGTGCGCTGGCCGGGCGGGGAACGGATGTTTCGCGGCGGCGAACGTATCCACACCGAAAGCTCCTACAAGTACACGGTGGCGTCCATGTCGGGGCTGCTGCGGCGCGCCGGCTTCACGCAAATCAGCTACTGGACAGACCCGAAAGACTGGTTTGCGGTGTTTTGGGCCGCGGTCTAGGCGGTCCGGACTTTCTTGCCACGACGCTGCGGCAACTGTCGGCTCAGGCCTTCTCCGCCTCCTGAAGGGTTCGCCACATCACCTTGCCCGAGCCGCTTTTCGGCAACGCATCGACAAACTGCACCACCCGCGGGTATTTGTAGGCGGCCATGTTGTCGCGGCACCAGCCGATGATGTCCTCCTCTGTGGTGCCGTCCCGCGCAGCCGGCCTCAGGACCACCACCGCCTTGACGGTTTCGCCGCGGTAGGCATCGCGCGTGGAGATGATGCAGGCCTCCTGGATGGCCGGATGTTTGAACATCAGCGCCTCCACTTCGGCCGGCCAGACCTTGAAACCCGAGGCATTGATCATGCGTTTGAGCCTGTCGGTGATGAAGAAATAGCCGTCCTCGTCCACCCGCCCCAGGTCGCCCGAGCGGAAGAAGCGCTTGCCATCCAGCTCGATGAATGCGGCCGCGGTGGCATCGGGCCGCTTCCAGTAGCCTGAAAAGTTCTGCGGCCCGCACATGATGATTTCGCCCTGCTCACCCTGCGGCATTTCCTGCAGGCTCAGCGGATCGATGACACGTGCATCAACACCGACAAAAGGCACGCCCAGGCATTGCTGCTTGGTCGCGTCGGGCGGATTGCTGTGCGAGGGCGCGGCAGTTTCCGTCAAGCCGTAACCTTCGGCAAAACGCAGGCCGTACTGCTCCCACAGGCGCTGGGCCACAGCCTGCGGCATGGCGGCGCCGCCGCCACCTATGTAGGTCAGGCTGCCCAGGTCGAAGCTTGCAAAGTTGGGACTGGCCAGCAGGTCGATCACCATGGTCGGGATGTTGGTCCAGTGCGTTACCCGCCAGCGCGAGATCAGCTGGCCGGCCAGCTCACGGTCCCAGCGCGGCATGACCACGAGGGTGGCGCCCCCGTAGATGGACGCGTGCATGACCGAGACCATGCCGGTGATGTGAAACATGGGCACCACCGACAGCACCACGTTTTCAAAAGTGCTGTTGCCCCACAGGCCGCTGGCCACGGCGTTGTGCATGATGCTGGCGTGGGTGTGCATGCAGCCCTTGGGCAAGCCGGTGGTGCCACTGGTGTAGGGCAGCACTGCCAGGTCCTGCGGCGTGGCGCTGTGGGCCGACAGTGTTGCGGCATCGCCGCGCAAGGCATCCGCCCAGTCCATCACCGCACCGCCCTCCAGCGCCGGCAGGGCATGCCGCGTGCCCAGCCAGTCCTGCCATGCCGCCGGCAAGGCCTGTCCGGCCTGCTGCGCGGCGAGGTCAAAGGCGTCGCTGTAATGGGTCACGATCATGTGCTGAAGGCGCTCGGCCGGCGCGAGCTGCGCGTTGGCCCTTGCCAGCTCCGCTGCCAGGTCGGCAGCAATGATGGCCACCCTGGCGTCCGGATCGGTGATGTAGTGCTTGAGCTCTTCGGCCCGGTTCATCGGGTTGACCGGCACCACTACCGCGTCCGCGCGCAGGATGGCAAAGTTGGCAATCACCCACTGCGGGCAGTTTTGCATGTCCAGCACCACCCGGTCCCCTTTGCGCACGCCCATGGCTTGCAGCGTGGCTGCCAGCTTCTCGGCTTTTTCCAGCACCTGCGCGTAGGTGAAGACCTGTCCGAAAAACACCAGGGCGGCCTTGTCCGGAAAACGCAGGGCGCTGACCGCCAGGTTGTGCCACAGCGAGGTGGCGGGCGGCGTGATGCGATGGGGCAGGCGTTTCGGCCAGAACTTGTAATGCGCGCGGTCCATGAGGTCTCCTTGGGGCGAAGCCTAACGCGCCCCGGGCTTCGGGGCATCGGGAAAGACGCTAGCAGCGTCACGTGCGCGACGCTGTTTATCATGGGCCATTCACTCAAAGGAGACATCCATGCTCACTCCCCGACGCGCCCTGGCGGCTTTCCTCATGGCGGCCAGTTCGGTGGCATTTGCCGCCTTCCCCGAAAAACCGATCCGCGTCGTCATCGGCTTTCCGGCCGGCGGCCCGCTGGACCAGCATGCGCGCCTGCTGACCGAGCGCCTGCAGGCGGTGCTGGGCCAGCCCATCGTCATCGACTACAAGTCAGGCGCCGGCGGCACCGTGGGCGCGCAGGACGTGATGAAGGCCCCACCCGACGGCTACACCCTGATGCTGGCCAACACCGGCGTGATGGTGATCAACCCGGCGCTTTACAGCAAGCTGCCCTACAGCACACTGAAGGACTTCACGCCGATCGCCCGCACCGCCATGCAGCCGCTGGCCCTGCTCGTCAATCCCAAGCTGCCGGTCACCAGCCTGAAGGAATTTGTGGCCTACGCCAAAGCCCGCCCGGGCCAGGTCAACTACGGCTCGGCCGGCAATGGCGGCATCAGCCACCTGGTGCCCGAGATGTTCAAGAATGCCACCGGCCTGTTCATGGTGCACATTCCCTACCGCGGCAGCGCGCCGGCCTTCACCGACCTCATGGGCGGCCAGGTGCAGTTCATGGGCGAGTCGATTCCGCAGGCCGCGAATTACCACAAGCAGGGCAAGGTCCGGGCGCTGGCCGTGACCAGCAGGGCGCGCAACCCGGCGCTGCCCGACATTCCGACTGTCATTGAATCGGGCTTCAAGGATTTCGAGGTCGTCGGGTTTTATGGTTTCCTGGCGCCGGCCGGACTGCCGAAGGATGTGACCGCCAAACTCAGCGATGCCTTCAAGCAGGTCATGGCCAGCCCCGACATCCGCAACCGCATGGTCACCCAGGGCGCCGACCCGGCCTTCATGGGCAGTGAGGAGTTTGCCCAGTTCCTGGCCGCCGAAATGCCGCGCTGGGCTCAGGCCGTGAAGGCCTCCGGCGCAAAAATGGACTGAACGACCGCGCGCCAGCGCCGGGCAACGCCTGGCCCCCCCCTCCAGCAGGGCTGTCACGCCTGTGTTTGGTGCAACCTGCACGAAAAAGTCGCGCCGCCGGCACCCTTTCACACCAGTTAGGTGCACAAATCTTGTATACCAATCTGGGTAATCAGGGCTGGCGCGTTGGCACGGGATGTGCGATGCTGCAGGCATGGCCACCACCGCATCCGACATCAGCAACCGCATCATTGAAGCCGTGATGGCGCAAAAACTCGCCCCGGGCGCGCGCCTGGGCGAGCAGCAGCTGGCCATGCTGTTTGACTGCAGCCGCACCATCGTGCGCGAGGCGCTGACCCGGCTGGCGGCACGCGGCATGGTCACCGTCAGCGCCAGGCGGGGCTGGTATGTGATCGAACCGTCCCAGGAAGAAGCGCGCGAGGCTTTTGAAGCCCGCCGCGTCATCGAGATGGGCCTGATCCGCTGCACCAGCGACGTGAGCAAGGCTGCCATCAAACAGCTGAAGCAGCACCTGAGCCGTGAAAAGGCCGCCGTCAAGGGCAACGATGTGGGCCTGCGCAGCTTTTTGCTGGGCGATTTTCATGTCTGCCTGGCCGAGTGCCTGGGCAACAGCCTGCTGGCCGACACCCTGCGCGACTTCACCGCGCGCACCACGCTGATCGCCATGCTTTACCAGTCCTCCCACGACGCGGCCGAATCCTGCGAAGAACATGTGCGTATCGTTCAGGCGCTTGAAAAAGGCGACCTGGTGCTGGCCGAGCAATTGATGCAAAGCCACATCGGCACGGTGCAGGCGGCCCTCCAGTTGCAGGCTGTCGGCGGGGATCCGCTGGCGCAACTGCGCAGCGCCCTGAGCCCGCTTTCACCGAATTCGCCCAAAACGGCACAGGAGTTGCATACAAGTGTTCGCAAACGCGGCCGGCGGGCCGCTCCCCCTGCTGATGATTCCTCAACCTATCTAGGAGCCCTGTTATGACACCGAGCAAACGCCTTTTTTCTCTTGGCCTCACGGCCATCGCCCTGCTGGCCGCTTCTGGCGTCCACGCGCAAACCGCGCTGGACGGCATCATGAAGTCCAAAACCATCCGGATCGCGGTGCCCACCGACTTCCCGCCCTACGGCATGGTCGGGCTGGACCTGGCGCCGCAGGGCCTGGATGTGGACATGGCCAACTACATCGGCAAACAAATGGGCGTGAAGGTCGAACTGGTGCCTGTGACCAGCGCCAACCGCATCGCCTACCTGCAAACCAAAAAGGCCGACCTGGTGATCTCCACCCTCGGAAAAAACCCGGAGCGCGAAAAAGTCATCGACTTCACCGCCGCCTATTCGCCCTTCTTCCAGGCCGTGTTCGGCCCCAAAACCCTCGCCGTCAAATCCTTCGCCGACCTCTCCGGCAAAAGCATCAGCGTGACCCGCGCCGCCCTGGAAGACCAGGAGCTCAGCAAGGTCGCCCCCCCTGGCGCCGACATCAAGCGTTTCGAGGACAACAACACCACCGTTTCGGCCTACACCGCGGGTCAGGTGCAACTGATCGCCACCGGTGTATCGGTGGCCGGCAACATGATGAGCAAGAACCCGCAACTCAACACCGAGTACAAGCTGCTGCTCAAGGACAGCCCCAACTTCATCGGCGTGGCCAAGGGCGAGGACAAGCTGCGCCTGAAGGTCAACGAGGTCATTGCCGCTGCCAAGAAAAGCGGCGACATCGACAAGATGGCCGTCAAGTGGCTGGGCCGTCCGGCCGGAACGCTGCCGGAATAAGTTGCACACCCCCATGGGGCTCACTGCGTGTAGCCCCTCCCCCTTGCAGGGGGCGTCCGCTGCGGTCCGGCAAAGCCGGTCCCGCGCCGACCTGGTCAAGACAAGAACGGCAACGCCCACGCGATCTTCACAGGAACCGAACAGATGAACATTGATTTTGATTTCATGGCGGTGCTGTCGCAATGGCCGTTGCTGGCCATCGGTGTCGCGTGGACGGTGGGGCTGACGGTGATCTCTTCGCTGATCGGCGTCAGCCTGGGTGTGGCCTTTGCCTGGGCGCGGGCCAGCGGCCCGGTGGGGCTGCGCTGGGTGGTGGGAACGTATGTCGAACTGATCCGCAACACGCCCTTTATCGTCCAACTCTTTTTCATCTTTTTCGGTCTGCCCGCGATGGGTGTCAAGCTGTCTCCGGAACTGGCGTCGGTGATCGCCATGGTGGTCAACCTGTCGGCGTATGCCACCGAAATCATCCGGGCCGGGGTGGAAGCTACGCCGCGCGGCCAGATCGAGGCGGCAGAAAGCCTGGCTTTCAACCGGGTGCAAATCTACACCCGGGTGGTGTTGCCACCGGCGCTCAAGAAAGTCTGGCCGGCGCTGGTCAGCCAGATCATCATCGTGATGCTGGGTTCCGCGGTCTGCGGCCAAATCTCAACACAGGAACTGTCTTACGCGGCCAACCTGATCCAGGGCCGCAACTTCCGCGCCTTCGAGGCCTTCATCATCGCCACCGCAATTTACCTGTTGCTGTCCATCGGTGTGCGCAAGCTACTGAACTGGGCCGGTCCCAAATTTCTGTTTGGAAGGTAGCCCGCCATGATTGAATTTTCGATCTGGGACATCTTCCGCAACCTGCTGCTGGCCGGCCGCTGGACCGTGGCCCTGTCGCTGACGGCCTTCATCGGCGGCGGCATCGTCGGCCTGTTGCTGCTGATAGGCCGGCTCTGGTCAACACGCGCTGCGCCCGGCGCCCAAAAAGTCGCGCGGGCCACCAGCGCCGCGCTCGACGGCTATATCCTGCTGTTTCAGGGCACGCCACTGCTGATGCAACTCTTCCTGGCCTATTTCGGCCTGGCGCTGTTCGGCATCAACGTGCCGGCCTGGGTCGCCGCGGCCGTGGCCCTCACGCTGTACACCAGCGCCTACCTGGCCGAGATCTGGCGTGGCTGCGTCGATGCCATCCCCAAAGGCCAGTGGGAAGCGGCGCAAAGCCTGGCACTGAACTTCGGCGAACAACTGCGCCAGATCGTGCTGCCGCAGGCTGTTCGCATTGCGGTGCCGCCCACGGTCGGCTTTCTGGTGCAGGTCGTCAAGGGCACGGCGCTGGCGTCGGTCATCGGTTTCATCGAGCTGACCAAGGCCGGCACCATGATCACCAACGCGACCTTCAAGCCCTTCCTTGTGTACAGCTGCGTGGCTCTGATGTATTTCGCCCTGTGTTTTCCGGTGTCGCTGTACGCGCGCAGGCTTGAAAGGAAACTGAGAAATGGACGCTGACATGACAACAACGCTTCCCGGCGCGACACCGGTTTCAGCCCCGAGTACGGGAATCGTCAAGACACTGGTGGAGATCAACCAGCTGCGCAAGAGTTTCGGCAGCAACGAGGTACTCAAGGGCATAGACCTCGACGTCAAGGCCGGCGAAGTGATCGCCATCATCGGCAAGAGCGGTTCCGGCAAAAGCACCCTGCTGCGCTGCATCAACGGGCTGGAGGTGTTCCAGAGCGGCACGCTGCGTGTGGACGGCAAGCACCTGCTGCACGACAACGCGCAGGTGATGCGCGAGCTGCGCCAGCGCGTGGGCATGATCTTCCAGAGCTTCAACCTGTTCCCGCACCTGACCGTCGGCAAGAACATCATGCTGGCGCCGACCCTGGTCAAGAAAACCGCCGGTGTGGAGGCCGAGGCCCATGCCCGCACGCTGCTGCAGCGCGTCGGCCTGGCGGAAAAATTCGACGCCTGGCCCGATCAGCTCTCCGGCGGCCAGCAGCAACGCGTGGCGATTGCGCGCGCGCTGGCCATGCAGCCCTCGGTGTTGCTGTGCGACGAGATCACCTCGGCCCTGGACCCCGAGCTGGTGGGCGAAGTGTTGCAGGTGGTGGAAAGCCTGGCGGCCGAGGGCATGACCCTGCTGATGGTCACCCACGAGATGAACTTTGCGCGCAAGGTGTGCGACCGCGTGGTCTTCATGCACCAGGGCCGGGTGCATGAAACCGGCGCGCCAGAGCAGGTGTTTTCCAACCCGCAAACCGCAGAGCTCAAGCAATTCCTGGGGATGATCCAGTAGGTCCGTCCGACGCGGGCGCCCCGCACGCTGTTCGGGCCATCGGGGCACAATCACGGAATGCCTGATGTTGCCCTTGTTTCAATTCCGGCGCCACAGCCGCCATGCTTCTTTTTTGATAGCGGCTTGCCCTTGTCCGGCAAGGGCGCAGGCCCGATTTCATTAAAAATCCGTGGCTTTCCTGCGGCGCTGGCTGCCCCGGCCTGACGCTGGATGATTGCACCCCTCATGCACTCCCTGCCCCCCGTTCTCTACCTCTTCGGCCTGTGCAACCTGGTGATTGGCAGCAGCGCCTTCGTGCTGGGCGGCATTCTGGTGCCGCTGAGCGAATCGCTCCATATCAGCCTGGCGGCGGCCGGTCAGGTCATGACGGCCTACGCGGCGTCCACCGCCGTGCTGGCGCCGGTGCTGATCGTTTTCACCGCCCGCTGGCCGCGCAAACGCGCCATCCAGCTGGCCCTGGGCCTGTTTGCCACGGGTTGCCTGGTGTGCGCGCTGTCGGACAACCTGACGGTGCTGCTGCTGGGCCGGGTGCTGATGGGCGCCGGCGCGATGTTCAGCGCCGCGGCCTCCGCCCTGGCGGTCAGCCTGGTGGCGCCGGCCCTGCGCGGGCGCGCGCTGTCCATCACCTTTCTGGGCATGAGCATCAGTTATGCCGTCGGCGTTCCTGTCGGTGCCTGGCTGGGCTTTGAGTACGGCTGGCGCGCGCCGGTCTGGATCTCGGCCGGCGCCAGCGTGGCGGCCCTGCTGGCGGCGAGCTGGCTGGTTCCCGCCAACATGTCGACGGCCGGCGCCAGTTTTGCCGGCTTTGGCGCAGCGGCGCGGCAAGGCGCGGTGCTGCGCACCTGGCTTCGCTCCCTGCTCTACTTCGTGGCCATCTTCAGTGTGTTTGCCTATATCGGGCCGGTGCTGCAGGCGCTCAACGCCATGAGCCCGACCCAGCTGTCCCTGACACTGGCGGTCTTCGGCCTGGCGGGGGTCGCGGGCACGGTTTCCGGCGGCTGGGCCAATGACCGTTTCGGCTCGCTGCCCGCCATGCGCGTGCAAATGACCGTGCTGGTGGCGACCATGGCCGTCCTGCCGCTGACGCGCGGCCACCTCTACGCGACGCTGGCCACCCTGGTGGTCTGGGGCATCGCCGGTTTTGGCATGATGGCGCCCCAGCAAAGCCGCCTGGCCAGCCTGGCGCCGGCCCAGGCGCCGCTGCTGCTGAGCCTGAACGGCTCCATGTTGTATGCGGGCACCGCGCTGGGCGCGGTGATCAGTGGCTCCCTGCTGGATCACCTGCATCTGTCACAGCTGGGCTGGGTGGGCGTGCCCTTCGGCCTGCTGGCATTGCTGACCCTGGCCTTTGAACCCAGGCAAGCCGGAGCACGCGCAGCTGTGGCATCCTGACATCCATGAGCACACCCACACAACAACTCAGGACACTGGAGAACGGTCTGCATCAGTTACGCAGCGACCACATGGCGGTGCCAGCCTTTTCACGGATGGCCCAGGACCAGGGCGAATTGCTGGCGGCCCTGCCGCCCAAATTTGCAACCGTGCTGCAACAGTTGCTGGACAGGCTGGAGTCCAGCGCGCTTTTCAGCGAGGAAAGCTGCTCCTTCAGCCAGAAGGATCTGCTGGACAGCCTGCAACAGTGGCTGGGCCATGCACAAGGCCAACTTGACAAGGGAGATGCCGCATGAACACGCCGATCCCCACAGCCGGGCCCGTGTCGCTGATCTACATCGGAGACCCGATGTGCTCCTGGTGTTACGGCTTCGGCGTGCCCTTGGGACAGCTGCTGGCCAGCCATCCGGATCTGCCGGTGCAACTGGTGCTGGGCGGCCTGCGCGCTTACAACACGCAGGTGATGGACGCGGCCCTGAAAGCCAAACTGCGCCAGGCCTGGGCCGGTGTGGCGCAACGCTCCGGCCAGCCCTTTTCGCCCGCGCTGCTCGAGCGCGAGGATTTCATCTATGACACCGAACCGGCCTGCCGCGCTGTCGTGACCGTGCGCGAGCATGCACCGCACCTGGCCCTGGCCATGTACCACGCCATCCAGCAGGCGTTTTATGCCGCGGGACGCGATGTGACCAAGGCCGCGGTGCTCGGCGAGATCTGGGACGAAGTGCATGGCCGCACCAAGGAGGCCTGGGGCCATATCAATTTTCTGCGCGACTTTGAAAGCGAGGCGATGCGGCTGAGAACCCGTGACGACTTTGCGCAGGCCGGACGGTTTGGCGTCCAGGGGTTTCCAGCGCTGCTCGCCATGGCGGACGGCCGGACGCAGGTCCTGGCCCATGGGTATGCGGACGTGGACGTGCTGGCCGAACGGCTGGCGCAGATCGCTTCCCGCTCCGCTTAAACGTGCCGCTTCTTCACGGCAGGCCCGGCGGGTCCCGGCGCCTGTGCGTCGGCCAGTTCATGCAGCGCCTCGATGATGTGGCAGCGGGTGTCGCTGCCGTCGCAGCGGTCGCGCAGGGCCCTGAGGTCTTTCTCAAGCGCTTTCAGCTCAGCCAGCCGGGCGCGTACATGGCCCAGGTGACCATCAAGCGCCTCGCGCGCCAGCGCGCAATCCGCCTTGTTGTTCAGTTGCAGGCCCAGCAGGGTGCGCACTTCCTCGAGTGACATGTCCATGGCGCGGCACAGCCGGATGAAACGCAACTGGTGCAGGTCGCCGTCGCTGTACACGCGGTAGCTGTTGCCGCCGCGCGCCTGCGGGCTGAGCAGGTTCTCCTTTTCATAAAAACGGATGTTGGCGGCGCTGACGCCGCTGCGTTTGGCGGCCTCGCCGATCTGATAACCCCGCGCGGGCAATGGGTTTGAAGCAGGCATCGCTTGACCTTGAAGTGACTTGAGGGTTTCCAATGATGCCATCAGATCAAGAAAACGAGGAACCCTGTTCATGTCCGCCCACTGCTGCAACCACGACCCCGAACCTGGCGCCCAGGCCAACAGCCCGCGCTATCGCCGCATTCTCTGGATTGCGCTGGTGGTCAATTTCGCCATGTTCGGCATCGAAATCGGCGCCGGCTTCCAGTCCGGGTCGGTGTCGCTGCTGGCCGACGCCATCGATTTTTTCGGCGATGCCGCCAACTACGCGGTGACGCTGGCGGTGTTGTCCATGGGCCTGGTCTGGCGCGCCCGCGCGGCCCTGCTCAAGGCCGCCAGCATGCTGGCCTTCGGCGTGTTTGTGCTCGGGCGGGCGCTGTGGGTGGCCACGCAGGGCGGCGCGCCCGAGGCGCTGACCATGGGCGCCATCGGCCTGCTGGCCCTGGTCGCCAATGTCGGCGTGGCGGCGCTGCTGTATGCGTACCGCGAGGGTGACGCCAACATGCGCAGCGTGTGGCTGTGCTCGCGCAACGACGCCATCGGCAACGTGGCGGTGATGCTGGCCGCGCTCGGTGTGTTCGGCACCGGCAGCGCCTGGCCTGACCTGGCGGTCGCCGCCGTGTTGGCCGGTCTGGCAATCACCGGCGGCTATTCGGTTTTCAGGCAGGCGCGCCAGGAATTGCGCTGGGACCACCAGGCGTGAAGGTGCGGGTCGGCATGGCTCAATCCCTGCGCGCTGCGTGGGCTTTCCCGGCTGTTAGCATGTCGCCCGTGAAACGTTTTATTTGCCACTTCCTGATCGTCTGGCTGGCGCTGCTGTCCGGCGGCGCCCATGCGCACGCGGCGGCCGACGCCGCGCAGGAGCTGGGCCACATCGCCGCCCATGCCCTCGAGGCGCAAATGGCAGGTGCAGATGCTGCCGACGGCGCCGTCGCGGCACATGAGCACGGACATTCCGAAACCTGCAGCCTGAGCCACTGTGGCCACGGCCACGCCACCGGCATGCTCGCCACGTCCGACCTGCATTTCAGTGACGCGGGCGCCGGCGCCCCGCTGCCGACACCGCAGGCCTGGGCCGGCCGCGATCAGCCCAACAACATCGAGCGCCCCAAATGGCTGTTCACCACCCCTGCCGTGGTGAACCTTTGAGCTGACGGGCGCTTAACGCCTCTTTTCATCTGCGCTTGCGCAAAGGTTCGCCGAAGTTCGATCACTTCGGAGAACGCCCTTGCCTTCCCTTTTCCGCTTATATCTGGCACCGCTCGCCTGTGTGGTGCTGGTGCTGTCGGCTGTATTTGCAGCCGCTGCCGGCGCGCAAACGTCGCCCATTCCTGAAACCGCCGCAGCTGCAGGCAAGGGCCTCAGCCTGCGTGAGGCTGTCGAGGCCGCCTGGGCGCTGAGCCCGGCGGCGCGCAGCGCCGGCAGCCGGCGCGCGGAAGTACAGGCCCGTGAACGCGCCGCCTCGTCCTGGATCAACGGTTCACCCAGCGCCCTGCTGGCGCAGCGCAGCGACCGTTTCAACAACAATGGCGGCTTTCGGGAATACGAAGCGGAGCTGGAACTGCCGATCTGGAGCCCCGGTGTACGGGATGCCGCGCAACGCGAGACAGCCGCACAAGTCCTGGCGTTCGAGCCGCAGCAACGCCTGGCGCATCTGAAGCTGGCTGCCGAAGTGCGCGCCGCGGCCGCGAGCTTCGCGCTGGCGCGCACCGAGCACGACCTGGCCGCGCGCAAACACAAGGAAGCCATGGTGCTGGCACAGGACGTGGCGCGCCGCGTCAAAGCCGGCGACAGCGCGCGTGTGGACGGCTTGCAGGCGCAGTCGCTGGTGCAGCAGACCGCCAGCACACAGGCGCAGACGCACGTGGCCCTGGCCCGGCTGCAAAACCAGTGGTTGACCCTGACCGGTTTGGCCGCCGTCCCCCCACTGGAAGAAGCACAGCCTGCGCTCCCGCCGGGCGCCGCGACCCCGAGCCATGACCACCCGGCCATCCAGGCGGCACAGACGCGGGTTCAGGCCGCGCAAGCGAAACTGGAACTGAGCGAAACCGACCGGCGCGACCCCATGGCCATTGGTGTCGGTGTCATCCGTGAACGCGCGAGTTTTGGCGCAGCCGGTGAAACCAGTCTGCGGCTGGCCTTGAAAATCCCCTTCGGCACGGACAACCGGAATGCCCCGCGTATTGCGGCAGCGCACGCCGAGCTTGATGCGGCGCAGGCAGAGCTGGATGGGCTCCGGCGGCTGCTGCAAGGCGAACTGGCCTCCGCCATCGCAGAACTTGACGCGGCCCGCCGCACGCAGGACAACATGGCCGAACGCGCGCGTCTGGGCAGCGAGGTCCAGGCGCTGGTGGCCAAGGCTTACCGCCTGGGCGAGTCCGACCTGCCGACCCGGCTGCGTACGGACAACGAAAAATTTGAAGCCGACCTGTCCCTGGCGCGCGCCCGTGTGGGCCTGCAACGCGCCATCTCCCAATTGAACCAAGCCCTTGGACTGCTCCCATGAACTCCATTTACAAGAAAAATCGGCTCCTGGCCCCCGTCCGGCAAGCACTGTTCGCTCTGTTTTTTATAGCATCCGGGCTTTCCGGAATGGCCTGGGCCGACAAAGGCCACGAGCACAGTCACGAGCCCATGGCCGCGACCGGCGCCGCCACCTCACCGCGCATCAGCAGCCACTCCGAGTTGTTCGAACTGGTCGGCGTTGTCGAAAATGGCGAAATGAAAATTTACCTGGACCGTTATGCGAGCAACGAACCCGTCACCGATGCAAGGATCGAGGTCGAAGCCGGGGCCGCCAGGGGCAGCGCC
>Ga0307516_10004152_pt1 | contig 18062 bp, 21 predicted proteins | sample 19_EM_MG_FD_203310 | JGI IMG/M metagenome (GOLD analysis project Ga0307516, IMG submission 203310) | Populus trichocarpa ectomycorrhiza microbial communities from riparian zone in the Pacific Northwest, United States - 19_EM | ecosystem: Host-associated > Plants > Roots > Unclassified | place... | reverse complement strand
TACCGCGCCCTTCCTTTATACTTTTCCTTCCCTCTGTGGAATCACAGCTTGCCCGCAAGACTGACACAGTTCCACCATCATGACTCAATCGTCGCGCCCAAGGAAACACATGATCGCACTCGGCCGCTGCGCGGCCACCACTCTACTCGTGGCAACAGGAGAAAGGACACGCAAGCAAGAACAGTACAGAAAGAGAAGAAGGTCACGCAAGCATAATCAAAGGGAAACAACATACGTAAGAAGACAGGAGAAGGACGCGCAATCACTATCAACAGGAAACGGCAAAGACGAGAAGGACGCATAGTCAACATAGAGGAAACAAAGGAGAGAGGTCTAGACCAGCCAGCGGTCAGCGAATATCACTACCGGCGCGATATGGCGGAGATCGGTCGAGGCGCCTAAGCGCGGAGGATGACTGTGGCTGCGGCAGCGGTGATGAGGGCCAGCCACAGGGCGACAAGAGTGACGGCGGCCCTGGACGCGGTGCTTACGAGCCTGCCGCGCGAGATTCGTGACATCACAGTCATGCTGGCTGTCAAGGCACAGAACATCGCAGCAGATACTCTTGTCATATTCGTAAACATGCAGCGGGTTCCTGGCATAGTGGCTCAGCCCAGTTCTATTCTTTATATCTAATGTACATCTATATATGCTACTACCACACTTTGCACGGAAACAAAGGAACGTTGGCAAAAACGACATAACCTATTGAGTACGATATAATGAGTATGACGAGATAAGCACGACGCAATGAGTACGATGCGATGAGCACGGTGTGATTAGCACAACAACTATGAGGAGGATGGTGATGAGGACGCTGGCGGTGAGGACAATAGCAAGTAGGATACAGCAAGGATGATGACGAGCTTTGTAACATGGTTAGCGCAGCTCTCAGAGTGACAGAGACACCAGGAAGTTGTACAATACACAGTGAGGAGTACAATGTCAATGAGGGTGCCAGCGGTGAGGATGATAGCGAGTAGGATGTGGCGAGTATGAGAGCGAGTAACATGCGGTGAGTATGAGAGCAAGTAAGACATGGCAAGTATAATGGCGTGAAGGACGCAACGAGTACAATGGCAATGGAAAGCACCAAGCCATTACTAATGCTTGCACTTTCACAAGATTCGGCTCGCTCATCACTCATAGTCCCCTTTTTTCTTCCCCTTTCACCTCGTCCTACTCATCGACATTTTTCTCATCGACATCTTACTCGTCACGCCTTTCTTGCTATGTTACTTGCTGCCATCCTCCTCATTGACATTGTACTCGTCACCTCATATTGTACCACTTCCCACCGCTGTTACTGTCACTCTGAGAGCTGCGCTAACCATGTCACAAAGCTCGCTATCATACTTGTTGTGTCTTTCTCACCATCATACTTGCTGTGTCTTACTCATACTCATACTTGCCGTGTCTTACTCGCTCTCATACTCGCCACATCCTACTGACTATCGTCCTCGCTGCCGGTACCCTCATTGACATTGTACTCCTCACTGTGTATTGTACCACTTTCCAGTATTTCTGTCACTCTGAGAGCTGCGCTAACTATGTCCCAAAGCTCGCCATTATACTCGCCATGTCCTACTTGCTATCATCCTCACTGTTGGCGTCCTCATTGCCATCCTCCTCATAGTTGTCATACTCATCATGTCGTGCTCATCGTATCATGCTCATCGTGTTGTGCTCATCATGTTGTGCTGATCACATTGTACTCAACGCGTTGTGCTCATCACGTCGTACTCATCACATCGTGCTCAACACGTTGTGTCATTTTTGCCAATGTTCCTTTGTTTCCACATGAACTGTGGTAGTAGCATATATAGATGTACATTAGATATAAAGAATAGAACTGGACTGAGTCACTATGCCTGGAACCCACTGCGTGTTTACGAATGTGACAAGAGTATTTGCTGTGATGTTCCGTGCCTTAACAGCCAGCATGACCGTGGTGCCATAACACGTGTTGTCCAGACACCATTTGCCCTGACATGGCTGCATCCCGAATGAAAATACCCTGACACGGCTGTGTCCAGAAGGAAAATGCCCTGATACGCTCTGTCCGGTAGGCAGATGCTGTCATGAGCTGTGTCCGGATTCACGGTGCCATGGTGAACTGTGTCTGAGTTAAGCAGATTGCGTCTGAAGCATCCAGAGTGTCTAGTGTGTCCGAACGCTTAGGATGCAATTTTTTTTTTCCTGATGCATCAAACACACCACAGTAGTGGAAATCTCCAAGTGGTTCTCTGTAGGTAGACAGCTTCTTTTTCAGATGGCTCGTAGGATAGCTCATAGGATCACTTGATCTCGTAGGCTCACTCATTGATCACTTGTGGCATTGCTTGTACAATTGCTTGTGCAATTGCTTGTTGGGTTGCTGTATCTGAAGGTCCTTCAGCTAGCAGACTAATACTTTGTTTATATGACAACCAAGTGATGCTGACTGATGAATGGTTGCACTGTTCAATGTGCAAGGCTTAAGTCTGGGCAGTGGCTTTGGCTGGTAGGCCACTCTATGCTGAGGATACTATCGGGTGTGTCATTCTTCAGTGAGCAATGGTTGCTAGCATTGTAAAGGATGGTGACTGCAAACATGATGCGTTTTCTTGTTGGCAATGCCATCGGACATGATGCGGCTCCAAAATGTTAAGGTTTTAAAAAATGAGTGTGCAGAGATGAGCAGCAGAAGCGAGGCACAAAGCGGCAGGTACGGCGGGTGTGATTATCGATGGGTATTGTATCGGCAGAGTGTTCAATCTGGGCTCATAACCTGTTGGAATATATGTATCGATAAAAGGTAAAGATATTATTACAGTATTAGGTGGACACAAGATCTCTCTATAAACAGAAAGGCCGTCAGGACAAAGAACGGAAGACTGCCCCCCTGAGCCAGTCCTTCGGGACTCAGTCATGTCAAGATACCTCCTAATGTCTGAACCCCTCCTCATCTCCAGATGCCACCTTATTGTGTCAAAAAATTTTGCTGATGCTGCTGGAGGCCTTGTCTGAGTCTCTCTGGGAGTTGCTTGCCTCCGTTTTTCTTTACTCTTCTCCTTTTCCTTTAGGCCCTGTTTGGATGGGAACGTCCAGTACGGTTTTTTGGTGGGAGGTGTCCGTTCGCTTCTGTTTATATGACTAGTATCCGTGGAACACTCGGGTGTTTCACCAATGGCACAATCGCCCAGGTGGTCACCAACAGTCTATCACCCTTGAGCGGGCAACACTTGTATGATGGCAGAGGAGCGACCGTGTAGTTCCAAAGGATTCGTACGGGAGCCATTGGGAAAATTCACTAAGAGATTCACGTTTGAAATATCACTAGAGAGTTGATCCCAGAAACAATGTAATATTGTTAAGGCTCAACTTCTGACTGATCGTTGCTGATGCCTCTCTACATAGGAAACTGTCACTCTTTAAATGTAGCACCGACTCTTTGACCATCTGCCCTCGGGCTGACTCGGGAAGCGCAATACCTCGATATTATACAGCAGCGTCTCTCCTCGTCCGAGGGAGATAGGGTTGATTGAGCCGTGGCACTGATTGATAGGTATAGACCCAGAAGATCTTTGATCTGAGTGCTTGCGAACAATCTTCATTTGTACCCCCTTGTAGGTGTCATCACCCTCGTGCTCCTGTCTGCAGCCCTTACTGGCTAAATGCTTCTCAGGTGCATTCGGGGTCGCAATCTATGAGTCTAGATGCTTCCAGGAAGGTCTGGTGACGTCGGTACAAGTGCCGCAGCAATCGCAGTTAACTAAAGAATACGTCTCTATAACTTGACAAGTTAAGGTCCGATCTTCTTCAAACAACTGACAGATGGTCTGGCTCCCCTCATATACCGACCGGACCCGTTCCGCCTCGCGCGTCCTGCACGACCGCTCGTGAGTTATATTGTACCCAGAAAAAGTTGACATTTTTGCTGGAATACACCAACTAGTAGCTTTTAGTATAGGTCTCACGGAGGATAATCTTGACACCTCCCAGGGATGTGACCAGACCCTCGCCTGAGGCTGCCACTCATCCCCTTTCCCATTGGTAACCTTGAGTTACCACCTGGCTGCTGTTGGGTCGGTAATACTCTTCTCTTTCAGAGCTTGCCCCAGCCCATGACTTTCACTCATGAAAACTCACTCAGCCTCAATCCTCAGATTGAGTCCAGCTAGTCATACTAATTGCATGTCTTGGGGTGTCACCAGCACACTGGGTGTAACAGTCCGTTCCCCAAAAAAAAACACTGTTTGGACAGTCACGGCCCATCTTCTATTTCTGTTCCTCAACACCAAAACGTCTTTCGTTCCCAAATTGACCTCGTGAGGGATTTTTCACTTCGGTTAGTACAACAACCCACCCCATGCCCTCCCAATCGCATACTTTCACTTGACAGAATATGTCGTAAGAAACAGCAAATACGCTACATTTGTCTTATTCTGATATTCTATTATCAATGATCTCTATTACGAAATCCTATTTGCACCTCCATCCGCACTGGCAAAATTTTCACCAAAGAACTTTTGAATGCCCATCCATGGCGTGTTCTTGAGATCCTACGAATGCCAATGACAACCTTTCTCGATTTACGTGACTGGATGTTCCTGAAGACCAATCTGCAAGCCACTCGTTCCGTTTCTCTCGAAGAGCAGTTGATGTGCTTTCTATGGATCATCGGTAACAACAGTAGTAACCATGAAGCTCAAGAGCAGTTCCAACACAGCAGGGAAACAATCTCTCGACATTTCCAATTAGTCCTCCGTGGGATGCTTGCCCTCTACAAGACATTTGTACGATTACCTCCCAATTCTACACCAACATGTATACGGAATGATTGTGGAAAGATGTCGTACTTCCAAAATCTTTGTGGAGCCATTGACGGAACCCACATCCTCACACATGTTCCAACAGCACAGCAGGCACCATATCGCAATCGAAAAGGGACCATATCGCAAAATATTCATACTGGCTGCAGTCTTGACATGTACTTTTTCTATGTCTATTCTGGCTGGGAAGGATCAGCCAACGATGCCCAAGTTTTAGAGAATGCTGAACTGCACAACTTCCCACACATGACCAGATGATTGTGGCTCGCTGATACAGGATATGGGATGAAGCCTGGATATCTGACGCTATACCCTACTGTCTGAATATCTTCGAGAGCAAGCTCTTGCTAGACTACAACCACAAACGAAGGAAGAACTCTTTAATCGACGACATGTACAACTTCGTAACATTATCGAGTGGATCTTCGGCATTGTCAAGGAGAGGTTTCAAATTCTGAAGACCCCAATGGAGTATGATTTACGTACACAAGCGGATTTGGTATTTGCTATCTGAGCACTGCATAACTTTATCCACCATCGCGCAAACGGAGAGGAGGATACCTTCTACCACAGTGCTGATGCTCTACGAGAGTTACAGTTGCGATTGGGAGAGACGGAGAAAAATGGGGGACAGTGTGAGGGGTGGTGTAGGGAGGTGCGAAAGATCAGAAGAAGGCATTGCTTTTGAGAGAGACAATGGCAACTGAGATGTGGATTGATTATCAACAATTCCTTGTAGATAGTGGTAGACTCTAGCACACTGTTTCTTCTCTATCTACTCTTCATTGTCCTATAGTCTAGTCGCTACAAACATAGAAGTTTTCTTTTATCCTATACATATGTATTTACTCTTTCCTGAGCTGAAATCGGAGCCACTCGTCCCGATCATCTCCGGAGTCCATCCCCATGAACACATCCACCTTGGCTACATTTTCGAACAGCTGATATCCCATGACTATGTCAGTCATTGTCCATCCGGGTCTATATCTGTACTCAGTCTGTAGTTTCATCACTGCTTTACGAACCACAGAAACCTCAGCTACCGACTCATTGCTCTCAGACATATCTGATGTGACTTTTTCCAGATACTTCAACAGCTTGTCTCCGCTAGTGAGGTTGCATTGGTGCACACGCCCCACAGGTGCAGTGTCAACAACAGATTTTGCATGTGGTTGCTGTGCTGAGGTAATCTAAAGTTAATCCCAGTTGCTAGATTCACTGAGTTCCGGAAGTATGTCGGTGGCATAGTGTGCGCCTTTTTCTGAGGCCTGGACGCCAATGAAAATCTGAGCCAGCTCGATCGTATTCGCAAGTGGTTCGTCACGAAACTCACGGATACCTGGGTACTTCTGCTCTGACTATCAGTCGATGACATAAGAGGTTACAGTGCTTGTGGAACTTATGCGGATCTCTTCTTCCCCACACATAGTCAGGGGCCGAGGGTACACCAGTGGCTTCATCTCTTCCAAATCCACTCAACAACATCAACCGAGACCAGAGATTCCACTTCTTCTTGAGTGCCTCTAACTTTCCCTGACACTCTTCCCAAGTGAGTGGCTGCAGTGCAATCTTTGTAACCACCTTAGCTACCTCAATCCACACATCTTTCTTAAACCCATTATCAGATTGGTTTCCTTCATGGATAGCTCAGATGAGCTCTCGTAGAAGTTTTGTCGTCATTTCTGCAGACCATTACACTGGGTGGCTACAGAGCTTGTTTGAGGTCGCCTCAATTCGATTATTATCGAACGATGATTGAACTGTGAGTTGGGACTCTGGCAGAGTTTGGACGGACATTGGAGGAAATGTAGGGCTTGAGATACAGAGTGGTGGTGGCGGTGACTGTGACCAGGAAACTTCAGAGCTGGAACATGGTGGAGGCGGTGGGCTTAGCAATGGTATTGAACTGGAGGATTGGATCTGTGATCATGTGTTGACTCTGGTATTTGGCTGAAGACCAGCGTTTTTTCGTTTTCGTAAGGCCATATTCTGTAACTCCGGAGGTTGTCATGATTGAATTGGAAGGGAGTACTGGCGGTGGAATTTTAGTGAAATTTTTTTTCCTGTACAAACTTTTCCCTAGAGCTTATGACCCTGAAGCAAGGTCTATGGAATTTAACTCTGATCTATACGTTAGTTGTGATGATGGGTTGAACTTATTTTTTGATGGGGTGACAGGGATCTTTACGTGGCAACAACAGACGGTGCGTGCTAAAGAGTACAGATGCTTTTGACCATGCAAGTGTGCTGTCCGTTCGCAGCTTGCGAATGGACGCACTCAGGGAACAGAACGATGGATGTCCGTTTCACCCAAACAGGGCCTTACCCTCCTGTGGCTTCCATACACGTGAATTCTTCCTAGGGTCCTTACAATCATGGATCAGATGGTCCTTACTGCTACACTCAAAGCATGATAACTTAGACCCAGTCCTCAGCTGCTCCTGATTTCCCTTCATCTGCCATTCCTTTGACCACAGAGCCTGAAACCTGGTCTCGATACTGATGAGGTTCATTGAATCTCTGGCTGTTGTCGCTGTGGAATGTAGTAAAGACACTATAATTGGCTCGTCATTATGCGCTTGGTCGATTGAATCGCAGATACACAGGATGTTATCTAGTGTCCATTGAGTTTTGATGCCCTTGACAGCTTCTATTGATGCTGCTGTCATATATGTGGAGTATACTCTCATTATCGGTCCATCCTTTCTGGCTTTCTTGTCTTGATCTGTAGCTTTTCACAACTTGAGGATGTATGTCTTCATATGTTGCACCTCTATCTCTGTAGATACTACCTTTGCGGTTTGGCCACTGATATATACCTCCATAAGGTGTAGCCAGTTGGCAAATTCGTGGAACTTGTGATTGAACCGAGCAATCGACGACGTAGGCATGAGGTTGTCCATATCCTTCTGCACCCAGCAAAGTACCTCTTGTAGTAGGTATTCAGTAGTAAATTTCTTCTTGAACTCAGTCCAGTTGACCTCTGTTCTTGTGTCTGGCCAAGTTGTACTTCCCCATTTATTGGCTGTACCCTTCAGGTATAAGATTGTGTAGTGTACCCACATTGCTGTTGACTTAGCAGTACCTCACTCTTGGGCTTGCAGATAGAAAACATTTTCGATGGTGGTGAGCTATGAGTATACTGGAGCGATAGACTTTTCTCTGCTGAATGTGTCTATACTCTTTGGTTTCACCATGAAGGTGTATGGTCATTGTGTGGTTTGACTCGATCCTGCTCCTCATGCAGTTGCTGTGCTGGTCTGTACTGTATCAATTGTCTTCTGCAAATTGTTCGTGACTTTCACGTTCACCTCCATGGTCTTCGTCAGTGTGGTGATAGTTTTTGTGTAGGCTTCTCGTGATGTTTTGAGTTCTTCCTACATCGTGGTTAGCTGTACGGTCATCTTCCCTTCCAGCTTCTCCACCATTGTCTGATAGAATGCTGTTTGAACCTGAGCAGTCGCAAGGTCCTTCCTCGTCTGCTCCAGCTCTGCATTCTGTTTCATCATAAAACCTTCCATTTCAAACCTTAACTGTCCTGCCATGTCACCAATAGCCTCCACAAACTCCACACCTGCTGGGTCTGCCGTATTTGTAAGCCATCTGTCAACAATCGTTTGTCACTGGTATACCTATACTTGGGTTCTTCAGTGGTATGGCACATTGTAGTCAAGGCCCCATTGGTTCCTCCATCATTTTGTCAAGCATGGTCGCCATCGTGTTGTATTCTGCTGTGTTTGCGTACTGTGTATTGCTTGTAGGGGTTCTGAGGTCTCTGTCGAACTGGTGTTGCTACCAATATAGGAATCACATACAGTAGGGGTAGATTCGTGACATACAAGAGTCTTAGTCTTATTTGCTGTGAGCTCTCACCTCTAATACTACATGTCGGCACTTAACCCTATTGCTTGTTGCCCAGCCTTACTCTTACACGTACCTCTAGCTATTTACATAATATCTTACATATACTCCTACAGCCACCCCAGGCCCTACTGAGAATCTCCGTCGCCACGGCTTTTTTTTCTTTTCTTTTTTTGTTTATTCATTATACTTGTATGCGACCTATCTAGATCATGACGAGTATTATGTACAGTCCGTTTCCCCACCACAGTCCGTATGTAGTGGCACGGTGCAGGCTTCCTTTTGCCCTCCACCCAGGCCTATTCGTCAAGGTGCGAGTACATAGGAAAAACATAGGAAATTCGTGACCGTCCCCTACTCTGCCTCCTCCGATGCCATGAAGGGTGGGGTGGGGAGAAAGAGGGGTGGCTCCTCCACCTCCATCCCCAATGTCTCCACCTCTACCCTCCTCTCCTCTTCCTGCTCAGCTCTCTCCCAGAGCTTCCACTCTGATGCCTCACTCTCCGCATCATCCCCCTCCTCCACTGGCACGATCTTTCCTATATCCGTCAAGGAGAGAAAGTCCAGCAGCGCCTGGCTACACGTCCGCTCGGTGAAGAGCTCGTGAACCTTCCACCACTCTCTTCCTTTTCCTGTCTCCTTCCACACCTCTTCCTACAGGTCCTTTTGCTCCTTCTTCCATCTGGGGTATCTCTTCAAAAGGTGGTTCCTCGTCTGCTTGGGGCATCGGCACCACCAGCACTGCGGTGTTGAATGGGATTTTGTTCAGTGCAGGTATTCACCAGTGAGGCAGTGCCCCATCTTCAGCTGGTAGAACCTTAAGGCAAGCCTCTTGGTGCTCCCAGCAACCATGCCGTCTGGCCTCTAGCTTTTTGGCATCTTGTACTTGTTTTTGGAGGTCCGGCCTCCAGCCCACTGTCGAGCCTCCATCCACTTCTTCTCTGAGATCTCCCTCCTGATGTTGGCAAGGGATTTGGGGAGCGGTGTCTCCTCCGTCCGGTCCGAGTAGGTCCAGCCTTCCATGCCTTGAGTATCTGGCTCCTCAGCTGCAAGCTTGGCCCATTCGTTGGCCTTTTCGTTGCCCTCTACGCCTTCGTGCGCTGGACACCATCTGATTTTGATGGTGATGTCCGGTGCTGCTCTTCGAAGTGTAGCGATGTGCTGTCTCGCTTCCACCGCGTATTTCTGTCCCAGTCCCGGTTCTTCCGTTGACATCCTCTGGATTGCCGCTTGGGTATCGGTGAATATTGTGACGTGGCTCGGGGTTGGGGCGATTTCCGCTGCCGTTTTCAGTGCAGATGCCAGCGCGGCACACTCTGCATTGTATGCCTCCTGGTTGAAACCCATGTGGGTCTTGATCCCTTCCCAGGTTTGGCTGCTTTTCCAAGCCACCATGTATCCGGCAGTCTCATTCTCCAGCCGTGACCCATCCGTGATCATGATGAGTCCCGGTCTCTCCTTTTCCGCCTCCTTCTTTGCCTCCTCCCATTCTTCCTGGATCAGTTCAGCGTCGAAGGACTCTGGTTCCTCCAGCAGCACTGTCTGTTCTGTTTCTGTCCAGGTGTAGGCCAGAGCAGAGGATAGTCTCTTGCCCAGTGGAGTGTTGGAGCTGACCATCTCTCTGGCTTTCTCTCCCTGCGGTAGGCCTAGCAGCCACAGTCCGAATCGGCGCTGGCGGTTTTCCAGCTGATTGGTTGCTGGTCTGAGTCCGGACTCCATTGATAGCGCTCCTAGGTTGGTCGTCCGGAAGGCTCCCGTTGTCGCCCGTGCCTCCCGGTTGACCAGCTGTTGCAACTCTTCTGCACGGCCAGTTGTTCCGCGGACATTGCCTCCCTTCCACCACAATTCCGCTCCGAACATGGCAACCGACTGAACGCATGCCGACATGACTCTCCTGCAGTTTGCTGGGGAAAGTTCCATCTGTTCTGTGAGCCGTTTCAGCCAATTCATTGCATTCCTCCCACTCTTCAGCCTGGTGGCGTGGTGCTCCTTTAGTGTGAGCTGCGAGTCCAGCCACACCCCCAGCCACCGTGTCGCTGCCCAGTTAAATGGGATCTCTTTATCTCCAACCTTCACCTGGGCCTCCGTCTGGGTGTCTTTTCTCTTCTTCCGCCAGAAAATCACTACCTCCGTTTTTCTATGGTCAAATGCCACAACGTTCTTTCCAGCCCACTCGATGGCCGCAGCTGCTGCCAGCGACAGCTTGCCCGCCACCTCCTCTGCATTCTTTCCTTCCGCCCACCATCCGATGTCGTCAATGAAGGATAATCCGCTTACGCCTGCCGCTGTCCTTTCCACTTCATCGAATATTCCTGACAATGTTGGAATATATGGATCGATAAACATAAAGAATGTATTACAGTATTATGCGGGTACAAGATCTCTCTATATACAGGAAGGCCGTCAGGACAGAGGACGGAAGACTGCCCCCCCCGAGCCGGTGCTCGGGGACTCAGTCATGTCTGGACGTCTCCTCATCTCCCGATGCCTGCTCATCTCCTGATGCCTCCTTATCTCCGAACGCCTCCTCATCTCCAGACGCCACCTTATTCTGACACTTCCCCTTGTACGGAAAGATGCAAAGGAACACAGGAGAGAATGAGAAAAACAGAATCCTCGGATGCCTCGTTAAAACTCGTAACCGTGTAAAAAACCCTTCGAGGGAGAAACCACAGACATAGAAGAAAGAGTGCATCCTCCAAAGAAAGAACAGGAAGATAAGAGGGAAAAACTATTTCAACCGCTTAACGCGTAGTCTGTCAACCACTTCCCCTGAGTTCCGGCTTACAAGCCCAAGCCCATGAGCGTGCTTCGAGTGGGTGTCTTGAGGGAGGTTCTTTGTCATGATGTCGGCGAGCATGTCGGATGTCGGAAGGTATGTGGTTTCCATGGCGTTCCGTTTGCAGGCATCAAGGACGAAGTGGAAGTGGACACTGATGTGCTTGGTGCGCTCATGAATCTTCGGGTTCTTTGCAAGTTGGATTGCACCTTGGTTATCGACAAAGATTTGCTGGGGCTCGGTAGCCATAGAGTCATTGTCTGAGCATCAGCAGTGGATAGCGAGGTTGGCTGTGTGTTGCAGATATCGTAGCGTGTAGGTGGCTGCTGACAAGTGCTCGGTAGTCGGGGTGGAGGAGAATTTGCTGAGCCTGGAGACGGTGAATACGAGGTCATCTGAGTCAAGAGTCCTTGCCGTGCAATTTGTCGTGTCTAAATCTAGTCTTCGGAGCTTGCTTCCGGTAGGCTGTGGTGTCCAGTGGCCGCTGCAGTCAGAAAAACCATTAGTTGCAAGGAGCTTCTGGATAGCATGCTGTTGGTGGATATGCAGTATCCGTTGTGATCGGCCATGCTCAATCTCTATACCGAGGAAGCAGCAAACTGTTCCAAGGTCGGTCATCTTGTACTTGGCGTGGAGGAGGTGCTTGATTGTGGTGACTCAGTTGGCCGATGGAGACAAGAGCAGCATGTCATCAACGTACAGCAGCAGAATTATTGGTGCGTCATTCTCAGCCGATTGCTTGGAATTCCAGATTGCCAGTGGGGAATTGGTTCGATCAGTTAAGGTGGTGCTTGCCTAGAGTTAGAAATTCGGATCGTACTCGCATCGCTGGAGACCGAGAGATCTGAGAAAGTGGTCAATATTCTCATACCAGAGAAGGGGGGCCTGCTTAAGTCCATAAAACGACTTTCTCAGCTTGCAGACTTGAGGTTTGTCCGCCTCAATACCCTGCTGCAGAGCCATATAGACATCACCGTCAACTTTGGGATTCAGGAAGGCGGTGACAACAGTCATTTGTTCGATTTCCCAGTCGTGGACAGCAGCGAGGGCTAGCATCATACGTAGGCTTTGCAACTTTGCTACCAGAGGGAAAGTTTGATCGAAGTCGACCCCCACCTGCTGTTCAAAACCTCGGATAACAAGCCTGGCCTTATACCGAATGCCGCCTCCCGGCAACTCCTTGGTCTTGAAGACCCACTTGGTGCTAATGGGCGTAACGCCGGCTGGAACGTCTTCCAGCCCGGCGTAGTCCCCTGTTGAGTTTTCAGCCAAAGATCTGAGTTCCTCATCAACCGCATCAGACCATTTCTGGCCAAACCTCGGGTGTGCAATGGCTTCCCGGTAGGACACCGGATCTGCAGAATCCATTGGTTCCTCTTCCACCCGGATCCAGTGGGCGACCACTCTAGGTCTCTTCCGAAGATCATACCGGCCGGTGTTATCTTCCAAATTGGCAAGACTTCCACTCGAGACGCCGAGTCCGAGTCCGCCTGAGGAATTGAGTCAGCTCGAGGCGCCGAATCTGAGTCCGACCGCCGAGGGATCGAGTCTGAGGCTGCGCGAGGAATTGAGTCCGCTCAAGGCGCCGAGTCTGAGTCCGACCGCCGACGTGTCGAGTCCGAGTCCGCCCGAGGAATTGAGTTCGCTCGAGGGGCCGAGTCCGAGTCCGACCGCCGAGGCGTCGAGTCCGAGTCCGCCTGAGGAATTGAGTTCGCTCGAGGCGCCGAGTTTGAGTCCGACAGCCGAAGCGTCGAGTCCGAGTCCGCCCGAGGAATTGAGTCCACTCGAGGCGCCGAGTCTGAGTCCGACCGCCAAGGCGTTGAGGCTGAGTCCATCTGAGGAATTGAGTTCGCTCGAGGCGCCGAGTCTGAGTCCGACCGCCGAGGCATCGAGTCCGAGTCCGCCCCAGGAATTGAGTCCACTCAAGGCGCCGAGTCTGAGTGCGACCGCCGAGGCGTCGACTCCGAGTCCACCCTAGGAATTGAGTTCGATCGAGGCACCGAGTCCGAGTCCGACCGCCAAGGTATCGAGTCCGAGTCCGCCCGAGGAATTGAGTCCGCTCGAGGCGCCGAGTCTGAGTCCGACCGCCGAGGCTTTGAGTCCGAGTCCGTCCGAGGAATTGAGTCCGCTCGAGGCGCCGAGTCTGAGTCCGACCGCCGAGGCGTCGAGTCCGAGTCTGCCCTAGGAATTGAGTTCCCGCGAGGCGCCGAGTCTGAGTCCGACCGCCGAGGTGTCGAGTCCAAGTCCGCCCGAGGAATTGAGTCCACTCAAGGCACCGAGTCTGAGTCCGACCGCCGAGGCGTCGAGTCCGAGTCCACCCTAGGAATTGAGTTCGCTCAAGGCGCCGAGTCTGAGTCTGACCGCCGATGCATCGATTCCGAGTCCGCCCTAGGAATTGAGTTCGCTCAAGGCGCCGAGTCCGAGTCCGACCGCCGAGGTGTCGAGTCCGAGTCCGCCCAAGGAATTGAGTTCGCTTGAGGCCCCAAGTCCGAGTGCGACCGCCGAGGCGTCGAGTCCGAGGCCGGATCCACGTCCAGTATTGAAGGGTCAAAGATATCTGACTTGCCACTGATGGGGGTCTTGCATCGGTTCTTGGCTTCACCATTGATGCCGTCCTCGTATCAACATCGGCTTTTTGTGGATATTGGCTCCACATCAATGGCAGCCTCACTGTCGATATCGGACTCATAGTAGATTTCAGTCTTGCCATAATTCTTGCTATTTGCCACTCTTGGTATGCCAGCCAGGGCAGTGATAGGAGCTTCGAAGGACATCCGCTTGCTTGATGGATCTGCTTAATCCAGTTGCACTTCCACCCAGATCCGGCATGGATGTAATTTATGTCTGAGCAGCGAGACTGTTCTGAAACTGGGTATTTCAGTAGATATCTTCATGTCTGGAATGAATACTCAGCTTTTGGAATGGATTCCACACATGGTCTTTGTTCAATCGGTATCTCAGTGGAGAGCCCACATACGGGCAAAGCCGATTCAGGAACAAAACCAAAAACCACTAGAGGAGCGATTATGCCAAAGTCGCCAAATCTGTTAAAGTGGCCGAATCCACAGTAGCCGTCAAACGTGCTTAGAGTAGTGGAAATCTCCGAGTAGTTCTCTGTTGGTCGACAGCTTCTTTTTCGGATAGCTCATAGGATCGCTCGTAGGACTGCTCGGTCTCGTAGACTCGCTTGTACAATCGCTTGTGGGACCGCTTGTGGAATCACTTGTGGAATCGCTTGTAGAATCGCTGGTAGGATCGCTCGTAGGATCGTTCTTATTATCGCTTGTAGGATTACTCGTAGGATTGCTCGTAGGACCGCTCGGTCTCGTAGGCTCGCTCGTAGGACCGCTCGGTTTCGTAGGCTCGCTCGTAGAATCACTTGTGGGATCGCTCGTGGAATCGCTTGTAGAATCGCTGGTGCAATTGCTTGTGCAATTGCTTATGCGATCGTCGTATCAATGAATGGTTCCACTGTTCAGTGCGTAAGTCTCAAGCCTGGGCAGTCGCGTTGGCCGGTAGGCCCCTCTATGCTGATGATACAACTTGGTCATTACGGAGTGCCATCAAGGTTGTTCTCAATAATGCTGGCGATGGTGGCAAATGGTGGTATCCGAGATTGCTTTGTCGCTTGCAGCCAATTCCTGGCAAACAGCGAGTAGGCTCAAGATGTATTCGAAGACCGATTATCGTGAAGGCAGAATCGTAGTCCTGGCTAAGGATTTCCCAGATGCGGGCTGCAGAATCAATTTTGTTTGCGGGAGGACTTTGGATGCAGGTTCGAATCGTGGGTTCAACCGATAGATAGATCGTCAAGGCAGCACGGTCATCACATTGACTGTAGCCATAGCCTCAGCAGTAGGGAATGATCTCATGTCGTTCTCCACAAGTGGTAGTTTCGAGCGCTGTAAAGACCGGTGACTGCGAAATGTGACGCGTTGACCCTGGCGATGTTGAACGTGACACGGCGCCAAAAAGTTGAGGCTTAAAAAACGAGAGCGCAGGGATGAGACACAGAAGCGAGGTGTAAAACGGCAGGTACAGCAGGTGTGATTATCAATGGGTATCGGATTGGCAGAGCATTCAATCCGGGCTCATAACCTGTTGGAATATATGGATCGATAAACGTAAAGAATGTATTACAGTATTATGCGGGCACAAGATCTCTCTATATACAGGAAGGCCGTCAGGACAGAGGACGGAAGACTGCCCCCCCCGAGCCGGTGCTCGGGGACTCAGTCATGTCCGGACGCCTCCTCATCTCCCGACGCCTCCTTATCTCCGGACGCCTCCTCATCTCCGGACGCCACCTTATTCTGACAGACAAGTAGGTGACAAAGAGGATTGGTGCTGCTGGGGAACCTTGGGGAACACTGGTGTCTACAGGGTTTTCATCTCCGATCACACCATCCAGCACCAGTTTGACCTGCCGGTCTGACATGAAGCTCATCGTCCACTGGATAAGGTCTGCCTCCAGCCCCAGTTCTTCCATCCACTTTCCCAAGAAGGTTTTGTCGACATTGTTGAACGCCGACTTGACATCCATGAACAGCGTACCTGCTATCTTCTTCTGTTCCCACGCTTGTTGGGTGCGATTCATCATAATGGCAACCACGTCGACGCAGGATCTCCGCTTCCGGCATCCGAACTGGCCCTCGTGTAGGCCCCGCTTGCGCTCCAAGTGGTCAGCAATCAGATTGGATGCTGTCCGTTCCAGTAGCTTGCTGATGATGTCCAAGAGTGATATGATCCGATACGCCCTCACCTTGAAATAATCGGGCTTACCCGGCTTGTTAATGACCACCCCTTTTACTGTCTTCCAGATTCCCGGGTGGAATCCCAGCCGGATGCATGCCCGTACCAGTTAGGTGATCCGCTGCTTGTCCCACTGCCAGAACACTTTGACGATTCCAGCCGATATCCGGTCATCTCCTCGGGCTGAGGCGTTGGCTGCTGCTCCCAGAAGAGACCCGACCAGTTGGGTGTTGACCCTCTCAAAGACCTTGCCCCCTTGTGCCGGTTCGAAAACTCCCAGCGGCCCAGGTGGGAAATGTGCCTGTAGAATCGCTTGTTCCCGCTCGTGGTGGCCCTCTGCGGTGGAGCCGTCCTCCGTGACAAGAGCCTGGCCAGTTTTGTCGATTCGGGGCATCGTGTATGCCGCCGCTGTCCAGACCTTATTTCCGTCCGCCTCTTGTAGGAACCGGTTCCAACAGTCCATTTTTGCCTTCCTGATTGCCCGCCGAAATTCCTACCTTGCCGCTTTAACCTGCGACATTTCCGCTACCCTCCACTTCCTCCTTACCCGTCCCAGATCCTTCCTCAGTTTCTTGAGGTCCTCGCACCACCATGGCTTTGACCGTGAGGACCAGCACTTCTTTCTGGCGTGTTCGTCCAGTATCACAGTCATTGCCTCCCTAAGCGACCCCGCTGCCTCCATCACCTCCTCCTTTGTACTGCTGTCTGACAGAATAGGAGTTCTCCCCAACCCTGCCAGATAGCACTCCCTTGCCTTCCTCTGCCTCTCCTCCGCCTTGCTTTTTTCCTCCTCTTCGCTCTTCTTTGCTGGGTCCCATCCGCTGATATCCCAGCCTGTTGTCTCCATGCTCGTGCATCAGCAAAAAAATGAAAAGTTGAGGTATATTGCTTTTTTTCGAAGTGAGACACAAATTTTAAATTTCCTTTCTCGGTGTTTTAGTTGAAATAAAAGAGATTATTTTTTTCCAAATCCTTACGGGAGCAAAATATAACTTCTCTCTTACAGAAGCTTAATAAAGCATAATAAAGCTTACGAAAGCACCGGGAGCACCGGGAGCATTTTTCAAGTTTTTGCTGATGATGTCTGTTGGGTGGGGGCTGCCCAGCACATCCCACGCAATGACCTCATGGTCTGACCCAGTGGCCTCTTCACCAAGCAAGCACCAGTTCAGATCCATATTAGACAAGGACAGAGTGAGATTGATGATGGAGTGGTTCATCACCCCCGGCCCCATCCTCGTGGCTTCCTTGTTATTCCACACAAAAAGGTTATCTTCCGTAATGAGCTGCTCGCAGAAAGTGTGGTTTTTGCTGTATGTTGCTTTGGGGTTCCACATCTTGCTGTGTGCGTTCATGTCTCTGGTGACAATCACCCTCCGGTGTTTGGCGATTTCGCCCCAGGCCGCATGCAGTGCTGGCCTATTCGCCTCATTTCTTCCCTCGTGTCGGTCATACATGTTGACAATAATGATTGTATCCCCACCTGGGGGGACAACCTCCACCACATGTACGTGATTCATCAGGAAAAAAAAAAATTGCGTCCTTAGCGTCCGGACGCACTAGACGCTCTGGACGTTTCAGACGCAACCTGCTTAACTCGGACGCAGATCGCCACGGCACCGTGCGTCCGGACGCAGTACGCCATGGCATTTGCTTACCGGACGGAGCGTGGCAGGGCATTTTCGTTCTGGACGCACGGTGTCAGGGCATTTTCCTTCTGGACGCAGCCGTGTCAGGGCATTTTCCTTCTGGACGCAGCCATGTCAGGGCATTTTCCTTCTGGACGCAGCCGTGTCAGGGCATTTTCCTTCTGGACGCAGCCGTGTCAGGGCATTTTCCTTCTGGACGCAGCCGTG
>Ga0307516_10004151_pt1 | contig 18063 bp, 25 predicted proteins | sample 19_EM_MG_FD_203310 | JGI IMG/M metagenome (GOLD analysis project Ga0307516, IMG submission 203310) | Populus trichocarpa ectomycorrhiza microbial communities from riparian zone in the Pacific Northwest, United States - 19_EM | ecosystem: Host-associated > Plants > Roots > Unclassified | place... | reverse complement strand
ACTGCGTAGTTGGTACGATCAAGTAGGCGGACGTTGCCCAGAGGGTGTTTGAACGTTTCGTCACTCATGATGAAGATCGTTGTAGATGCTCGTCGAATAGCGATGCGTAAGGAGGGAAGTTCTTGTCAGCCGTCACAGATCTTCTGTCGCTGAGATGGTTAGCGATCAATTTCGAGGAGAGATCTTCTATGTGAGACGTAGAGGAAAGGGCCTCGGAATCGCCGGCCCCCGCGTTTATCACTGGCTCCTGAGGAGCTATTTATCGCGCGAGAGTTTGACGGCGGTGAGGTTTGATCGTATGTGGAGCGGTTACGGCTCCGGGCTCATAACCTGTAGAAGTTTGCCCGATCACCGTTCCTCTGAGAGTCTTCACACAAGCAGAGAGAGAGAGAGAGAGAGAGAGAGAAATTTGACAAGATGATTATATCATTGAAGTTTGATGGTATCACTCAAACGTAATGCGTCGTCTTTTTCTATGCTCTGTAGAAGTATGTGAAAAGGGGAGAAGAAAGAATACCAAAGACGCTGCTATGAGAGAATGCCAAGACGTCGTTGCCAGGATCCCCTTGCCACTGCCGTTGCTATGCCATTGCTCTCCACAGCGTTGTCTTCGCCGTTGCTGTGGTGACGCTTCCACCGGCGTGCCACGCCGGAGTGGTGAGCGGCGAGAAGCAATTCCAACAGGAACAACCGATGATCCCGTCCCCGAAGGCGCGGTCACTCCTCGGTACATTCTTCGGCACTACGAGCGGCCCATTCGGAAGGTCACTGCCCGGATACCGGTTTCAGCCCGAAGGACACCATAGGCTCTCTCGGACGGACGATTCGAGTCGACCTCGGAACTGACGCTGACGATACGAAAGACCCGCTTCTCGGGCACCCGGGTACAAGGGCGCGTCCCCAGAACTGAGACAGGTACCACACAACCCGGTAACGAGGACTTGAGAGACTCGGAAGGAAGACACGGAATGACGACCGAGAAGGCGCAGGCACTTCTTGATATGTTTGCTTCAACCGGATGAGTTGTCGTACCTCTTTCTGAATCCCGGATCCTAGCCCTCGGCCCACCGATTTCCTACCCGCTCTCTCGAAGAATCAAATCCCGGTTGGGACACATCACGACGCCAAGAAACACCACACGCTTGTAGGAGTACGCTCCGGCTTACTCTGAGGGCCTGGCCATACCAACGGAGTACAGAGAATGATGCCCTGCTCTGGTGGCTGGGAGGGGCTGCAGGGGAGGAGGACTGCAGTCCGTGACGCTGCAAGGAACTCAGCGTTGAAAGAATCTCATGATCCAAGAAAAGAGACGGGCTACATAGATAGAACAAAAATGAGCGCTCAGGACGAGGCTAAGGAGGAGGGGAGGTAGTGTTACACCTGGGTGATCCACGAAGTACATAGAGTATCTAGATTACTTAGCGACCGAGGAGAAGGAAGGCTAGCGGGTGACGGATGATGGATCAAGAGTCTAGGAGGGAGTTAAGGGGCCGGAGTTAGCCTACGGCCGAGAGATCGAACCTTGCGGGGAAAGATCGAACCTTGCGGGGATCGGACGAAGGAACTCCGAGGTGGGGGTCGGAGTGCAAACAAAGCGGTCTTAGCAGACATGGTCTAAACTCCTTGCGGAGAGAGACCAGACGTTGGTTGACCCCTGCGGGGAGGAGCCACATACGCAGCAAGTCTGGGTGCTCGCAGGGACTGGCTTGGATCCTCGCGGGGGGAGCCACGTACGAGTCTAGACGCAAGAAACCCCAGCCCACTTGCATGACGAACTCATCTCCCTTATCTACACCCGCGCCAGGACCAATGATCCACCCACAGGGGCCATGCGCCTCGGGGGAATCCAAACCTGAGTCACCATCTCTCACGCTAAGTCACCAGATCTCACGACGGCTCTTTCCCTACAAAAGAAGGAGGATTTCTCACCTGACCGAGAGAAATCAGAACGAACATCCTCACCAACACTACCACTGAACCCACACACAAGATCTAAGATTATTCCGTTGTGAATTATCGAAAGTAGCCAGATTACCTTTGATTCTCCCCACACTCCGGTTACGATTCAACCCCAGTGTCACACAGCGAGACGTGGAAGACGTTGTGAATCTTCCATATGCGGGCAAGCGTGAGCCGGACTGCAAGTGGGGAGACGACTTTCTCGATTTGGAAAGGACCATGTTTTTTGTGGTCCAGTTTTCTCGAGGGGCGGCGTGTTTTGATGTTGCGGCCGTCGAGCATTACCAGGTCCCCTACACGGTATGCAGGAGGTTCCTTTCGCTCCGGGTTCGGGTACCACTGCATCCGTTCCTGCGCTTCTTCTAACCCTTTCCTTACTTTTTCATGCACCGCCTGCATTCAATGGGCGTATGCCGTGCTGGCCGGGTTAAAGGGTTCCGTGGATGCGGGGCCCACCGCCATGGGGTGGAAGCCATAGTTAGCATAGAACGGGGACAAGCCGTTACCTGTGGTGGCCGAGTTATTGTATGTGAACTCAGCCATCGGAAGCAGTCGTTTCCAGTTGTCTTGTTCCTTATTGACGAACGCCCGTAGATATGCCTCAATTGTCTGGTTGAGCCATTCTGTCTGTCCGTCGGTCTGCGGGTGGAACGCTGTGGACATGCAAGGCCGGATTCCCGAAAGCCGTAGGAACTCCTGCCATACTTCCGACGTAAATCGTGAGTCTCTGTCCGACATGATGTCAGTGGGAAGCCCGTGGTGTTTCCATATTTCCCTGGCGAAGATGATTGCTAGGTCTGCCGCCGTCTTCTCCCAGAGTGGTATGAAGTGTGCCATCTTTGTGAATCGGTCGATTACTACCCACAGCTGATCGCATCCTTCTGAGAGCGGGAGTTCTGTGATGAAGTCCATTGCGATTGATTGCCACGGCGTATATGGGGGTGCTAGGGGTGAGGATAGTCCATAGGGTTGGTGTCGGGACGCCTTGGTTTCCTGGCACTCTGGGCAGCTTCTAACAAAGTCTATGATTCGTTCGTTCATCTTTGGCCACCAGAAGTTTCTCCGTATTAGTTCGATCGTCTTATCCTGCCCCATGTGTCCGGCCACCTTAGTGTCATGTTCTGATTCCAATATGTGCTGCACCAGGCCCTTGGGTATCCAGAGCAGGTTCCCTCGGTACAGCAAGTCGTCCTTATATTCCATTCCCTCGACCTTTCAGTCCTTCGGCAATAGTCCACCTATCACCGCTTCCTGTTTCCTTGCCCGTTCATAGGCTTCGTCCTTTTTCCCTTCTTCCCTGACTTTCGCCAGGAAGTCCTCCGACCATTTCCGACTAGGGAGCGAGACGAGGCGAGCCGATGAGCAAATGAATGATCGTCCCTGTCGATTTGGCTCCGCAAAGTGACTTTCTTGCAAAACCGCTGTGATTGGCTGGTTTTCTATCCCCCCCTTTTCAGGGCGGTACTCCGAACGCCTGGATAAGGCATCTGGCTTTCCGTTCTGTGTTCCGGGTCGATAGTAAATTCGAAAGTCGACTCCAGCTAGCTCTTGCGCCCATCTCGCTTGTCGTTGGTTGAGTAATTTAGTCGTTGTAAAGTATTCCAGATTTTGGTGGTCAGAAAATACCTGCACCTGGTGGGTTGCTCCTTCGCAGTAGCGTCTCCAATGCTTGAAGGCATCCACGATGGCAAATAGTTCTTTGCCGTGGATCTCCTAATTGATCTCCGCTGGTGTGAATTTTCGCGAGTAAAATGCCACCGGGTGTAGGCGGTTTTCTTCATCCCGTTGCGATAGGATGGCTCCGATGGCAAAATCTGAGGCGTCAGTCTCTATGATCACCGGTCTCTGGGCATCAAAATGGGCCAGTATCGGGGCTGAGGTAAACCTATGCTTTAGTTCCCTGAACGCCGTTTCTGCCTCGTTGGTCCACGTCCATTTTTCTGTCTTTTTTGTTAACTCTGTAAGGGGTCGAGTTATTTTGGAGTAATCCTGAATGAAACATCGGTAGAAGTTGGCAAACCCCAAGAACGATTGTACTTCTGTTAGGGATTTCGGGGTTTTTCAGTCCAGGACTGCTTCCACTTTGTTTTTCGCCATCTCGATCCCATTCCGGCCGATAACATAGCCCAGGAACTCGACTTCCTGTGCCCGCCACACGCATTTTTCCGGAGCCACCGCCAACCCGTTTTTCTGCAAACGTTGAAGCACCTCTTTCACCAAGTGGTCGTGTTCTTCCAGGGTTTTCGCGTAGACCAGGATATCGTCCATATAGGCTAGTACTCCTACATCCAGAAGGTCTGATAGTACATGATTCATCATGTCTTGGAAGGTTGAGGGTGCATTGGTGAGTCCGAACGGCATTACCTGGAATTCATATAATCCATAGCGGGTTCTGAACGCTGTCTTCCATTTGTCTCCTTCCTTTATTCGGATGAGGTTGAACCTGCTTTTGAGATCCATTTTTGTGAACCACTGCGCCCCCTGGACTCGATCCTGGAGTTCTTGCAGGAGCGGAAGTGGATATCGGTTTGGGACCGTTATACTGTTGAGACCTCGATAATCCACGCATAGTCGAAGGCCTCGACCCATAGGCTTGGGGATGAACAAGATCGGAGAGCCTGCCGATGACGTTGATCTCTTTATTTTCCCTATTTTTTCCATTTCTTTTAGCCATTCTCGGAGAGTTTGTAGTTCTATTTCAGAGAGTGGGTAAATAGGTCCCCAGGGTGCCGTGCTTCCTTCCTAAAGATCGATCTTGCAGTCGTATGGCCGATGTTCGGGGAGTGCATCAGCTGCCTCCTTACTCATGATGCGTAGATATTCGTGGAATTCCATTGGTACTTGTTTTAGAGGGTCCGGGTTTTCGTCGGCCGCTGCTACGTAGCCTATGAGCTGAGCGGTAGGGTCCGTGGCCACCGATTCGTCCCAGGACAGCGAAAACTCGTTTGTTTCGTACTTAGTACATTGTTTCAAGCACTTATCACTATCGAAGCGTACCTTGGCCGACGTCCAGGCTCCCTGAGGCGGGTGTTCCGCTATCCACCTGAAGGGTAGGAAGATGTCAACTTCCGCGTCCATGGGGGTTACTTCGAATTTTTCTGTCGAGTAATGTTTTCGGTGTTGTAGGTGCAAGGGCGTTGTATAATATTGGCCGGCGCCGGGTACTGCTTCCCCGGTATAGTTTTCGATTCGGACTGGGTTAGGGTGTGGTACCTGTTCGAGATCCAGTCGCTCCACCGTGTGCTGGTTTATTAAGGCTATGGAGCAGCCGGTGTCCAGTAGGGCTCGGATTCGGTGTTTGTGGTTACCCTGGTGTAGCAGCATTTCTATTATTGGTCGGGTGCCACGGGTGGTAATTCGTGATTTTTTTTTAGGCAAGGTTCCAGCGCTTGGTTCTTCGTTTCTTCATTTCCTGAACATTCCACATATTATTGGGGTGGCCTTCGGTTGCGGCGGTACCGGGCCTCCTAAAAATCCTCTTCCTCGCTTTGCCACAGGGGCATTGGGGTGACGTCCATCGTCTCGACTGCCGCCACTTTTTGCTGCTTGGCTGCGGGGGTTGCGTCTCCCTCATCGTCCTGTTTTCTCTTTCCTTTCGAGACTGCCCCTATCTTCTATGGGGCGGGCGGAAGCACCGTTCCGTTCCGGGTTTTGAAGGACAGGCATTCGTAGGTTTTGTGCCCTGTCCGTCCACATCACCAGCAGTCTTCTCGGCTCTGGCGGTATTCTTCTTTTTCGCTGTTGGGTAGGCCCTTCATGGCTTCGTCCATGGTCAGCCAGGTGTTCTTTTTCCCGAACCAGGTGGGTTTGGTTGCCACGTTGCTGGGGCTCTCGCGGGGGTGGCTCTCTTTTTGCTTGGAGCTGGTCCAGTTTTTCTGCCGTTTGTCCTCTTTTTTCTCCATTCTGCCACTTCCGGAGCTCCCTGTCTGGCCCCTTATTTGCTCCTTGGCCTGCTTCAAGGCCTTCTTTCTCTCAACTTGGAGTGCCGCCTGGTAGGTGGCGTGCAGCAACCCCTCATCGTCCGCGAACTCCCCCAGGTGGTGAGCAAACTGCATGTCGATCACTGCTTCGGGCATTGCCAGGTCGATTTTTTCCTGTAGACTTTCCCCTGTGGCTCGAGCGAGGTTGTTGAGCGCTCGGAACTCGGTCATGTAGGCCCGAATGTCTCCGCCATACCTAAGCTGGCTTAGCTTGAGTTGGGCGATAGCTGCCTCGCGGGAGTCAAAGTATTCGGTTTGGATTGCCGCAGAGTAATTCGCCCAGGTGTCGTTATCGCCCATCGTATCATATCGGTGTAGGTCCCATGCCTTGGCGGTGCCGGTGAGGAGCATTCCGACCGAGATGATTTTTTGTTGGTCGGAGGTTTCCGGATAGAAACTTAGGTATTTCGTTACCGTTTTCCACCAGTTGTTGAAGGGGGTCATTATTTTGCCATCGAACGTCTCAGGGTTTTCCATTTTCAGGCGGGAGGTTCGGATTCGATTTGGCTCGGCCGTGGCAACCTGGGTGGCCCTTGCTACTCCTTCCGCCACTAGTTGCACTAGGTCGCGCATGGTAATTGTGGGCCCGGGGTTCTTAGGTGGCGACAGCGAGCGGGGGCGCCGGAAAGGCGGTCGCGGTGGTTCCAGGGGTGGGACCGACGGAGGTCCGGCTGCTGATCCGGGTGGTGTAGAGGGGAGGTTCCCTCCTTGTCCCACTGTCGGCCCAAAGGTTGGTGGCCCTGGGGATACGTGGCGCCTGAACTGCTCCAGCAGCTGTCGCATTTCGGGCATCGTGGGTACCGCCGGGGGTCTCTGTCATCGGAGCGTTGGTCCTGGGTTTAGGCGTAGCGGGCTCCCTAGCGCTGGTTCCGAGTGGGCCGATGGGGCACTGGTGCTGATCTGCCTCGCCGGGCTTCTCCATGCCGGAGGTGCTGTCAGTACTGGTGGTGTTGTGGGTAACGGGATTCGGGTCGCAATGCGTTGGATTTCTGCTCTTGCTTCCCGGAGTTGCTTTTCCAGGGTGGCTACCCGATTCTGGTGTTCTGCAGCCCATAACTCTACGTTGCCCTGGAAGTTGGCCAGATGCTGGTTCCGGGCTGTTTTGGCCTCTGCCAGGAAAGACAGGGCGTCGTTTACTCGGGCCGGCTGAGTGGCTTGACATATTTGCCGTTCGTTGGCTTTGTTGGTGCGCTCGAGGATGGCTTGCCATACGTTCGTAGCCAAGGATTGGTACGCGTTTGCTGCGCTTGCCAGCTCGCTGCGTATCCATTCTTCCGCTATTTTCTCGTTAGCATTGGCACGGTCATATACGTATCTAGTTCCTTCTGCTAGGGTCTGGTAGGCCTGCTCGATCTCGCTCATTCACCGGTCCATTTTATTGTAGGTGTCCCCGCACAGCTCCGTAAGCCGTTGTAAGTCGCCTTTGCCTGCCATTGCTGGCGTACCGGGGTTCTAACCCAGACTGCCGGATTGGCTATTTCTACCGCTGGCTCCGGTCCCGAGGCTCCGTCGGTGATCTGAAGTAGGTCCCGTGGGGCCTCAAGCCTGAGCATATTGAAGTCCGAGGAGGTCGCCATGGCTTAATAATCGTCGAGGAAATCTCCGGTGTAGATGGTTTCGTCATCGGTGAAGTAGTAGTCGCAGAGGTCCCGGAGCTCGTTCTCCGTGAATTCGGCATTTATGTGGGTGGGCGCAGTTGAGCCAGTACTGCGTATACCAGTTCCAGGGTTCGTGGTCGCCTTCTTGGTAGGGAGTAGGGATTGGTCCATCACTGAATTCTTCCCACTCTTCGTATTTTGCGAATTCTTCATTGATTGACTGGAAGGTGTAGTTGAACGAGTATTGAGACTTAGGTTCCAAGAAGGTAGAGAGTTCAACTAGGTAAAGGTGGTCTTCGAAGTAGGTGTCGTTGAAGCCCGTCATGAAAGTAGGGTGATTTGAGATCAAGATTATAGTGTGACACTGGGGTTGTACCGTAACCGGAGTGTAGTGGAATCAAAGGTAATCAGGCTACTTTCGATAATTCACAACGGAATAATCTTAGATCTTGTGTGTGGGTTTCGGAGGTAGTGTTCGGTCTGTCTCCTCTTCCTTTCGGGAGCAAAGAGCCTGGTTATATATCACTTTTTGGGGTGTCGGGATATCTGGTGACTCGGGCTAACTATTCCTCCGAGGCTTTCGACCCCGTGGGCAACTCATTGGTCCTGGCAGGGTGTAGATAAGGAGAGGTGAGCTTTGTCGGTTTCGCACCGCAGGGTCTTCCTGCAGCCGAGCACGGTAACCGCGTCAGACTTTTTTCTCGTACACCTTTAGGGTGATGTGGCAGCTCCCTTTCGGGGAACCTGCCCAAGTCTGCCGGTTTTCCACTCGTTTGCTTCCCCGCAACCCCCACATCTCCCGGAGTTAGTTCCCTTACATCCGGTCTTGGCCGTAAGTTCTAACTCCGTTCCTTATCTCCCTCCTAGACTCTCAGAGCCGATCTTTCCTGAATAGATAACTACCGCGGTCCCCCTCTCAATACTTACCTCCCTAGGGATCCGTGCCGACCCACGATAATATTCCAGTGTAACACGTGCAGACAAATTGGAGTGCTTTAGGGATAATCTGATTGGCCATCAGATAACTCGGACGGGAGTTGTTGTTGGGATCCTTCATTTGGGCTCTGACATCTGTTGGTTGTAGGAGCTGGTTATGTCGTTTAGAGAGAGGTTGATGGAGCAGGCCGCTGACCCTCATTGGCGATGGGATGGGATCACTGAAAGTCACTCGTTCTCTCGTATTGTAAGTCATACTGGATGCTCACTCTCCTACTAAAACGAGGAATACAATAGCATGGAGGATTATTTTGACGAGAGTTCGACAGGAATGAAAACGTCCCTCGCTCAGACAACACCCCACTGTGCCCCAGACACACCTGCCCACCGTCCAGGCACTCCTCCACTTCTGCCAACACTCTCCGCCCGCCCGCCCCGCATGTCTATCCGTTGGGACAGCACCCAACCAAGAATCGTTGCGTGTCCAGCGGCTTGCCCGACTGCTCACTTGTATTACTCTGGGGTGGGGGCGGTATGGCGGTTCGCTCGACCCTTGTCTGACCGCTTGGTGGATCACTTCGCGTTGCATCCATCGTCGCGATGCTGCGCTTGACATGACTAACACAGTTCAGTGAATCAGATACATCACAATATGAGATCCTACCTCGACTTCTCCGTTCTGGCTTGACAGGCTACGTTGGCTTGGGTCTGCGGAGCGAGCGCTCCTACTCACACTTCCGGCATACTCACACTTCCGGTGTATTCACACGTCTGGCGTGGGCTCGTTGTTCTCGTGGTATCCGTCACGTCCAGCGTGGTCTGTGCGGCTCTTCTCACATGCCTTGCGTGGGCTCGTTGTTCTCGTGGTGTCCGCCACGCCCGACGTGGTCTCTTCGCGGCTCTTCTCACATGCCTTGCGTGGGCTCGTTGCTCTCGCGGTATCCATCACGCCCGGCATGGTCTCTTTGCGGCTTTTCTCACACGCCTTACGTGGGCTCGTTGTTCTGGGGAGGGATGGTCGCAGTGCTGGTCACGGGAATAGAAAGGTAGGTCTGTGGAGAGAGATAATAGATTGCGTGGAGAAGAATCTCCAGACTAGCTACCGCGCCCTTCCTTGATACTTTTCCTTCCCTCTGTGGAATCACAGCTTGCCCGCAAGACTGACACAGTTCCTCCATCTAACATCATGACTCGATCGCCGCTCCCAAGGAAAACACATGATCGCACTCGGCCGCCACGCGGCCAACACTCTACTCGCGGCAACCGCAGAAAGGATGCGCCAGCAGTAACAGTAAAGGAAAGGAAGACTGACGTACAACTTAATCAAGGGAAAACAATACTAGTAAGGAACATGGGAGAAGGACACACAAGCTCAATCAATGGGAGACAACAAACGTAGCGGACAGGAGAAAGGACACGCAAGTAACACAACGGAGACGAAGGAGAGAGGTCTAGACCGGCCAGCGGTCGGGGATATCGCTACCAGAGCGATATGGCGGAGATTGGTCGAGGCACCTAAGCGCGGAGGATGACCGCGGCTGCGGCAGCGGAAACGAGGACGAGCCACAGGGCGACAAGGGTGAGAGTGGCATCGGCGCCGGCGCCAAGGAGCCTGTCGCGCCAGGTTCGTGACAGTACGTCCCCTGTCCAGACCGAAGCTCCAGCAAGGTCGTGTCGGGTCGTCAGGGTCCGGCGGCGGATTGGGGTGCGGTAGATGCGGCTGGGCCGGCTAGCCTGCTGCCGGGCTTGGAGTTGTTCGTTCATTCACTGTTGTTCGGTGATGATGCCTCCCAGGGTGTTGGTCATCTGCTCGAGTTGCAGTTGGTCCGCATAGTGGAGCTCGTTCATCCGCTGGGCAAGTGTCCGGTGTACGATATGATTGCGGCGGGCATCCCTGGTGGTTGTTTGGTGTATCATGGTGACGATTTCCCCCAGGAGGGCGAGTTGCTCGTCCTGTAGTGCTGCAGTCGCGGCCGTGGGGTTTATGTTTTCCTGATCTTCCTGTGGTGGCATGATGTCCGCCAAGGTTTCACGTGGGGCTGCAGCGCTGCAGCTGAGGTGGTGGTTTTCCATGTTCACGAGGAACCGGCATTCGGGGCAGACCCGCGTTCCTCGGTACCAGTCGGCGCATGCTTTTGCGGGGTTGAGGCGTCGTTCGCGGGTTACTTCGAGTAGTTCGTTAGGGTGTGGGAGCGGGCAGTTGCAGTTTGTCGCTCGGCGGCGGTGGCTTCGGCGCGGGTAGTAGTTATTGTCCTTGCTCTGGCGGTGGGTGTTGCAGTAGTCATCGTAGCAGGCCGTCCAGTGCAGGGATGTGTCGTCGTTGGTATGGGGCTGTCCTGCGGCGGACACCGGGGGCGAAGGTGCGGCTGGAGGGGCGCCCCATCTGTTGGTCGTGGTGGCGGCAATGCCCCAGTCATTGTTCGGTTCATTGGTGGCTAGTTCGGTTTGTTCGTTATTGGCGGAGGATGTGATGGGAAACTCGGAGGTGCGGCTGCGGCCAGCGAAGGTCCAGCCTTCGTTGGTGTCGACAGTAGCGGTGGTGGACATATCGGGTTTTTAGAGTTAGGGTGCGGGTTTCTCAGGGTATTCCTTGTGGAACTGGTGGACGAGGTCAGGTGAGTTCTCAAAGTTGCGGGCTGGATACCAGGTACGATCGGGGTCATGGAAACCGGTCCACTTGACTCGATACTGGATCTGGTTTCTATGGCGTCGGGAGTCGAGGATTTTCTCTACTTCCCACTCTTGCTGTTCTTGGATGACCACAGGTGGTGGCGGTGTTTGTTGGTGTCCTGGGATGGGTTCGGTGCTGGCTGTGGGTTCGAGGAGGCTGATGAGGAAAACTGGGTGGATCCTGACAGTGGCCGGTAGGTCCAGTTTATATGCTCTTGAGCCTACCTTCTCGAGGATGGTTTATGGGTCTATCTGCTTGTGGTCCAGTTTGTTCGATGGTCGGGTTGTCCAGATGTGTTTCCATCGTAGCCAGACCCTGTCGCCTGGGTTCAGTACCGGGTCCGGATGTCGTGCTTTTTGGCTTGCTCTGCTTGAGATGTTTGGACTTCCTTGATCTCTGCTCGAAGTTCTTCATGCAACCTTCTTAATGCCACGACATATTCGGACACTTCCGGGGTCTCCTCGTTCCGGGTGCCGATGTCTGCCAGGAAACGAGGGTGATATCCATAGTTGGCAAAGAAGGGGGTTATTTTTGTGGTTCCGGTTTGTGTGTTGTTGTAGCAGAATTCGGCAATTGACAACAACCTTTCCCAGTCGTCCTGCTGGTAGTTGCAGTATGCCCAGAGATACTGCTCAAGGGTGACATTGGCTCTTTCCATTTGTCCGTCCGTTTGTGGGTGGAAGCCTGTGCTGAGGTTGCGTGATATCCCGAGTTTTCTGTTACTCGTTTCCAGAAGTCTGAGGTAAACAGGGACCCTCTGTCTGATACAATACTGCTTGGCAGTCCGTGGGGTCTTATAACTTGTCGGAGGAATTGGTCTGCTAGGTCTTCGGGGTCCATGGTGCCCTGGCAGGCGACGAAATGTCCCATCTTTGTGAGGCGATCGATTATTACCCATAATGCGTCTTTTATGGTAGCTCGTCGGCAGCGCCGTGATAAAGTCGATTGATATCGTCTCCCATGGTCGGTGTGGGTGTTTGAGTGGCTTTAGCAGTCCAAATGGTGTGTGTCGGATTGGCTTGATACGATGGCAGGTGTCACAGTGGTCGACATATCTGTGGATGTACTTTCGTTGCCCTGGCCAGTAGAAATTTTGGCTAACAAGTTCCAGGGTTCTTGCTCGGCCCGGGTATCCTGCGGCTTGCACATCATGGTGGTCTCGTAATATGTGTAGTCGCAGGGTGTCATTGTCCGTGACCCATATGAGGCCGTCGTATAGTAGTATCCCCTAGTTTTCTTCACATAGTCCTAATGCGATCTTCCCGTCGCGGGTGATCCCGCTCGCATTTTTCCCCTGGATTCCCTGAATCTCCTCATCTGCCGCGGTTTGTGTCCGGATTTTGCTCAGGAGTCCTTTGTCTATGTCAAGCTTGATGGTTTCCGTTGTATTGGCCTGGAGCGCTTCGAAGGCTTCTTCGGGTAGGAGGATTCGGCTGTGGTTCTGCCGATGCTTCATATCCCCTTCCCAGGGAGAGTCTCCTAACTCTCTAGAGAGGATGTCTGGTTTACTGGCTAATCTTCCTGGTTGGTATTTGATCGTGAAGTCGTAGTTTGCTAGCTGCTCACCTCATCGAGCCTGCCATAGGTTGAGACCTTTTTTCGTTTTCCAATATTCGAGGTTTTTGTGGTCCGTGAGAATCGTGATTTTGGGTCCCATTGTTTTGCAGTAGGTATCCCATTTTCGCAGTGCGCCCATGATCGCCAGTAGCTCTTTGTCGTGGATATCGTAGTTGCGCTCTGGGTCCTTGAGTTTTCTTGAGTAGTAGGCTACTGGGTGCAGATTTCCGTTAACGTCTGGTTGCGAGCAAATTGCCACTATGGCGTAGTCCGAGTCGTCTGTTTCGATGGTGACGGCTCGTTCTGGGTTGAAGTGCTGTAGTATGGGTTCGGTGATCATTGCCGTTTTTAGGGTTTCGACCGCTCCTCGCTGTTTGTCGCCCCATTCCCACTCTTTTTCCTTCCTTGTGAGGGAGGATAGGGGCGTCAAGATCTTACTGTAGTCTCGCATAAAGCGACGATAGAAGTTGGCAAATCCCAGGAAACTCTGCATTCCTTTTACATTCGTTGGCACTTTCCATTCCTTGATTGTTCGGATCTTTTCTTCGTCCATTCGCAGTCCCTTTGGTGATATAACATATTCCAAGTATTCTGTTTCCATTGTATGGAATTCGCATTTAGATGCTTTCAGCGTGAGCCCAGTTTCCTGAACTCGTCTCAAGATTATTCGGACATGCCTTCGGTGGTCTTCTAGATTTTGCGTGAAGATGAGGATGTCGTCCAGATATGCCACGCAGAAAATATCCAGGTATTCGCTCAGAATCTCGTTTATCCATCGTTGGAACGATGCCGGTGCATAGGTCAACCCGAAAGGCATGACGCAGTATTCGTATAGTCCGTACCGGATTCGGAAGGCTGTTTTTCACTCGTCTGCTGCTGCGATTCGTAGATTGTAATATGCGTCTCGGATATCGAGTTTGGTGTAGACGGTGGCACTGGACAGATGATCCAGGGATTCTCCGATCAATGGCAATGGTGTCCGGTCCTTGACCGTGATTTCATTTAATTGTCGGTAATCCACGCACAAGTGTAGTCCTCCATCCTTCTTCTTCACAAAACGGATTGGCGCTCCGGCTGGGGAAGTGGATGCACGGATCCATCCTCGTTTTTTGTTGACATCCAAGTATTCTTTGAGAGCCTTCATTTTCTCGTCATTCAGGGATCGCAAGGGCTCATACGGGGACGTTTTCCCTTCCTCCAGTGGGATATAATGGTCCTGCGTGCAGTGAGGTGGGGGTGTTGTTGGTTCTTGTTCAGCAAATACATCGAGGAATTCGTGATATTCTGGGGATTTTTGGTTTCTTGCTGGTCCTGGAGGTTTCTTTGATTTCGTCGATTACTGTCTGGCATACCTCCCATGGGTCTGTTTCGCCGATTTCCCAGTTCTCCTCTTCTGCCGGTGTTTTCTTATAGTATTGCTCTGTGGCCTTTTCTTCTGGGACTGTGTTGGCTCTTGGTTAGCTGGGTAGGCATTTCTCGGCGCAGTGGTCGGAGTGGATTTTCACAGTGTGATTCTTCCACCCTATCACTGGGTCCTGGAGTTTGATCCAAGGGAGTCCCAGGATGATCAGGGCGTTCCCGATCATGATGCAGTGCAGCCGGATGTCCTCCTCGTGATGGTTGATGGTTAGGTGGATTTGAGCGTCATGGGTTACCAGCCCACCGTTGACCTCACTTCTGTCGACTGTCAATATTCGTCTTGGCGTTGTTTTTTGTTGCATAGGTATTCCGCTGGCCTCAGCATAGGCCTTATCGATGAAGTTTTCTGATGCCCCACTGTCCACCAAGGCTGTAGTGGTGCATTCGATCCCGTCTGTCCCCTGGATTCATACTTTGATCGTAATTTTCTCCTCGCGGTCGTATCGGGCGGTTCATACTCGGTACGGGGGGTCTTCTTCGGGTTTGACAACAGGTGTTTCCCTCGGGTGGTGGTTGTCTGCACTTATTCCCGAGGGTTGTCGTTTCCCGATAGTTCTTCTTCGGTCGTCTCCTCGAACGTGGCTTCTACGGCCCTGTATGGTCTTCTCCATGGAACTCGTCCTTTTCTGGGCTGGGGGCATTCTTTTGCGAAATGTCCATTCGTTCCGCAGTTGTAACATTCTCCCGTGATTGCTCATCATGGGAATCGATTCGGCGTTCCCCTTGCGAATTTGAATCGTCGGGTGGCATCAAGGTCCATCGGGTCTCCCAGGGGCGTCGATGGAGGCTGCTTTGTGTTGATGTGGAAGTGCGCTTCTGGGTGGGTGGTAGGTCGTCGATTAATGACTCCGAGGTTGCACTGGCAGCTATTCGTTTTGATGGCAGCCGTGGCGTAGTCCACCAAGACTGTGGCGGGGGTTTCTCTCCTGACTAGGTGCCTTTTTACCTCAGGGTATAATCCGTCTCGGAATCGTGCAATGCATACGTTGTCCACGTTTGGGAGGTCTGCGTTGATGCGCTGAAATTCGGCCCAGTAGGTGGACGCGGTCCGATTTCCCTGCTGGATCTTCTGGAATTTCTCAAACGCTACTTCCTCGGCGTCTACCTGGCCGAAGGCATGCTTCATGTTGGTCTTTAGTTCTTCCCAAGTCAGGTTGATTCCACCTTCCTGGTTTAGGAAGATTTCCACCCAATTCCATGCCACCCCTGGCAGTAGGGAGGATGCATATCCTGTTTTCTTCTCATCATCATCAAATCGGTTTCCCTCTGTTCTAAACTTCAGCTCGCACTGGGCCAGAAACGTTTTGAATTTCGTTTTTTCTTATTCGAATGTTTCCGGGTCCCTGAGCTTTGGGTAACTGGTCTGCGGCGGTCAGTCGCGTGCAGCTAAAAGTGTTTGCAGCATTTCTGTTGTCAACAGGTGGGGTCCTGGGGCTTCCGTCATTCTTTTGAGTTGTGCGGGGGACTCGGGGCTCTGGGGTCTAGATCTTTGTTCGGAGGTTTCTGGGCTCGGTGCTCGCTGGTCGTCAGGGATGTTCCTGAATTCGCTAATGTTGAGGGTGTCCCCAGTGCTTTCGTCCTGGGAATTCACTGTGTCTTTTGCGTTGCTACGTCAGGTGTCGATGGGGAGACGCAATCTAGTGTCAAGATCCTGCCTCAACTTCTCCGTTCTGGCTCAACAGGCAATGTAGGCTTGGGTCTGCGGAGCGAGTGCTCCTACCCACACTTCTGGCGTACTCACACTTCTGGTATTTTCACACGTCTGCCATGGGCTCGTTGTTCTCGCGGTATCCGTCACGTCCGGCGTAGTCTCTTCGCGGCTCTTCTCACACACCTTGCATGGGCTCGTTGTTCTCGCGGTATCCTTCACGCCTGGCGTGGCCTCTTCGCAGCTTTTCTCACAGGCCTTGCGTGGGCTCGTTGTTCTGGGGAGGGATCCTCGCAGTGCCAGTCACGGGGATAGAGAGGTAGGTCTGTGGAGAGAGATAATATTCGATTACGATCTAATGCGCTTTAACACTACAGGTTTTGTGCGCTCTTCCTCGCCGTACCACCCCCGTGGGGCTCCCATCTTTCCCGTCTGCCAAAAGGAAATAAACGCACCAAAGAAATCGTAAAAGCAGGGCACCAAAGATATCGTAACAACGAGCGACCGTACAGAAAGACTCATGACAACCTGTCCTCCCTTTTGGGCCAAAATCAAAGTGTTTTTGTGGGTACGTTATAAAGCAGACTTGCGGTGGAAAGAAACTTCGGTAAAGGAGATAGTGCAATACCCTTACCTTTTGAGCGCTCTCTAGGCGGCCATTGTCGTGTCCGTGGTTGCCGCGTTGTCGCGGCGCATTCCCAGCGTGATCTTGACATAGGTGGAGCAGCTTCGGTCGGAGGCTTTGTGTGGTTGTAGGCAGTTGGCACAGCGGATCGGCGGGTGGTTGCAAGAGTGCCCTGCTCTGCAGTTCGTTATCGCACATGGATGATCCTTGGTGGGGTGGGGTTGTGCACACATGGCGCAGGTGTGGTTGCTGGCGGTGCAGCATTATGTTGGGTGCCCAAAGGTCTGGCATTTGTTGCATTGGGTGGCGGGGCCAAAGGTGATGTATTCGGCAATAGTGCATTCGCGGTTGAACATGGCGAGGCTGGTGGCACTGAGAAACTTCTTCGTCATCTCACCTATAAAGGTGACGATCATGGAGGAGGCCTCTTTACCCTGGCGGCGTTCAGGGCTGGTGAGCCAACGCGGTGTCTGGCCCATTCGGAGGGACGGGTAGGATGATTCGATTTCGGTCCGGGCGGATTCGGGTGTGGCGGTGGTCGGGATGCCGTGGACGATGAAACGGGTCCATCGCTGGCTGACTCTGGACGATGCGATTGGGAATTCATGAAGTGCCTCCTCGAGGATAGCTAGGTATGGTTCATAGCTGGTGCTCAGGTGCTGAGGTGCGACTGTGAAAACGAGGTTGTTGGTGGCAGTGATGTTTGCCAGGATGAGGGGCGGGTGTTCAATGTCGGCATGGGTGGTGATGGTCTTGTTGGCCACTTGGAGTGCGCGGTCTGCGGTTATTGGGTGGGGTCGTAAGGCTGAAGATTATCAGACTGTCCGCCGTCGGGTAAGTCTTCGGGAGGATCGTCTCCTTTCTGGCCTTCTTCTTGCTCCTGGCCTCCGTAAACTCCCTCGGCTGTTTTTCTGCTACCTGTGCGTAGGTTGGCGCAGGACCTGGGGGGGGCTTGGTGGTGGTGGGTGGCTTCTGACGTTGTTGGGAGGGTGCCGGCACAACTCTGGGGGCTGCGGGGGCGGCGGCGGGAATGGGACGTGTGGATAGGGTGGCGATTTGCTCCGAGAGCTTGGTGACGGTGTTGGTCAACTGGGAGATTTGTTTCTGCATCTCCAGGTCCCTCTCTGTCACAGCGCAGGTCCCGGCGCTCGATTTGGGTTTGGTTGTTTTATTTCGTTGTTGATGCCAGCACCTTGCTGTGGATGTCTCGATCTTGGAAAGGGTGTTGGTTACGGGCCCCGGGTGCATAAGAGAAGGTTGTATGAGTTGCGTGGTTATGAACACATATGTGAGTATGAGTACATATGTGAGTTGCGCAGGTATGAGTAGGAGGACGTATGGGAGTTGCGAGAACTGTGGATATAAGGAGGGCGTCTCCCGTGTTTTCTCTTCTTCTTCTCTTCATGCAACCTCTTGTATTCTATTCGGAATATCAACCTCGTCTCCGTTTCCTCCGTTTCCTCCGTTTCCGTATCTCCGTATCGGCGACGCTCGTCTAGCGCCGCCCGTCTCTGTTCGACACGTCCGTCTGACGTTGTCCGTTCCTGTCCGACACGTCCGTCCGACGCTGTCCGTCTCTCTGTTCGACACGTCCGTCTGACGTTGTCCGTTCCTGTCCGACACGTCCGTCCGACGCTGTCCGTCTCTCTGTCCGACACGTCCGTCTGACG
>Ga0307516_10004150_pt1 | contig 18070 bp, 13 predicted proteins | sample 19_EM_MG_FD_203310 | JGI IMG/M metagenome (GOLD analysis project Ga0307516, IMG submission 203310) | Populus trichocarpa ectomycorrhiza microbial communities from riparian zone in the Pacific Northwest, United States - 19_EM | ecosystem: Host-associated > Plants > Roots > Unclassified | place... | reverse complement strand
ATCGTGGAAACGAGATTCTGTCATTGATATCCTTGTTGAACCAATGGTAACTGCATGTCATGGAGTTGAATATTGTTTAATAGAGCTGAATATTGTTTGTGACATTTTCTTGACAGGTTCACTCAGCTGCCTTTGCATTGCCAACATTTTTGAAGAAGGAGGTGAGCTTGCTCCAAGATCAAGGGAGGTGAGCTTCCTCAGCGATCCCCAGCAAAAGCACTGCTTCCACGTTTTGTAGTTATTGAGTGGCGTTGGCCATTGGATTTTTACGATAAGGTGGATTTCTCGTGAATGGGCAATAGATATCAAGTGATTAAAACTAGTATAAATGTAGATGCATGTGACATGTGAGAGCACTTGCTCAGCCTTTAATAGTTTAGTGAGAATTTTATTCTAGCATATATCATCATGGTTTCTACACGTACTTGATTAGTACAAGACCTATCTTTAATAATTCCCTGATGCTGTGTTTTGTGGATAATGGTTGTCAACTGTTATCTGATTTTGTTGTGGACTGATGCCTTAATGTAAGCAAATCAGCTATTATTAATTCATAATTTTTGCCTTTAACGTTATCATCTAGATTCTAGCAGTGAGAGACTTGATGTTGAGGTTTTGGCTTGAGTAGCGAGTGACCTCTTACAATATTGTCTCATCTCAAATTTGACTGGACATGAATGGCTGGTTTCCTTAAGATTTAATTCTTGTATCTGAAACTGGTTGGAAGAATGAAGATGTGGATCTCAAAAGCCATTGGAAAGAAGAAGATGTGGCTGCTGATGCTCTAATAAGCTATATCAGCCGTCTCTTCTTTGAAAATCCCGTAAATCCTGCTTACATTTCACTCTCTGTTTTTTTATTTTCTTGTCATTTCTCCTGTATATATTCATAGTCGTTTCACGAAAGATTTGATTTTCACGAATAATCAAGTCCATTTTCGGGAAAGATGAGGATGGCTGGAATAGTATTAAAAGTGAGGGAGAATGTAATTAGTATCCGTTGTACAATGAAATTACCATATCAAAGATATAAAATTAATTTTAATAATATTAAAAGCAAGGCAAAACCTAGTTTAATATCTATCATGGAAGGAAATTAATCTATTACCATGTCAAAGATGTAAAGTTAATTTTAATAATAAATAGGATAAAATATAAATGAATATTAAGTTAATAATAAGACTAAACTTCTATTTGTTTTTATATTTTAAAAATGTATTTTTATATTATTTTGATGTACTGATACAAAAAATAATTTTTAAAAATAAAAAATATTATTTTAATATATTTATAAATAAAATATATTTTAAAAAATAATTATTATCCCATTCTCAATTAAACTTTAAATCTAATCGTCGAACAAAATTAAAAACGTTAAAAGCTCTTCTTCTTCTTCTTCTTCTTTTTTTTAAAAAATTGCAATATAATGTAGCCTTATTACATGATTAGATTTAGGAAACAACAAAACGTCAAAATTAAATCGGCAACTAAAGAAGTGGGCCCTACGAATCCCCATTTAGATTCTGCCACGTAATGTAGCTGGATCGAATCTAGCACACGCCCACCACACTCCTTTTTATATGCAGAAAATTCAGAGCTTCCTCTCAAACCAAAAACGCTGCCGCTCGTCTTCTTCTCTTCTGCTCTCTATTAATCCTCACCAATCTGTTATAAAGAAAGGTACCCTTTTCTACAAAGATCCTTACTTTTCTACAAGTTTCATTTCTTTTTCATTTTTTTTTGGCTGATATTGGAAAAAGGCATAGAAAGATGTCAGGTGTTAGTTCACTTTCAGCTAGTCTAGTCACAAATCCAACTTCAAGACTTCCTCATCATGTATGTAAATCTCTTAACTCCCTTTTGTTCTTTTTAGTGAATTTCATCTTTTAGTGTGTGTGTGTATATATATATATATATATTTTTTTTTTTTTGTGGAAATTTGATTCTCTAATTGTTTATTAGTATTGCAAAAATTTATGAGCGATGCGCCTGTGCAATCTTGACTATTTGGGACCCACATAGAATATGTTCATGGGTTCTTGTTATGGCCTACAGGCACCCATGGCTAAGATTGCACCTTTTGGAGTTTTATTAGTGTTTATGGAATTTTGAATGGATGGATTATTCGAATTTCTTTTTTTGTTTTTCAGGCCATTCAATGTACTGAGTTCCTGGGGTTTGTGCCTAAGGGGAGGCCTATAAATGTGACTTTGAGTTGGAGGTTTCCTGTTAGAACACAAGTTGGTGTAATTCAGTTGTTTGGTTTACATAAGACGAAGTTGAAACTGAAAAGTTTTGCCTTTTCTGTTCCTAATGAGAATGATCAAGCTGGATTATGTGATTCGGGCACTTGCACTGGCGATGAAATGCCTGTTCCTTTCGAAAATGATGAGAATTTGAAGGGCCCAGATGAAGAAATTGTTTCTTCTGTTTTGGGTACAGAAGTGGATTCATTGCGGACTGTTGAGCATCTGGGCAGTAAAGGGAGTGTTGTTGAAAAGTTAAAGGCTGTTTACTTGCATGTACTGGCATCTGAACAATGGAATGCTTCTCAACTCAAATTGTGTCACAGGTACTTTTTTGTTGTTGTTTACAACGTTGGTTGTGTATTGTTGAGGTCATGTTATGGAAGACAATCAAATTAGCTTATACGGTGTTATGATATTCGACCATTACATAATGTTGTTTATAAGATCACAGGTAATTTTGATGATAATCTTGTAATAGAAATATCCATACGTGTCTATGTAGATATGTGTTGACAAGTGAAAGATTGTTTCATGCTCCTTTGTATGCATCATTACTCGAGCTGATATTCTAATAACATTCAGTAATTGAAATCTTTGGCTTCTTTCCTGCTTTAATTATGATACACGCAACTTTTAATTTTATTGCTTTATGAATTATCTTGGTTGTGCAAAAACTATGTGGTTAAACATGCTTGTTGACCTAGGCTCTCTGTCTTATCTTGATCTTTATTTTTTCTGCTTCCTTCAATTTTCACCTTCTAATGCTTGGGTCCTTTCAGAAATTACTTGGATAGTGCAACAAACTTGATACATTATCTGGCTTTGAGGTGCCTTGACATTCAGCAACTGAAAGAAGATCTCACTTTGGTCGGTCTCATGAATTTGGAGACTATCAATTTGCACGTTCTTTCAAGTCTTAATGCCAGTATTCGACTTTTGGAGGCCTTGAAATCAAATTCTTTGAACCCCAACGATAGTGTTAGTGAAGGAATTTTCACAGAGAAAAGATTAGACCCACAGAATGATGGAAAATTCACAATACAAGCAATGAGGAAGAAGGCATCCTCCAACAGTGAGTTCTTATTGGGCCGTCTACAAGATGGCAGAACTACTCACATCATGGTAACAGTTGGCCAAGAAGCTACCGAGAATGAAACATTTATCACTGATCTCATCAAGGCAGGTACTTCCATTATTCGCATCAATTGTGCTCATGGAAATCCTAGCATCTGGAGTGAGATAATCAAAAGAGTGAAAGAAAGTTCCCAGATGCTGGAAAAACCTTGTCGAATTCTCATGGATTTAGCAGGACCAAAGCTCCGAACAGGGAAGCTGAAGTCTGGTCCATCTGTAGTCAAAATATCTCCCAAGAAAAATGCTTCAGGAAATGTGGTATTCCCTGCTCAAGTTTGGTTGTCTCACAGAGAAGCAGGTACTCCTCCTACTCATTTGTCTCCGGATGCAGTCCTGTTCGTAGATGACCAACAATTTCTCAGTGAGCTTGAGATAGGTGACACTATAAGATTCAGTGATGCTAGAGGGAAGAAAAGGCTGCTTCGAATTTCTAAAAAAATTCATGTTTTCTCTGGTACTGGATGTGTGGCTGAGTGTACTAGGACTGCTTATGTTCAGTCCGGAACAGAACTCCACTTGAAGGGAAAGAAAAGGAGGTCACAACTTGGGAAAGTAGTGGATGTCCCAGCTATAGAGCCGTATATCAGACTGAGAGTTGGAGACTTGCTAGTCATTTCACGATGCAGCTCTTCCGAACTAGATGAAATGCATGTGTCTATGAGTGGCACTCATAAGATCACTTGCTCTTCTGGCTATCTGTTTGATTCAGTCACACCTGGTGAACCAATTGCTTTTGATGATGGAAAGATTTGGGGAGTCATAAAAGGAACAGATATATCTGAAATCATTGTCTCTATCACCCATGCTAGTCCAAAAGGCAGTAAACTTGGATCCGACAAATCCATTAATATCCCAGAGAGTAATATTCGGTTTGAAGGCCTGACATCAAAGGATCTTATGGATCTTGAATTTGTTGCTGCCCATGCTGATATTGTAGGTGTTTCTTTTGTTCGAGATATTCATGACATTGTTGTGCTCCGCCAAGAACTGGAGAAGCGCAAACTTCAAAACCTTGGGGTTATTTTGAAAATCGAGACAAAGAGTGGGTTTGAGAATTTGCCTCTTATGCTGTTGGAGGCAATGAAGTCCTCAAATCCTTTAGGGGTCATGATTGCTAGAGGAGATCTAGCCGTGGAGTGTGGATGGGAAATGTTGGCTGATATGCAAGAAGAAATTATTTCTCTTTGCGGTGCCGCCCATATACCAGTTGTTTGGGCAACTCAGGTCTTAGAGTCGCTTGTGAAGTCTGGTGTTCCTACCAGAGCTGAGATCACTGATGCAGCCCATGGAAGGAGGTAACTATCAACATTTCGACTTAAGTTTATTAGGCAGCAGACCCTTAAGTTTATATCAACATTTCGTTTCTTGCAGTCCATCCTGTCCCAAAGCCCTCTTATAATCTATGTAACCACATTAAGCCAGTAAAGTCAATAGTGATTAGATAACCTGTTCATGCTTTAAGATACTTACCAACAATCTTTCAGATTTATACACAGTTTTCTTAGAAGATTTTCTGATTCGATTTTTTCTCATCTCCATGGCAGGGTAAAATGTGTCATGTTAAACAAAGGGAAACACATTGTGAAAGCAGTTTCAACTTTGGATAACATCCTCCATTCGAAATCAGCAGAAAGGAAAGTAGACGTAAAGCCCGTTATACTCTCTAGCCACCATTTGCGTTAAAAAGTTTGTCTTTTCTAGTGGATATCTGTCTCTTTGATTTTGGAAAGCAGAAGAGGGGTTGGCATATCTAACCCTAATCTTGTAAATATCTTTAGTTAAAATAAAAATTTGGGGATTTGTCACTGTAGTTTGCCACTTTGTTAATTTATTATAGACAATGACGGTGTTTTTCTTTTCCTCCGTTATCCATGTGTGAAACAATGAGGTCTCTTAATGGAAAATTGATGAGTTGATCAGAAAGTAGAAATCCACTGCATTTTGAACTCCACAGTAATTGTTTCTAAAAGATCTACATAATGCAGGTCTTCCTCTCCCATTTTATACAAGAAAATGATGCAAGGATCTTGAATTAATAGCCAAATCACAAGTCTTTTCATGAATTGAAGGATAATCAGGAATTTCCTTTCAAGTCTAAAAGCTTGTTTGAGAGTTAGGTAGAGGTAAGTTACTTTGTTGGAAAGTAGATATTTCAGACACAAACAATGCAAGCTCAAAAGAGCAAAGGAAGACTCAGCCATAGTTTTGGATAGCAATTACACTGGATGCAACTGTTTAATTCCAAGAAGAAGTGTTCCTATCAGAAAGGAGGATCGTCACATTGTAAAACAAATTCAGCCATGGTTTTGGTGTATCATAGTGTATTGATTTCAGCAGCATATAAAACGCATACCTTTGTTTTTTTCTCCTTGTCATCCGCTGTTTGGAAGCTCAATCTTTGACTTGCAGAAACAGAGATTTCATGTCAGAAGATGGCCCGTGCTCAGTTAAAGGCACTATTGGACTACCTGAAGCAGCAATGTCGCTTTCTTTGGTTTCTGGAGTTGTAGGAGCCATTTTTACAGGAGCAGTTGATGACGACGTGACAGCTATCAGGTTTCGAGAAAGCGCTGATTGTGCTTCTTCAACCACTGGTTTGACCATGTATCTCAATCGGTGAACCATCCTCAAAAACACTGCAAACCACAACATCACATCTGTTTTTGTTTGCAAGGACAGTGCCGAAACAAACTTGGAAAATCTTAGTTTTCTGAAGCTCATTAACCAGATGTCGTGGAAGCTGGTATGGATCATCATAACCATCTTTGACAACCAAGTAAATCTTCAAAAGAAAATTCAGCTGTCCTACAGATCATCAGAAACTCTTCTTGCTCGTTTTCATTGTCAACTATACAACTGATCTTGTACCTAAAAGAGCAAAATAGAAAAGCAATTTTACTTTCATCCTTTACATAAAATTGAATGCGCAAGAAGGTTCAAAGTGAATAGAAGGCAGGATTAAGAACAGCAAAGGAATTTAAATATTTTAGAGCAAAACAGCTAATCCCATATGTCAAAGTTGAGTCAGATTGTGGTCAGGAAGAGTTGCTCGCAAAAAGAAGTCTGGTTTCAGTATCTAGTATGCATAAGTCACTACATGGCAAGGTATAATTTATAAAAATGAAAGGCAGTCCATAGTATAAATAAGCTGGTAAGATATCGATGAAGGGACGTGAAATACAAAAAAGACATGGATGATGATGATGATGAATCAGGTAAATTTTCCCTGATTCTAAAACCTAGGAAGACAATTATGATTGGAAGGGGTGATGTTTCCAGAGCAGCTTGATCAGAACGCCTTGCGGCGTCGCCCCATAGAGTGATGCGGAGCTCCAGTTTGCTGTTCACATTAAGATGTGTAAATAATAGAAGTGCTAGATATTGGAAAATATATTATGGCTATTAACTGGTAAATTCTTTATCGTATAAAAGATTCTTTTTTACCTTGCATTTTCGATGATGAACTCTCCTTTATCCTCTAACCTTCCATCTTGGAGCAATTTTTGTTCAGGAGGCAGAAAGAAAAGCTTTCAAAACTGCCACAAACATCTTTTCTAGAGAAAACAAAGATTGAAATACCAACAACTTTGAGACACCTTTTGGCAAGCTACTCAGCACATCTTTATACACTGTTTTTTCGCATATTCATTTCCAATCTGATCATTGTTATGTATAGCTGATCATGAACAACTGCAGGTTCAGGAAGATTCCTCAATAACACTATACGAGCTCCGACTTTCGAAGATAATTTGTGTTGGGGGGGTCCCATTAAGTTGAAGATTGCGGAGAAACTCAGGTGGATGCACAATATTAAGATTTTCAGCATCTCCTGATGGAGAGCAAATAGAATCAGAGCTGAAGTAAATGTGCTCTTTTGTGGGTAACAAATTGAGAACAAGCTCATTGACTTCAGCAACAGCATCATTTCCAGGACAGGTGACCCCATCCCATAAGCAGCAGTCTGTACCCTTTCTCCATACTCTGTCTAGGGATATTGACAACCCTCCAAAAAAGCATAACTATTAATGGAAAAGGATTGTTTGGATTGAAGCAGAGAAAGGCTTTGGTCATGAGCACACAAATGAGTAGAAGAGGAGTGATTTGAGGAGAATGATGATGAAATTGTTGTATGAAAATGCAAGAGAAACAAAATGGAACAGAGAAATTGAGTGAGGGATAATGAATATTACCTCATCTTCTCTTTTCAGGATTCAAAGTATATTTGGAATGTTGAACGAGATCTTTCGGTTGGGAGAGATGAGAAATCAAGATCATCACTAGTACTATTTATAGACAAACCAAACTTGATTGTGCTATTCAATTTCTGTAGTAAGCAAGAACCAATCTTGAGCACCAACGACTTAGTTGCCCTTTATCTTGACCCCAAAGTCTTTGCTTCTTGAATATAAAACAAATTGTGACAACTTAATTTTAGTGTTCAGACATGTTTTTCCGAAGAGTATTTAGCAATGAAATTTCTGCGAAGCTTGCTTTGCCCATCAACAAGGAAAACCAATCTTCATTTGGTCTGTCCTTTACCTTGACCTCCAAGTCTTCGAAACCTGGATATATTGTCCACCGAGCGGTGCTGAAAATGGAACTGAAGGTGGAATTATTCAATTGCAAATATTAGGGAGCGCGTAGCTTCTATTTTTTTGGTGTGTTTGACATGAAAAATCATTAAATTTAATGTTTTTTATGCTTTTTAAAAGTTTTAATGTAGTAATATCAAAAATAAAAAAATATATATATCATTTTAATATATTTTTAAATGAAAAATGTATTTGACAAGAATTATCACCAAAATTCTGAATCAGCCTAGTTAGTTGAGTGTTTCTTTTTTTTAATTTCACAAGTTGAACATTCATGAACAAACAAAAGTATTTTTAACCTGGAATGTGCAATCCCTCCACTAGATAACAAGAGAGACGCAATCTCAGAAGAAGAGGCAAGAACGAGCACCGTGAACTTTTAATACCTAATTCTCGCTATTATGGTATGCCACAGAGTTTTTTCATGTCCCACCATGGCCATACACCATAGTATTCAAATGTTAGTCTTAACCGAAAGAGAGGGAGAGTGGTCTCGAACAGGTTCTAAAATTACTACAACAAATCACAACTTCATGTTCAAGTGGCTTACTTTGAGATCTGGAGATCTTACACCTCACTCACCATAACTCCGATTCCGGTGATATTCTGCTCATTGGAGAGCTGGCATGTTATACTATACGTAGCATGGAAGTATTGACACTAAAAAAAAAAGAACATGAGAACTTAAGCCTCTAAAATGAGCCTATCGACCACTGTTCGAATTTTTCGTGTTCGTGTGGCCTACTTTGAGATCTGATATTTCACTCATCATATTCCCGGTTTTGATGATCCTGGGCTCTTTGAAAAGCTAACATGGTAGAATAAACATAGCAGCATAGGTGCGACACCAATTCAAAAGTACATGTATTAGATTGCAAACCCTAAAAATAAGTCAAACCACCATTGTTGCAGAAACCTCAAATGCGAAAATCTCAGGCTCTCAGCAGTGCAATTAATACCAATTTTTTCAGATTTATTCCATGTACCAAAGTTAATGTTAGGTGCAGATTTCATGTTTTTTGGTATTGTCTACGGAAGGTTGTAAATTATGAACATAAAACGAACTCAAACACAAATTATTATTTCTCAATACACACATTCTGTTCTAATCTGAAGTTGTGAACATAAGTTCCTCTATCATAGAGCATCAAATTAAAATTCCATGGCCTAATATGTCTTCTACAATGAGTTGCCATTAACGAGTTTATACCAAAAACTCATACAAACAACCATATAAACCAACCAAAAGCAATAACAAAAACCATTGTAGGGAAATCAAAATCAATCAGGGAAAGCCCTAAGACTTTTATTATTACACGTGCTTATATAACCAGTGTAATCACACAAGAAAAACACACATTTTTAAGCAGAGAGGTTTCTATATTTTCTACAAAGAAGTTTTCCTATTTTCTTACAATTATTAGTTCTATGTCAATTTGTTTTATTACAAACTAACATTTTAATAATTTCTATGAATTCAAAATCCTGAAAAATTACATGAAACTTAAATTTTAAGTTTGTCCCATCAAGAGCAACCCAGTCTCAATCCGAGTTCAACAGATAGTTTGCACATTCATACACAATTCTATGCATTAAATTTAAATTCGTTACATCCTGTTAGATTTTTCCATTCGAAATTGTGAACATAAATCAACTCAGGAAAAGGTGACAAAAACAATTGGACACTTACATATACAACATGATATACATATACAGACCTCGTAACACCCAACCAACAACAGCAATCTACCACAACGTTGTCCCAACCTCTTGGTGTTTTTTTTTTTTTCCTATTTTTTATCAGAAGCACAAAATCATGAAAAGTGGCCTACCTTTCCAATCATTCTTCAGAAGTAAAATCAGGCTCTGCTGGCTTCTGCAGCAGCATGGGTGGAACTCTATCTGGCACCCTTGCCTTGCGATTGCCACCGCGTCGTAGAGCACGCAAAATGTTAGCAGCAAATCTTGAGGCATATATTGTAGCACCTAAACTTGGTGAACTCTCGTTAGCTTTCGCTAATGCATCTTGCAATCTATTTTCCTCTTGCCGGAGAGACTCTTCGAGCTTCTTTTTACTATAGCGACGCCATGCAGCCTGTATAAAACAAGCAGCCCATGTTCTCCACTGCTGCGAGTAAAACCTGAAAGTGTGTCGGAGCTGCTTACTGTGAAGCCGCCGGAATTGAGAAGCAACAAATTTCAAGTCATCAGCCATTAGAGCGAAGGCTTCAACTTCTGTAATGGTTCTAACTGTTCTAGTTGAGATGGGCAGATTAGAAGAGGATTGGGGATCTAAAGCCCATGTGAGAAGTTCCTCTCCACAGAAGTCACCGGCCTTAAGGTACTCAGAGTTGAAGAAGCCAGTTCTTCCACCATTGGTGGTTATGGTTAATAGCTTGCCCCGCATAACAAAGAGCATTTCATCAACTGGGTCTCCCTCACGAACAATGTAGCTCTCCTCTGTGTATAGGACTGGCTTGAGACGGTCACACAATGCATCTAGTAATTGTTCGTCCATTTTTTCAAACATCGGCACCTGAGAAGCACGCACAGAAAATGAGAACAGAATAAACATCAAGTAATCACCCAACGATGCAAGGAAATTCAACTCAGTAATTTCTGGCAGCCTTTCTTCTTTGTGAGTCATGGGGTATGCATGCGTATGAAAATGACTAGTTAAGACATCCATTTTGAGGCATGAACTGAGTGGTCATTAAGAACTTGAACCACTTCATATAACACTTACGGGTTTTTTCCCCATTAGGAATCAACTAAAAAATAAACCTTTTTCCACGAAGGCAGGTTTAGCAGGATTGCCATGACACAACTACACAAGTCATCTCCAGTAACAGTACTAAACAGTCCTCAAGATTTACAATGAAAATGCAGGTTAACTAGCATCTCAAGAAAATGCTACTCAAAGATGTTAATTACAAAATGAACAAGTCAAGCTATCTATTATCCCTCCCCAGAAAAGAAGCAGTTTTTTGTTAATATAAAAAGTTCATTATATAGAGAAAAAGATTCCAGAGCGGCTAAAAGCAGTGTACTGCAACAGCTCAGTAAAAGCACAAAAGCTGGAAACAATATACATAATCTTCAAATGTAAGCATTTTTTTCTCTGAACAGAATACGTACTAACACGAGTGAATACACAGAAAGAGAAGGCACATGAAATAAATTGGAAAATTACACTATAGGCTACTGATCCAAAGAACATTTCCAATGAGAAGTGATTAAGCCAACATTTGCAGGTAGTAGAAAATAAGTAGGAAGGGAAAAATCGGTCTAATCAAGATCATATGCAACACCAATGGAAAACTACAAAAAAGAGGAAGAACTCACTCTCATGAGCAGAGCCAAGCAGAGGTGACGTTTAATGTCCCTTCTAAGGTCCTTGGGAAGATTATGAACAAGCATCTCTTCATCAACACCTCTAGTTTCTTGCCATCTGTATTGTTCATACCGTCTGATCCGTTCCCTTATACTATCAGGAAGCAAGCGATGGGACATCCACTGTTCTGCATCTCTTCTTTTGATTCTCATTTCCTCCAATCTTGTAGTTGTGGATTGCAAATAAGTCTGATTAAGAGTAGTTTCAGTTCATCAGCTCATAAAATATATAGAGGGCGTAAAATTAAAAGCTGTCTCAACCATTTCACTCACTAATATCACATGCTTGATTGGAAACTAAACTATTAATGAACTTTCAAGAACCCATGTTCCTTAAATAGTCCAAAAATCAAGATGGCACCCCTTTGATAATGAAAAAGCAAACCACCCAAGGAGCATGTCATTGGTGACAATGGTGCACAAGAATCCTACATACTATTCTTAAAGCAGCATGGCAGATACTTGTTCTTTTCTTCTTTTTTTTCAAAAGTAAGAATTAAAATTGAAAAAAAAAGGATGAGAAAGTAAAAAAAATAAATGCAACCACCTTCATATTATTAATGAGATTCCGCTTGCGATTAAGCTACCCTCCTAATAAACATCAAATTCAACCTATATCACAAGTCCTTTTAATTACTGATCAAAGAATGCTTGATCAGGTGTTTGTGGGCCTCGATTTTGAGATCATAGCATGTAAGCATACGATGTATGCTCCCAACAATTAAAAATTGAATGAAATCCTGCTTGATATTAGAAACCAGTTCAACTCTATCCTCTGCATATAATTGCATTACGAAGAGCTATCAAATAAAGAAAAGAACACCAACCTGCATATTTCCAATGAGAAATGAAAATAGTACCAAGCCGGAGATAGAAATGAAAACTGCAAAGCAGATTTCCCAAACGTAGGTACTTGTTTTAAGATTTTGACCAAGAGAACTGCAAAAGGCACACATGAGATATCAGAGAACCCTTTTAATACCATTAACAAAACAAAAAAAATCTGCTAAGTCATTGTGCATCAAGCATCAAGAAACAAATTACTATTTATTGTAATAGTGTAATTACAAATTTTCCCTTGGAAAAAAAAAACGTACTAAGCTTTAGGGGTAAAATTGTCTTTTTACCATGACACAATTGTCTTTAACATATTGTATGGGATTATATTTGTTATTTTCCTTTTTATGCACAGTAAAATTACTACTTTAGCCTTGGAATAAAAAAATTTAATGCTTTTGGCTCACGGGTGTTTGTCCTTTCATTTTTTTCGGGAATAGTACAATTACTTTGATGTCCTTGAAGACAAAAACAATACAACTCTCTCGAAAGAGTTTTTTGGTCATTTTACATTGATTTTGTTGTGGATTTGGAGGCCGCTCAGGGGTATTATTGTAATTGGCATATATTAAATATTATTTTAAAAAAACTTGTAGGTGCGTGTGAAGTTGTCTGGTCACCAAATGCCGCCTTCCGAAGCGGCATTTGGAAGATCTCGGTGCCCTCCACATGGTGGCTCGACGCATGTATCCGAAGCGCCGCTGGTTTAGCGCTGGAAACCTTTTCTTTTTTTTCCTTCTCTCCCTACCTCGAAATTTGCACCGCCCTTACAAAATTTTAGAGCAACCCCTTCAATTTCCTTTTCCTTTACATTTGGTTCATATCCTTTTTATTACAATTTTTTTATTTTATAATAAGCTATAAAATTACATTTTTTTTCAATTCCACCCCTACTATTTTTTAATCTGTGAATAATCTATCAAATTACAAAAGAATCTTAATTTCACCCACCTATTATTTTTTAATCTTTGAAATTTGATCTTCTTTCTTTTAATTGTTATTTATTTTGTTTGTGATCATTTTTTTTAATTGTGTTTTTCAAATTTCATCATCCTTGGGCTTTTTTCTATCAAATTTTATCTCCATTATTTTTGTTGCTTTTTTTTTCTTTTGTAAGTTTTTTTATTAATTTTTTTTCCAAGATGTCATCCTTTAAAATTAAATTTGTTGAGAGTTAAGCTTCATCAATAAAGCCAAGACCTATGCAGAACATAAACCACAATATTTCTATAAGAACATTCTAGGGTTTGCAACTACAAATTACCAGGTTAGTTATGATGTTTATTTTGATGATGATTATGATGTTAGTTATGGTAGCAACAATGAAAGTAATGATCCATAGGATGCCCTCATTGAAAAGCCCAAAGTAAAGTCAAGTTAGAAAAGAATATCATAGTAGCAATTCAACAAAAGGAATACATTGGTCTATGATATGGTGATCCCTTTTGACTGTGTGCTTGATAGAACCTCAAATCTAAGCTTTTGCAAAGATTATATGTTGGTTGTGTATGTTGACAATGAAAGGTTGTGCTGCCCAAGACAACAACGGGTGAGGAATAAATTACAAGGTCAAGTTTGTTGTGCTAGTGTTACCATATGTTAAAGGAAACAACTATTTAGTTTTGATATGTACTTGAAATGCCAAAGGAAAAGGGTTGGCAACTCTTGATTGGACACGAGATTGAGGCAATAATGATTTCAACTTGAGGACGAGTTTCTTCATGCCTGGATAGAATGATGCAAGAGCTTCATTCAGAATTTATTTTATTATATTTTTGACATTAGGATTACTTAATTAATCTAGGGTCATGCGATTAGAATGTGAGTTTTTAAAGTATTTCCTTTGTAGGCCATGTAGTTTTTCTCGGAGACTAAGACTAGGAATCATTTTCCTACAAGGATATGGAGCTTAAACAAATATAAATAAACTTCTAGGATTCTAAAACGTAGTTCTTTGTTATTCTATCAATCTATTCAGCTTCTAGAGGTTTCTTATGAACCCTAAATTCTATTATCTTGTTCCAACTTCAATTTTTATCCTAGTTTTAACCATTATTCTGCTGCAATTTCTGTTTTCTACTGCTTCCCTCTTCCCACACTACATCAAATGTGAGAACAAGTTAAATGACAACAGAAATGTCCCATGCCCCTGGCATAAATCCCACCATGTCCCCTCCACCAGGGATCACTTCAAGTGTAAGACAGCGACTAAGGGCACTGAATGATGTAGCACAAACACCACACACCCAATTGAATAAAGCAAGACATCTTCATGAAGAAAGCATATACATATACATACCTCAGGTTTTGCAGGCCCCACCAAAAACAGTAAAAGAACTTCTGTGGAAAATCCATGGACGACGAAACAACACCAGACTGAAGGGCATCAAGGAATATTCCAAAATTGAAGACTGTTTCATTTGGGGTTATTATCGGGCAATAATTATCCAGAAATGAGAGATTTCCAACACTACCAGCTGTGTCACAAAACAAAAGTTCACGGCTGCATCCAGCATGTTTCCCACAGGCTTGTCTCCAACAATTTGTTTCTCGTTCTATTGAAAACAAATACCAAAAGGCTCCAAGTACCTAAAATTTGAGCTAAACCAATTAGTACTCCAAAAATTATGCTCAGGCCAGAAGATTCACTTCCAATTACAACTAATTGTTCGGACTCAAAATAAATAAATTGGCATAATACAGCATGCGGAATTTAACCAAATTTTAGTAAGAAATCAATTCATGAAAGACAATGACGAAAGCTAAAAAAAAATTATGAAATGTTACGACCACTTTCATTTTCGTCTTCTATTATCCATCAACCCAACTATCATTACTTGTTCAATAGAGTGAGTCAAGCACCAAATCCATGCCAATAAAAAGAGAAAAAAAAAAGATGATATGAGCACAGGTCAAGATCATATAAAACATTAAAATGTATAAAACATGAATGCAGTTTGCATGTCAAATTAAAGGACAAGCTAATGAATTGTCCAAGTAAACAAATGGAAAAATTGCAGAGTTACTGAAATAATTGTATAATGAAAAGTGAATATCATTATATATAGCAGTACACATAGTTGATCATCCTTTTGATGCCACCTAAGTTTACAATGCATTCCCTTGAAACTTTTATTAGTATTGTAGTTGTTTGGTAATTAGAGTTTATTTGGCCAACTCATCTTCAGTTGATCTCAATAAAAACTACAGTATGGATAGTTTATGAAACAGAAAAAATACAAGTGGTGCATGCATGTAAATTTCTCTCATCTATTTTACAATAAAATGGATACCAGTTGAGTAAATCAAACTCACATGACTCGCAAGCATATACAGAAAAAGATTAAATGCAGCTCCAGCCCATGCAGTTTCTGTAAGGATGCCAGAAGTTGTAACTTCCTTATATAATGGATAAATTCGCATAAACCTTGGAACATACTGGAAGATGACAACAAATTTTAACAAGTTCTTTGTATTCAAGTTTCTTGAGCCGGCCATTTTTCGAATGATAATTAAAATCACCACCTGGACATTGAGCAGCAAGTTAGAAGCCCACAAATAACATCAAACTCTACAAATAGCAATGTCGACTAAGCCAACATTTTGACATGTAAAAGTTTCCCAAGTGCAATAATCTTGAAACTTTTGCTCTTCAAACAGCTTGCTTTCATAAAATGCCAAATTATGTGTTTAGTTTGGGGCAATAAAGCTATCCTCCTGGTTTCTGCCACATGGATAGTGCGCGTGTGTGTCTCACAGTACAACTAGCACGCGATTGATTAAAAGGATATACAAGAACTTCAATAATTGGATGTTGAATTTCCATAGATTTCCCCACAGATATATCATATAACAATCTCAAATAATCCCGATTCACAGTTCAGGGTCCAAAAATGATGTCATAAACAGGAAACAAGTTCTTCCAAAGTCACCTTAGGAAAAATGAGATTGAGGCCAAATGAAATATAGTCCTCTTTGTAAGTACCATCTGACAAGTATGCCACAAAGAGTGTATAGGCAGGGCAAAGAAGTTTATTTTACCTGCGGGAGTGGAAGAACTGCGAGAATGTCAATTAAGAAATATGATGACAGATATCTCTTAGCTATTGCCCAAGTATCCTCGACCAAAACACCTCTTCCAAATACCCGGGATGAGGGAGCAATGAATCCAGTGCGAAATTGAAAGATAATATGTAGTATATAAAAGATATCCGTGAAAGAACGCAAAACACTTGCTGTAATCTCCATCGTGCGGTCCAAAGAAAGACACTTCTTACCATCATCAATCACAGGGACATAGAAAAACAAAGGATCCAGTGAAACAGCAATCAAGCATGACAGTACGAATATCTTGTTCCACTTTTGAAGGAAATGCCCTTGTGGGTCAAGAATTTTCTTTCTCGAAGCAACCTCACTGTTGAATGAATATGATTTTAATGATTTTCTAATCTTGTTAAAGCTTGAAGAGCCAGATTCCAATCCTCTTTGAAACTTCTCAGAAACTGAGCTTATTGTGGTTCTAATTTTTCCTGGATACATAACATTACTTGCAGAATAATTCCCTTCAGTACTTTTCTCTAACTTCCAATCTTGAAACCTGAACAACACACCACCAACATAATGGGTTACCCTCACTCTAAACCATCTACTTAAATTGGAACATCCTATATGCAATCAGCAACCACAAGAAGCATAAATTGTGTCAATGAAATCATATAACATTTAAAGATCACACCTGGATGCAAACTATTAGATGTGAAATAACAATAGCGATGAAAGATGGTTGGGGAGAAAGGAAACAGGTAGTGACATGGGCAGTTAAAAGTTGCTAGTAACAAATTACAGAACAGTCCATTCCTATTATAAGATCTATGATAAGTGGCGATTTCAATGTTGGTGCCAATATAACAACAAAACTCGGTAAGCTAATATTAGGCCATAATTTCTACGAAGACATGTATGATGGAACAGTGATACAGAACTTCACTCTTAAAAGCAAGGAATTAGTACTCTTTCCAAGTAAACAAAATATTTCTCTTTTGCTTGCGTATGTAAGAAATGTACTTGTGAAATATTGCAATTGTTCCTTCAACTCCAGCATAAAAACGCCATAATACACTAAAGTTAACAAACATCTGTAGTGTAGAAAAGAACCAACCTCACAAACTTCTCTTGTGGATGATTCATGACTGTCTTATTTAAGTCGCAGTCCACAATGAAAAATTCAACCTTTGATCAATAAATTAAATCCAAGAAACTTCTTCACACACTGCACACTACAGTACTCAAATGCCAACCTCTGCAAGAAAGAACAATAGAGTAGTACAAAATTAAAAGAACTCGTATTAATGCAGTCCTGTTTCAACCCTGCTCCAGCAAATGCAACCCTACCTAGGTCATGAATATATTAACTAAAAAATGATAGAAACAATAACTCTAATGCCTAAACGAGTGTTAAGACACAAAATGGGTTATGTAACACTGGATAAAACAAATTCAGAAACATTATCCTCACAGATTTGCTGAATTTTTATAGACTCAAGGAAATGGTGTAGTTAATCAAAGACTTGAAAATTTAGAATTACATAAGGGTTACACCTTTAGAGATATTCCAAAAGACACACAAATGCAGATATGACACTGGCATCCTTCCAATAATAATATCTTGACAAGCAATAGACAGGTGCATACAATGAAGGTTTTTTTTTCTTTTGAGAAAGTTACGTTTCGGGAAAAAAGATTTTTCAGTATCAAACAGATACCTAACAGTGATCAGAATTTGTAGCAAAAAGAAAACATCAGCAGAAGGGGGGGGGGGGGAAATAAGAAAAGCAAAAAAAAAAAACCCCAGAGGAAAAAAAAATTA
>Ga0307516_10004149_pt1 | contig 18071 bp, 13 predicted proteins | sample 19_EM_MG_FD_203310 | JGI IMG/M metagenome (GOLD analysis project Ga0307516, IMG submission 203310) | Populus trichocarpa ectomycorrhiza microbial communities from riparian zone in the Pacific Northwest, United States - 19_EM | ecosystem: Host-associated > Plants > Roots > Unclassified | place... | reverse complement strand
CACCATCACCAGCCCCGCCTGGGAGTTGATCAGGCGCAGGTTCTTCAGCACCAGGAACAGCGGGATGATCACCAGCACGAGCGGGAACGCCTGACTGACGACCACCCAGCCGGTGGCGGCCCTGGCCAGCCGGGTGCGGTGGCGGGCCATGACGTACGCCAGCGGGGTCGCGACCAGTACGGCGATCAGCGCGGCGCCGAGCGCGGCGAGCAGGGAGTTGCCCGCGGCGCGCAGCAGTGGCTGTTCGTCGAAGGCCTGCCGGAAGTTGTCGAGGGTGGGGTCCCTCGGGATCCAGGTGGGGTGCAGACTGCCCAGTTCCCGGGGCGACTTGAAGGCGGTCGAGACCAGCCAGAGAAAGGGGAAGGCGAGGAAGACGAGATACCCGAGCAGGGCCGCGTACTGCCCGACACGGCCGCCTGTACTGGTCCTCACGCGTCGTCACCTCCCCTGAGCCGGCCCACCAGGAACAGGGCCAGCAGCACCGAGATCACGGCGACCATCACGCAGCCCATCGCCGCCGCGTAGCCGAACTGGCCGTAACCAAAGGCCTCTTCGTAGGCGAAGAGCATGGGCAGGCGGGTGCGGCCGCCGGGCCCTCCGCTGGTCAGGACGTAGACCAGCGCGAACGAGTTGAAGTTCCAGATGAGGTTGAGGGCGGTGATCGCGAGCGCGACCGGCCTCAGGGCGGGCCAGGTGACCGTCCAGAAGCGCCGCCAGGCTCCTGCCCCGTCCATCGCGGCCGCCTCGTGGAGTTCGCGCGGGGTGTTCTGCAGGCCGGCGAGGAGGGCGACCGTGGTCTGCGGCATGCCCGCCCAGACGCCGACCACGATCACCGCGGGCAGAGCGGTCCCGAGGCCGCTGAGCCAGTCGCGGCCGTCGCCGAGACCGAGGTCGCGCAGGGTCTCGTTGAGGACGCCCGCGTCCGGGTTGTAGACGAGCCGCCACATCACACCGACGACGACCTCGGGCATGGCCCACGGGATGATCGCCAGGGCTCGGGCCAGCCAGCGCAGTCTCAGGTCCTGGTCGAGGAGGAGGGCGAGGCCGAGCGCGAGCAGGAACTGCGGGACGCTCACCCCGACCGCCCAGAGAAGGCCGATCCGGAACGACTCCCAGAACAGCGTGTCGTGCAGCAGGTCCTGGAAGTTGAGTCCGCCGATCCACTCCGTGGGCTCGGTCCGCCCCGACTGGGCGTCGGTGAAGGCCAGCAGAATCCCGTAGAGCAGCGGGCCCACGCTCAGCACCAGGATCGGGATCAGCGCGGGCAGCACCAGGAACCAGGCCCCGCGGTCGGACGGGCGTAAGCCCCCGTCGGCGCGCTCAGCGCCCTGCGCCGACCGCTTCGTCGCGGTCACCACTGTCACCTGATCGGCTCCTTCGCACGGCTCGTGACCCTGGCCCGGCGGGCCTCCGTCATGGTCGTGAAGCCGCCCTGCCCCGTCAAGGGACCGCGCACACCGGTCCGACCTGTGCGAATGCGACACTGGCCGGCGGATGGCGGGAACCCGACACCGTCCGGGCGAGCGTGGGGCGACTCGGCACGGACGACGACACGGAGGCGGACGATGGACGAGGCACGGGCGCGGGACGTACTGGCGGCGGCGGGGGTACTGCCCGGCCGGGCGCGGGACGCGCGGCTGCTCGCCCTGGGCGAGAACGCGGTGTTCGCCTCCGGTGACCTGGTCGTCAAGGTGGGCCGCGACGCCGAACTCCTCGACCGGGCACGCCGTGAACTGGCCGTCGCGGTGTGGCTCGCCGAGCAGGACGTGCCGGCGGTCCGTGCGGCTGTCCCCGAGGCGCTGTCGGTCGAGGGCCACCCGGTGACCGTGTGGCACCGGCTGCCCGAGCCCGTACGTTCCGCCGAGCCCCGTGATCTGGCCGAACTCCTCCTGTCGGTGCACGCCCTGCCCGCCCCCTCCTTCGAACTGCCGCCCCGCGACCTGCTGGACGGGGTGGAGCGCTGGCTGCGACTCGCGGGCGGCGCGATCGACCCGGCCGACGCGGCGTACCTCCGCGAACGCCGCGACGGCTTCGCGACGGCCGCCGCCGCACTGACCCCGCGGCTGCCCCCGGGCCCCATCCACGGCGACGCCCTCCCCCGCAACGTCCACGTCGGACCGGCCGGCCCGGTCCTCGTCGACCTGGAGACCGTCTCGGCCGACCTGCGCGAACACGACCTGGTCGTCATGGCCCTCTCCCACGACCGCTACGGGGTGCCCGCCTCGGCCTACGACTCGTTCACCGAGGCGTACGGCTGGGATGTGCGCGAGTGGTCGGGCTGTGCGGTGCTGAGGGGTGCCCGGGAGACGGCGAGTTGTGCGTGGGTGGCCCAGCACGCCCCGAGCAACCCGAAGGCACGGGCGGAGTTCGAACGACGGGTGGCGTCGCTGCGGGACGGGGACGCGACGGTGCGGTGGTATCCGTTCTGAGTGGCCCGCACCGGCTCGCATCGGCTGGTCGGTCTGCTCACACCGGCCACAGGGCCGATCACCTCACACCGGCTCGTCGGCCAACTCCCGCAGCGGCCACAGGCCGTCCACCACCGCGTCCGCGTCGCCCTTGCGGCGCAGGAAGCTCTGGAAGTCCGCCGCCCACTCGGCGTACCACTCGATCTGGCGGCGGTGCAGTTCCGCCGGGCCGAGCCCCGCGACCTTGGGATGGCGCTCGGCTATCGCGCGGGCCAGCCGGGCGGCGGCGAGGGCGTCGGCCGAGGCGTCGTGCGCGGCCTCCAGGACGACGCCGTACTCCGCGCAGACCGCTTCGAGGTTGCGCTTGCCCCGGCGGTAGCGGTCCGCCCAGCGGTCGATCGTGTACGGGTCGACGACCGGGGCGGGGTCGAGGCCGCCCAGGCGCTCACGCAGGGACGGCAGGCGGTGGCGTCGCAGCTCGGCGGAGAGCAGGGTCAGGTCGAAGGCCGCGTTGTAGGCGACGACCGGCACGCCCGTCTTCCAGTACGTCACCAGGACGTCCGCGATGGCCTCCGCGACCTGGTCGGCCGGACTGCCCTCGGTGGTCGCGCGTTCGTTGCTGATGCCGTGCACCGCGACGGCCTCCGCCGGGATCTCCACGCCGGGATCCGCCAGCCACTCCCGGCGCCCCAGCGGCTGTCCGGCCCTGACCTCTATCACGGCGCCCGTGACGATGCGCGCCTCCCGCGGATCGGTCCCGGTCGTCTCCAGGTCGAAGCCGATCAGCAGCTCACGGTGCCAGCCCATGGGTGGTCCCCCTTCTTGGTGGTGCTTTCCCCCAGTGGTCTCCACACTCCCATGCACCACTGACAATCCGAGGACCGCGTTCCGCTTGACTGACGGACAGTTCGGGACACCGGGGAGCGAACCACCCCAAGCGGGGCTCACTCCGTTCAGGACACCGGTCGCGAATCAGCCCAAGCCGTCTCGAACTCCTCGCGGTATGTCGGGAAGAGACCGGACTCGTCGACCTCGCCCGGCTTGACCACCCTGCTTCCGCCGCGCAGCACCAGCACCGGCGCCTCCATCCCCCGCGAGCGCCGCAGGTAGGACTGCACCACGGCGATACCGTCCGAGCCGTCGCCGTCGACGAGGTACGCCGTGAAGCGGGGCGTCTCGTCGTAGACCTGGATCTCGAAGGCCCCGGGGTCGCGCAGATTGGAGCGGACCCGGCGCATGTGCAGGATGTTCATCTCGACGGCGCGGCTCAACTCGCCCCGCTTGATGCCGAGTTCACGCTCACGCCGCTTGACCGCGCTGGAGGCGGGGTTCAGGAACAGCAGCCGAACCCGGCAGCCGGTCGCGGCCAGTCGCACCAGGCGGCGGCCGGAGAAGTTCTGCACGAGCAGGTTGAGGCCGATACCCACCGCGTCCAGGCGGCGGGCGTCGCCGAAGATGTCCTCGGCGGGGAACTGGCGCATGAGACGCACCCGGTCGGAGTGCACCGCGACCACGTCCGCGTACCGGTCGCCGACGAGGTCCTCGACCGCGTCCACGGGCAGCCGGCGCGCGGATGGGACGTCGCCGCCCGTGCCGAGCATCTCGAGGAGCCGGGCGGAGGCCCGCTCGGCCTGGTTCAGGACGGCCTCGGACAGGGCCCGGTTGCGCGAGACGACGTTGCGGGTGACCTCCAGCTCGTCCAGGGCGAGTTCGACGTCCCGGCGGTCGTCGAAGTACGGCTCGAAGCAGGGCCAGTGCTGCACCATCAGCTCCCGCAACTGCGGCAGGGTGAGAAAGCTGAGGACGTTGTCGTCGGCCGGGTCGAGCAGATAGCCCTTGCGGCGGCTCACTTCGCGTACGGCGACCGCGCGTTGGACCCACTCCTGGCCGGCCGGTCCGGCCGCGGCGACCACCCATTCGTCGCTGTGGACGGGTTCGTAGATGGGGCGCAGAACGGCGGCCACGACGGCGCGCAGCCGCTGTTCGACGAGATTCAGCCAGATGTAGGCACGTCCCGCCCGCTGGGCGCGGGTGCGCACCTCACGCCAGGCGTCGGTGTCCCAGTCCAGCTCCGGCCCGATGGCCCCTGCGTCCATCGGCCGGGCCAGGGACACCGTGCCGGGCGGGGCGTCTATGGAGTTCCCCTCGTGACTCTCGTCACCAGGGGGCAACTCCAGCCCTCCCGAGCCCACCCGCGCACCGCCTTCCGCTCCCCCGAGCTCTCCCGGGACGCCAGGCCCCACCCAACGATCAAGGAAGGGTACTCCGGGAGCGGTCGGCGGTGCAGCCGGATGGGCAGGTCGTTTCTCAACTACGCGGCTGCCAGTGCCCGTTCTGCCAGGCGAGCTCGGAGGGAGTGAGCGGATTCATAGCGGTGACGTCCCTAGGGGCGATGGAGAACCCCTGCCAGTGGATCGGCATGGGCTGCTGGTCCTCGTCCCGGGCGATGTGGTGGAAGCCCACGTTCATCCAGACGACCGGGTGCGTGAGGGTCTGGCCGTTGACCCACTTGTCCACGGACTTGCCGCCGCAACTGCCCGGGTTGTTGCTGGCGAACAGCTCGCAGTTGTTGTACTGGGTGAAGTACAGGTCGTGCTTGGTGAAGCCGCGGCCCGGGTACTTGGTGCTGGCGCCGGGGACGATCTCGTACGACCGCGCGTGACCGTCCTTGTTCTTGCCGGTCGCGCTGACCACCCGCCACCAGCGGTAGGCCTTGGCGTCGCCTGCCTGTTCCTTGGTGACCTTGGTGCGGGTGGTCTTGGTGGTCGGGGCCTGCTGACCGGCGGCCGGTGCGGTGACGGCCGAGTCGTACTGCTCGACGCTGTTCTTGGAGGAGCCGTCGAGGCCGAAGTCGAGCCGCCAGAAGACGTTGTGGCTGTGGCTGGTGGCGGAGGCCTTGGCGGCCTTGCCTATCGGCCAGCCGCGGCCGTCGCCGGCGTCGTAGTCCTCGTAGGAGAGGCTGCCGGTCGCGCCCACGTTCATGGTGACCGTGCCGTCGTCCTGGAAGCGCCACTCGGTCATGTACTCGTACCAGCCGACCTGGTTGACCGTGTAGACGAGAAGGTCCTTGCCCTGGGCCTGGTAGACCTTGTTCGCGGCGTCGCCCTGCATGCGGTAGGCGTGGCCGCGGGAGCGGGTGGTGGTGCACAGGCCCTTGACGTTCGGGTTGTCCGAGGTCCAGAGGTCGGGGACCTTGACCGTCTTGATGGTGCCGCCGGGGCATTCGCCCGGCGCCAGGTTCATCAGGCCCTGGGCGAAGTTGAAGCCCGTCAGGTCGTCGTACTCGTTCTTCCCGTCGTCGTACGGGACGTGGATCTGGCCGAGCCGGGCGCTGTTGAGGACCTTGATCGGCGCGCTCTCGCCCTTGGGCTGGTAGGAGACGTTCTCCAGGACGAGCCCGGCCTTGTTGTCGTAGCGCCAGCACATGCGCCAGGTCGTACCGCTGTCGAGCTTCTGCTCGATGCGGTAGGCGGCACTGCAGTCGGCGGCCGCCGCGGCGGCGGTGGCGGTCTTCGGCTGGGCGGCGGCCGGGCCCGCGCCGGTGGTCGCACCGGCGGCCAGCGCGGCCACGGACAGGCCGACGGCCGCCCGGGTGCGGGCCCGGCTGATTCTCCGCGGCCGGGGGTCGCTGATGGAGCGCTTTGCGTGCATGTGGAAATGACTCCCTTGCAGGAGGTGCGGGTGTGAAAAGTGGACGGGGGGTCGCTCAGTTCTTGAGCGCGGCGACCTTGCGGGCGCTCAGGTCGATCACCAGGGATCGGGCGTCGATCCACGACCCGTTCTTGATCTTCGGGAACAGCCGCACGCAGCGGTGTTCGCCGCACTTGTCGAGTACGGCGGGCTGGGCACCCGGAGTGGCCCGGTAGACGCCGCCGGTCACCAGCAGCTGGTCCGCGGAGGTGAGCTCCTTGCCGGTGGCGTCCTTGTAGTCCGCCTTGAGGCCCGCGCCCAGCGGGTCGGCGATCAGGAGGTTCGTCGCCTCGACGTTCTCCTGCTGGCTCAGCGGCGGCTGGACGCCGTGCTGGGTGTCGGTCCGTACGACCTTCCCGCTGTCGAGGTCGACGGTCCGGGAGACGAGGGTGTCGTCGCGGTAGTCGTAGAACGTCACGTCGGCACGCCTGGGGGCGTCCGGGTCGTCGGCCTCGGCGGCCTCCGGTTCGGCGAGGTCGACGGTGAGGCGCTGCGGCCCACGATCGCCCTCGACGTCCTCGCTGCTGTCACGCAGCTGCGGGTTCACGGCGATCTGTTCGACGCGCGTGATCTCGTCGTCGGTCAGCGGGTCGCGGCCCTTGCCCTTGTCGCCCTCGGCCGGAGGCTGCTCCACCACGCCGGGCGCCACCGAGCCGCCCTGTCCCTGTCCCTGTCCCTGTCCCTGCTCCTGGCCGGCCTGCTGCCCGGCCTGGCTGGTCCCCTGGGTGCCTCCGGTCTCGTCGGCCCCCGCCGTGCCCGGCAGAGTGATTCCGACCATCACGGCGGTCCCTGCCACCGCGATGGCCGCACCGGCCACCACCTTGCCCAGATGGCGGTGCACTATGTTGCGCACATCTTCCCCCTACTCCCCCAACATCCCCGGGAGTACGTTTCTGCCCCACTGTTTTCGGCCCACGGGTCGGTCATTGATCACCGCGGGCACTGGTCGCCCGGTAAGAGGGACGTAAGTCATAGGTGGTTCCCTCACTTTCGGGGAGACTCATGACCAAGGCGCACCCGGCGGCCCACCTCACCTGAAAGAGTCGTATCCATGCAGGTCTGGCCTGGAGAGGCGTATCCACTCGGAGCCACGTACGACGGCGCCGGCACCAACTTCGCGGTCTTCACCGAGGCCGCGGACCGAGTAGAGCTGAGTCTGCTGCACGACGACGGCTCGGAGACGGCGGTGGAACTGCGGGAGAGCGACGCGTTCGTCCGGCACGCGTACCTGCCCGGCATCATGCCGGGGCAGCGCTACGGCTTCCGTGTGCACGGGCCGTCCGCCCCCGAGCGCGGTCTGCGCTGCAACTCGGCGAAGCTGCTGCTCGACCCGTACGCGAAGGCGATCAGCGGTGCGATCCGCTGGGGCGAGGAGGTGTACGGCTACCACTTCGGCGCGCCCGACAAGCGCAATGATCTGGACTCGGCGCCGCACATGATGACGTCGGTCGTGGTCAACCCGTACTTCGACTGGGGCGACGACCGGCGCCCGCGCACCGACTACCACAACACGGTGATCTACGAGGCCCATGTGAAGGGCCTCACGATGCGGCACCCGGGACTGCCGGAGGAACTGCGCGGGACGTACGCCGCCCTCGCCCATCCGGCGATCATCGAGCACCTCACCGAGCTGGGCGTCACGGCACTGGAGCTGATGCCGGTCCACCAGTTCGTGAACGATCACCGTCTGGTCGACATGGGGCTGAACAATTACTGGGGCTACAACACGATCGGCTTCTTCGCCCCGCACAACGCGTACGCCTCCTGGGGCGACCGCGGCCAGCAGGTCCTGGAGTTCAAGTCGGCGGTGCGGGCGCTGCACGAGGCCGGCATCGAGGTCATCCTGGACGTCGTCTACAACCACACCGCCGAGGGCAACCACATGGGCCCGACGCTGTCCTTCAAGGGCCTCGACAACCCGCAGTACTACCGGCTGACGGACGATCCCCGCTACTACATGGACACCACCGGCACCGGGAACTCGCTGCTCATGCGGTCCCCGCACGTGCTCCAGCTGATCATGGACTCGCTGCGCTACTGGGTCACCGAGATGCATGTCGACGGGTTCCGCTTCGACCTCGCGGCGACCCTGGCCCGGCAGTTCCACGAGGTGGACCGGCTGTCGTCGTTCTTCGACCTGGTGCAGCAGGACCCGGTGGTCTCCCAGGTGAAGCTGATCGCGGAGCCGTGGGACGTCGGCGAGGGCGGCTACCAGGTGGGCAACTTCCCGCCGCTGTGGACGGAGTGGAACGGCAAGTACCGCGACACCGTGCGGGACCTGTGGCGGGGGGATACGAGCACCCTGGCGGAGTTCGCGTCCCGGCTGACCGGTTCGTCCGATCTGTACCAGGACGACGGACGGCGGCCCCTGGCCTCCATCAACTTCGTGACCTGCCACGACGGCTTCACCCTGCGCGACCTCGTCTCGTACGACGAGAAGCACAACGAGGCCAACGGCGAGGACAACCGGGACGGGGAGAGCCACAACCGGTCCTGGAACTGCGGGGTCGAGGGCGAGAGCGACGATCCGGGCGTGCGGGAGCTGCGGGCCCGGCAGATACGCAACTTCGTCGCCACGCTGATGCTGTCCCAGGGCGTGCCGATGCTCAGTCACGGCGACGAGGTCGGGCGCACCCAGCACGGCAACAACAACGCGTACTGCCAGGACAGCGAGGTGGCCTGGGTGGAGTGGCCCGGCGCCGAGGGGCTCGGCCGCGAGGTGCTGGACTTCACGCGCGCGATGGTGGGCCTGCGCAAGGAGCATCCGGTGTTCCGGCGCCGGCGCTTCTTCCACGGGCGGCTCGTGGAGGGCACCCACGACGAGCTGTCGGACATCGCCTGGTTCACTCCGGAGGGTGAGGAGATGACCCAGCGGGACTGGGACTCCGCTCAGGCGCCGGCGCTCTCGGTGTTCCTCAACGGCAACGCGATCTCCGAGCCCGGTCCGCGGGGGGAGCGCATCACCGACGACTCGTTCCTGTTGATGTTCAACGCCTCGCCCAGGACGCTGGACTTCGTGGTGCCCGTCAACCACGGCCGGCAGTGGGAGCTGGTGGTCGACACCGCCCGCACGGACGGTGTCCCGCCCGGCACGGGCACGAAGGTGCGGGCCGGCGACCGGCTGACCCTGGTGGACCGGAGCATGACAGTGCTGCAGCGGCCGGTCTAGACGCGCCTGCCACAGGGGCGCGCGCCTCGTCCGGGCCCCACGGAGGCGTCGGACGGGGCGCGCGCACGGAGCCGGGTGACGGCGGTGATGACACGAAAGGCGGCGGGGAGGGTACGTAGGTCTGCATGACACCTGAGCGATCCGTCCCGGCTGTGCCGACGGCCACCTACCGGCTGCAGCTGCAGCGCGATTTCCCGTTCTCGGCGGCGGCCGCGGCCGTGCCGTACCTGGCGTCGCTCGGCGTCTCGCACCTGCACCTGTCCCCCGTCCTGGAGGCGGTTCCCGGCTCCACGCACGGCTACGACGTGGTGGACCCCGCGCGCGTGCGCGAGGAGCTGGGCGGCGAGGACGGGCTGCGGGCACTGGCGCGCACCGCGCGGGAGCACGGGCTCGGTCTGGTGCTGGACATCGTGCCGAACCACATGGCGATGGCCCCGCGCCACAACCGCGCCCTGTGGGAGGTACTGCGCGAGGGGCCACAGTCCCCGTACGCGCGGTGGTTCGACATCGACTGGGAGGCGCAGGGCGGCCAGGTGCTGCTGCCGGTGCTCGGGCATCCGCTCGGCACGGAGATCGAGCACCTGGAGGTCGACGGGAACCTCCTGCGCTACTACGACCATGTGTTCCCGCTGCGCGAGGGCACCGGTGAGCTGCCGCTTCCGCGGCTCCTCGACGCTCAGTGGTACCGCCCGGTCTGGTGGCGGCTGGCCCGGACCGAGCTCAACTACCGGCGGTTCTTCAGCATCTCGGAACTCATCGGGGTGCGGGTGGAGGACCCGGAGGTCTTCGACGCGACGCACGCCAAGATCCTCCAGCTGCTGCGCGAGGGCGTGCTCGACGGCCTGCGCGTCGACCACCCCGACGGCCTCGCCGACCCCGACGGCTACCTCCGGCGGCTCCACGAGGCGACCGGCGGTCGCTGGACGGTCGTGGAGAAGATCCTTGCGGACGGGGAGCACCTGCCGGCCTCCTGGCCGGTCGCGGGCACCACGGGCTACGACGCCCTGCGGCACGTCGACGGTCTCTTCGCGGATCCGGCCGGGGCCGGGGAACTGCTGGGTCAGTACCGGCGTTTCGCGGCCCCGCAGACGGACCGGGGCGGTGACTGGGCGGCGACGGTGCGACGGGCCGCGTACAAGGTGCTCACCCACGAACTGGCGACCGAGGTGGACCGGCTGACCCGGGTGGCGAGCCGCCTGTGCGCCGCCTCGCCCGAGCCCGCGCTGCGCGACCGCGCTCCCTGGGCGCTGCGGACCGCCCTCCAGGAACTTCTGGTCCGTCTGGAGGTCTACCGGCCGTACTCCTCCGGGGACGCTGCCCGGGTCGTCACCGAGGAGGCGGCGACTCAGGCCCGGTCGGTCTTCCCGGTCCCCGAGGAGGGCGGCGCGGTCGATGTCGTACGGGACCTGGTGCTCGGGCACCACGGCGACGGGCCCGGGCACGTGGAGTTCCGGACCCGGTTCGCGCAGACGTCGTCGGCGCTGCGCGCCAAGTCCGTGGAGGACACGGCGTTCTACCGCTATGTGCCGCTGCTGTCGGCGACCGAGGTGGGCGGCGACCCCGGCAGCCCGGCCGTGTCCCCGGAGGACTTCCACGCCTACTGCGCGCGCGTGCAGCGCGACTGGCCGGTCAGCGGGACCGTCGCGTCGACGCACGACACCAAGCGCAGCGCGGACGTCCGGGCCGCCCTCACGGTGCTCACCGAGTGCCCGCGGCGATGGGCGGACGTGCTGGCCGAGGTGACCCGCACCGGGGAGGGAGTGCCGGACGCCCAGCTGGCGTGGGCGGCCTGGCAGACGGTGTTCGGGCTCGGGCCGGCTCCGGTGGAACGCGTCCGGGAAGCCCTGCTGAAGCATGTGCGTGAGGCCGGCCTGTACACGAGCTGGACCGAACAGGAGCCCGGGTACGAGGAGGCTGTGGCGGCGTTCGTGGCGGCCGGGCCGTGCGGGGTGCCGGGCGAGCGGGTCACCGCGTTCCGGGACACGCTGGAGCCCCATATCCGGGCGAACGTGCTGGGCACGGCCCTCGTCCAGCTGACGATGCCGGGTGTGCCGGACGTGTACCAGGGCACGGAGGGCGAGTACCGGGCGCTGGTCGATCCGGACAACCGGCGGCCCGTTCGGTTCCCTCCGGAGGATCCCGGCGACAAGGGTGCGGTGACGCGGGCGGCGCTGCGGCTGCGCGGGCGGCGGCCGGATGTCTTCGGCGACGCGGCGACGTACACGCCGCTGACCGCCGAGGGCTCGGCGGCGGGTCACTGCGTGGCGTTCGTGCGCTCCGGAGAGACGCTGACGGCCGTGACCCGGCTGTCGCTGCGGCTGGCGGAGGCGGGCGGTTGGCGGGACACGCGGTTGCCGCTGCCGCCGGGGCGGTGGGCCGATGTGCTGTCCCCGGAGCGGGAGTTCACGGGGCACACGCGCGTGGCGGAGCTCTTCGACCGGCTTCCGGTGGCGCTGCTGGAGCGGGTCGGGGAAGGGGAGCCCGGGTGACGGCTCCGCTTTCCGGGCAGGAGCCAGGCTCGTAGGGCATGGCGGGCCGCGCTTCGTGAGGTGTGGCGCGCAGGCCGTGCGCTACGAGGGACGGCGCGCGTGACCTCGCCACGCGCTGTGGCCTCGTCCGCGCGACCGGCTCGCGCGGCGCACGTTCCCTGGGCTCGTGCCGGACGGACGGCGCGTGGAGTCGGGCGACGACGCGGTCTTCGCGCCGGGACGGCCGGGGCCGCCGGGCAGCCACGCATGGGCCAGGGGAGGGGCCTGAGCCCGCAAGGGACCCACGGCCGTACCCGCTGCCGAACCCCCTTCCCCACCCGCTGCCGGCCAATGCGTCCGGGCGCCCCCGGAGCCTCCCCCTCGGTGTCCTTGACACGTCAACGAGAGCGTGGGGTACTGCGATGGCGAAGCCGGGCGGATGTGACGGGGGTGAGTCTCCTGCCGGAGCTGTGCTACCCCACTGTTGCCGAACAGGTCGCGTCCGCAAGGGCGTTGGCCGCCCATCGGCCCGGCGTGTGTGTGCTGAGACAGGTCGGCGCCTCGCGGGCGGGCAGGCCCCTGCATCTGCTGTCCGTGGGCCACGCCCGACGTGCCGTCCTGGTGGTCGCGGGCGCCCACTCCAACGAGCCGACCGGCGGCTCCACCCTCCTGTTGGTCGCCGAACGGGTGCTGCGTGAGCGGGAGTTGAGATCCGACACGTCCTGGCACTTCCTGCTGTGCGCGGATCCCGACGGGGCGAGCCTGCACGTCACTCCGGCGCCGCGCAGTCTGTTCGAGTACCACCTCGGTTTCTACCGGCCCGCGGGACCGGAGCAGCCGGAGTGGTCGCCGTCCCTGGTGCCGCCGGACCGGCTGCCGCCGGAGACACGCGCCCTGACGGCCGTCATCGACGAACTGCGGCCCTATCTCCAGGTGACCCTCCACGGCACCGATGTGGGCGGCAGCTGGGTGCAGTTGACGAAGGAGGTGCCCGGTCTCGCCGAGCCGTTCGCCAAGTCCGCGGCGGAGTTGAACATCCCGGTGGAGACCGGCGCCTCGGACGCGGCGGGCTGGCCGGCCTCCGGACCGGGGGTGCATGTGATGCCCGCCCCGGGTGCGGGTGCCGCGTACCCGAGCATGCCGGACGACGCACGCCGGTGCACCTGGTACCACGCGCACCGGCACGGCGGTCTGACCGCGGTGGTCGAGGTGCCGATGTGGGCGAGCGACCTGGTGGACGACCCGGTACCGCACCCGGCCCCGGCGGTGGCGATGCGGCGGCTGGCGGGCCGGCTGCTGCGGGACACCCGGGTGCTGGAGCGGGTGCTCGCGGACGCCCGGCCCCGGCTGGCGGCTCTGGACGGCCCGCTGCTGCGGGCGGCTGACTGGGGGCTGGAGCTGGTGCCGGGACTGGCCGCGGACTGGACGCATACGCCGCCCGCCGACGGCACCCGGGCGTACGTCGGCAGCGTGGACGCGTTCGGACGCCGGCTGCCGCTGCGGGCGGCGGCGATGCTGCTGCGGGTCCTGCGCGAGATGGACGACCCGGCGGCACCGCGCCTCGAACGGCTCGTGGCGACCTGGAGCGACGCCTTCGCGGAGCGCTTCCGGGCCCGCTGGGTGCCCTTGGCGCACCAGGTGGAGCACCAGTCCCGCACGGTGCTCGCGGCGGCGCTGCACGCGCGCGCGAGGGCGGCGTGAGCGGCTGTCACCGGTCGGCCGCCCCCCGCGCGCGTGCGCCCTGGTCAGGGCAGTGCCGTCAGCCGTCCAGCGCGAAGACCGCTCCGGTCCGTGCCTTCATCACGCACGCGTTGGTGAAGGTCTCCGTGTAGTCGACCGGGCGCCCGTTCCACAGCCCGCGCGCGTGGGCGGTCACCGGTGCGTGGACCATCGTGCAGTAGGAGTCGGCGGTCGGGAGGGCGCGGATGTCGCCGTCGGTCGTCTCCAGTTGTGCGCAGGCCTCGGCGGCCCGTCCGTGGCCCTGGGGCGGGTCGCACAGCAGCAGGGTGCCCTGCGTGTGGCTGGAGCGGACTTCGCCCGTGGTGACGGAGACGAAGAGCCAGTTGCCCAGGGCGGTCTCCTGGGGGGCGGCGTACGCCGGGGTCACGAGGGCGAGCAGAAGGGCGGCGGCGGCAGGCAGACCGCCCCGGAGCGCTTTCGCTGTGGTGGTGTAGGTCATTCCCGATGCATCGGCACGGCGGCCTGCGATCCCCACCCCGGCTCACCCGAACGGGAGCGGGCGGGCGCGTGCCGCCCGGCGAGTTCGAAGGCGGCCAGCACCACCCGCGACTGGTACTCCACCTGGCGTGCGACCGGGATCCAGCGTGCCCCGCACCCGTCCCGGTAGTCGGCGCACCACAGGTCGATCAGCCGGTCCAGTTCGGGCAGCACCCCGGCGGTATCGGCACCGGCCCGGGTCACGAGCTGGTGCAGCAGCCCCGCCGTACGCAGCGCGAGGCGTCGCCCGGCGATGCGCAGCGCGGCCAGATGGGCGGCGCCCAGAGGTGGTAGCGGGCGGACGCCGTCGGGGACGTCGGGGTCCCACGCGTCGGCCAGGCCGGGGCAGACCAGCAGGTAGTCCTCGACGGGGGCGAGCAGTCGGGCCGCGTCCTCAGCGGCCGCGACCTGGGGGCGGATCCGGGTGAGGAGCAGCTCCAGGATCCGCGCGTCGTGTCGCAGGGCGCGGCTGACGGTCCGCAGCACACCGACCCGGTCCGGGGACGGGCCGGCTTCCTCCACGGCCGCCACACCCCACATGGGCGCCTCGACGACGGCGGTCACCGTGCCGTGCCGGTGCGGGTGGTACCAGGTCGACTCGACGGCCGCCTCGGTGATGGCAGCGGCCAGGTCCCCCGGGGCGGGCGGCGGTATCCGGTAGACCGCCGGCCCGAGGCGCGGCCAGTACAGGGTGTCGTACGGACCGAGTTCGCGCGGTATGGCGAGACGGGCCGCGGTGTGCGCGACGCGCTGGGCGATGCCGGGCAGGTCGCGGGTGAGCTCGACGAAGCCGCCGCCCACGTCGACACCGTGCAGGGAGCACTGGAAGAAGGGCCGCAGTTCGTCCTGGAGGTCGAGCAGGGCGCGGGTCTCCGGCAGGGCGGCGGCGGCCGCGCCGTCGGGGAGCCATTCGGGCTGTTCCAGGAAGCCGGGCCGGAAGAAGTTCCGGAAGTAGCCGCCGAGGGTGTAGGGACCGTGCAGCCAGCCCTCGTTGCGGCGCAGTCCGTCCGGGTCGAGGCAGAGCAGCAGGTTCCAGGTGGCGTCGGCGCCCGTGGTGAGGGCCGGGTCGGCCAGGGCCCGCTCGGCCAGCCGCAGGACGGTGGCGCCGCCCACGGGTTCGTTGGCGTGCGGCCCGGCGACGACGAGGGCCTGGCCGGTGCCGTGGCCGACGGAGAGCAGCCACAGGGGGGTGCCCGCGCGGGAGGTGCCCGCCCGACGCAGTCGGGCCTCTTGGGGATGACGGGCGACCAGCGCGGCCGCCCGGGCGCCGAGTTCGTCGACGGTCGGGTAACGGAGGAGGGGCGACAGGGCACACCTCCACAATGTGGTGCCGACGGTTCACCTGGTGTGCATGGTGTAAGCACAGTCAGTCACGACTTGACGGGTACGTCAACACCACGGAGAGCAAAGGGAATTGAGCCAACACAACAGGTCAAGCACGGGCCAGAGCTAAGGTTCGGCTCAGTCGGCCGAGAGCCGGAACGCCATCCGGCCGAACCCGATCTGGTCGCCCTCGCGGACGACGGCCGCGCCGATGACCCGCCGTCCGTTCACCGTCGTGCCGTTGGTGGAGCCGAGATCCCGCACCACCCACATGCCGCCCTGCGTGCTGAGTTCGGCGTGCACACGGGAGACCGTCTCGTGGGTCAGCCTGAGGCCGTTGGCGGGGTCGCGGCCGATGCGCAACGGGTGGCCGGCGCCGGGGTGCGGCAGCAGCAGCTTGGGGAGCCGCTCGGCCTGCCAGGCCCTGCGCAGCCGTACCGAGAAGCCGGAGACCGCCTCGACGGTGCCGAACACCAGGCGCGAGACCCGGCTCTCCCGGGGCAGATCAGCGGTGAGGGCGACGAGTTCGTCGGAGCGGCGGGCGGCGAGCGCGAGTTCCATGCGGTGGATGAACGTGTCGTGCGAGAGACGCCCCATGGCGACGCCGTCACGGAGCACCTTCAGCGCCTTGTCGCGCTCCGCGTCGGACAGCCGCGCGGGGTACGTGTTGAACTCGAAGGACGACGTCACCCTCGTGATTGTCGGGCAGCCGAAGCCGAGTGTCCAGAAAACGCGAGAACGGCCGCCCCGCGCGCGTGCCCGGCGACACCTGCCGCGACACGTGCCACAAAAGGGGAGGACCCATCGGCGTATTGATCGCGTTTGAAGCACCATGGACGGGGCTACATCACGGTCAGCAGACGAAGGGGAACCGTCCATGCAGTTCGAGGTGTGGGCACCGCAGGCCGCTCGTGTGACGCTCCATTGCGGCAGCGCCACGAGCGTGCTGGAGCACGATCCGGAACGCCCTGGCTGGTGGTGGGGGCAGGCGCGGGCGCAGGACGGCACGCGGTACGGGTTCGCCCTGGACGACGGCCCGGTGCTGCCCGACCCGCGGTCGCGCCGGCAGCCGGACGGACCTGACGGGCTGAGCGCGGTCGTCGATCACGACCGGTACGCGTGGCGCGCCGAATGGGCAGGACGTGCGCTGCCCGGCGCGGTGCTGTACGAGCTGCACGTGGGCACGTACACGCGCGAGGGCACCCTGGACTCGGCCGCGGAGCGGCTTGGACATCTCGTCGAACTGGGCGTCACCCACGTCGAGTTGATGCCGCTGTGCCCCTTCCCGGGGCGGCACGGATGGGGGTACGAGGGCGTCTCGCTGTGGGCGGTGCACGAGCCGTACGGCGGTCCCGAGGCGCTGAAGCGTTTCGTCGACCGGGCCCATGAGCTCGGCCTGGGCGTGGTCCTGGACGTGGTGCACAACCACCTCGGCCCCTCGGGCAACTACCTTCCGCGGTTCGGTCCGTACTTCACGGACACCCATCACACGCCCTGGGGTTCCGCGGTGAACCTGGACGCGCCCGGCTCGGACGAGGTGCGCGCGTATCTGCTGGACAGCGCGCTGTCGTGGCTGCGGGACTACCGGCTCGACGGGCTGCGGCTGGACGCGGTGCACGCGCTGGCGGACACCCGCGCCCACCACTTCCTGGAGGAGCTGTCGACGGAGGTGGACGCTCTCGCCGCCGAGGTGGGCCGGCCGCTGTTCCTGATCGCCGAGTCGGACCTGAACGACCCACGGCTGGTCACCGCGCGCGCGGCGGGCGGCCTCGGACTGCACGCCCAGTGGAACGACGACTTCCACCACGCCCTGCACACCGCGCTGACCGGCGAGTCGCAGGGCTACTACGCCGACTTCGGCCGCGCCCCTCTCAAGGCGCTCGCCAAGACGCTCAGCGCCGGTTACTTCCACGACGGCACGTACTCCAGCTTCCGGGGCCGGCACCACGGGCGCCCGCTGGACCGCTCGCGGGTGGCGGCGCACCGGCTCCTCGGCTACGGCCAGACCCATGACCAGATTGGCAACCGCGCCCAGGGCGACCGGCTGTCGGCTTCCCTCTCCCCCGGTCTGCTGGCCTGCGCGGCCGCGCTGGTCCTCACCGCGCCCTTCACGCCGATGCTGTTCATGGGCGAGGAGTGGGCGGCGGGCACACCGTGGCAGTTCTTCACCGACCACACCGATCCCGAGCTCGCCGAGGCGGTACGGCGGGGCAGGCGCCGGGAGTTCGCCGCGCACGGCTGGGCCGAGGAGGACGTTCCCGACCCGCAGGACCCGGCCACCCGCGACCGCTCCTGCCTCGACTGGTCCGAACCCGAACGTGAGCCCCACGCGCGCGTGCTGGCCTGGTACCGGAGCCTGCTCGCACTGCGGCACGACCAGGCGGACCTCACCGATCCCGACCTCGCCGACATCAAGGTGGCGTACGACGAGCAGCAACGCTGGCTGGCCTTCCGGCGCGGGGACGTCCGGGTGGCCGTGAACCTGGCCAAGGAACCGGCCACGATCCCCCTGGGCACCCGCCCCGCGCGCGTCCTCGCCGCATGGGAGCCCGTGGAGGCGCCGGGCGCGGCCGGGATGCTGCATGTGCCCGGGGAGTCGTGCGTGGTGCTGTTGCAGGAGTGACCGAGCGAGTCCTGCGGGGTGCGTCGCGGCTGTGACCGGGTCCTGCGGAGTGCTGCGGGAGACGTGACCGGGGCCTGCGGGGTGCTGCGGAAGACGTGACCGGGGCCTGCGGGGTGCTGCGGAAGACGTGACCGGGGCCTGCGGGGTGCTGCGGAAGACGTGACCGGGGCCTG